>Ga0182013_10000425_pt1 | contig 58648 bp, 43 predicted proteins | sample 612S2MmetaG_FD_120487 | JGI IMG/M metagenome (GOLD analysis project Ga0182013, IMG submission 120487) | Permafrost microbial communities from Stordalen Mire, Sweden - 612S2M metaG | ecosystem: Environmental > Terrestrial > Soil > Wetlands > Permafrost | place: Sweden: Stordalen | collected...
ACGTAACTGAACATCGTCGGCTGTTGCTGGTTGTCTCCGCGCATACTCACTTCTTAAACCAAATCCCTGTGAACAAAAAGTGACTCCCTTCGGGCTTTTTCCGCAAGCTGTGAAGTCATGCCCCTTCAAAACGTAAACGATCTGAACGCGATGCTAACGAGAGGCGCTCATGCCTTGGCTAAAACGCCGCCGGTTAGGCGCTCGCGGAGGATTTCGTGGGCGTGGGTGAGGAATTCGTCCAGGGGGATCTTGCCGGCGTCGACGTCGGCGAGGACGGCCTTCTGGGCGGCGTACTCCTTGTTCACGATGCCCGCCTTGGACTGCAGCATGCGCCAGGCCTTGCGGCGCTCCACGCAGAACATGACGAGTTGACGCGAGAGTGCACGATAATCGACCTTGCCGTTCTCTTCCCAGGTGATGTACACGCCGAAGTCGGGAATGAAGGCGCGGTGACCCGGGGTGAGGTAGCGGCGATAGACGACATCCTGCTGCGTGATGCGCACCAGCATGTTGTCGATGTGAATGAGCTTGGCAGCCGCCTCGGGCTTGATCTTCTTAAGGTGGTTGCGGAAGCGGGCTTCGGTGGTGCACCAGTGAGCGACGGTGTAGCGCTGGATTTCGCCGCTGGTCTTGGACTTGGTTTCGTACCAATCGAGATCGATGGACGGGTTGCCCTTGATGTCCAATGCTTCCTGGTAGGTTTCGCCGAGGCGCGGGTTGAAGACGAACTCAGGCACGCCGCGTGAATCGCGTACGCGCTGCGCCTGCTGCAAAGCCATGTCGTCGGCCACGCCGTGCTCGGGCTGGCATGTTGTGAATGCCTGCAAGAACATGGTGCCGCGATACTCGAGGCCATCGAGGATGGCGCGGTAGAGCTTGGGAGCGTTGGCCATCGACACTTGAGCGACAAAAGGAGAACCGTGGCCGGCGAGGAAGGTTTCGGCGACGGTCTTCTTCTCAGTGTTCTTGCCCTGTGTGGCTGCGCCGAAGGTGTTCATGTCGCCGCCGCCGAGCATGGGGGTTGAGTCGGAGTTCTGGCCGCCAGTGTTGGAGTAGACCTGGGTATCGAGCATGAGGGCCTTGACGTTGGGCCGGTTCTGCAGGATGACCTTGGACATGTTCTGGTAGCCGATGTCGCCCATGCCGCCATCGCCGCCTACTACCCAGACCTTAGGCAGTTCGACGATCTCCTGATCGGTCATCAGCGCATCGGTAAAGTGCGTGAAGTGGTAGTACTGTTCGTCGTTGAGGCCGCCTTCGCCTTTGAGGACGATGTCGGCGAGGCGCTCGGGGATGACGGAGCGGCGGGCATGGTCAACGATGAAGCTTTCACCCATAAGCCAGCCCACCGTGATGCCGTCCTGGAAGAGCGAGTTCATCCACGGATAGGGGTGCGGGTTGTTGGGTGAGGTGGAACCGTAGACCGTGTTGCAGCCGGTGTGTGCAGCCATGGCCATGACGGACATGCCGTTGGCGAGGCGGCCATCGATGGGCTGCAGCGACTTGTGATTGAAAGCCTCAGTGAGCAGCACCGCGGCAATGGCTTCAACGAGTTGCGCGTCGGTGATGGGGCCGTTGGCTTCTTCGTGTGCGGCGATACGGGTCTTGGTGTCTTTCACGTCCTCGCCGCCCAGGCCAAGGATGAGGTGGGTGATGGCCTGGCGGAGGAGTTCGTACTCGCCGGCGCTCTTTTCCTTCAGCGCGGCGAGAAGGGCGCCGCCGTTCTTTTCGAGCTCGCCTGCCTTGGCGACGAAGCGATCGGCCTTGGCGTGATAGACCGGGCGCATGTAGGCCTCGGTGACTGCGGCGATGGAACGGAGCACGGACTTTTCACCGCAACCGGCGCAGGCGCCGTCGCCGGCAACCAGAGCGTCGTAGTTGGTGCGGACCATGAGCATGTTGCGCAGCGTGGCGGTCTTGGAGTCGGCCGGATTGGCGGCGTTGAAGAGGCCGAGATACTTTTGCGAAGTGTCTGGCAGCAGGTCGAGGAAGCCGGTGCCGGTTTCGTGCTCCGCGTTGACCTCTTCTGTCTCCTGCACCATCTTGAGAGCTTCGTGATCGCCGCAGGCGGTGACGCAGGCTGCGCAGCCCTTGCAGAGATCGCTGACGAAGATGGAGAAGACACCGCCGGAGCCGGGTGTTTTGCGCTCGGGCGAGGAGAAGATGGCGTTGACCTTCTGATAGGCCATCGGCACCTTAGCGATGATGTCGAAGAACTGCTGCTTCGACTTCTGCGAGAAGCCCGCGTCGCCGTCCGAGGCCAGCTGGTCAGTGACGTCGCGAAGAATGGTGGGAAGCGGGGTACCGGTCTTGAATTCAGCGACCATGCGCTGACGTGCTGCCTTTTCGATTTGCGGGAGTGCGCGCAGGAGCTTGGTGCGGTCTTCGCCGTCGGCAACGTAATAAGAGACAGCCGTGGTGAGCAGAGTGCTCAGATCCTGCGAAGTGTTGGGCAACGCGGTGTCGGGACAGACGCTGATGCACTCCATGCACTGGGTGCAGTTTTCGGGGATGTAGAGAGGCGTTTCGCGACGGGCGACGTACTTGCTGGCTGTATCGCCCGTGGCCGCGGCGATGACGCCCATGGCGGAGAGCGGTGTGGCGGGCTGGTTGTAGCCGAAGGTCGAGCGGAACTCCGCGTCGAACTTGGTGACGGAGCTGATGGGCGTACGCGGACCCTGGCCAGCGGGGATCGGTGTGGAGCGGCAGCCGGTGCTGCAACCGCCCGCGGTGGCGAGTTCGAGGATGGGAAGAAGGGCCTGGCCGCGGAGAGTGGAGCGGTCGGCAGCGGAGAGCGCGCCGATCTTGATCTCCTTGACCTGCTCCGCGCCCTGAGTCATGACTTCCATGTTCGAAGCCACGACGGCATCACCGAGCTTGCCGAACTTTTTCACGTACTGCTTGTAGACGACTTCGCGGTACTGCTCCGGAGTGATGCCGAATTCGTTGAGCAGGCTGCTGACGGCAAAGAACGCGCCGAGAAAGGCGTTGCCCTGCATGCGGAGCTGGAGGTCGCCGCGGTCGGTGGCCTTCTTGGCGATGGCGAAGCCGGGCAGGGTGAAGACGCGAATGTTGTTGTCGATGATTTGCTTGCGCGCCCACAGGGGCAGGCGCTCCCAGGCCTGCTCGCCCTCTTCTTCCGATTCCCAAACCAGGCTGCCGCCGGGCTGAATGCCATCAAGCGGATTGGTGTGGGTAAAGGCCTTGGGATCGCAGCAGAGAACGACGGTGACGTGGCGCAGATCGCAGTTGACGCGGATGCGGTCTTTGGCGGCCACCATGAAGTAGCTGGTAGGCGCGCCTTTTTTCTCAGAGCCGTACTTGGGATTGGCGCTGACGTGAATAATTTCCTTGGGATTGCCGTACTCGTCTTTCAGGCCGTCGCGCTCGTAGAGCAGATCGTTGAGGTCGCCGATAATGGCGCCGAGATTCTTGCCCGTGGTGATGGCGCCCCATCCGCCGATGGAGTGAAAGCGCACGGCCACTGCGCCTTCCGGCAGCAGCGAGGGCATTTCATTGGCGACTACCGCGTAGGGGTGGTCGATGCCGAGGACGATAAAGGAGACGCCGTCGGCTGCGGTTTTGCCGTCCTGGCGCGCGCGGTTAGCAGTTGCAAACTCGTAGGCGCCAATGATGTGCTCGGGGCGGAAGTCGCGCGACCCAAGGCCGTAGGTGCCGGTGAAGATCTTGGGCAGTTCGTCGATCGTGATGGCGGGCAAGCCTGCGGCAGCGGGGCGGCCTTCAGTCTGAATGGCCTTGGAGAGCGCGGTGCGAATGTCTTTGGCCAGCGGATTGTCGGGCGAGAGCGCTTCGTCGGTCCGCTCGAGGATGATGACGTTCTTCTTGCCCTTGAGCGCGGCAACGATGGCGGCTTCAGGGAAGGGGCGGATGACGTTGACGTGGATGGAGCCGACCTTGACGCCGCGGCTTTCGCGCAGATAGTCGACGGCGGCTTCGATATTTTCGGCAGCGGAGCCGAGCGAGACGAAGACCGTGTCGGTGTCGTCGGTCTTGTACTGCGAGAGCAGACCGTAGCGGCGGCCGGTGAGCTCGCCGAAGTCTTTATAGGCGGCCTCGAGGAAGTCGAGGATCGGCTCGGCGAAGTTGTTGCGGCGGGCGACGATGCCCTGCATGTAGTGTTCCTGGTTCTGGACGGGGCCAAGAAGGATGGGATTGGTGAGATCCATCATCTTGGGCACGCGGCGACGGGTGGGCCCAAAGAGAACGCGCTGCGCTTCGGTGGGGCAGTCAATGACGTCTTCGGGCGCGCCGAGGTACTCGCGGATCAGGTCGGACTCGTGTTTATAGAAGGTCCGCTCAAGGTGCGTGGTCAGGAAGCCGTCCATGATGTTCATGCCGGGCGTCAGCGAGAGCTCGGTGACGCGGCGGAGAATGAGCGCCTGGTCAGCCGCCTGCTGAGCGTCTTTGCCCATGAGCATGATCCAGCCGGTGTCGAGCGCGCCATAAATATCGTCGTGGCCGCAATGCACGTTGAGGGCGTGCTTGGTGAGCGCGCGGGCGCCCACTTCGAGCACCATGGTCGAACCTTTGCCGGGGGCGTGGTAGTACTGCTCCACGCCGTAGACAACGCCCTGGCCGGAGGTGAAGTTGACCACGCGCTTGCCGCAGACGGAGTGGGCGATAGCGCCACCCTGGGCCGCGTGCTCGCCTTCTGTCTCAATGGCGATGGTGTTCTTGCCAAAGGCGTTAAGGTGGCCCTCAGCATACGCTTGCTGGAAGAGCTCGCCGCCCTCGGTGGAGGGGGTGATGGGATAGAAGACGCCGGCGTCGGCGATGCGGGTCTCGGTGTGATAGGAGACGAGCTGGTTTCCGTTAGCGGTAATACGAATGCCTGGATAACGCGCAGCAGTGGTCATGGATCCCTCTCAGTCGGGCGACTTCAATGTTTCGATCTCGAGCCTTGGCAAGCGTTTGGACTGGGAACCATCCGCAGTTCCCCAGTCCGTGCCGCAAGCCGTTTGAGCGGAGCCCTTGTCCGCGCAACGAAAAGCGGCCCTAAGTGGACAATCTAGCCAGTGTAATGGCCGCAGCGGAGAGGGGTAAAACCCAGGGGAAGGCACCGTCCCGCAATCCGGCCCAAAACGCGCTATAGATGAGTATGCTCCTTCTGGAGCGGTACGGCATCCCACACAATGGGACGACCGCCGAAATGGCCCTCCTTGCGGGAGAAATCGGAGACAAGGGATGATCGAGGCGGCTGTAAGGGGTGCTTAGCGTTCAGTCCGCTTATATGTTTCGTCGTTGCTGCCCGAAGCATTAAGGATCAGCCGCTCTGCGCCCTCGCTGTTGAGGGGGAGGTTCGCGAGTACGGTGCCGTCGCGCATGAGGATAGCGGCGGGAAAGACGTCGCTCTGGAGCGTATTGAGGACAGTGTTGGGCACGACGAGGAGTGAGACCTTGGCGGGAAAACTTTTCTGGAAAGAGCGCAGGGCTGCGAGCACATCGTTGGAACGCACATCGTCGCGACCGGTGTTCATGTGCCAGCTTGTGATGGCATAGATCGACTGCGAAGGCAGGAACTTTACGAGATCGCGCACCATCTCCGGCGCGCTGGGCGACCAGAGCGTAAAGGGAACCAGCAAGACGGCACCGTGCATCAACGAGACGGCTTTGGGTACTAGTGTGCTGGGTCCCAGAACAAGTCCGTGCAGAGATGAAATCGGCGAAGCTTTGCCGACCATTTGTTGGCGGGCGAGCGCGCTCTGCATCGGAGCCAGGTCTGCCGTGCCGGACCAAGCGGGTAGTTGCGGGATCTGCTCAAGGTCGGCGAGATTGTCGGGCTTGTGTGCTATTAGGGCGAGGGATGCGCAACGTACGGCATCGGAAAAGAGCAGCGCGGCGGATGCGCTTCCCTCTTTGGCTTCGAGGGCCTTGCCGGCGTTGAGCAATGGGAGCGTTACGGCGTTCTGCGTGGCGCATAGCTTCAGTGCGGTTGGATTGTCCTCGGGGCCAAGGCCTTCCATGCCATCGAGCACCTGATCGATGGCGGCGTGGATGCGCGCGTCGTAGGGGTAATCACGCAGCAGCGAGTCAACCTGCGGCTCGGCCGACCAGGCCTCTTTCATGCCGATATATGCGCGGACCAGGAGGAGAAGCGCTTCTTCCCTTTGGGGCGGCTGGGGCAGGGCGAGATAGTTGACCAGCACAGCGCGCGCGGACTCGAACTGCTGGCCGAAGACACAGAGTTGGCCGAGCGCGTAGAGCTCGGAGGTATTACCGGCGAGCGAAGAGACATTGGACGAGAGGGCGAGGCAATCGCGCGAGGCTTGAACGATGCCGATGCCCAGTGCAAATTTGTCGGCTTCCGTCAGGTCGTTTGGCTGGCTACGGGTTGCCGTTACAGGCGCAAGAGCGGCCTTGTAGGCCTCGCTGGGCGTGAGCGGTTGAGGATTCTCCTGAGCGGAAAGGAAACGGCCGAGCGACAGGAAGAGAAAACAGGTGGAGATGGCGAGGGTGCAGCTTTTCAGTTCGCCGTGAAGATGGACCCGATTTGTCGCGGCTTCACGAAGCGGCGACAAACCGAGCTTCGATTTGTAGTTCTTCCCGGTACGCAAAGTCTCTCCGATCATGGCTGGGCAATGCAAACCAACTCAGCAAATTCTGCAAAGCAAATGCGGAATACACTTTCGCGCTGGGCGCTAAATGAATGGCTGTCTGCGAAGATAGACGGTCCAAGTTGCCGGGCGTCACGCTGGGGAGCAGCCAATGGCGTGCCATAATCGCAGTCACCCGTTTTTCCGGTATGCCCACTCATGCCGCTTCGACGGTTGGGAAGATTGACAGACAATCGATTGAGTTGATATCAAAGTAGCCGGCCGATTGCGGGCTTGCGCTCTGTCCCGAGCGCGTCCGCCGGCAAAGGAGATTCTCCGCCATGTTTACCCCCAAAGGAAAGTTCAGCTGGTATGAATTGATGACGAGCGACACACAGGCCGCCGGCAAGTTTTATTCCGACGTTGTGGGCTGGACCACGCAGGAGATGCCGGGAGGCGGCGGGCCGCCGTACACCGTATTCAACGCCGACGGAGTTGGCATGGCGGGCATGCTGACCATTCCGGGGCACACCGCGTGGATTGGGTATATCTCGGTCGACGATGTCGATGCGCATATTGAAAAAATTGTTGATGCGGGAGGAACGTTGTGGAGACCCGCCACTGATATTCCGGGAATGCTTCGTTTCGCGGTCATGGGGGACCCGCAAGGCGCCGCGATCGTGGTTTTCACACCCAACCCAAACATGCCTTCGCCCGTGCGGCCTGTGCCACCCGCTTCTGGCACGATCGGCTGGAACGAACTCTACACCACGGACCTCGACGGTGCCTTCGCCTTCTACTCGAAGATGTTTGGCTGGACCAAGATCAGCGATATGGATATGGGCCCCATGGGGCTTTATCGGATCTTCGATGAAGGCGAAAACAAGCAAATGGGCGACGGCGGCATGATGAATAAAATGCCGGACATGCCGGTTGCGTGCTGGAATTTTACTTCTGCGTCGAGTCAATCAAGGCAGCTATTCAACGGGTCGAATCCGGCGGGGGCAAAGTCCTCAATGGGCCCAGGCAAGTACCCGGCGGTGGATGGATCGTCAACGCGCAGGACCCGCTGGGGGCTATGTTCTCTCTCGTCGCCAGCCAGGAATGAGCGCTTCAGGCAGGTTGCCTGCCCTTGCGGCCGCACTTTGACGCGGCCCTGAAATAGGCCTACTCTCAAGGTATAGGCGATTTGTTTATCTCCTCTTTCAGATTCGCTGAACTAAGGCAGTTGCTCTGAAGCTCCCTCTCTCTTAGCCCTCCATCGCCGAGAGGGTCCCCTGTGATCGTTTCCAAAATTCAAATGCAGCCAAAGCCCGGCAATGCGGTGCCCACGAAGACCTCGCCTGCCAGCAAGTCGGCAGCACCGGAAATCTACGCCTCGCACGGCAAAATCCAGCGGTATGCCTTTCCTTTCGAGGAAAGTCGCAGCACCATACCTGGCTACGATGTGAAGGACTGGCTCACCGTCAAGCATCGAATCGCCGACGATCCGATCCCGCCGCGGTCAAGCGATACCCAATCGAACTGAACCAAGGTCTGATCGCAGGCCGGAAGGAGAAACGATGGGTTGCGCCGTCTGTAAACGTTTGGAACGTACCTTTGAGGGTTGGAACACCGAGTGCGTCCGAGCCCGCTCTTCTCTTTATGGCCAGTTCAGTAACAGGTTCGAGGCCTATGACAATGTCGAGATGGAGCGCGCCCGCAGCGAATTGCAGATGCACCGCTCCGTTTGCACGATAGCCATCACACTGGCTGCCGCCCTGGCCGCCCGCGCGGCCGCTCCGCGCCGACCCGTCCTGGCCAAACGCCGCTAGTCCGCCTGCAAGCAAACCGTGCATCTTGTTCGCCAATTCACGCGAGGCCAAGCTTGGCTATTGGCCCTTTTCCCAGCGCTTGGGCCGCTGGTTGGCTTGCAGAATCTTTTTGCGCAGGCGCAGCGACTTGGGCGTCACTTCGACCAGCTCGTCTTCAGCAATGAATTCGATGGTCTGCTCCAGGTTCAACGCTTTGACTGGCACCAGGCGGATGGCGTCATCCGCGCTCGACGCGCGCATGTTGGTGAGCTTCTTTTCGCGAACCACGTTGACGTCGAGATCGTTGTCGCGCGAGTGTTCGCCGACGATCATGCCTTCGTAGACGTCGACACCAGCGCCGACAAAGAGAATGCCGCGCTCCTGTAGTCCATTGAGTGAGTAGGTAGTGGTGAGGCCCTGGCGGTCGGCGATGAGTGCGCCTGTTGGCCGTTGCGGAATCTCGCCCTGGTAAGGGATGTAGCCGTCGAACAACGCGTTCATCACGATGGTTCCGCGGGTCTCGGTGAGCATTTCGCTGCGCAAGCCGATGAGCCCGCGGCTGGGTACGCGGAACTCCATGCGCACGCGGCCGGAGCCATGGTTGTGCATCTTGGTCATTTCGCCCTTGCGCGGGCCGAGCTTCTCGATTACGGTGCCGGTGTAGGTTTCAGGCACATCGATGGTCAAATGCTCGACCGGCTCCATGCGCGTACCGTCGACCATCTTGGTTACAATTTCAGGACGCCCCGCCATCAGCTCGAATCCTTCGCGGCGCATCATTTCGATGAGAATGGCAAGCTGCAACTCGCCGCGGCCGAGCACCTTGAAACTGTCGGGCGATCCCGTATCTTCCACGCGGATGCTGACGTTGGTGAGCAGTTCTTTTTCCAGGCGCTCGCGCAGGTTGCGGCTGGTTACGTAGTTGCCTTCACGGCCCGCAAAGGGAGAATTGTTGACGCTGAACTGGATGGCAATGGTGGGCTCGTCGATAACGATGAGCGGCAGCGGCGCGGGGTTCTCAACGCTGGTGATAGTTTCGCCGATGGTAATGCCTTCAACGCCGGCCACGGCGATGATGTCGCCCATGGTGGTCTCGGTAGTTTCGGTGCGCTTGAGGCCGTTAAACGTAAACAGCTTGGTGATGCGGGTTTTTTGGAGCGAGCCGTCGCGCTTGGAGATGGTCACGTCGTCGCCGGCGTGGAGCGTTCCCTGGAAGACGCGGCAGATGGCGATGCGGCCGAAGTAGTCGGAGTAGTCGAGATTGGTGACCAGGATCTGCAGAGTGCCTTCCGCGTCGCCGGTAGCCGCCGGAATGGTGGAGACAATGGTCTCAAACAGTGGCTGCAAGTCTTCGCCGGGCTTGGCCAGGTCGAGCGTTGCAGTGCCTGCTTTGGCAACCGCGTACAGCACCGGAAACTCAAGCTGCGATTCTTCGGCGTCGAGATCGATGAACAGGTCGTAAATCTCGTTCAGCACTTCCTGCGGACGCGCGTCGGGGCGATCGATTTTGTTGATGACAACGATGGGGAGCAGCTTGGCCTCAAGCGCTTTTGCCAGCACGTAGCGGGTCTGTGGCAAGGGGCCTTCAGCCGCGTCGACCAGCAGCATGACGCCGTCAACCATCTCCAGCGCGCGCTCCACTTCGCCGCCAAAATCGGCGTGGCCGGGCGTGTCGACAATGTTGATTTTGCCGCCGGCGAAGTTGATGGCCGTATTTTTTGCCAGGATCGTGATGCCGCGCTCGCGCTCCAGCTCGTTGGAGTCCATTACGCGCTCGGCGACTTGCTCGTTGGCGCGGAAGGTGCCCGACTGGCGAAGCATGGCATCGACGAGGGTGGTCTTTCCATGGTCGACATGGGCGATGATGGCGATATTGCGTATCGTCTGGCTCACAGGGAATTTTTCCTTTTTGTTCAGGCTCTCTTATTTCGGATGAAGAGAGCGAATGGGTTGGGGGCGCCACGGTGGCGAATTGCCACACAATGCGGCACTTTCCATTCTACCAGTTACGTCGATTTGGCTGATTCGCGCCGCCATTTCGGGGCAGAAAACAGCCGGCGGGCATGCTGGAGGCCCGCCGGATCAATTTCGCAACCTGTCGCCGTGGCTCTATTGCGTTGCTTCGGTGAACGCGTACGGCGTATAGGCCCACTGTCCTGTCGTTCCCTGGCTAAGAGCCACATAAAGCGTAGCTCCTGTCGTCGGAACCGGTACGGTCACTGAGGTTCCCGTCAAAGGCGGCGAGAGATAGACATCTTTCGAGCCGGGGCCGGTCGTTCCGATTTGCAGTCCGTATTGAGTTCCGGGAATCGTCGATGGCGACCATTGGAAAGTGACTGTACCACTGGTCAGAATGCTGCCTGGCGCAGGAGATATGAGCGCGGCAGGCGTAGCCTCAGTATACGTGTAGGGTGTGTATGCCCATGGGCCCGTCGTTCCCTGGCTTAGGCCGACGTAGAGGGTTGCGCCCGTCACCGGAACCGGCACGGTCACTGACGTTCCAGTCAAGGGCGGCGACAGGTACACGTCTTTCGAGCCGGGGCCCGTGGTTCCAATCTGCAGCCCGTACTGCGTCCCAGGAATGGTCGATGCCGACCATTGGAAAGTGACGGTTCCACTGGTCAACGCGCCGCCCGGCGCGGGAGATACCATCGCCGCCGGCGTGGCCTCGGTGTACGTGTAGGGGGTGTATGCCCAGGGGCCCGTCGTGCCCTGGCTTAATCCAACATAGAGCGTAGCGCCTGTTACAGGGACGGACACGGTCACCGACGTTCCCGTCAAGGGCGGCGACAGGTATACGTCCTTAGATCCGGGACCGGTAGTTCCGATCTGCAGCCCGTACTGAGTGCCGGGGATGGTAGAAGCCGACCATTGGAAGGTGACAGTCGCGCTTGTCAGCGCGCTGCCTGGCGCCGGGGCGACCATCGCTGCCGGAGTGGCCTCGGTATACGTGTAGGGTGTGTATACCCATGGACCGGTCGTGCCCTGGCTTAGGCCCACATAAAGGGTGGCGCCCGTAACTGGAACCGGTACGGTCACTGAGGTTCCAGTCAAGGGTCCGGACAAGTAGACATCTTTAGAGCCGGGACCGGTGGTGCCAATCTGCAGCCCGTACTGCGTACCGGGAATGGTCGAAGCAGACCATTGGAAGGTGACGGTCGCACTTGTCAGCGCGCTGCCCGGCGCCGGAGAGACCATCGCGGCGGGCGTGGCCTCGGTGTAGGTGTAGGGCGTGTAGGTCCAGGGCCCGGTGGTTCCCTGGCTCAGACCCACATAGAGCTTGGCACCTGTTACTGGAACGGTCACGGTCACCGAGGTTCCGGTCAAGGGTCCCGAAAGGTAAACGTCTTTCGAGCCGGGCCCGGTGGTTCCGACCTGCAGCCCGTATTGCGTTCCGGGAATAGTGGACGCCGACCATTGAAATGTAACGGTCGCACTTGTCAGCGCGCTTCCGGGCGCGGGAGAGACCATCGCCGCCTGCGTGGCTTCAGTGTATGTGTAGGCCGTGTACGTCCAAGGACCGGTGGTTCCCTGGCTCAAACCAACATAGAGCGTGCCCCCGGTGGTTGGCACGGGCACGGTAACAGAGGTTCCGGTCAAGGGCCCCGACAGGTAAACATCATTGGAACCGGGACCGGTGGTGCCAATCTGCAGCGCGTATTGGGTTCCCGGAATATCGGAAGGCGACCACTGGAATGTGACGGTGGCGCTGGTCAGTGTGCTGCCAGGGGCAGGCGAGACAAGCACAGCCGGCCCAGGAGCTACCGAGACTTTGACTTTGGCGTGCGCCGAAACTTCCAATGTGCCGGTGACCGGCATGCTGGCCGTGAGCTTATCGTTCTTGACAGACGCCGAAAGGTAGGCATCGCTGAAGGAAACCGAGCCATTGTTAAGGCTCACGGTGTCAGTACCAATCAGTAACGCGGCACTGTCAGAGAGCGTGACCGAGTCGACGCTCAAAGTGGCCGGGTTTCCGCTTTCGGTCAATTGAACCACGGGTGCCGGAGTCAGGGGTTGGCCGATCGATGCCTTGGCCGGAGGCTGCGTAGTGAAGTCCAACGAGTAGTTAGTTTGCACTGCTCCCGCGTCGACACAGACGGTTTCGCCATACGTCGTTTTGCGGGGAAGCCCTCTCTGGTCCGTCTTCAGACCGGCATCGGACGCATTCGCAACCGTTCCTCCGCAAATGACGTAAGTATCGTTGCCGGGATCGGGAAGCATGGTCTGCGTTGGGCCGCCGTTGCTTGCGAGTGAACCCAGATAGGTGGGAAGGCTGACGACGTTGCCACCCTTGTCGGTGTAGGCGCCGGTGATGTCCTGGTTGCCGAGGTTCGACGAGTTGCCTGAAACAATGGTGTTGGCCAGCGTGGCCGTGCCGTTGATACCGCCGCCGCCGATGCCGCCGGTTCCTGAAAGCATGGACGAGATTCCGGTGACGGAATTTCCGGTAATGGTGCTGTTGGTAATGGTGAGGGTGCCGGTAGCCGAGGAGTAGATGCCGCCACCGCCTCCGGAGAACGGGGCACCGCCGCCCTGGCCGCTGGCAGAGGTGTTTCCGGTGATGGTGCTGTTCAGCACTGTCAGCGAACCCGTGTTGTAGATGGCACCGCCGTAGATGGTTGTGCCGCTGGCTATGTTTCCTGACAGGGTGCTGGCGATCACGGTGAGCGTTCCGGTGTTGTAGATGCCTCCACCGGAGGAACCACCATTGGTCTCAGGGTAGGTGCCCGCGATGTTGTTTGCGATCGTCGTAGTGCTCACCGTCAGGGTGCCTGAGTTTTCGATTCCGCCGCCGCCGGTATAGGACGTGTTCCCGGTGATGACGCAGCCGGTCACATCAAGAGAACCCGCGTTGGCAATGGCTCCCTGGCCACCGGTTAGGTTCAGGCTGTTGACAACTGCATTGGTGACGCCGGCGCCAATGGAAAGGGTCACTGTGCCGTTCGTATTCACATTGCCGATTACCCCGGTAATTGTGACAAGATTTATCGGGATTCCACCCGAGACCGTGGTTGGACCGGTGATGGTGGTATTGGCGGGGATCACGAGCGGGACAGGCACAACCACCTTTGGAATATTGGCCAGATTGATTGTGTTCTCTGCGGCAGTATTGCTGGCCTTGAATACCTTGGAGCTGAAGCTGATGTTTCCGGACCCATGGGCCGCGGCAAACAGCAGCGCATCGCGCAGGCTGCAGTGCGCGTCAGTGCCGGCACCGGACTTTTTTTGCGCTGTGCAGTTGGCGGCCGAACCCGTGTCGTCGATGTTCGTGGTGACTACAAGAATCGGCGCGCTGGCCGCACTCGCAGATTTTTCGGGAAGTGCGTCTTCAGTAATAATTTTGATTACCGGGGTGCGACCGGTCGTAACTGCAGCCGGAAGCGTTTCTGCATAAAAAGACAGCGCGATGACGCTCTGCGGCACTGCGCAAAAAGCCAAAACGGTGGTGAGAAGCGCGAGGATTCGCGCGGCAGGTCGGTGTGTGCGGGCAGAATTCCGAATCCAGGATTCACGCAGGTCCGGTTGGATTAGACCGATGGCAAGTTTTCCAGAATCAGCAAGATATTGCATATTATCCCCCGTCATTTATCGCGTCGTTACCGATCTGTCGGCGCTGTATTTGTGTGCTTTAGCCGCCCGACGGGGGAAGACGGGAAGAGCTAGTCACCATGGACAGATGAGGCGAGGTCAACATACCACAAGATCAGCAATTCGGAAGGGATAAAAAGCGAGGCTTGGGGAACGCGACGTGGCGGGCAAGTCAGGGCGGCGGAAAGTTCGGCCTGATGGCAAGCGTAAGACCATCCCGCAGTCGCTGAAGCCCAGTATCGATTGGGCGGATTTGTGGCACCCTTCGACTTCGCTCAGGGCAGACTATTGAAGTCGTGCCCTTTCAACACTGCGATTTGGTCAGCCGATTGAGCTTCGCTTGCGTCGCGCGTGCTGGAGGAGAGGCGCCGCGTGAGGCATTTGGCCTTTAGTGCGCGGGCGGCACGTACTCCGACGGAAGCGCGGAGCCAGTGCCGAAGAAGAACTCTTCCATCTGCTCCACGAGGAACGTCTGCGCTTGCGGCGTCCAGGGCTGTAGGCGGTACTCGTTCAGCAGCATCTTCTGCCGCTCGACCCATTCGCCCCAGGCTTGCTTCGAGACGTTCTTGTAGATCTTCTGGCCGAACTCCGAATCGAAGGGCGGCTCATCGAGACCCTCCATCTCCTTTTTATTGCGCGTGCAAAACACCATGTGTGCCATCAATCCATGCTCCCAGCAGTCATTGTATGGGAATCGACCAGATTTCCCGAGAGCGTACGGCCCATCCCGCGGCTTCCGGCTTTATTCTGTCAGCCTATGTGTGGCCGTTTCGCCCGAAGATCCACCCAGGAGGTCCTCGCCGACTGGTTTGGCGTTGAGCTCGAGGATATGCCATGGTTCGCGCCCACGTTCAATGCGGCGCCGCAGAGCGTGCAGCCCGTGGTGCGCCTGAATCGCGACTCAGGGAACCGCGAAGTGGCGCTCATGCGCTGGGGGCTGGTGCCTTTCTGGGCCAAAGACGCCAAAATAGCGTATACCACGATCAATGCGCGCGCCGAAGAGGCAGCTGCCAAACCAGCCTATCGCGAAGCCCTGAAGAAGCGGCGCTGCCTGGTACTCGCAGATGCGTTCTACGAGTGGCAGGCCATCGGCAAAAAACTTAAAAAGCCCCATGCGATTGCTCTGCGCAGTGGCCAGCCTTGTGCGCTGGCAGGACTATGGGAGCGATGGCAGCCCAACGAAGGCCCGGCACTTGAGACCTTCACGATCCTGACAACGGATCCCAATGAAGTGACCGAGCCTTTTCACAATCGCATGCCTGTGATCCTTGAGCCCAGGGACTATCAGCGATGGATGGAGCCTGGCGATCCGTCGCGGCCGCCCGTCGATTTGATGCGACCGCTATCGGCGGAAAAGATGCATGCGTGGCCGGTGAGCGATCGAGTGGGCAACGTCCGCAACAACGATCCCCAACTGCTTGAGCCCGAGCAGCCGGTCGCCGGTGAACTTTTCCCCATTGAGTGAGCATTAAGGGCACTGAACTCTCGCATTGCCATCGCCTCGCGAAGACTTCCGATTTCCGATGGCACTGTTGCCGCGGCGGGCACTCGACCGTGACCAGAAGCGCATCCTGATAAAAATTGCCCTTGACAACCGCTCGAATCAAGGGTTTGCTTGAGGTGATCCAGCAAACCACACTCCAGCGTACTGAGTCTTCTGTGCAGCATGCTCAGTCTTGCCTGGGACCGAAGCGAACCTGCTTGTACCGCCGTCTCTGACCAGAAAAGGAAAGCTCATGACCGAATCAACTCCAACCGGACTCTCGGACAATGGCGCTGGAGCGCTGGCTTACGTCACATTCATTCCGGCGATCATTTTCCTCGTGATGCCGCCGTACAACGAAAGCTCGTATGTGCGATTTCATGCCTGGCAGTCGATCTTCCTCAACGTAGCGGGATTTGCTCTTTGGGTCGTTTTGGTGATCGTAACGCTGTTGAGCCCGTCTCTCATCTGGTTCATGGTGATGATTGTGCGCCTGCTGATCTTCCTCGCCCTCTTTGCGGCATGGCTGATCTGCGTGATGAAGGCGCTGAACGGCGTCCGGTTCAGGCTGCCGATTATCGGCGCTCTCGCAGACAAACAGGCGGGCAATTAGACGAGACAAGACCGCACGGTCGCAAACAGTGGGCCGAATTCGTTTGTATTTTGTTGAAACGACTGGCCGGCCAGCCGCACACATCCATCAATGTGGTTACCGCCCGATTACTGAATGCAGCTTGACAACCGATACCCGCCGGGCTTTTCTTATCTTGTCTCATCCGTACGCTCAATTTGCGCAATCTACTCGACTCCCTATGAGGCGCAAACCCGGTAGGAGCGTCTGGCAAACTCCCCCGCAGTTATGTCTCAATCGAAAAGGAGCTTCCCGTGCCCGAAGAAATCGCCCAAACCGGACTGAGTGAGAACGCCGCCTGCGGCCTCTCCTACATCACAATTATTCCGGCCATCATCTTCCTGGTGGTCGCGCCCTACAACACCAACCCCAATGTGAAATTTCACGCCTGGCAGTCGATCTTCCTGGGCATTGCGGCATTCGCCCTGGGCATAATCGGAATCATCCCCATTCTGGGCTGGATCATCCTGCTTTTTGGCATGCTCGCACTGTTCATTGTGTGGATCATTTGCGTGATTAAGGCGTTTGGGGGCAGTCGTTTCGTCATCCCCGTCCTCGGACCGCTTGCCGCCAAGCAAGCTGGAGTCTGACGTCTTCGCTCATCGCAATGGCGCTCGAAGTCTCGGCTTTCAGCGCCGCTTGCCTTTCTTGCCGGATCGCTTCTTCCCCCCGGAAGCGTGTGTTCGCACGTCTTTGCGCTTGTCCTTCTTTGGCCTCGTTGCGGCGCTGGGCTTTTTACCTGTCAACGGAATGCCCTCTTCCAAAATCGAAAACTGCAGTCGCCGCTCCTGCGCGAGGATGCGGTCCAGGATCACCTGCACGAGATCTCCGGCGCGGAACCGTCGTCCCCAGCGCTCGCCAATGATTTCGTGCGTGTTCTCGCGAAAGGTGTAGCGGTCGTCGCGCATTGTGTCGACCGGCACCAGGCCTTCAACGAAGAGGTCGGTCAGCTCGACAAACATTCCGTACTTTGTCGGATTCAGGACGAGCGCAGCGAACTCTTCGCCTACGCGGTCCTGCATGAAGCGGACCTTCTTCCACTCCACCAGCTCTCGCTCCGCTTCCGCCGCGCGCCGCTCCGTCTGGCTGGTCTCGTCGGCAATCTGCGCGAGCTCGGCCTCGGGAATGGGCGGGTCTTGGAATTCGAGCACATTTGCCGAGGCTCGTGCGTGTGGGCGCGATGCGGTGTGAGCGCCGCCAGAGCCCTCGTGCGGATGCGACCACGGAGAAGCGTGTCGTCCATGTGCCACTTCGCCCTCTCCGCGAATCCCTGCGCGAAGCAGCGTCTTTGTAATCCGATGGACAATCAGATCCGGATAGCGCCGAATCGGTGAAGTGAAGTGCGTATAGCTCGGCGCGGCCAACGCAAAGTGGCCTTCGTTGATCTCGGAGTACCGCGCCTGCCGCAGCGACCGCAGCATAAGGTAGCTGAGGATTCGCTCTTCAGGCTTGCCCTCAATCTTTGCTGCGAGCTTTTGATACATCCTGGGCGTCACCGCAATGTCTTCGGCCACCTCGTGCGTGCGCACATTGCGCCCACTTCGCTGCGCATCGCGACGGTCGCCGCGCGTTTGAATCCTCTTCACCGGCAGCGCGCCCAGTCCCAGCGAGTAGCCGAAGGCTGCGGCGAGCTCTTCAAACTGAACCACGCGGCGCGGCTCCGGTTTTTCGTGGATGCGATAGATAGCCGGCACGCCCAGGTCTTCGAGCCACGTAGCCACGCACTCATTCGCGGCCAGCATGAATTCTTCGATGAGCCGGTTGGCCCATGTGCGCTCGGATTTCGTCACGCCGCGCATTTGCCCGTTCTCATCGAATTCGATCACCGGTTCAGGCAGGTCGAAGTCGATGCTGCCGCGCTCTTCGCGGCGTTTGTTCATCAGCCCTGCAAGATGGCGCATGCGCTCAAAACTTGCCACAAGTTCTGCGTAGCGTGTGCGGGTTGCTTCGTCGCCTTCCAGAATCGCGTGTACATCCGTGTAGGTCATGCGCGCCGCTGAGCGAATCACGCCCTCGACGATCTCGTAGCTCTCGATGCGTCCATCTTGATCGAGCTGCATCAGGCAGCTCAGGACCAGACGGTCTTCATTCGGTCGCAGGCTGCAGATGTCTGTCGAGAGCTCCTGCGGCAGCATGGGTATGGCGCGGTCCGGAAAGTACACGCTTGTCCCGCGCAGCCGCGCCTCGAGGTCGAGATCAGTTCCCGCGCGCACATACCCGGCCACATCGGCAATGTGCACCTGCAGCTCATAGCCGCCGTCGGCGCGTTCGCTCACGAGCACCGCATCGTCGAAATCGCGGGCCGTCTCGCCGTCGATTGTGACGATGGGGAGTGCTCGAAAATCTCTACGATTTGCAACTTCCTCAAGGTCGAGATGGGCGACGCTGCGAGCCTCGGCCAGCACCTGCTCCGGAAAGACTCGCGGAAGTTGGTGCTTGCGGATCATCATCTCTACATCGACGCCGAAATCGCCAGGATCGCCGAGGACTTCGACGACACGTCCTATGGGAGGCCGCGTCGGCGTCGGCCAACTTGTGATCTCCACATCGACAACGAGACCTTCCAAAGTCTCGTGATGCGTGCGGGCCGTCACTTCATTGCCCAGCACGCGATGCGGCGTCGCGCTCTCCGCTTCAGGCGGCACTTCTTTCCCGAACGGAATCAGAATCTGCTGCGTCATGCGCTCGTCGAATGGTGTGACGGTGTGTCCTTGCTGTCGGTCGGAGCGCGCATAGTGAAAGGTTCCAACGACGGTGGGATTCCGTCGTTCGATCACGCGTACGATGCGACCCATGCGGCGGCCGTCGGCCTTCGGCGGTTCGACATCCACTAAGACCTGGTCGCCCTGCATGGCGCCGTTGATCTCGTTGGGCGGAATGAAAATATCTTCCTGCCCAGTCGACTGGCGCGCATTGGGCCGCACAAACCCGTAGCCGTCGCGATGCAGATCGAGCCGGCCGGCGGCCAGGTTGTCGCGTGTGGTGCCGGACGCAGCGCGTGGAGTACCCCAATGCTCGCGGTCGATCTTGACCAACGCGCCGCGCGCGGTGAGCCGGGCAAGTTGCTCTAACAACAAGCGCCGTTGCATGCCGCCGCCAAGGCTCAATTCGCGCACCAGTTGCTTGTAACCAGCCTTTTGGCCGGCCGAGCGGGCAATGCGTGTTAACAGTTCACGATCTGTCATCGGTCTATCTCAGACCATAACAAAAGGAAGCCCCGTAGGGCTCCAGTTCGATTGTGAACCCCGGTCTCCAAAAGCAAGAGACCGGGGGCATCCAGGTTCGAGTTTTATCCGGCCAACGTTGCCGGCGAGCCGCCGTTCTCGGGCTTCATTTGATCGCGAATCAAGTTCGCCAGCAGCACGTCCACCAACGTTCCACCCTGCCCGCTCGCGCCACCGCCCGCAATAATCTGCGGTACCAGTTGCACCTTGTTCGACGCCAGCGCCTGCACCACCTGCACCAGCGCATAATTGCCCGACTCCATCGAGTCGATCTTCAACTTGATGACGTCGGCTTCGGACGTTCCGACGGCCAGCGTCTTTGAAGCCTCCGCGTTGCCCACGATCGTAATCACGTTAGCATCTGCTTCCGCGTTGATCTTCTTGGACTGTGCCTGGCCGCGCGCGCCTTCGATCATCGCTTCCGCGCCAAACTTGGAGATGGTCACGCTGCGTTCCGAATCGACCACGCGCGCCTGCGTATCGGCCATGGCCTTCGCCTGCTGCAGGTCTTTGCGCGTTTCTTCGGCAAGCTGCTGCGTCTTGTAAGTTACCTGCTCCTGCTCGGCGATCTTGCGATCCGTGAGCGTCTTCATCAACGCTTCAGGCGGCGTAATGTCGCCGATAAGCGTATCGATGGCGTTCACGTTGTATTCGCCGAGGGCCGCGGCAATCGAGATCTTCGCTTCGGCCTGCCGCTCGCTGCGCTTCTTCAGAAATTCGATCACGTCTGAGGTCTGCGCCGCATTGCGGAAGTAGTTGCCGATGGTCGGCTCCAGCACTTGCGTTACCAGATTGGCCATGGTTCCGAATCGCGCAATCACCTTCGGCGCATCGTTGCGCGGCACATGAATAATCTGGCTCACATCGAGGTTGAATGTGAATCCATCGGACGAACGCACCGTGATCGTCGAAAGCTTCTCATCGAGCTTGTGCGCCTCGCTCTTTCCCGTCGCCCAGTTCAGAACGATGTTCGCGGTCGGCACGATCTCAACCTTGTGCGTGAACGGATTGATGGGGTATTTGCCCGGATCGAGCGGATCGAACCACACACCTTTTTGTCCGCGGCTCACAAGGTTGCCGTGCTTGAACGAGTCGCCCGTCACATCCTTGCCTTCCGCACCCACATAGGCGATCACGACGCCCACGTTGGCAATCGGCACGTCGGTCATCGGCTTGGTTTCCACCGTGGCGAAGCGCGGGTTGATGAAGTATCTGCCGGCAAGAATCACCTGCTCCTGCAAGCCTTTGTTGCCGCCACTGGTAATGAACGCTTCCGCGTCCTGGTACATGTTGTGGCCGGTGACTTCTTTGCCTGCGATTTCACCGGTCGCCAGGGGCTTGCCATCCTTGGTAGTGACGACGCCCACCATGTTATCCGGGATCTCGAGCACATCCGCGGCCGCTACCTGGAACAAGCCCGTATTGATGCGGTAGGTTCCGGGCGGAATGATTGAGATTTGCGGCCCACGCTCGCCGCCACGCGAAAGGAACCCGCGCGCGTCCTGGAACGAGTTGCATTCCACGGTCTTCGCGAGCACGCGGCCACCGCTGAGCGGCCGTCCGTCGCGCGCTTCGACAATGCCAATGTGGCCCTTGTCGATGGTGGTGAACGGAACCTTGCTCACCGCGAACTGCCATGCCCACAGCCCGAAGTGGATTCCAGGCGCCAGCGTATCCGCCTGCAAGCCGGCTTCACCATTGAGCGCCACAATCGCGCCATCAGGGAGAGTTCGATTTCTGCCCACCAGGACCCACTTCTTGTTCACGATCCCTATTTCGTCCTTCGAGACGATGACCGTGCCGAAAAACATGCGCAGAATCGCTTTGTGCAAAATCAAGATCAGGAAGAGTACAAGTACCCATCCATACTTCACGACTGGATCAACCATGGTTGATTCCATAACGTCTCCTTGACTGAGCCCCACTCAATCCTTTGTCCCAAGGGTTGTGTTTTGAACGTTTGTTGGGCCTTCCAGCGATGCCTGCTGTGCTCTAATGCACAAGCCCTGGCACAAAACCGGGTCCGCGCAGCACTTTGCCGGGAAGAGCGCCAGTCATTTTGCCGCCCGCGATTACGGGCACGCCGTTGACCAGCACATACTCCATACCTTCAGAAAACTGGTTGGGGTTTTCAAAGGTGGCTTTGTCGCGGATGGTGGCGGGGTCAAACACGACCACATCGGCCCACATACCCTGCTTCAGGACGCCTCGGTCGATAAGCCTCATGCGTTGCGCGGGTAGCGCAGTAAACTTGCGGATGGCATCGGGCAGCGTCAACTGATTCTCTTCCCGTACATATTTACGCAGAATCCGAGGAAAAGTTCCATAGGCACGCGGATGCGGATGTTCCTTGCCCAATAGGCCGTCGGGCGAGGTTCCCTGCGAGTCGTTATCGATGGAAACCCACGGCTGTTTCAACGCCAGCCGCACATCCGGCTCGTCCATGCCAAAGACGGCTACGTCAGTGAAAGCGTTGTCTTTAATCAGGATGTCGCATAGCGCGTCAATGGCGTCTTCCTTCCAGAGCGCCGCCACTTCCGACAGCTTTTTCCCTTGCAAAGGCAGCATCTCGGGATTCTGCACCACTGCAATCTGAATCGCCTCCGGCCCCGGAATCTCCTGCCACTCGTTATCCCAGTCTTCGCCCGCCGAATCTTTGCCGGTCGAGGTCATGTCTTTGCGAATGCGCGCACGCATGGCCGGATCCTTCAACCGCTCCACCAGCCTGGCGTCGCCGCCATCGTGCGCCCACGGCGGCACAAAGGCCGAGAAGGTGTTGAACCATGCAGTGTACGCGTACGTATTGGCGCTGATGTCCAGACCTTCAGCTCGATATTTCTCGATGCGCGCGACGATCTGTGGCATGCGCCCCCAGTTGGCTTTTCCGGCCGCCTTCAGGTGCCAGATTTCAACCGGTATATGTCCCTGCCTGCCGATCTTGGCCGCTTCGTCAATCGATTCGAGCACCGTGTCGCCTTCGCTGCGCATGTGCGTTGCATAGATACCGCCGTACTTGCCCCCCTCGCCGGCGAGCGCGATCAGCTCTGGCGTTTTGGCGTAAGGCGCGGGCGCATATTGAAGAGCGGTCGAAACGCCTACGGCTCCGTCGCGCATTGCGTCTTGCACCAGCTTCTTCATCTGCTCAAGTTGCTCGGGCGTGGGCTGAACATCGGCATCGCCCAGCACCATGCGCCGCACTGAAGTTGCGCCTACATAGCTGGCGAGGTTGATGCCCATGCCTTGCTTTTCAACCCGCGCAAAATATTCGCGGAACGTGTGCCAGTCCGGCGTTATCCCGTATTGCGTATAAGCACCTCGGTCGGCCGAGATAATCGCATCGTTAATCGGCGCAACAGATCCGCCTTCCCCGGTAATCTCCGTCGTGATTCCCTGATAGATCTTCGAGGGCAGGCGCGGATCGACGAGGATGGTCAGTTCCGACTGCCCCAGCATGTCGATGAATCCGGGCGCGACCACTTTTCCGGCGGCATCGATCGTTTCCTTGCGCGGCGCGTCGGCCAGATTGCCGATGGCAGCAATTCGTCCATCGCGAATGCCTAGATCTCCTGAGTACCAGGGCGACCCGGTCCCGTCGACGATGTGGCCGTGAGTGATTACCAGATCAAAAGGCCCGGTGGGTGTGAGGCTTTGCGATTGACCGCAAGCGAATGCTACGGTCAGGCCCAGTGACAGAAACAAAACGCTTCGATTCAGCATGGTTACGCAACCCCGACCTTTGAAATGCTTTCTTACGCCGAGCCTCGGCTGTCCTTTCAGCTCGCTGGGACGCTCCGATACGTTTTCATCCCATGCAATCGGCCAGGAGGCTTGAGCCGCCATTCTACCTGTGCCGCGAGAGATCGTTACGGTTCGCCGCCATCGCCAGACTGTTGACAGAGTTGGCAACCCAGTTATGGCGGCAGAGGCAGAATTGGGCGTTTTGGCCTGCTCCGTCCTAAAATAACGGAGAAGTAAACTCCTGGCGGACCTGAAAGGGTTAGGATCGATGAAAGGCCGCCGAACGGATCTCCGCAAGCCAACCGCGGTAATCCGGAATATCAGCTTTGCGGGACCACGGCAGTGGCCCCAGCCTTGGCACCCCCAAGTCCAGCAGGACAGAAAAGGAATTATCAATTGAGCGCAATGTGGAAACCCAATCAGACCGGAAGCCCAGCACCAGCCCCGACTCCGGAACCCTCTCGCCCAGCTCCGCCCACATCTTCTCCTTCGTTTGAGGCGCCCAGCCGCCCGCAAGCCGCTGCCGCCACGGGCGAGCAGGCCACGATCGGCAAAGGTTTGTTCATCAAAGGCGAGATCAACGGTTCCGAGTCCCTGTTTATCGACGGAAAGGTCGAAGGCAGCGTGAACCTGCCAGGCAATCGCGTCACCATCGGCCGCAACGGCCAAGTTGCGGCCAACATCAATGCCCGCGAAATCGTCGTTCTCGGCAAGGTCCGCGGCAACGTCTCGGCAACCGATCGCGTTGATATTCGTGCTGAGGGCTCGTTGAGCGGCGATGTGGCTGCGGCACGCATCAGCATCGAGGATGGCGCATTCTTCAAGGGCGGTATCGACATCCGCAAGCCGGATGCCAAATCTGGCGGCAGCCCTGCACCGGCCATCGTGGAGACCAGCAAGACCGCGTAGGCACGAACAACCTGTCCGCCTTCATGCTGCACACGCGCACTTCCACACGGGAGTGCGCGTGTGTGTATATGGGCGCCCTTGCTGCTCAAGTGTGCAATCCATCAGAGCCTTCGATTCCGGGACCCTCTTCCGCGATTCGTAGGGCCGGTGAACGCCGTCGGCTAGCGCTATGACAATCTTTATCCGATTCCGAAGCGCTGCATGGCTACGCGCGGCAGCGCCGATCCCAACCGCTCAAGAATCCATGCCGCCATCAAGGCCCAGATCAGGCCGCCCAAAAGCAATTCAGGCAAATCGACCCAAAGCTTGAATCGCGCCGAGTGGGCGTTCGCCAGCATGGGCAGGCTGCCCACGCCCCACAAGGCAATCCAAACGACCAGCCCGCTCGCGAGACCAGCCAGCAGGCAACGGCCGACTTCCATCAAGTCCAAGTCCGCCAATGAAACCATCCTGCGACGATGAAGCAGGTAGGCCAGCGACACGGTCTGCAAGACGATGCCTGCGTCGGAGGCCAGCGCCAATCCGGCAGCACCATGCCAGTGGTAGCCGAGCGCATAAAGCGGAATCGCAACCAGCGTAACCACGGACCCGGCAAGCATGGGAAGCCAAGTAATTCCGGCCGCATAGAACGCGCGCGCATAGATGGCCTGCGCCGACCAGACGCACAGCGAAAGCGTGTAAATGGCGAAATAACCGGCGGTCTCGTGCACGTCGTGCTGACTGAACCGGCCGCCGAGAAAAACAATCTGAGCCAGAGGCGCTGCCATCGCCACCATCCCCGATGCTGCCAATACTCCCAGCGCGACCACGCGTGAAACCGAGTCGGCCACGCCGGTTGCAAACTCAAAGCGCTTATCCTGCGCCCAAAGTCGAGAAAAAAAGGGTAGTGACGCGGCGCCTGCCGCCTGCGCCAGAACCGCCATGGGAGCCGAGAAAAGCTGCTTGGCGTTGGTCAGCCGGGTGATGTCGCCGGCCCCGTGCGAAGCGTAGTACCCCACGATGTAGTCGTCGAGAAACGGAAGCGTGAATCCCGCCATCAGCGGCAGCGTCATTTTCAGCCAATCGCGCAAGCCGGGGTGAGTAAAATCGATGCCCCAACGGTAGTGCACGCCGGCTCGTGCTGCGCCCACCGCGTTCAGGGCGAAAGGGCCCAGGAATGCCCCCGCCAGCGCTCCAACAGCAAGCGCCGGGATCCCCATCTGCCGCCCAAGCAACATTCCACCCAGGATGATCGCGAAGTTGTAGACAATGCCGGTGATCCCCTGGTAAAGAAACTGCCGCCGCACCAGCAGGGTCGCGCCCAGCACTCCGCCGGCGAAAAAGAAGACCTGGCCGGGAAGAAGAATGCGCGTCATCCGCGCCGAGAGCTCTACCTGCCAGGGAGCAAATCCGGGATTGGTGGCTCTAATGTACGGAGCGGCTAGAAACATCCCAGCAATTACACCAGCCGTCAGCACGATCCCGAGGAAGTTGAGCACGATGGAGAGCACGCGCTCACCTTCGGCCTCTTCGCCGCGCTCGCGATAGCGGTTGAGAATGGTGACAAATGTGATAGAAGCCGCTCCGCCGACGAGGAAGTAGTTCATCAGATCGGGCAAGCGGAACGCTGCCTGGTAAGCATCGGTATTTGGACCCGCGCCAAATTGCCACGCAATGTACTTCACCCGCACCAGGCCGATGATCCTGGAAAGAAAAGTGGAAGCCATGAGCAGGAGAGTTGCCGTGAAAGCCGTGTGTGCGTGCGAGGGACGCAGGAGTCGCAGTCCGCGCGACCATCGCGACTGCGCGGGCTGCGAAGTTTCCGATGGAATGGGGCCGGTCACGTGACTTGATTCTATCGAGGTCGAACCCCAACTTCCGCAGAGTTTACAAATCGGCCGAAATCATGTTCCCGCAGGGTACAAAGCCGGCTTTCTGCAATGTCTTTCGGCTGGCAAGGTTTTTCACATTGCAACGCGCAGCCGGTATGTTGCCGGCCGCCCGGCAAGCGCGCTTTAATTCCTGAACAAGAAAAACGCCCAGGCCTCTGCCTTGATACGGTACGGCGACCTTCATGTAGACATCGCCGTAAGGCGGATTGTAGTGGTAGAGGACTCCGCCGGCTCCGGTAATCGCTCCGGCTTGCGTGATCACCCAGCCAGCTGTATCGTCCAGTTCCAGCTTGATCAATTCGTCTATGTCCCCGGCCTCGCGCGCACGGAAAACCACCCCCTCTGGCGCATAGTGGGTCTCGAATTGGTCTTCGAACAGGATGGCATCTGCATGGATGTTTTGGCCAAATGTGTGAGTCATCACGGAGAGGAATGGGTCATTGGTCTGCGTTTCAATCTTGCGGGCACTGCACTGTGTGCGCAGGGCAGCAAACAGGTCGAAGGTGTGTTGGCGGCTTGGTTCATCGACGCAGAACTCGTAGAGCGTGGATTCTTCTTTCCACGGCCCAGCGATTGCCACCGATCCGTAGCCGACAAGCGCTCCGTCAATCTCTAACCCATACTCTCGAGACCAGCCGGGCCGAATATGAATCGAGTCGTGAATGATCTGGCAATCCATCTCCGCGCGGTATCTCGTCCGCAGAGATGAAATCTCATTCAGCTCACAGGTGCGTACTGAAATCGACATTTTGCCTTTCTTCTGCAAGAGGAAGAATCGTACTCCTGCCTCAGGAAAATCTAGCACTTGTCCATACTCTCCCGCGTATCCTGTCCGCAGGGGGTGGCCAGTGCGGAGGACATTCGTTTGGCTTGCGGGATTTCTTTGTGTGGCACAGGCATGGGGCATTGCCCAGACCATCCATGGGCGCGGGGGAATTACACTGCCGGCTCCGCCGGCTGTCGAAGCCAATCCCGTTTCCGACGATTACTTTGGAACCAAAATTCCCGACAACTATCGCTGGCTCGAAGACGCCAAAAGCCCTGACACCCGCGCGTTCATCGATGCTGAGAATACATATACCGCACGCTACCTGAAGCAGGCCCGCATTCGTCCACAGGCTGTAGACGATTTGACCGAACTCGAAGACGTATCTGAAGCAGGCATTCCGATTGAGCGAGGCGGCAACTACTTTTTCAGGAAGCGCCTCGCCGGCGAACAGCAGTTTTCAATCTATATGCGTGGCGCAGAAGGAGGGTTACGCCAAAAGACTGCAGAATCCAAGGGGCCGAGCGCAGACCAGCGCCTCATCGACCCTGCCAAGCTAAGCCGAGACCCCAACACCTCCGTCGGCCTGCTCGATGTTTCGCACGATGGCAGGCTCCTGGCCTACTCGCTCAAAGAAGGCGGCGCGGATGAAGTTGGCGTTCACCTGCTGAACATCAAGACCGGCAAGCCACTTGAAGATGAGCTTCCCGCAGCTCGATATTCCAGTGTCAGCTTCTCGCCCGACGGGAAAAGCCTGTACTACGCGCGCAACAATAAGCAGGGCACTCTTTTGTATCAGCATCTGCTAGGGACTCGGAATTCCGCGGACGTGCTGATCTTCGGCCGCGAGTTTCGCGGGGAGCCCCTGACCGGCGACGATCTGTTTTCGGCCAACTTCACCGATGATGGCCGTTACCTGGTGATCGAGATCGATCGCGGCGTACCGGCCAAGCGAGTCGACATTGTCTTTCGCGATCTGACCAAGCCGGATGCGCCCTTCGAGATCCTCGTCTGGGGGCTCGAATCGCGATTCCACGCCATCTGGGCGAATCGCGCCTGGTATGTGCGCACGGACTATCACGCGCCCAATGGCATCATCCAGAAAGCCGATCCCGGCGTTCTTCCCGACGCATGGAAGATCATCGTGTCTGAAGGATCCGACGTGATCGATTCGTGGTCGATCGTCGGCGGAAAAATCTACGTCAATCGCCTCAAAGACGTGAAGACCGAAACATTGGCGTACGCATTCGACGGCAAGCTCGCTGGACAGGTCGACTACGACGCCATCGGCTCTGCCTCGGGTGTCCTCGGCCGTACCACCGACCGATATGGCTTCATCTCCTTCTCCTCGTACATCCTTCCCCCCGCCATCTATCGGCTCGATACCGTCACTGGAAAGCGCGACGTATTTTTTCAATCGAAAGTGTCTTTCGATTCCGCGCAGTACGACATGAAACAGGTTTTCTACAAGTCGAAGGACGGAACACAGGTCCCCATGTTCATTGCCGGCAAGAAAGGCCTGAAGATGGATGGCTCCGAGCGTCTGCTCATGACGGGGTACGGCGGCTTCAACCTGAGCGAGACCCCGCGCTGGAATCCGCAGTGGGCCTGGTGGCTGGAGCAGGGAGGGTGGTTTGCTGTCCCCAACCTGCGTGGTGGCGGCGAATACGGCGAGGCCTGGCACGAGCAGGGCATGTTCGAGAAGAAGCAGAATGTCTTCGACGACTGGTTCGCCGCCGCCCAATACCTGATCGACCAGAAGTACACTTCGGCGCAGCATTTCGCGATTTCGGGCCGCTCCAATGGCGGCTTGCTCATTGGCGCGTCGATGACTCAGCATCCCGAGCTCTTCTCAGCCATCTGGTGCGGATACCCGCTTCTCGATATGCTCCGTTATCAGAAGTTCAAGGTGGGCTCTTACTGGACTACGGAATACGGCTCTGCCGACAACGAAAAGCAGTTCTTCTACCTGCTGAAGTACTCGCCTTATCAGAACGTGAAGGCGGCAACGGCTTATCCGGCCGTCATGTTCTTCACCGGGGACAATGACACGCGTGTCGACCCGCTGCACGCACGCAAGATGAGTGCGCTTGTCCAGTCCGCTTCAACCAGCGGGCGACCAGTTTTGCTGCATTACAGCGTATCGGGCGGCCACTCCGCCGGCGTGAGTGTCGACCAGCAAGTGCAGGACGACGCCGATCAGCTTAGCTTCCTGTGGACGGAAACCGGGGCAGCGGAAACACGGACGAATCACCCCTAAACCCGCGGTTGCAGATTGCCCTTCGGGCAGTGTCGTGTTGACTTTGCCCCCTCGCGCGAAGCGGATGGCAGGATCGGCCCTATTCTGTTTCTGTCGCAAATCGGTAACGCGTCCGTTTCGCTCTTGCGTAACCTCAACCCATTGAGCCTCGGGTCCGATAAGGGAGAGGCAGGGTTGTGCAACCAGCAGGTGGATTGCCCTCTCTGGCTTTGCTCACCGGCGCATTGACCGCCGGGCCGGAGAATCTATGCCCGATGTGCCGATGCAAGTGGACGCAATCGATGTTGGCCGCGAAGCGGTGCGCCTGGCAGCTCTGAAGCGAGCTGGAATTCTGGACAGTGAACCGGAAGCCTGTTACGACGCCATCACGCGGCTCGCGGCCGAATACTTTCAGGCCGAAGCCGCCCTCCTAGGGTTTGCCGACGAAAGCCGCATTTGGATTAAGTCGTTTGCCGGCTACCCAGTGCGCGAATTACCGCGAAGGAATTCGATCTTTGACCGGGTTTTGGCCGAGGACGGCCCCGTGGCCATCGCCGATCCCGCCCATCATCCACATTTTGAGGGTTCGCTCATCCTTGGCCGCCTGGGGATTTCGTTTCTGGCCAGTGCTCCGGTGCGGTCCACCGACAACGAGATTCTTGGAGCACTGACCATTCTCTGTCGCGATCCCCGCGGAAGTATGGACTCGGACGAGTTGCGGATGCTCGAAAGCCTTGCCGATATGGCTGCCGGCCAACTGGAGTTGCGACGTCTTCGCACTTCGATGTCGTCCCAGCAATCCCGCCGGGTAAGTGAGTCTCCAGCGCATAGGACCTGCCCGGCGTGGCCCGGAAAACAAGATCTGCGCCGGGCGCTCGACCAACACCAATTTGTGCTCCATTACCAACCGGAAATCGACCTCGCGACCCGCAAGATCGTCGGTCTTGAAGCGCTGATCCGCTGGGAACATCCCGAACGCGGTCTGATTCCGCCCATGGATTTCATTCCGCTGGCAGAAGAGTGCGGTCTCGTGCTGCCGATCGGCGACTGGGTGCTCTCCGAGGCGTGCATGCAGATTCAGATTTGGTGCCGCGAAGATTCCCGCCACAAATCGCTCCGCGTCTGCGTCAATCTTTCAGCACGCCAGTTCTCTCGTCCCGGCCTGGCGGACCACGTGGAAGCTCTGCTGGCCCAGTTCGGCATCGGCAGCCGTCAATTCGGCCTGGAAATGACGGAATCCAGCCTGATTCCCAACATGCGCATTGCGCTTGAAGTTCTGGGATCGCTCCGCCGGCTCGGCGTTTCGCTGCTGCTCGACGACTTTGGAACTGGATACAGCTCGCTCAACCACCTCCATACGTTTCCCTTCGATGTGCTCAAAATCGATCGATCGTTTGTGGGCCGCATGACTGCGGGCGATCAACCGCTGCAGATTGTGCGAACCATTATTGAGCTGGCCAGGGTCCTGGGCATGGACGTTGTGGCTGAAGGCATCGAAACCCGCGAGCAGTTTCGCCTGCTGCGACAGTTAGGATGCCGTTTCGGGCAGGGCTATCTTTTCGGGCGGCCCATGGACGCTCATGCCATCACTTCGCTGCTTCATCTGCCGGGCAGGCTTCTGCCATACTCGGAATCTGCGGGCGCCACGGCGAATTTATAAAACCTGTGTATATGACCCCAGGTGTGAATGACGTGCTCATCCAGGGAAAGATTCTGCGGAGTCCCGATTCAGGAACACGTCTGCTGAGCTCCGTGTGAATTTCCAGATCCACGCCCTATCTCGCAGGTATGCTCCGAATCATGCAACAGCTTGACCCGTCGGCGCCGCTCACTTCGTCCTTTTCAGGAATGTTGTCTGCACTCATCGCACCCGTGCAAAAGCGCACGGGGAAGTGGGACGATCCACCCGATGAGGAGGGAGAGACCCTCAGCTACGAACGTGCTCTCCGCACCCATGCCCGCTACAAGCCTTCCGCGCCCGATGACTCCTTTTTCACAATGCCAAGCGCGTCCGAGCCAACTGATCAAGCCGCGAAAACCGCCCCTTCACTGGAACCGCGTGCAGAAGATAGTTCCACGCCTGAAATTCACCCCTCAGGCGCTTCTCCAGAGCCCGAACGTACACTCAAGTGCGCGAGCATTACGATCCGCCTCAGCCAGGCCGAATGTGTCCAGTTGCGTGCACGGGCAGCCGAAGCCGGACTGACAGTCTCGGCTTACATGCGTTCGTGCACGTTTGAAGCAGAGTCTCTTCGCGCTCTGGTGAAAGATGCTCTGACGCAGTTGCATGCCAATTCATCGATCGAGGTTCCAACGGAGTCTCCGCCAGGTCAACGAGGGTTTCCAAAGTGGTTCGGTAGAATGTGGCCCTGCAAGCGGCAGAGCCGGCACATCGCCGACGCTTAATCGTCCACTATCCGATCGACGGGCATCCCGGATTACGTGGCTTTTCGCCTCACTTCACTTCACATCAAGGACCAGGCACTTCAGATATTCGGTTTCCGGCAGATTCAACACCACGGGGTGGTCCGGAGCGGCTCCGCGACGCTCAAGCAAGCGTACGCGGCGGCCGGCATCGGCCGCGGCGGAGGCGATCGCGCCCTCGAGATCTGCCCACCCGACGTGGTGCGAACACGAACACGTGACAAGGAGGCCACCTGGGCGAAGCATTTTCAGTGCGCGCAGGTTCAACTCCTTGTAGCCGCGCAACGCGCCCTCCACCGCGCGCCGGCTCTTGGCAAATGCCGGCGGGTCGAGGACGATGGTGTCGAACTTTTCTCCGGAGTCGGACCAGTCGCGCAGGATCTTAAATGCGTCGCCCTCAACCCAGTCGATTTCGGCCTGAACTTGATTGCGGTTGGCTTCGAAGTTGCGCTCTGCGACTTCCAGCGAGGACCGGGAAGCATCGATGCCGGTGACCCGCTCGCAGACGCGCGCAAGGTGGAGAGCAAATCCGCCCTGGTAGGTGCAGACGTCTAGGGCTCGGCCGCCTGGGGTCAACCTCCGACCGAACTCCTGCGCAGCGACATAATTGGCAGACTGATCCAGAAATGCGCCCGTCTTCTGGCCCGAGTTGGCGTCGTAGTGAAACTTGAGGCCGTTGAGATGGAAATCCGTTTCTGTGCGCGGTTGGGCAGAGTCGGCAGCCCAGAGCGGGGAGAGATCGGGGGCGGCGATGCCTTCGAGTTCGCGCATCCGCGGGTCGGGACGCTCGAGGATTGCCTCGGGGTTCAGGCTCTCGCGCAGAACGCGCACGCAAACGTCGCGCACACCGCTCCCTGACAGACCGATGACGAGCCTCTGCAGCAGGACCAGAGGGCCATACTTGTCGATGATCAGGCCGGGCAGCTCGTCGGCTTCGCTGAAGCACAGGCGGCAGGAATCGGTCTCGCCCTCTTTATCGCGCAAATAGGTTAGACGGCGCGCGACGGACTCGCGCAAACGCAATTCGAACAGGCTCAGCCACTCGGGCTCGTCGATGCCTTCTCTACTCACCAGCCGCAGTGCGATTTGTGACGACGGGCTGTAGAGCGCCGTTCCCAGGAGCAGCCCACGCGCGTCGGCAACAGGAACGAGCGCGGGAGCGGTGCCGGCTCCTGATTCAGGAAGGCCAATGGACTCAATATCTGAGGCGTAGACCCACAAATAGCCTTCGCGCAGCCGATCGGCGGCACGGCGATTGACGATGGCTCCAGAGACCTGTGCGTTTCGGGGAGGGGATTTCGGGGGTGGGACATGGCCTTTCGAGTCTTGATGCTTATCCGGCATGGGAGTGCGACTTGGTTTGGGCGTCCGGCCGGAATTCGGCTTCATCGCGTCTCCTTCGACGGTAGTTCTCAAAATCGCCATCCCGCGCCGGACCCTTTCGGAGACCTCGCACGCGAGGGCTGAATTTGAGAACTGCCGTCGCCGAGAGCGAACAGGCCGCAGTTCTCTACTTCACCTGCATGCTTTCCACGTAGCGGCTCAGATTGCTGATGCGCAGCAACCGGTCCTGCGGGTTGTTCTGGTTCATCCTACCAAGAATCGGTCCCCAAACCGGCATCTCGACTGTTCCGTGCGCTGCAATCTCCGCGCCGCTTTGCAGCACGCTCACAAGATGTGTGTCGGGGAATTTTCCGTGGTTGTTCTTGCTCAGTACTGTCAGGTCCGCAGGGGCCGTCTTGAGCGCGGCCGCAACGGGGCCTTGACCCCTGGCGTCCACACCATGACACGGTGCACAGTAACTGGCGTACATTTGTCTTCCACTGGTGGCCGGAGTTTTGGTCACTTGAATGGTAACTTTGGCATTCGATTCTGCATAGCTCATGCTCACCGCAAGCATCGCGATGAAGGCAGCAACTAAGAGGCGTTTCAACATAAGTTCCTCGGTTCTGGACCTCTAGTCCGAATGGGACTTTACTCCTTTTCTGGTATAGGCAGGATGTGATGCCGAGCACAGTGCAGAGCCGCACGCAGCACCGACGTACTGTAAGTATGAATACTATGATCTCATTGCATAAGTTACATATTGCTAGTTATTTGCAACCTAAGTTGTAAGATTCTTTTTCGGCTGATTTCAACTTATACAGGCAGTCTTTCAAGCGTCGACTTAGCTTAAGCAAAATGGCGATGCGTACACCTAAGATTCTGTCGAAATCAGCACGTATAACTTATCAATCGAAAGTCGAGGCGAGCGGAACGAATCCGCTCCGCCAATCCTGTTCGACATCGGGTGTGCACCTCTCGTGAGAGGAGGGCTCGTCACCTGAAATGCCCATTCAGCGCGTGGGACGTGCGGGCGGATTGGCACCAGCCTATAATGAAGCATGGCAAGCGCCCGGCAGGCCATTCCGTCCGATAGTCCGCGTGTTCCCCCGGCAGCCACGGGGGAAGCGGCGCCGCCCGATCCTGCCTCCCACCCCTCGCTCTCGCAACCTGAGATAGAAAAGCGCTTCGAAGCCCTACTGCTCCGGGTTCAGGCTAATCGGCCGACGGAAGACGTATCTCTCATCCGCAAAGCGTGGGAATTCTGTGTTCAGCACCACGAAGGCCAAATGCGAGCCTCCGGGGAGCCTTACATCATCCACCCCCTCGAAGTGGCCGAGGTGCTGGCGGAGATGAAGATGGACGCGACCGCAATTGCGGCCGGCTTGCTGCACGACTCAGTGGAAGACACACCCGCAACGAATGAAGAAATTGCCTCGGAATTCGGCGACCAGGTGGCGCATATTGTCGAAGGCGTGACCAAGATCGACAAGATTCAGTTTGCCAACCGCGAAGACCGCCAGGCTGAAAACGTTCGCAAGATGCTTCTGGCAATGGTGTCCGATATTCGCGTGGTTCTCATCAAGCTGGCCGATCGACTGCACAACATGCGCACCCTTCAGCACCTGAAGCCAGAGCGCCAGCTGGCCATTGCCCGCGAAACGCAGGAGATCTACGCACCACTTGCCCACCGCCTGGGCATGGGCAAGGTGCGCGGCGAACTCGAAGATCTGGCCTTCCGCTACACCGACCCGGTGAGCTACGAACAGGCGGCTGCAGCCGTAGAGGCGCGGCGCACTGAGGGTGAGCAGTTTCTGCGAACTGTGGAAGACACTCTCGTGGAACAGTTGCGCGAAAACAACATCGAAGCCCGCGTGGAATGGCGCATCAAGCGCCTCTATTCAATCTTCCAGAAGATCGAGCGCTCCAAGGTCACCTTCGACCAGGTTTACGATTTGCTGGCCGTTCGCGTGATCACTCAGGACGTGGCCGCCTGCTACGCTGTTTTCGGCCTCATCCACACGCTCTGGCGCCCCGTACCGGGCCGCATCAAGGATTTCATCGCGATCCCGCGCGCCAATCGCTATCAGTCGCTCCACACAACAGTGATGGGTGCCGGCGGACATCAGTTTGAAGTGCAGATCCGCACGGAAGAGATGCACCGCATCGCCGAAGAAGGCATTGCCGCGCATTGGAAGTACAAGTCTCCCGGCTCCGTCGTCACCGCGCGCGACGAAGAACGCCTCAACTGGATTCGCCAGCTTGTGGAGTGGCAAAAGGAGATGACGGATCCCAACGAGTTCCTTTCCAGCCTGAAGATGGACCTGTATCCCGATGAAGTCTACACGTTCACGCCAAAGGGAAAGGTTGTCGTTGTACCTGCCGACGGAACACCCGTGGACTTCGCGTACACGATTCACACCGAGGTAGGCCATACCTGCGTAGGCGCCAAGGTCAACGGACGCATGGTGCCTTTGCGGACCAAGCTGCGCACCGGCGACATTGTCGAGATCGTAACGCAGAAGGACCACAAACCCAGCCGTGACTGGCTCACCTTCGTCAAGAGCCCGCGTGCACGCAACAAGATCAAGCACTGGCTCAACGAAGACCAGCGTCGCCGCGCGGTTGAAATTGGTCGCAAGCTTCTGGAACGCGAGGCCCGCAAGTTTAAAGTTCCGATGACGCAGATCGACGACCAGGATCTGAGCCGGATTGCCGGAGAGTACGGAGTGGCCACAGCTGCCGATTTGCTGGCCACCTTGGGCCAGGGCAAGCACACCGCGCACCAGGTTCTGAGCAAGCTAGCCCCTGGCATCACCCAGCCCGAACCCGAAACGCCTGAGACCAAGCCCGGCGCGGGTGGCGAAGCCGGCATGTCGGATGCGGTGCGCAAGCTGCATCTCACCGGATCGGATTCGCTCCAGGTGGAGGGTCAGAACGATTTACTCGTTTATCGCGCGCGCTGCTGTAACCCCATTCGCGGCGAAGAAATCGTCGGCTATGTCACACGGGGTAAGGGCGTCGCGGTGCATGCACGCAGTTGCCCCAACGTCCAGAACCTGCTTTACGAGAGCGACCGGCGCATCAACGTGGAGTGGTCGCGCGTGGGCGACAAGTCAACGAATCGGCCACAGCGCTATCCCGTCAAGATCACCGTCTTCTGCGATGACCGTACCGGCATGCTGAAAGAGCTCACTGCCGTTATTTCCGAAGACAACACCAATATTCGAGGAGTTGAAATTCATCGCGGCGATAACGACGAAGCCGTTGTCGAATTTGTTGCGGAAGCCGAAGATGTGCACCACCTCAACCGAATGGTTCTCGCCCTCCGCCGCGTTGCGGGCGTGCGTGCGGTGCAGCGCACCGCAAAACTTTAGAACCGCTTTTGTCCCTTAGCTGTTAGCTTTGCCGCTTTGGATCGACGCCTCCGCGATTCAATTCAGGACGTACTTGCTGAGATCTCGAAGCTAAGAGCTCGAAGCTGCTTTTCTCATCATGCCTACGACTGCGACAGATCGCACCGCTCTTCTTGAGGGCATTCACGTGCTCGATGGCGGAATGGCCACAGAGCTCGAGCAGCTTGGCGCCAACATTGACGGACCGCTCTGGTCTGCGCATATCCTGGAAGACTTTCCTGAAAAAGTCGCCGCGGTCCACCGCGCCTATATCGCCGCCGGCGCAGATTGCATTGAGACCGCCAGCTACCAGGTCTCACGTAGAGGCTATGCCGAGTTCGGCCTCACGACTGAACAAGCTGATGCCGCGCTGCTGAAGGCCATCCGCGTTGCCCACGCGGCCGCGGCGGAATCTTCGGATCACCGTGTTCTTGTCGCCGCGTCCCTTGGCCCCTACGGCGCGGCACTGCACAACGGCGCCGAATACCATGGCAACTATGATTGCACCTTCGAAGATTTAGTGAGCTTCCATCGAGAGCGGATTAAGGTGTTAGCAAATGCTAACGACGAGGCCAGAGCGGATCTTCTGGCTTTTGAGACGCTGCCATCGCTTCAGGAAACCGAGGCGATTGGCGAAGCACTTGCTCCATGGCCGCAAATCGCCGCATGGTTCTCGTATACATGCAAAGATGCGCGCCACGTGGCGCATGGTGAACCGCTCGCGGTTTGTGCTCGCCTTGCCGCAACTTTCCCGCAGACCGTCGCCATCGGCGTCAACTGCACGCACCCGACGCTGATTGCGGCGCTAATCGGCGAGTTGCGCCGGTCCTCCGCGCAACCCATCGTCGTCTATCCAAATTCGGGAGAAGGCTGGGACGCGGAAGCCCGCCACTGGACCGGCACAGTCAATCCGGCAGGCTTTACTTCACAGGCCAGCGAATGGTTTGCTCTGGGCGCGCAAATCGTCGGCGGATGTTGCCGCACGCGGCCCGCGCACATTCAACGGATTGCTGAGTCCGCTCGAAACCATGCACCGAAGGCTGTAACAGGACAAGTTGACAGCTGAAGGCTGGTGGCTAAAAGCTGCCTTACAGCACTTGCTTCGCAATCGTCATCAGCTGCATGTTCGACGTGCCTTCGTAGATTTTGCCAACCTTGGCGTCGCGGTAATACTTCTCTGCGGGATACTCGCGCACGAAGCCATTGCCACCGAAAATCTCCACGCATTGGCTCGCCACTCGCTCCGCCACCTGCGATGCGAACAGCTTGGTCATCGCCGCCTCGCGTACATAAGACTGTCCGGCATCCTTAAGCCGCGCCGCGTTGTAGACCATAAGCTTCACGGCTTCAATTTCGGTTGCCATCTGCGCCAGCGTGAACTGCACGCCCTGGAACTCCGCGATCGCTTTGCCGAACTGACGCCGCTCTTTGGCATAGCGCGCGGCATGACCCCAGGCTCCTTCAGCAAGGCCCAGCATCTGTGCGCCAATTCCGATGCGACCTTCGTTCAGCGTCTCAATGGCAATCTTGTAGCCCTTGCCGCGCTCGCCCAACAGGTTCGCCTCCGGCACTACACAATCTTCAAACACCAGTTCGCAGGTGCTGCTGGCGCGGATGCCCAGCTTGTCTTCCTTGCGGCCTACGGTGAACCCCGGCGTGCCCTTTTCCACCACGAAGGCGGTGATGCCCTTGTAGCCCGCCGTCGGGTCGAGCGTAGCAAACACAATAAACAGGCCAGCCTCGCGTCCATTGCTGATCCATAGTTTGCGTCCGTTGAGCCGGAAGCCAGCTGGGGCTTCCGTGGCCCGCATCTGCAGTGCGAAGGCATCCGACCCCGAGCCGGCTTCGCTCAGAGCGTAGGCGCCCACTGTGTCCGTAGCCAGGCGCGGCAGCCACTCCTTCTGCTGCGCGGCACTCGCCCATCGCCGCACGGCATTCACCACCAGCGTATTGTGCACATCCACCAGCACGGCGACAGCTGGGTCGACCGTCGAGATCGCCTCAATGGCCAGAACTGCGTCAAAGAAGCTGCCAGCCGCGCCAGAAAACTCCTCGGGTGCCTCGATGCCCATCAGGCCGAGCGCGAAAAGCTGCTTCACCAGGCCATCAGCGAACTGCTGCTCGTCGTCCATAGCCCGGACCTTCGGCGCAATCGTCTCCTCAGCAAACTTACGCACCGTTGCATAAAAAAGGCTCTCCTCTTCAGAAAGCCGTGTCAGTGGGGGATGAATTATTTGCGCCAACGGGAGAAGCCTCCGGCATCGGAGTCTATCAAACCCTGCCTCGTTTCGTCTGGGGAACCTTGCGCGCGGTCAGCCCTCGGCGGCGGAGCACGTAACAAGTTCCAGAGCGGCGATGCCCTTGCGCGGCGCCACAAATCCCTCGGCGCTCCACGCGATGGCAATCTTTTCCTGGCTCAGGATCTTGCGGATCTGACTCATCGCGTGTTCGGCCCATGGCCCGGAGTGGTCTAACTTGATGTAGGCACGCCAATGCCGCAGCGCTTTTCGGCGTTCTCCCTGGCGTTCGTAGGCTAATGCCACGTTGTAGTGAGCATCAGCGTAACGCGGCGAAAGCGAAACGGCATGCAGATACGAGGCGATCGACTCGTCGGGCCGCTGCAACTCGTCAAGCACGTTGCCAAGATCGAAAAAGGCAAGCACATAACCCGGATCGACCTCGGTCGCGCGCCGGTAGAGTTCCTCAGCCCGCTGGTACTGGCGAAGATGAAAATTGATGGTGCCCAGGTTGATGTAGGCAGCCGCGTAGTTGGGGTCGAGTTCCAGGATCTCCTGATAGAGGCGAAGCGCGCGCATCTTCTCGCCAGCCTCTTCGGCCTGGACGGCCGCCAGGAAGCGATCCTGCATGCCGCACTGGTTGCGTGTGCCGGGGCGCCGAAGGGGCGACGGCTCGGAGACAGCGGTGGGGTGCCCGGACCGGCTCTGGCGATCCAAGCGCTCGAAGTCGAACAGCAGTTGCCGCCGTATTGGATCCATTATGGAGCCGCCATGCCGGAAGGCCAGACGCGTGCCAGTGCGCACGAGGCTTGCCTCAAGCAAGGGATTCGCCATGCCCGCGACAGCCTTCATGGCGAGAATCGAATGCCGGATCGAGGCAGCCGGGACACACTCCTCGCGCAGGGCGCGGAATGTCTTCAACTGACCAAGCTCCTGGAATGTGTAGGCTTGTTGTTGCGGGATGAGACCGGCTCGCTCCCACCCAAACAGCTGGCGGGTACTGATCTGCAAGATGCGTAAAACGTCCTGACGGCTGTAGCTGGTCACTCTCGAGTGCTCCGATCCCCCGAACAATCGAGTTCAGCGCGGCCCGGGGGCTTGACTCATGTTCTATACAGGATCTTCTGACTCAATCGACCTTGCCTGAGCCTTCGAACCCGTGTGTTGGAACAAGTACTGAGGAACCGCTCTTGCTGCGATTATGCCAAGAGTATGCGTGGATAAACTGTCAGGAACTACCATTGAATGAAAAAAATACGTGGATAACTCGTGCCTGAGTTGGTTCCCGTACCTTTCGTGGTGCACTTGCATCGCGGAGACGAAGGGCGCCCGAATGATCCTCGAGCGCCTTCCTTGTTCCTCACTTCATTTCGATTCTGCAAGCCACGCTGGAGGGGCGGAGCGGTTTAATTCCGCCGCTGCATTTTCGAAAGCAGGCGCAGGATCTCGATGTACAGCCACACCAGCGTGACCATAATACCGAAAGCGCCGTACCATTCCATGTATTTGGGAGCGCCCGCCTGCACACCCTGCTCGATGAAGTCGAAGTCGAGAACCAGGTTGAGGGCTGCGACGGCCACAACGATCAGGCTGAAACCGATGCCGATCAAGCCCGAACCGTTGATCGACGCGAATCGGATGCCGAGGAACCCAAGCAGCATCTGCGCGAGGTAAAAAAGACAGATGCCGCCCGTAGCCGCAACCACGCCGAGGCGAAACTTCTGCGTCACCCGGATCAACCCCGATCTATAGGCGAAAAGAAGCACAAACAGCGTGCCAAAGGTCAGGCTCACGGCCTCAATGCCGATGCCGGGATAGCGGAGGTCCATCACTGCGGAAAGGCCGCCCAACATGAGCCCTTCGAGCAATGCGTAGATCGGCGCCGTTATCGGAGACCACTCTTTTTTGAAGGAGGTAACCAGGGCGAAGATCAAGCCTCCAATCATGCCCACCAGCATCAGCGGTGCGACCTCACCGGCGTTGCGCGATTGCATGAACAGGTGCCAGGTCCAGCCTGCGGTCGCCAGTGCGCAGATCAGCAGGACGCCCGTCTTGTTTACTGTTCCGTTCAGCGTCATGCGATTCGCGGCGTCGACAAGGCTGCCGTACGGACCGCCTGACACATCGCGGAACGTGTTCTCACCCAACGCCGGATTCGATGTCTTCATCAATGGCATGTTTTTCTCCCCTTACGCGTGCGGGATCTCCCTCAAATTACTTCTGCGCAGAGGCACCCCTTTTCAATTTTAGACCCCATGCCGGCGCAAACGACTCAATTCCGGGCCTCGGGGCCTCCGCTCCGGTAAGCCCCTCACTCCAATGTGGGATTAAAAACCGCCCCGCGCTCCCCCTATAGTGGAAAATGGCGATCCAGCCGTTGCCGGCCAGCTTCGCCCTCGTTCGCCTCAGGCCGATAATCCAGGAGGGCCAGAGATTCAAATGACGACGGCGCCAGTCCAGTTCGAGATCCGCGCGCCTCGCTTTTCTTCCATCGATTTCCTTTGGCTCAGCTTCTGGACTGCTCTGCTCATCCCTTGCCTCACCATGAATGTTCCCGTCTTCCTCCCGTGGATCATGGCCGGGGGAGGGGTACTCATTGCGCGCCATTTCTACTCGGTGGTCTGGCGCGGCGAGCCGGACGAGGGCAATCTGCTCATCTCCGTAGCCATGCCCGTCTTTTGCCTTCTCTCGGGATTTGCATTGGCCTGGGTCAATCGCATGACGCCGGTGCTCTATGACCGCCAGCTTGCGCAGTGGGACTTTGGCGTTGCTCCCGCTATTCGAACCTGGGCGCTTGCCCGCTGGTGGGCCATAGACCCCATCAACGTGGCATACCGCGGGCTGCCTTTGGCCATGCTGCTGGTGCTGGTTGTAACGACGGGCTTGCCGCGCCGACGGCTGCTCTATGCAATGGCCCTGGCGGGCGGGCTCGCTGTTCCCTGCTATCTGCTATGCCCCGCTGTGGGACCGGCGCACCTGACCGACCCCTCCGCCCCGCGCAACTGCATGCCCTCAATGCATCTCACCTGGACTCTGCTCCTTTGGGTAAACGCGTCGGGCCGCGTTAAGTGGTTCGCCGGCGCTTTTGCAGCCTTCACCGCGCTTGCAACGCTGGCCACAGGCGAACATTACCTGCCAGACCTGGTGGCTGCACTGCCGTGGACATGGCTGATCACCATCGCCGTGAACAGGCTGGCTCCGGACAGGGCATCGCAGTAAAACTCGAGTTGCACGAGCCGCGTCGATCCTCGAAAACCTCCGTTCGTCATCAGTCAGTCGTGACTTCGGCTTCCACTCGGCTTTCTTCTCGACGGCCCGTGCGCCGGACTTACACTGGGTCGGGAGGATACTCATGTATCAGCCGCAAGTGTATGGCGTTGCGCTCTCGTTCATGCTGCTCAGCATGCTCTGCTGGGGGTCGTGGGCGAATACGCTCAAGCTCGCCCCCGGCTACAGGTTTCAACTTTTTTACTGGGACTATGTTTTGGGTTTGATCGTCGCGGCTTTCGCCTGGGGTGGCACGCTGGGCAGCTTCGGAAGTACCGGCAAAGCTTTCATCGCCGACGTGGGCCAGGCCAGATTTCAAGCCATTCTGTTTGCCTTCATCGGCGGCGTGATCTTCAACATAGCCAACCTCCTTCTGGTTGCGGCCATCGATATTGCCGGTCTCGCCGTCGCGTTTCCCATCGGCATCGGACTGGCGCTCATCATTGGCGCTGTGAGCAGCTACGTAATTTCGCCCCAGGGGAATCCGCTGCTTCTGTTCGGCGGGATTGCCCTTGTCACCGCGGCGATTCTCTTCGATGCAATCGCATACCGGCTGCGCGAGGCCAGCCGCCCCACGATGAGCCGCCGCGGCATTGTCGTCAGCCTCATCGCCGGCGTACTGATGGGGTGCTTTTATCCCTTCGTCTCCAAATCGATGACCGGCGACGGCGCCCCTGGGCCTTACGCCGCTGTTCTGTTCTTCGTTCTGGGTGTCGCGCTCTGTTCGCTTCCTGTGAATTACCTGTTGATGCGCAAGCCACTGGATGGGCGCGAGCCCGCTGCCATGAGCGGCTATTGGCACGCGCCTGCGGGCTGGCATTTCTGGGGAATTGTGGGCGGAGCCATCTGGTGTACGGGAGCGCTTGCTAACTTCGTGGCATCGCAGGCACACATTGTCGGGCCCGCCGTATCCTATTCCATTGGCCAGGGCGCAACCATGATTTCAGCGGGCTGGGGCGTCTTTGTCTGGCGCGAATTCACCCAGGCGCCTGCTAAATCGAAAACGTATTTAACCTGGATGTTCATCTTCTTTTTGTGCGGCTTGACGGCGATCGCCATTGCGCCGCTCTTTTCCTGAGAATCGCAGCCAGGATGCAACGAATCGGAGGGGTTTGAACGTGCCCGGACAGAAGCCAATTGTCGTTGTCGGAAGCATCAACACCGATCTTGTAGCCTCAGCGAAGGTCATTCCGGCGATCGGCGAAACAGTGATGGGCACCGACTTTCAGATCCATCCGGGCGGCAAAGGCGCGAATCAGGCCGTTGCCGTCGCGCGACTCGGCTACCCGGTCTCGATGATTGGACGTCTTGGCAACGACGCCTTTGGCGAGCAATTGCGCAAGCATCTTGAAGGCGCCGGCGTGGATACCGCGGGCATCGCCATCAGCGACGGCACCTCCGGAGTTGCCGTCATCGTCGTATCCGAGAAGGGGGAAAACAGCATTATTGTTACCCCTGGCGCCAACGCGCTGGTCACACCTGCCGACCTTGACGCAAATCTCGATCGTCTTCGCCATGCCGGAGTCGTGCTTGCCCAACTTGAGATTCCCGTCGAAACGGTTGAGTATCTGGGTATCCTTTGCGCGCGCGAAAATGTCCCGCTTATCCTCGACCCTGCCCCCGCCATGGATTTGCCGTCAGGAGTCTTCAGGAATGTGAAATGGTTCACGCCGAATCAAACCGAAGCCGCATTCTTTCTGAAGAGCGCCGTTGGAGAGGCTAATGAATCGAATTCCTCCGCGGTAGCCGCTAGCTTGCTGGCGAAAGGCGTGCAAGGCGTTGTTCTCAAGCTGGGGGAAAACGGCGTCTATTGTGCAACGGGCGGTTCCCCTGGCTTCTCCGTTCCTGCGTTTCAAGTCAAGGCTGTCGATACCACTGCTGCGGGAGACGCCTTTAACGGCGGATTCGCTACCGGCCTCATGCTTGGCAAGACGCTCATCGAGAGCGCGCGCTTTGCATCCGCGGTTGCCGCAATCTCGGTTACCCGTGCCGGTGCGCAACCCTCAATGCCGCGCATGGATGAAGTGAATCAGTTTATACAGATGCATTCGTGAGCATTTGCTAACCACGCGTTGATTTCTGCTATGAATCCACTTATGCCACATGAAAGGAAACGCTGAACACCATGTCTCGATCTGTACGATTGGCCGTTGGTCTTGCTCTTGTTGCAGCGTTTGTTGTGTCTTCCGCTGCGGCACAGGATACTTTTTTCGAACCGAAAGACCAGCAGATTCCACCGCCATCCTGTTTCACAATCCGTGGCGCCTGGGAGGGCGGCTATGTTCCCTGCTCCGCCTCAAGCCATCACGACTGGCTGGCCGACATTACGCATTGGCGCACGGAGCGTCTCATCCGCATTGGCTTCGATCCCGCGCGCTACGAGAATCCCGCGCTCAAGTGGGCACAATCCAGCTTCATGCAGCCGCAGATGATGGTGCATGATCGCTTTTTCTACGATCCCCTCACCCACAAGTACACCGTTGATCGTTATCTCGACGATCTGGACAAACGTTATGGCGGTATCGATGCGGTCCTTATCTGGGCCACCTACCCCAACATGGGCATTGACGATCGAAACCAGCTGGACATGGTCCGCTCCATGCCTGGCGGCGTGGAAGGCGTCCGCACCATGGTCGCCGACTTCCACCGCCGCGGCGTTCGCGTTCTGTTTCCCATGATGATGTGGGACGAGGGTACGCGCGATCCCGGCCAGACCTGGCCGGAAGCGCTTGCTCACCTGATGAAGCAAATCGATGCCGACGGAATCAATGGCGATACCCAGGACGGAGTGCCACTCGCTTTCTCGCTTGCCGCCGAGAAGGTCGATCATCCACTGGCCTTCGAACCGGAAGAGAGCCCGCATGATGAAGAAATCAGTTGGGACGTTCTCAACTGGGGCCAGTACGAATTTCAATTCGTGCCCACCGTCGATCGTTACCGCTGGCTGGAGCCGCGCCACCAGGTCAACATCCAGGGCCGCTGGCTGCGCGACAAAACCGACGACCTTCAATTTGCTTTCTTCAACGGCGAAGGCTGGGAAAGTTGGGAGAACGTCTGGGGAATCTGGAACGGCATCACTCCGCGCGATGCCGAAGCGACTCGCCGCGTGGCCACAATTGAGCGTGCGGTAGCTCCGTTCCTTGTTAGCAACGGATGGGAGCCCTTCTACCCCATGCGACGCTACGGCGTTTTCGCCAGCCGCTGGCCGCTCGGCGAACAAACCGTGTTCACCATCGTCAACCGCAATGAATACGACGTGAACGAAGACCAGATGGCCGTCCCCTCAACGCCGGGCATGCGCTACTTCGATCTCTACCATGGAGTGGAGCTCACTCCGAAGCTTTCAGGGAACCAGGCAATTCTGGAGTTTGACACCGAGGCCCACGGCTACGGCGCCATCCTGGCCACGCCCACCGCTCCCGATGCATCGATTCAAACGCTCCTTGGCAAGATGAAGCTGATGACCGCGCAGCCACTCGCTGGCTTTTCGCATGAGTGGAAGACGTTCGGCCAGCAACTTGTCGAGATCGCGCCCACGAAACCTCTGTCGACTGCACCCGCAGGCATGATCCGCATCGATGGCGCTGACTTCGAGTTTCGCGTCGAGGGCATTGAGATTGAAGGCACCGACGACGTTGGGGTCGATGTCCAATACCCGTGGGAAAATGCCCCGCGCCGCTTTCATGAGCACAAGATGCACCTGAAGCCCTATTTCATCGACAAATATCCAGTTACCAACTCCGAATTCAAAAAGTTCCTCGACGCCACACGCTACAAGCCGGCCGATGATCTCAACTTTCTCAAGGATTGGCAGGGCGGTGCGTATCCCGAAGGCTGGGCCAACAAGCCCGTGACCTGGGTCTCAATCGAAGATGCGCGCGCCTACGCCCAATGGGCCGGCAAGCGACTTCCGCATGAGTGGGAATGGCAATACGCCGCGCAGGGTCCCGGCGATCGCGTCTACCCCTGGGGCAGCTGCGACTGGGAGCGCCCGGCATCGCGCGCCGGCGTGCCCACGTCGATTGCCTCCTCGGGTATTTCTCCATCTCCTGCCATCAACTCGGCATCCGGGACGGCCACTACACAATCCCCCGCCACCCAAGCATCCGCCTGCAACTGGATTGACCCCAAAGACGCTCCAGCTCCCTTCGCCGATCGCGGCCGCGCCATGCTTGCCGCCAGCGACGTCGACGCGCATCCCAACGGCGCCAGCCCATACGGCGTCATGGATATGGTTGGCAACGTCTGGCAATGGACCGACGAATATGTCGACGACCATACCCGTGCAGCCATCCTGCGCGGCGGCAGCCATTACCGACCGCTTGGCTCTATCTGGTACTTCCCGCAAGCCTACCGCAATAGCCAGCACGGCAAGCTGCTCCTGATGGCCCCCAGCTACGATCGCTCCGGCGCCGTGGGCTTCCGCTGCGCCGTCGACGCCGAATAGGGTTGGCGGAAATAGGAGGAGGAGGGATGCTAGCGGGAGGGGGAACTTGGGAAGAATGCTCTGGAGCCGACGGTCAGACTTGAACTGACGACCTGCTGATTACGAATCAGCTGCTCTACCAACTGAGCTACGTCGGCCTTGGACTCCTCCGATTGTATCGTTGCCCAAGCCGCAGGTAAAGCGCGCTGCTCTGGTCCCCCTTGCGGCGAAACCCCAGCGAGCCGCACTATACTGCTGCACATGCAAAACAACCCAGCCGAAGACTTGCGACAACTGTCTGCGCACTATCGCGAAATCACCGACGCGGAACTTGAAGAGCTCGGGGACGATCTCCAGGATCTGACCGAAACCGCACAGCAGGCTCTGCGCATCGAGATGAAGAACCGCGGCCTGGGCGAGCCGGGAGATCCCCGTACACCCCAAGCGCTCTCCGGCGATCCGAACGGCGAGACAGGCGGCCCGGACATCGGAGAAGGTGAAGGCGAGGTCGCGCCGGGCTACACCTGGAAGACGTTGCTCTGCGAGTGTGAAGATCGAGAGCACGCCTCGCAGATTGTCGAGATGCTCCGCCGCGCAGACATTGAGAGCTGGATTGATCAGCCTGGAAGGGGGTGGGTCGTTGGCGGTCCACGCGTTACTGTAGCCGCCGACCAGCTTGAACAGGCGCGCGCGGTCGCCGCGCAGCCGGTTCCTCAAGACATTGTCGAGCTATCGAGAACCGACTTGCCCGAGTTCGTCGCGCCACGATGCCCGGCATGCGGGGCTGAAGACCCGGTACTGGAGGGCGTGGTCCCGTCCAACTCCTGGCTTTGCGAGGCATGCGGCGAGCAGTGGACCGAGCCCGCTCCCGACGAAACGTCCACCCGTCGCTAGCGTGGTTTGGGGAGAAACCGACAGAGGGAAATAAAAGCGGAAAGAGCCGCCCGGCAACAGGGCAGCTCTTTCCTAGGGAGAATAGTTCCAACGGAGGCAAAGCCATCAGAACTTTCTGGCTGCATAGTAGGGGCGGGGAAAGACAGTGTCAAGGATAATTCGAACCCGAAATAAGAGCTTTAAAATGTGCGATTTGCAAAACTATTTCAGGCCGGTGTGGAACTTGAATCTTCGATGCTTGTTCGCCTTTTTAATTCCGTCTATCTTCGGGTTTTAGGTGTCTTTTCTAGGGTTTAGGCAGTGAATTTCTATAGGATCGCCGGTCCGTATTAACCCTTCGGGTGCGCCCTGTCAACCGGGCCTGCCGGCTCGGTCCACGGCTCTCTTAGATCAATCCGGATGAACTCCTCTTCGTATACCGAAGAGATCGGTCTTCCGCGGGCCATGCGGTAAAGCGCCCGCCCGCCGCCCAGAAAAAATCCCAGCAGAAGGGCTGCACTTCCGCCAATGATGACGATCCCGGCAATGCCCATCAGCAGCTTCGCGGTCTTCGAAACATCCGAATCGCCCTGCGCGCCCGGAATCGATGTAATGTCGGCGTCGTAGTGGACCATGGAGATCAGCTTGTGGCTCTCGTCAGGGACAGCATCGCCGCTCACCACGGCGACCAACGGCCCACTGCGCCGAACCTCGAGCGAAGCCTGGTCCGAATCCTGAAGCGCTTTCGGCCAAGCCGGCTGCGCGGCATTCCCGGCTTTGAGGTAGTCGCGAATCTTCGTTTCCTGGGCGGCTGCCATTTGCGGCGTTGGGTAATCGATGATCGTGAGCGTTGCCGGTCCTGATCGCAACGTGTAGTTCGCGGTAACGGTCTCAGCTCCGCGGTCGAATCCCACCACGTCTGGGGGCAAAACGCCGCCCGATCCCGCATAGCTCGCTGCACCCAGCGCATAGTGGGTGGTCTGCTTCTCCATTGAGTCCTGCGGAAGGTTATTCAGCACGGGGGGCGTGAGCGTCCGATTGCCGCTGGGCACAGCAAGATGGCTGGCCAGTTCGCGAAGCTCTGACGCAGACATGGGACCTATGTGCGAGAACTTTGCATCGATGAGAACATCCGACAGCCAGAACAGCACGCGGTCGTGGTTCGCAGTGGCTCCCGACCCAATGTCTGCCTTGGGCCATCCGTTCTGCCGGTAGAACGAATACGCGCCGAAGGCGCCGCTGGCATCGCGAAAACGCAGCGCACGCAGGTCGAGTGTTTCACCGCCGCGTTTGTAGTCTTCAAACACGGCATCGGTAAAGTCGTAATCTTTGAGCGCCTCGGCATTCGTCGGGTCAGCCTGGGCCGCCTCGGTCACCGTTTTCGGCGAAGCTGTTTCCACCCATCCCGCAAAAGCGCTGGGCAAAAGCGTTGGAGCCGCCGGCGAGGACGCTGCTTTTCCATCGTCCGGTTTTGCGGGTATGGTTTGTGACTCGGCCGACGAGGCCGCCCCAATTAACGCGGCGAGACAAACCAGGATCGAAAAACTACGCATCAACGCACTCCGGTCTTCAGGGTACAACCTTACCTCTGGTTGGACACTATCGAGCCGGAAAAGGTTCCCGGAGTTAAGTTGCGTCAGGTGGAAGTGATCATGCCTGGCTTTTCACTGGATTTCGCGCCGACGCTCGCCGTTCGGCCGATCGGGCGAGGGCTCCCTTGGGAGCAGGAACCACGCGGAGATGGCTGCCACGCCGATGAGAGATATGGCAAGCAAATCCCCATGCAATCCAAGAATCTGAACCGCAATCGCCGTGACCACGATGAAGCAGCCGCCCCACAAGCAGAAGCAGGAGAGCCCGCGAATCACGGGAGCGAGCCACTGAATGTCGATCGTTCCGCGCGTCGCTCTGCGGAAATACCCCGTCGGATCCGCATAGAACTTGCGGGACATATAAATAACATAGAGGCCCAGGGCTGCTCTCAACGCTAAAGCAATGGCAGGGTTCGACAGTGACTGCGATGGGTTTATCATTGACCCGTCCCCAAGTCCATTGACTCATCTTCCCATACATTCGTTGCATGAGTTTGGAGGGTCGACGACGGCCTTGCCACTGCAATGCGATGTAAAACTTGCTCGGGGCGAATCGACGCACCCGCGGTTAATCTCAACCATTCAATCAACTACATTTGCCGCCGAGACTTGAGGATTGAGCAGGTTTCCAAGAGGTTTATAGTGGCCGCCATAAAAGAAGAGCGCATAGCTGCGCATGAAAACCGAGATGGGCCCGCCAAATGCCGCAGCCAGCATAGACCCCGTTGCAAAGCCAAGCACCAGGAAAAGGGATTGAATCGCCTTCAACACAAGGGCCCGCCCGTCGGTGGTTCCGTCAAGCATGGCTGTGAACCCCGCGGCCGACATGCCCAGAATACCAAACACAATCCACCCCACGATCCACGCCAGCAAGCCGAGGACGATTCCCGCGGCGATGGGCATAGCCAAGCGAAGAATGAAGTACGAGAGAAACGTCTCGCTGTTTGCCCTGATGCGTTCGCGCACCGCTTCCCATGCTTTCGGAAACGGCGTTCCCTCAACGGCCATGTGCGGAAGAATGAAGTCATTGAGAACGATCTGTGCGCTGCATGCGGCCAGGATCAAAACGAACACAGCTCCGATGCACGGGATAAACAACATGAGGAAGTTGCCGGGATCGAGTTTGCCTTCAGGAGTTCGTGCGGCAAAAACGGTATAAGAAGCGATGACCACAAGAACTACAACGAGAGCCAGGGCGACAAGCAAGACCAGCCAGACCCCCATGCTTGCCGAGAAAAATCGCTCCGCGTCAATCGCGTACAGCTTTCCAGCCTTGCGAATCTGCCTGGTCTGATGAATGAGCGAATGAACGAATGCAAAGCGCAGGCGCGTGACGAGATAGAAGCAGTAGATTCCAATAAGAAAAAGCGCGGCGGCTGCAAAGATCGTAACCGGAAGAAAGTCTCGCGCAAAAAGAAAGGACTGCCACGCGCGGAGGTTTACATTGAACGGAAGCGAAGCGGGAATATAAAACCTGAAGCTGACGAGAAACCCCTCGCACAGTGTGGCGACGCACGACAGCTTCAGAAATGTTTCCCAACGGAAGCTTCGGAACAGATAGGTATAGGTTCGCTCAAGGGCAGGCCAGACCGCTTCCGAGGCCGAATAAACCTTCATTGTGCTTGCTCCGAGACTGCCTAGGCTACCACACCCTCGCGGCGGCTCTGTTTGAGGCTCAATGCCCGAGGGCCGCGAAGAAAGCCACTTTGTTTACGATGCAGCGCGGAGTTGAGTGAAGGAGCGCTGACCCGGCGCGAACGCAACATTCACGGGCCGGTCTCGAGGGTAAGGTTGCGCCGACCGCGACGTGCGGCGTCCTTCGCATTGAACCTGCTCAGGCAGGCGTTATACGGGAGTACTGGGAACTGGCGGGTAGAGAATGTTGCCGAGCGTGGGGTAGCGGCCGCCATAGAAAACGATGGCGTACTCGCGGATTCCGGTGCTCACGGGACCGCCAATGCAAATACCTGCCAGCACGGCAAAGCCGAAAGCGAGCACGCCAAAGAATACCTGCAGGAGGATGCCGACCAGCGACGATGCTCCGGCTGCATCCGCAAAGGCTGAATGCAGCCCGAACTCAACCGCAGCCAGCGAACCCGCCAGCGCGAGCCCCGGAAGAAGCATGAGCACAAACACGCCGATCATGACAATGGTCGGCAGAATGAGCCGCAGCACGATGTAGACAACGAACTGCGTTGTCTCTGCACGGAAGGCTGCCCACACGCGGCTCCAGGCTTCGCTCGCCGTTGCATTGTCGAGCGCATAGTGCGGCAGAATCCAGTCGCGAAGCACGATGTCCGAGAGGACTCCGGTAAGAACGAAGAGAATTGCGAGGGGAATCAAGGGCAGGAAGAGCGACAGGATAAGCCCGATATCGGGATGGCCGGCACCTTGGATCTGATGATAGAGGCGCACAAAGCCACCGATGAACGGGATGGCGGACAAACCCATGAGAAGCAGATAACAAATGCCCACCACGACATTCAGCTGGAAAAAACGCCGTGCCTGATCGCGATAGAACAACCATCCGGGTCCGATTCCACGGGTGTTGTGGATGAGGCAATGAAAATACGCAAACCGCAGCCGCGTCACCAGATAAAAGACTGTTAGAAAGACAACCGCGGCCAGGGCAAGTGCGAACAAGGCCATCACGATCCATTGCGCCGGGAAATGGAAGGGCGCAAGATTCATGGGACCCTGCCCCGAAGGTTGACTGCCGTGCGATGAAGAGGACCTGGGGTTGCTGAAGAGGCCTTCCGTCACGATTGCCACCAGGCCGAGCTTGAGATATGAGCCCCAGTTGAACGGCCTGAACAGGAAATCTCTGGTGCGCTGAACGGCCAGCGAAACGGCATCAGCGGCTGAAATCGCGCGCATACGAGTCCTTTCCAGCAAAACACTTGTCACATCAAGTTACGCAAAACTTAGACGCGGAGTTCCGCGGCGGCATGCCCCATCGCACTCCACCACGTGTCGAAGGCTGCCAGCGCGCGCTCGCACACGAGCCTGTGCCTCTCTTTCTTATCACGAACCCTTTTGCGCATCTCTTCCTCGAGCGGTTCGAGCAAATCGAACGTGATATTGGCCGGCTGAAAATCCTTCGGGGCGGCATGCGTGATGTAGTGGACGAGGGATCCGAGCGCACTGGCCCGCGGAGGCGGTGCGGGCGCCGCGCCTTGATGCAGCGCGGCTGCGCCAAGCCCCGCCAGCAATCCCGTAGCGATGGATTCGGTGTATCCCTCCACTCCCGAGAGTTGGCCGGCGAACATGAGCTGCGGCGCCGCTTTGAGACGCAGGTTCTCGTCGAGCAGCAACGGCGCCTGAATATATGTGTTGCGGTGAATCTGGCCGTAACGCAGGAAGCGGGCATTTTCAAGGCCGGGGATCAGGCGCAAAACACGGGCCTGCTCGCCAAAGCGGAGATGGTTCTGAAATCCGACCAGGTTGTAGCTGTCGGCGCGGAGATTTTCTTTTCGCAGTTGAACCACGGCCCATGGCGTCTTGCCTGTTCGTGGATCGCGAAGCCCAACCGGCTTCATCGGGCCGAAGCGCAAGGTGTCGCGGCCGCGGCGCGCTAGTACCTCAAGGGGAAGGCAACCCTCGAAGTAGTCCAGCTTCTCCCACTCTTTCGCTTCCGCGGCTTCGGCGGCCAGCAGCGCATCAAGAAAGCAGTCGTAGTCTTCGCGGGTCATCGGGCAGTTGATGTAGTCGGCAGTGCCTTTATCCCAGCGCGCCGCCATGTAGACCCGATTCATGTCGATGGTTTCGGCATCGACAATGGGAGAGATCGAATCGTAAAACGCGAGGTGGCCCGCGCCGGTGATGCGCTCGATTTCGCGGCTGAGCGCCTCAGAAGTGAGTGGACCTGTGGCCAGAATCGTCAGATCGCCAGGGTCAGCCGGTTCAAGGCTCGTGACTTCTTCACGAATCACGCGAATCAACGGCTGCGCTTGTATGGCCGCACTGATCTGCCTCGAGAATTCAACTCGATCGACGGCAAGAGCGTGCCCGGCGGGAACAGCCGTTTCATCGGCAATGCGCAGCAAAGCCGAACCGGCACGGCGCATCTCCTGCTTTAAGAGCCACGGCGCCGTGTTTGGCGACTCGCTTTTGAGCGAATTCGAGCAGACAAGCTCACCGAATTCGGTTGTCTGGTGCGCGGGGGTCAGACGCGGAGTTCCATCGACGATGGCTCGCATCTCATAAAGGTCGACGGAGCAACCGAAGCGGGCCGCGGTGAGCGCAGCTTCAGGACCGGCCAAGCCGCCGCCGATGACGCGGATTTTCAATGAGCTGCCTCCGCGGCCCGGCTCAAGCTTCCTGATTCTTCCTGCGAGCCAGGTGCTTCCGAGCCAGGTGCGCCGTCGTCACCGATCCCGGCGAGACGCCGGAGCGACTCGCCCGAGACGCGCACGTTCCGCCACTCGTCAAGGAATTCGGCACCCATGGCGCTGTAAAACTCGATTGCCGGGGTATTCCAATCCAGAACTTCCCATTGCAGGCGTGGGCAATTTTTTTCGACCGCGATGGCCGCTACCCTTTCGAGCAGCGCTTTACCGATTCCCAGCCCGCGAAACTCCGGCTCGACAAAAAGGTCTTCGAGATACAACCCTGGCTTGCCTTTCCAGGTCGAATAGTTGAAAAAGTAGAAGGCAAAGCCTGCGGGGCGGTTATTGTGATGGGCAATCAGGCAAAAATAGAACGGGTTGGTTCCGAATCCATCGCGCAACAGGTCGGCTTCTGTCGCGGTCACAGCCTGCGGCTCACGCTCGTATGCGGCCAAAGCGCGAATGAACGCGAGAATTTGCGGAACGTCTTCCGGGACCGCCGGACGAATCGTAGTCGCCATGAGGCTATTCTAGGGCCTGCGTCGGAACGGCCTGGTCGAGCGAACTGTGATCTGCGCCACAATCGGGAGCCGCGCTTCACTCTAGGATGGATGCTTGTACGGCGGTCGGCACGCGTGCGACCGCGCGAATCGCTGACTCCTTTAAGTCTGAATTGGCCCTTCCGTTCGTCGAACCTGATATGGATGCGGGGCAGGGTTACAGGTACATGCAGTTGCGCATACTGCCATGAGCCCTTGTGTTGGCTGGTCCAATGGATTTAACTTGAGTCCTGCTGATCGCACAGGCCGCGATTCGGACTCTGCGCGACAATGATAAGATTGGCGACGCAAATTGCAGTTGCCAAACGGCTCAGGTTTAGGCAGGATATGCGGTTCGAGAGTTCGGCAAGAACCGTGGATCCAACCGGGAATTCGCTCTAGCGGATCTCTCGACGCGGTTGCCAAATTTAGATTTCTGAGCTCGCGGATTGCTTTGTTGCCGCGGCTCCCAAGGAGAAGACCCATGAAACGCACCATTTCACTTTGGGCTGGCGTGCTGACACTTGCCCTTTTGCCCGCATTGGCTCAGACGCCCGCCCCCACCGCGCAAACAGCGCCCACCGGACCCACGGGGAAAATCCATGGTTTAGTCACCAATCCAACCGGGGCCCCGCAAAACGGCGGCACCGTCAGCCTGGTTGGCGTGGGCCAGGCCTCAGGACCCGGGTTGAGAGCTGCGACAACCGACAAGGGAACCGTTACAGTCGACGCCAACGGCCAGTACACCGCCGAAGTCGCGCCCGGAATCTACCGGCTCGTTTACAGAACGCCTGGCATGGCCACCGACAAGGAAGCCGACCACGTTGAGAAAGTCACGGTCCTCCAGGGTCAGGATGTGGTGCAGGACATCGACATGTCCCGGAAGGAATACGTGGATGCTCTGCCGGCCGAGCAGAAAAAGCAGCTCGAGGACCTGAAAAAACACAATACGGATGCTCTGAAGGCGAATGAGGTGATCAAGAACCTGAATGCCGACCTGCGCGTCGTGACTCAGGACGTCAAGGATGCCGACAGCGCCCAGGCAACTGCGCAACAGACCCTCGGCGCCAGCGCAGCGAAAGCAGATGTGGACGCCAAGGCAGCAGACATCAAGAAGACCAAGTACACCGAGATCGAGACCCTGATGTTGAAGGACACGGCGGCGAAGCCGGATGCGTCCATCCTCTGGGCTCAGTTAGGACAGGCTCAAGTTGGTCTGAAACAATACGACGACGCCACCACCAGTTTCAAAAAGGTCCTCGACCTCGAGGCCAATTCAAAGAAGCCGACTCCAGCCGTCCAGGGCCTTGCCAATAGCGGTCTGGGAGAAATCTACGCGCGTACCGGCAAGATTCAGGAGGCAAACGACGCCTACGATGCCGCTGGAAAGGCCAACCCGAGTCAGGCCGGCTTTTACCTCAAGAACGAGGCTGTGATCTTCTTCCAAGCAAACCAGGCGGATGCCCAGGTGGCCGCGGCCGATAAAGCCATTGCCGCGGATCCGAACCAGCCGATTCTCTACTACCTGAAGGGCAACGGCCTGGTTCAGAAGACCACCATGGACGACAAGACCCACAAGCTCATTCCGCCTCCCGGCTGCCTTGAGGCTTATGAGAAGTACCTTCAGCTCGCTCCGGACGGCCCTTATGCTGCCGAGGTCAAGGGCATTCTCGCAGGCTTTACCCAGACAGTGCCGCAAACCTACAAGGCAACCAAGAAGAAGTAACCGTGGTCGTGAACGTTCCGAGGGGCGTCCGGGGTGCCGGGCGCCCTTTGTTTTTTGAGGGCACCGACCGCTCATTGAGCAGGCGACCCACGAACTCTACAATCCAATCCATGAGTGATCGACTGCCGGGGTACGAGGAAGCAGCAGGCCTGGTTGCGCAATTCGCAGAAGGGGTGCGCGCGGCGGTGCCGCCGACGGAGCGTGTAGCACTGGCCTCAGCGGCTGGCCGGGTGCTCGCTCAGCCGATCTGCGCCGATCGCGACCAGCCTCCCTTTGCACGATCGACGCGCGATGGATTCGCCTGCCGCGCCGGGGAGGTGTCGACTCACGCATGGCTCCCTGTCGCGGGCGCTATCCGCGCAGGCGAGGCTCCTGCTGGACCGCTGCCACCCGAAGCGGTCTGGGAGATTATGACGGGCGCTCCCGTTCCTGCCGGCGCCGACGCTGTCGCCATGATCGAGCATGTCAAGCTGATAGGGGGCAAGATCAGGTTTCTGCCTCCGCGAAAGCTTTCCGAAAGGGAGAACGTTGTCGCGCAGGGAGCTCAGGCGCGCAAGGGCGATCTGCTGATTTCCATCGGGGCGCGGCTGGGATCGGCTCAAATTGCAGTAGCGGCGGAGTGCGGGTACGCCGTGCTCGACGTTTTTGTCCGGCCGCGGGTTGCCATTCTGACCACCGGCGATGAGCTGGTTGCAGTGGATGCGACGCCCGGCCCTGGGCAGATTCGGAATTCCAATGCTCCCATGCTGGCGGCGCTGGTGGCCGCGGAAGGCGGCGAGCCGTGGATTCTGCCCACGGCGGCGGATTCCGCCACTTCGCTCGACGACGCGCTAGCCGATGCGGCGAAAGCCGACTTGATTTTGCTTTCCGGAGGAGTTTCAGCGGGAAAGTTCGACCTGGTAGAACCCGCGCTCGAACGCCTTGGGGCGCGATTCCACTTCACAGGTGTGCGGATTCAGCCCGGCAAGCCAATGGTCTTTGGGGAACTGCCTGCCGACCAAAGTCGCGCAAAAGCAGGCGTACGCGCGAGGTGTTTTTTGGGGCTTCCGGGCAATCCGGTCTCCTCATACGTGACGTTCCTGCTGTTTGGCGCCCCGGTTCTGTTAGCGCTTACCGGCAGCCTTGAGCCGCGGCCGCGTTTTGGCGTAGCGCGCGTTGTTGATCAAACGCAGGTACATGGCAAATCGGGACTCACGCGATTTCTGCCGGCCTTCTGGAAGCCTGGCGCAGCAGATGGACAGATTGCCGAGGTTGCGCTAGTGCCGTGGCAAGGTTCGGGAGACTTGGCGGCGCTGGCCCGATCAAACTGCTTTCTCGTGATTCCAGAGGATGCTGAAAGCCTGAAACCGGGCACGATTGCTCGAATCTTGCTTCAGTAGTCGACCCGAACAGGAGAAAATGGCTCCCATGACCGAACCAGCACAGAGTGAGCTTTCGCATTTCGACGCTTCAGGGAACGCGTCGATGGTGGACGTGAGCGCCAAGGTACCCACGCGGCGTTCGGCAACCGCGTCGGCCTTTGTTGCGCTGTCTGACGCTGTCTTGGCGGCACTGCCACACAATCCCAAGGGCAATCCGCTGGAGGTGGCACGGTTCGCGGGACTGCAGGCGGCCAAGCGGACATCCGAACTGATCCCGATGTGCCATCCACTCACACTCACGCATATCGATGTGAAGGCTGATGTCGTGCCGGGGGGCGTGCAGATTACGGCCACGGCGGCAACCGTGGGACCAACGGGCGTAGAGATGGAGGCGCTGACGGCGGCAGCCGTGGCCGCGCTGACGGTGTACGACATGACCAAGGCCCTCGACAAGTCCATCGTGATCAGGCACATCCGGCTGGAAGCCAAATCGGGAGGGAAAAGTGGGGATTTCCTCCGGGAATGAACGTCGCAACTTCAACATTCCCAAGGTTCAGAAACGTTCACTGAAATGGATACACAACTTCATCACACCTTTTCGGGTTCAAACCGATAGGAGTTAAGAGGTGGGTGCACCATGAAAGGCTTCCCCAGTCCCGAATTCCCCATCAGCAGCAACGATTGCGCCGACATTGAGGCGATCTACATCGAGTTGATGCGCGCACAGGACGCCGCCGCGCGCGGCGAGGATACTTTGATTCCGCCCGGCACCGCAGAAGACCTGCGCGCAGAGTGGGGATTGCAGTAGGGAAGGCGCCTTGTGGCCAGACCGTTCGACGACCTTATGCGGCTGCCAAACAGCCAGCCGAAAAACGGGGTACTCTGATCGGCGATGCGGGCAGAATCATCCCTCAGGCCCTAAGGGGCGCGCACCTTTTAGTGGGAAGGGCCCGGATACATTCGAAGTCCCGTCCATTTCGCAAAAATTAACTGGCGCTGCAAAAGTCATTCCCTTCAAAACTGCCTGGCCGGTAAATTGGCAAATGCATAGGTGTGCTCTAGGAACTTGTTGAAATAGGTACCTGCCCGTTGCGGCGTGCTGGGTCCGATCGTCTAAACAGACATGCGTGGAGATGAGCGTATTCAAGACGGGATGTTCAGCTATGTTTCGTTGGAGCGGCGGGTACCTGCGGATCATCCGCTGCGAGCGGTTCGCAAGTTGACCGACGCGGTTCTGGCAACGCTGAGCCCGGAATTCGATGCTCTTTACGCAGCCTCGGGTCGGCCGTCGATCGCGCCGGAGTATATTCTGCGGGCGCTGCTTTTGCAGGTGTTCTACTCGGTTCGCTCGGAGCGATTGCTGGTGGAGCAGATCGACTACAACCTTCTGTTTCGCTGGTTCGTGGGCTTGGGCATGGACGACGCGGTGTGGAACCACGCGGTGTTCTCCAAGAACCGCGATCGGTTGCTGACCTCGGACGTGGCGCGGCGGTTCTTCGCCGAGGTGAACAAGCAGGCGAAGAAGTTCATGTCCGACGAGCACTTTACCGTAGACGGGACGCTGATCCAGGCGTGGGCTTCGCAGAAGAGCTTTCGCTCCAAGGATGGTTCCGACGATGACGATGGCACGGACTTTCGCGGACAGAAGCGCAGCAACGATACGCATCAGTCCAGCACGGATCCCGATGCGCGGCTGTACAAGAAGAGCTACGGCAAGGAGTCGAAATTGAGTTATCTTGGCCATGCCCTGGTAGAGAACCGCAACGGGTTGATCGCCGCGGCGATGGTGACTCATGCCGATGGCTATGCCGAGCGCGATGCCGCGCTGTTGATGCTGGTCGAGAAGCAACAAGGTCGTGCCCGCCGCATCACTGTGGGCGCCGACAAGGCGTATGACAGTGAGGATTTCGTTCGCACCGTACGGGAGCTGAATGTGACCCCGCACATCACCAAGAACGACAAGAACCGCAGCAGCAACCTGGATCGCAGAACCACGCGGCAGCCTGGCTATGCGATCAGCCTGAGCCGCCGCTGGCTGATCGAAAAGGGGTTTGGATGGTTGAAGCAAACTGGGCCGCTCCGGCAAGTCAAGTTGCGCGGACTGGAGAAGGTTGACTGGTTGTTCGTGTTCAGTTGCGCTGCGCATAACCTGCTCCGGCTTCCCAAACTCATCGCTCAACCACCGGGAATGCTCAGGGAGCAGTGTGCCTGAACCCTGCTTGCGGGCCTCGGGACCGCATCCCCGATGCCCGCAAACCCTGATGACCACTGCCGAAATGCACCATTCAAACAGATTTCGGCTCGACAGAAACGCAAATCACCAATGATTCCGCTACAACGCGGCGAATTTCAACGAGTTC
>Ga0182013_10000431_pt1 | contig 58322 bp, 46 predicted proteins | sample 612S2MmetaG_FD_120487 | JGI IMG/M metagenome (GOLD analysis project Ga0182013, IMG submission 120487) | Permafrost microbial communities from Stordalen Mire, Sweden - 612S2M metaG | ecosystem: Environmental > Terrestrial > Soil > Wetlands > Permafrost | place: Sweden: Stordalen | collected...
CCGCGACGCCGTCGACAAGGTCACCACGCTCAGCTTCGACAGGCACGGCAACCGGATCTGGCGGGACGCGCGCGCCCTGCTGGACTCTGAGCGCGCCCGCCACTCCGTCGGTGAGGTCGCGGTGCCGTACGGCACCTGCAGCGAACCCTCCAACGTCCAGGCCGGCGGCGGCGCCTGCCCCGTCCGCTTCCGCTGCGCGGGCTGCGACCACTTCCGGACCAACATCTCCTACCTGCCGGACCTGACCACCTACCTCGACGACCTGCTGCGGACCCGGGAACGCCTGAACGCCACCATCGACGGTGTCGATGACTGGGCCCGCGCCGACGCCACCCCCGCCCAGGAGGAAATCATCCGGATCCGGCACCTGATCACCACGATCAAACGTGACGTCACCGAACTCGGCGATGCCGAGCAAGCCCAGATCGGCGAAGCCGTCGCCGTAGTCCGCCGTCACCCGCGCCGCCCACGCCGTCCCTCTCGGCATGCCCGCCATCCGGGCCGCGCCCCCCGGTCCGCTCCTCGCGGCCGGCATCACCTCGGAGGCCACCGCGTGAACACCACCGCAAAACCCCGGCACGCAGCCAAGGCCGCCTCGCCGGACATGCGCGCCCAGCCGATGCTCGACGGCCGCAACGCCGATTCCGCCCGCCGCCGCCAGCGCGTCATCACCGCACTCGACCGCGCCGCCGCCGACGGCACCGAGATCAGTGCGGCCGGGATCGCTCGCGCAGCCGGAGTCGACCGCACCTTCCTTTACCGGCACCGCGACCTGCTGGAGAAGATCCACGCCCTCCAGGCCGAACCGGTCACCGGCGACGGCACCGGCCCGGCAGTGACCCGAGCCTCGCTGCAAGCAGACCTGCTCGCCGCGCACGAGCGCGCCGTCCGGCTCAGCACCCGCATCCAGCACCTGGAAAAACGGCTGTCCGAGGCACTCGGCGACCAGGCCTGGCGCGAGTCCGGACTCGGCGCACCCGCCGACATCGACGCCCTCAGCCAGAAGATCACCAGCCTGGAACAGCAAGTCACCGACCTGCGGCTGCAACTCGAAGAACGCGACGACGACCTCGCCGCCTCCCGCGCCACCAACCGGGAACTCATGACCCAGCTCAACAACAAGACACGCCGAGCCAGGTAGTTGCACCACACCTGTCGCGGCCGGTAATCTTTCACTTAACAGCCTCTGAGCTGCACAAACGCGAGTAGCTAAACCTCCAGGGCAGCAAGCGAGCCCAAGAGAACAGCCCGAACGCGTAGACAGTCTTCAGCAGAGCGGCGTCACGCTGTGCCGCCAGCGCGCCCTTCCGGCCGCGAGACCGGATCTCCTCGACCTGGCCCGTCTGCCGCGTCGAACAGGGCCTGCACCTCGTCATAGGTCAGCGGGCGCCGGTGTAGCTGGCTTCGGGCCGGTCCCCTTGCCATCGTTGCTGGTAGCCATATTTATCCCTCCCTTCGTCTTGATCTACGACGAGGACCGTGATGTCATTGCTGTTCTCAACACCGCAAGACAATTACTGTCCTTGCCGCGACGGGCGCCCGCTCCTACAAGCGTGGGCGCCCGTCGTGCTGACGGCCTACAACCGCCAACACGGCTTGCCCTAGCTGGTCAGGCGGATCACCGGACCAGCCACGTCTCTTGTTGCATCTGATGCAATACCGCTCACTTTCAGCTGCAGCCGCTGGTGGAGCCGCAGCCTTCGCAGACGTAGCAGCTGCCGGCCGGGCGCATCTTGGTGCCGCAGGTGAGGCAGAGCGGGGCGTCCGCGGTCCGGCCCTGGTGGGTCTCGATCAGCTCAGTGGAACTGTGCGGGGCGGGAAAGGGCGCGGCGGCCGGCTGAGCTGGCCTGGCGGGATGAACCACCGGCCGTTCGGCATGATGATGTGGCTGTTCGACGGCGGCCGACTGAGCCAGTTCGATGGGATCCACCTCGTCGGCCAGCCCGGCCGGGTCAGCGAGATCACCGGCCCCGTGCCCGGCTACCTCGGCGGCGCGCTCGGCGGCGGACAGGATGCCAAGCTCGGCGCGTTCGTCGTAGGACAGGTGGTCAAGGGCGAGGCGGCGGAAGATGTAGTCCATGACCGAGCTGGCGATCCTGATGTCCGGGTCGTCAGTGAGGCCGGCCGGCTCGAACCGCATATTGGTGAACTTGGCCACGTACGAATCCAGCGGGATGCCGTACTGCAGGCCGACCGAGATGGCCACGGAAAAGGCGTCCATCACGCCGGCCAGCGTCGAGCCCTGCTTGCCGAGCTTGAGGAAAACCTCGCCGACCCCGTCGTCGGGGTAGCTGGAGGCGGTCATGTAGCCCTCGGCGCCTGCGACGGAGAACCTGGTCACGGTGGCGGGCCGCTGCCGGGGCAGCCGCCGGCGGACCGGGCGGTGCTCGTGCGGCGCGACCGGAGCCGGGAGCGCGGCCTCGGCGGGCTTCTTCCTGGCGTCCGAGAGCGGCTGGCCGACCTTGCAGTTGTCGCGGTAGATGGCCAGCGCCTTCAGGCCAAGCTTCCAGCCCTCGAAGTAGATCCGCTCGATCTCCTCCACGGTGGCGGATTCCGGCATGTTGACCGTCTTGCTGATCGCGCCGGACAGGTGCGGCTGAACGGCGGCCATCATCCGGACGTGACCCATCGGGCCGATCGCGCGCTCGCCCATCGCGCAGTCGAACACCTCGTAGTGCTCGGGCCGCAGGCCGGGGGCGTTCACCACGTGCCCGTGCTCGGCGATGTACTCGGTGATCGCCTCGACCTGCTCGTGCGGGTAGCCGAGGTTCTTCAGCGCGCGCGGCACGGTCTGGTTGACGATCTGCATGGAGCCGCCGCCGACGAGCTTCTTGAACTTGACCAGGGCCAGGTCCGGCTCGATGCCGGTGGTGTCACAGTCCATCATGAGGCCTATGGTGTTGTGACTCACCATGCCGTTCGCGACGTAGGTGACGTTCTCGGGCACCGACAGGTCGTAGGTGGGCTGGACGCCGCCGTCCTCGTTGGCCTGCACCCGTTCGAAGAGGTAGCCGAGCGCCTTCTCCAGCCGGTCGTCCAACGTCTCGGAGAAGACGCGGGAAGCGAGCATCCGCGGGACACCCCCGTGCTTACGCAGCGACAGCATCATCGCGTTGCGGAGCGGGTGGCTTACCGGGACCAGCTCGGACCAGACCCCGGCCGGAAGGAACACGTAGTCCTTCTTCGCGGACTGCCCGGGCTCCATGTCGGCGACGAGGCGGTCCTTCCGCTGGCCGATAAAGCCGACGAGCTCGCTGAAGCTTAGTGCGTGGTCGACGTTGCGGAGCCTGACCTGGAAGATGGCGCCGCCCCAGCCGCTTACCGTCGCCCGCGTCGTGGTGGCCAAGCCCGCGGTCAGCAGCAAGGTCCGGATCTCAGCCGCGAAGGACTCATGCGCGGTCGACACGCTGGGCACACCGTCCAGTACGGTGCCGTCCGCTTCGAAGAGGCCGCGTACGAACGCGCAGTAGACCATCGGGTCGTTAGCCTCCAGGATCGCCGAAGGCACCCGGGGAACCCAGCCTTTGCCGCTGTGGTCATCGTGCGGTAGCCCCTTGGCGAACCCGGCCGCCTGCCACCAGCGCGCGAGCCGGACCGATGACAGGGTCAGCTCTTGGTAGCCTTCCTGTGCCCTTACCGCGGGTTCGAGCCCGAAAAGCTCCTTAGCCAGTACGGCCAGGCGGCCCGCGACGTCCAGGTCAGTGTTCGCCACGCACAGCCTGATTCCCTTCGCGTGCAGGCTGCCGTCACCCATGAAGTAACCCACGAGCTCAGCCAGCCCGGGCGTGACCGCATCAGGCACGCGGACCTGGCGGTCGCCGGCATAGTAAGCCTGGTCAAGTACGGGCAGCGGGACCAGGCGAGGCTCGCCGACCAGTGTGTGTAGCTGCACCGGCACGACGTCACCTGACGCGATATCGGCGAGTCGCTTCCATTCCCATGCACCAGTGGAAGGATCCACCACCTTGACGCGGTGGGTGAGAGTGCCCTGGATCTTGTAGCCGCCCTCGGTGCTTATCCGGCGCGTCGGCTCCTCGCCGTTGACGAAGAACTTCGTCGCCCGGGCAGGGCCGTCGTCGGTGGACACCGTGAGGTCGAGGTTTTGCCATCGGCTTCCGTAGACATCACCTATCTCACCGAGCCGGACAAGTCCGCGATTGGTGGTCACCAGGGTGTCCGCGGTCAGGCATCCGGTCGGCGCGAGCAGGCTGGCCTGCGCGTTCCGGTAGCCGTTGGCCTCGCCGAGCTCCGCGCACTCCCGCCAGGTCTGCTGGGCCAGGTCGAGGATCTCCCGGTCCATGGTGGCGACCGGGCGGACAGACTCGCTGGCGTCCGCGTGCTTGCGGATGACCCGCTTGTGCGGCCTGGCGTTACGGGCATAACCCTCGTATGGGCCGACGGCGCCGGCTAGTTCGGCGGATGTCTTGTACGCGGCCCCGGTCATCAGCGAGGTGATCGCGGCGGCGATGGCCCGGCCGCCTTCTGAGTCATAAGCGTGCCCGGTGGCCATCAGCAGCGCACCGAGGTTGGCATAGCCGATGCCCAGCTGGCGGTAGGCGCGGGTGGTCTCGGTGATCTTATCGGTGGGGAAATCGGCGAAGCAGATCGAGATGTCCATCGCGGTGATGATGAGCTCGGAGATCTTCTTGAACCTGGCCGCGTCGAAGGTGTCGTCCTCGCGGAGGAACTTGAGCAGGTTGATGCTGGCCAGGTTGCAACTGGAGTTATCCAGGTGAACGTATTCACTGCAATTGGCAACCACGGTGCCACCGACGATGTAGGAGTGGTTCCTCGGCTCGGTGAGGTTGTAGGTGGTCTCGAAACCCTTCGACTCGCGGCTGATCATGCGAACGGAACGGTCCACGTCATAAAAGCCCGTGTGCTCGACGATCTCGGCCAGCTTTTCCTGCTTGCTGGGGAGACTGAAGCCTATGAGCCGGTAAAAGTCACGGATGGCTCCGGCTGTAATGCGCAGGTCGTAGGAAGGCCCATCAGAGCCGTAGCTCACTTCGGTCCCATCCGTGCGCGTGTAATGGAACGACGGGGCCTTCTTGGCGCTGGTCCCGTAGATCCGCGACGGGATCCCGAGGGAGGCGAGAAGCTCCTGGGTGCCGATAAGGAGTTCCTCTGAACGGCTCCCCAGGCCCACGTACCTCGTTTTGTTGCTCGCTTGGTGCACCACGCAGCCGTCCGCGTCGAACAGGCCGCGCAGGAAGGCAGTCACAGCGTCCTCGGGAGCCTCGTAAACCGAGGAGGGAACAACCTTTTCCGCCGCACGCCCCTCGCCGACGCCCAGTTGATGCAGGAACTGGCCGAAAGCCTGCCGGGTTACCCGCAGCTGCAGCGTACCGTTCGCCTGCACGCTCGGCTTGCTCTCAAAACCCGTGATCTGGGTGAGCAGGGCGTGGTGCCTGGGCAGCACGACGTGCTTGTCCTCGTCTGAGCCGTACACGGTCACCGCGCTAGCGCCGCGGCTATCGACGCGGCCGTCGCCGACGAGCCAGCCCAGGTAGTGCGCGAATTCCCCGTCCCACTTGCTTGGAACTTGCAACGGCTTGCGGGTCTTCTCGTACTCGACGGTGAGGATGGCGTGCATCGGGATCCGGCTGTCAGCCAGATGACGCGGCGCGTGCTGGAACGAGCGAACGACCTTGTCGTCGCCGGTCAGTTCTTCTGCGTGGACCCAGCCTCGGTTTGCGGTCCAGATCCGGTGGCCGGGGGTGCACCGTAGCCTTGCGCCGTCCGAGAAGCGCAGCTCGAGGATCTCGTTCCTCCCGGTGACCATGTACCGGGACGGGCTCGTCGCCACCACTCGATCCTGCGGATCGGCTTCGGCCGTCACGTCGTTGGTGTAGACGGCGAACTGCTCCTCGTTTGCGGCGCGGCGGACAAGGTCACCGATCCGGATGAGTCCTTTATCCGTGAGCACGCGCTGGTCAGCGGGGAAGCAGGGATTACTCGCGGTAATGCGGCCAGATTCCGGGCAGGTGTGCCAGTCGTTGATCGTGCCGTCGTACTGAATGCCGGGGTCGGCGCAATCCCACGCGGCCTGCGCCATCGTGCGCATCAGCTTGCGTGCGTCGACCCGTTCGATCACTTCGCCGGACAGCCGGGCCAGCAGGTCGAACTGCTTGCCTTCCTCCACCGCGCGCATGAACTCGTCCGACACGCGGACCGAGTTGTTCGCGTTCTGGTACTGGACGCTGACGATGTCCTTGCCGCCGAGGTCCATGTCGAACCCGGCGTCGCGGAGCACGCGGACCTTCTCTTCCTCACGCGCCTTGGTCGTGATGAAGTCCATGACGTCCGGATGGTCAACGTCGAGGACCACCATCTTGGCCGCACGCCGGGTGGCGCCGCCCGACTTGATCGTGCCAGCGGAGGCGTCAGCCCCGCGCATGAACGACACTGGGCCGCTCGCGGTGCCGCCGGAGGACAGAAGTTCCTTGCTCGACCGGATCTTGGAGAGGTTGACGCCTGCGCCGGACCCGCCCTTGAAGATCAGGCCCTCCTCCCGGTACCAGTCCAGGATGGCGTCCATCGTGTCGTCCACGGCGAGGATAAAGCACGCCGATACCTGCTGCTTTGATGTGGTGCCTACGTTGAACCAGACCGGGGAGTTAAAGGAGAAGATCTGGTGGATCAGGGCGTACCTGAGCTCGTGACCGAAGATCTCGGCGTCCTCGCCGGTGGCGAAGTAACCATGCTCCCGGCCGGTCTGCTCGTACTTGTTGACGACCCGGTCCACCAGCTGCTTGAGGCTCCACTCGCGCTGCGGCGAGCCGACCGCGCCGCGGAAGTACTTGGTAGTCACGATGTTGGCGGCGTTAACCGACCAGAAGTCAGGGAACTCCACGCCGTGCTGCTCGAAGTTGACGGTGCCGTCTCGCCAGTTCGTCATGACGACGTCCCGCCGCTCCCAGGTGACCTGGTCGTAGGGATGCACGCCCGGTGTGGTGTGGATGCGCCCGACCTTGAGCCCGCCGCGTGGGTTCCGGGCTCCTTGGTCCTGGGTCCCTGGGTTCTGGGTCCCTTGGTCCTGGGGCCCCTTCCCCTTACGGGCCGCCGCTCCGCTCACCGTCTCCGTCATTTTCTCCCCTTCCGGATCCCCGCCAGGCCCTGCATGGCCACGCTGCAACAATGACAACTCTGGTGCCGCCTAAAGATCCTTATTCAGGATCTTGATTCAAGATCTTTATTCCGCCCGCGCCGAGGCGTTGCTGGCATTTCTGCGTTCCTGGCGCAATGCGGTGATTTCATCCTCGAAGTCGGCGAGCGACTCGAAACCCCGGTAAACCGAGGCGAACCTCAGGTAGGCCACCTCGTCGAGGTCCCTGAGCGGGCCCAAGATGGCCAGGCCCACCTCGTGCGAGGGGACTTCGGCTAGGCCTCGTGCCCTGATCGTCTCTTCCACCAGCTGAGCCAGGATCGCCAGCTTGTCCTCGCTGACCGGCCGTCCCTGGCAGGCGCGCTGCACCCCACGGACGATCTTGTCCCGGGTGAATGGCTCGGTAACGCCACTGCGCTTGGCCACCATCAAGATGACCGTCTCCTGAGTGGTGAACCGGCGCCCGCATTCCGGACATGACCTCCGGCGGCGGATCGCCGCACCGTCGTCAGCCGTCCGGCTGTCGATGACCCTGCTGTCCGGATGCCGACAGAATGGGCAGTGCACGCGATCACCTCCCGCAGCCGTCTCGCTGTGTTTCCCATTCTAGCCTGTGAACACAACTTGTGGAAAAAACACAGCGCTGTAAGTACTAGATGTTGTGGTTACCGTAGACCACGAGGCGGCTGGAGGCAAGCGCGGACACGCGGTTGATGAGGAAACCCTGACGGCTGAGCTGCTCTGGGAGGACCGCCGGCGTGTCGCGGCCGGCGTGTCGCGTGGAGGTCAGCTCCGCGGGACCCACAGCCGCTGGCCGGCCATGATGGGGCCGCTGGTCAGCGCGTTCAGCTGAGCGATCTGCTGGATCACCAGGCGGGGATCGGAGTTCGGATCGGCGTTCTCGGCCACAGACCATAGGGTCTGGCCGGGACGGACGACCACCTGGACGAGGTTGGAACCGGTCCCGCGCTGCGATGCGGAGCGGCCGGTGGCCTGCGCCGCGCCGGCCACGGCTAGCGACAGCCCGGCCACCAGGAGCGCGGCCATGACCACGACCACGATGCGTCCCCGCCTGGTCAGCCGCAGCGGGCTGGCCGGTGAGGACGCAGCCACCAGAGGCCGGGCGGGGACAGGCCGGGCGGGGACAGGCAGGGACGGGACAGGCAGGGCGGGGACGGGCAGGGACGGGACAGGCCGGGCGGGGACAGGAGACGCGGGGCGAGCTGAGACGGAAGGGGCGGCGGCGCAGGACGCGGCGGGAGCCAGCGCAATAGTGCCACCCGTGCCGCGTACCACGCGCAGATCTGGGCGGAAGCGCGCGTGCTTGCCCGTGCGGTCCAGCCGGTTCTCCGTGCGGAAAACCAGGTGCTCCGTACGGTGCCTAGGCACCGCCGCCGCTCGCGTCGCGGTCATGAGGACCTCCAGGTCAAATCTTCGTTCGAGCTACCCTGCGTTCGATCGTACTCCCATTCGATCGTCTAAACGTTCGATTGAACGGGTACACATTCGTTGTATCGCCCGGGTACGACATTTTCGGCGACACGTCGAACAGATGTTTGGGATCTTGAGCGAGAACCGTTACTCTCTACTCAGCACGCAAGAACTCGGACACGGAAGGTCATCAGATGGAGGAAACCGCCATGGGAGGCACCGCAATAGGTACTTCCGGCCCCGCTGCAACGGAGGCGCCCAGACCTAAGGGACGGCCGGGCCGCAAGCCGAAAGGCAGCGTGCCCGTCGTCATTCCCGACACGCCGGACAAACCCGATCCCGATCACGTCCTGACCTGGCGGCAGCGTAAGGTGCTCCAGGTCATCAGGGAATCGGTGCAGAAGCGCGGCTACCCGCCCTCGATGCGGGAAATCGGCGAAGCCGTCGGCCTGACCAGCACGTCGAGCGTCTCGTACCAGCTCAGCACCCTGCAGAAGAAGGGCTATCTGCACCGGGACGTGGGCCGCCCGCGGACCGTCGAGGTGCGCCTGCCTGGTCACCCCGCCGTTCGGCCGGAGCCGGGCCACGAGGACGAGGCCGGCGACATTCCCGGCATCGACATCCCCTCGCAAGAGACCATCTACGTACCGCTGATCGGGCGGATCGCCGCGGGCGGGCCGATCCTGGCCGAGCAATCTGTGGAAGACGTCTTCCCGCTGCCCAGGCAGCTGGTCGGCGAGGGCACGCTGTTCCTGCTCAAGGTGGCCGGCGATTCGATGATGAACGCGGCCATCACAGACGGGGACTGGGTGGTGGTCCGGGAGCAGCAGGTCGCGGAGAACGGCGAGATCGTGGCGGCGATGCTTGACGGCGAGGCGACGGTGAAGACGTTCAAGCAGAGTGACGGGCACGTCTGGCTGATCCCGCATAACCCGGCGTACACGCCAATCCTCGGCGACGAGGCTACCATCCTCGGCCGTGTCGTGGCTGTGCTCCGCCGCGTCTGAGCACAGGGCGTCTGAGCACACAGCGGTCGGGGTGGTGCGGAGGCGTTCGGGCCCACCCAGGGCTGGACGCGTCCGCCCCGATCGAGGGCGGCCCCGATCGGGGCGGGTCGGTTACGCCGCGACTATGCTGACCAGCTTTGGCGCCCGGACAATGACCCGGCGGACCTGCTGGTCACCCAGCGTGCGCACGACTCCCGGCGCGTACAGCGCGAGTTCGCGAAGGTCGTCTTCGCTGATCTCGGGCGAGACCTCGAGCTTGTCGCGAACCTTGCCGTTAACCTGCACCACGCAGGTGACCTTGTCCTGGGTCAGCAGCGCCGGATCCGCGGCCGGCCAGGCTGTCCGGGCGACTGATGGCTGGTGGCCCAGCGTCTCCCACGACTCCTCGGCGGTGTAAGGGGCGAACAGCGATACCAGCACAGCCAGCACCTCCGCCGCCTCGCGAACCGCAGGGTCAGCTGCGCCAGGGCCGGAGTCGATGGCCTTGCGGGCGGCGCTGACCAGCTCCATCAGCCGGGCCACGGCGACGTTGAGGTGATACGACTCCACCTGGCGGGTCACCTCATCGATGGTCCGGTGGGTGATCCTGCGCAGTTCGGTGTCCCCCGCGGCGGCGGCGAATTCACGCGGTACAGGATCCGCATCGGCCACGTCTGCGGCGACCCGCCAGACCCGGCCGAGGAACTTCACCATCGCTTCTGGGTGCATGTCCGCCCAGTCGATGTCGTCCTCGGGCGGGCTGGCGAAAATCATGGTCAGCCGGATCGCGTCGACCCCGAAGCGCTCGATCTGCTGGCCCAGGTCCACGCCGTTGCCCAGCGACTTGGACATCGCCTTACCGTGGTTGATCACCTGGCCCTGATTCATCAGCCGGGTGAACGGCTCGGTGAAGTCCACCAGCCCCATGTCGTAGAGAACCTTGGTGAAAAACCGGCTGTACAGCAGGTGCAAGATGGCGTGCTCGACACCGCCCACGTACAGGTCCACCGGCGCCCAGCGGCGGACCTCGGCCGGGTCAAAGGGCCCGTCGGTGTACTCGGGCGAGCAGTACCTGAACATGTACCAGGACGAGTCCACGAACGTGTCCATGGTGTCGGTGTCGCGCTTAGCCGGACCGCCGCAGGCCGGACAGGGCACGTTCACCCAGTCCTCGGCGGCGGCCAGCGGGGACACACCCCTGGGCACCAGATCCTGCCCGCGCAGGTCGGGCAGGACCACAGGCAGCTGATCGTCCGGCACCGGCACCTCGCCGCAGGACGGGCAGTGCACGATCGGGATCGGGGTTCCCCAGAAGCGCTGCCGTGACACCAGCCAGTCCCGCAGGCGGTAGTTGATCGCCGCCCGGCCCAGGCCCTTCTCCTCCAGGATCGCGGTGATCGTGGCGATGGCTTCCGCCTTCGCCAGCCCGTTGAGCGGGCCCGAATTCACCAGTTTGCCGTCGCCCGCGGTCGCGATGCCGGTCTGGGCCGGATCCGGCTGTCCGGTGTCCACCACCATCCGGACGTCGAGTCCGTAAGCGCGGGCGAAATCCAGGTCCCGCTGATCGTGCGCGGGCACGGCCATGATGGCGCCGGTGCCGTAGTCAGGCAAGACGTAATCGGCGGCCCACACCGGGATCCGTTCGCCGTTCACCGGGTTGATGGCGTGCCGGCCCAGGAAGACCCCGGTCTTCTCCCGGTCAGTGGACTGGCGTTCGATGTCGGTCAGCTTCCTGACCTGCCCGACATAGGCACGCAGCTCGGCCAGCCGATCGGGCGCGCACAGCTGCTCGGCCAGCGGCGAGTCCGCTGCCACCACGAAAAAGGTCGCGCCGTACAAGGTGTCGGGCCTGGTGGTAAAAACCGTCACCGGCTCGTCGCGGCCGTCCACCGCGAACTGGACCTCGGCGCCCTCCGAGCGGCCGATCCAGTTCCGCTGCATCAGCAGAACCCGCTCGGGCCAGCTGCCCTCCAGCTGCTCGGCGTCCGCGAGCAGCCGGTCCGCGTACTCAGTGATCTTGAAGTACCACTGGTTCAGCATCCGCCGCACGACGTCGGCGCCGCAGCGTTCGCACTTCCCGGCGATGACCTGCTCGTTGGCCAGCACCGTCTGGTCGACCGGGCACCAGTTGACGTAACCGTCCCGGCGGTAGGCCAGCGCCCGCTCGTAGAAGCGCAGGAACAGCCACTGATTCCACCGGTAATAGGTCGGATCGCAGGTCTGCAGCCTGCGACTCCAGTCAAAGGACGCCGCGTACCGCCGGAACGAGCCGGCTTGAGTCTCGATGTTGGCGTACGTCCAGTCGGCCGGGTGGGTGTTGTTCCTGATCGCGGCGTTCTCAGCGGGCAGGCCGAAGGCATCCCAGCCGATCGGGTGCAGCACGTTGCGGCCCCGCAGGAAGTGGTAACGCGCGAGGGCGTCGCCGATAGCGTAGGCCTCGGCGTGGCCCATGTGCAGGTCACCCGACGGGTACGGGAACATGTCAACGAGGTAGAAACGCTCGCGGGGATCCGCGGGATCCTCGCTGGCACGGAACGGATCGAGCTCCGCCCAGCGCGCCTGCCACTTCTCCTGGACATCACGAGGGTCATAGCGCTGCGCCAGCTCGGCGCTCTCGGCCGCTGTCATCGTTTCCTCACCATTGAATCGGTCCGGACCACTAAGAACCCCGTCAAACCCCCGGGGTGATGATCGCCTGCAATGAAAACGCCCCTCGACACGAGGGGCAGCCGCGCCAACGACGGAAGGTCGGCGCGGCTAAATAAGGAGCAGCCGGACGGCACGCATGCTCACAGGATAGCGCAACCCTCCACGTGTCCGTCCGCCGCCGGGCGGGGGCTCATCCCAGCCGCGCATAGCAGGTAAAACCCCTTGTCAGCGGCCAGAGTGTATCCGTGCGGGGAAATCGGCGCGTCTCGGCATTCCCCTTGACGGGCGGCTCGGCAGCACCTACTCATTTACTGAGTAGTCGAGCTAACCATTCCTGGCCCGGGGGGGCAATGGACGTTCGGGGGGATCGGCACGGGCCTGTCGCGATCATCGGCATGGCGTGCCGGTTCCCTGGCGCTAGCGATCCCGCCGAATTCCACGACGCCGCCGCCGCCGGGCGCCGCATGTTCCGGCCGGTGACAGCCTGGCCGGGCCGCCCGATGTGTGCGGCGCTCGTCGATGACTGGATGGTCCAGGCCGTATCGTTCGGCGACCCGGAGGGCGGCCCCCATGACCTGGGTCCGGTCCAGAAGCTGGCGACCGAGATGACCGCTGCGGCCCTCACCGACGCAGGCCTGCGCCATGCGGCCCGAACCGCCCGGACCGGACTGATCATCGCGAGCGCTAGGCCGAGCGTGTGCGAGCTCGTCCGCGCCGAGTTCGGCTTCACTGGCGGCGTGCCGTACCCGCGGGCGGCGTACCAGTCTTCCCTGCACGCGGTCGTCGCGGCGGTCCGCGCCCTGCAAGCAGGCGAACTCGATCTCGCGGTCGCCGGCGGAGCAGAACTCGGCATCGACCCAGGGTGGCTCGGCCTGCAGGAACGAGCGGGCACACTGGGCAGTGACGAGATGCGTGTCTACGCCGCCGACCCGGCCGGGCTGCTGCCCGGCGAGGGTTGCGGCATCGTGGTGCTGGCCCACACAGCCGACGCCCGGGCCGCGGGAGTGCCGGTGTACGCGGAGATATCAGGCTGGAGCACCTGGCCGGCCCTGGCCCCCACCCTGGCTGGCCCGGCATCGCTGCTGGCCTACCAGCAGGCGGGGATCGACCCCGCGGATATCCAGTTCGTCGAAGGCCAGGGAACCGGCACCTCAGCTGGAGACTCGGCCGAGCTGGCCCTGCTGACTCAGCTCAGGCGGGGCGGGAAAGCGATCGCGGCGCTCGGCGCGGTATCGGCCGGCATCGGGTATACCAAGGCGGCGGCTGGCATCGCCAGCCTGGTCAGGACCGCTGGCGCGATGGCCGCGGGCACAATTCCGCCCGGCACCCGGTGCGCGCGGCCGCATCCGCTGCTCGAGTCAGGACAGGCGCTGCTCCGGATGCCCGGGCGACCAGAACCGTGGCCGGACGGGACCCGGCTGGCCGCGGTGAATTCCCTCGGTACGGCCGACCCGGCGGTGATGTCCGGCTTTCCCGGCGCCCGGGACGCCGAAGGCGTCCATCTCGTGCTGCGGCGCGAAGGGGAGACCGACCGCGGATCCGGCCGCCGCCGCGCCGCCGCGTCACCGGCTGCGCTACCGACCGGGCCTGGAGGCAGCGGACCGGCTCAGGACAGGGTTTTCGCGCTGTGCGGCGGGGATCGCGGCGCGCTCGCGGGGCGGCTCGAGGACATCGCCGCGAGTACGTCCGCGCTGTGCGACTCCGAGCTGCCCGAACTCGCCCGGCAGCTGGCGATCGGGGCCAGGCGTGCCGCCGACCACGCGGCGCCGCTGCGGGTGACGCTGACCGCGGCCACGCCGTCCCGGCTGGCCGCACAGGCTCAGCATGCCGCCTGGCTGCTCAGGACCGGCGGGACGACCTCGGCCGCGACGGAGCCGGGCATGCATGTGTCCGCGGGAGCGAGCGGCGCGGTCGTGCTGCTCTTCCCCGGCCGGGCCGAATCGGCGGCGGCTCATCCGGCGCTGCTCACCGCCTCACTCGAGGCTCTTGGCACCCTGGACCTGCTCGGCGTGAAACCGGTCACAGGCGTGGGCTACAGCCTGGGCGAGATTACCGGGCTGGTCTGGGCCGGCAGCCTGTCCGCGGCCGAGGCGGCGCGGCTGGCCGGCCAGTACGGGCAGGTCCTGCGCGCTTGCGGCGACGGGCGGCGGGGCTCCGTCGCGATGGCCCGCATCACGGCCGATATCGACCAGACCCGCGCGCTGTGCGTCCCCGGCCGGCTGCACGTCGCCGCCTACGAGGGACCCCGTGCGCACGTCGTGGCCGGGTCCACCTCGGGCATCCGCGAGCTGACCCGGCGGGCCGGACCCGTCGGCCTGGCCGGCCCGGATAGAGTCACGGTCGAGGTACTCAGCGGCGCCACCGCCATGCACTCCTGCGCCATGGCCAGGTGCGTCGCCCCGCTGCGCAGCGTCATGGCGGGCATCCGGACGCTGCCGCCGCAGCGCAGGCTGATCTCCACCATCACCGGCCAGCTGGTCACCGCCGATGACGACATCGCTGAGCTGCTCGCCCGGCAGGCTAGCCTGCCGGTGCTGTTCACCCAGGCGATGACGCGGGCCGCGCAGAACGCGGACCTGATCGTGGCGGCCGGGCCAGACGCCGGACTGGCCGCCACGGCCGCCGCATGCTGCGGCCTGCCGGCCGTCTCGATCACGACGCCCACCCGGCCGGGCCTGACCGAGGTCACCTCGGCTGAGACGATCGCCGCCCTGTTCGCCGCGGGGGTCATCGCCGATGTGCTGCCGTTCCTGGCCCCGGCGGGCGTCGCTGGCACGCTGGCCAGCAGGACGGTACCGCGGATGCGGCTGGCGGAGCCGGCCGCATCCGAGCCGTGGGACCCGCGGGACCCGCGGGGTCAGGACACAAACGGGGCCGCGGGCCGGAGAACCACGGTCCGTTCGGCGCGAAATTAACTCGCGAGCACTGGTGAGGCCTCCCAGTCGGGCCGCAGCGGCATGCCGGACTTCCCGTCCGCGGCCAGCCGGACGCACAGCACCTGGTGCAGCTCGATGTGGTTGCGGTCGAAGCCGAGCCGTGAGCCCGCCATGTACAGCCGCCAGACCCGGGCGGTGCCCTGGCCGACCTCCTTGACCGCCTCGTCCCAGTGCGCATCGAGGTTGGCGCACCAGGCCGCCAGGGTCTTGGCGTAGTGCTCGCGCAGGTTCTCCTCGTGCCTCACCTCGAAGCCGGCGTCGTGCATGAGGGAGATCAGGTAACCGGGTCCCTCGAGCTCGCCGTCAGGGAACACGTACCGGTTGATAAACCCGCGCTTGCGGATGGGGGGCTCGATATTGTCCGGCCGGGTGATGCAGTGGTTCAGCAGCCGTCCGCCGACGTTCAGCTTGCTGCGGAGAAACGCGAAGTAGGACGGCAGGTTCTGCTTGCCGATGTGCTCGGTGAGCCCGATCGAGCTGACCGCGTCGAAGCCGGTCTCAGGCACGTCGCGGTAGTCCATGTGCCGCACTTCGACGAGTCCGGACAGCCCTTCCCGCTCGATCGCGGCCTGCGCCCAGGCGGCCTGCTGAGCGGACAGCGTGACCCCGAGCGCCTTGACGCCGTACTCCCGCGCGGCGTGCATCACCATGCCGCCCCAGCCGCAGCCGACATCAAGCAGCCGCATGCCCTCGCGCAACCCCAGCTTGCGGGCGACGAGGTCGAACTTGAATCGCTGCGCCTCCTCCAAGGTGGCGTCCTCGCTCGGATAGCAGGCGCACGTGTAGGCCATCGTCGGGCCGAGCACCCACTCGTAGAACTGGTTCGACACGTCGTAGTGGTGCGAGATCGCGGTGGCGTCGCGGCTCTTGGAGTGCAGCCGGCCGGTCACCCAGCGACGGCCCTGCGTGACTTCCTGCGGCGGCGGCGGCATCCGGTGCAGCAGCAGCTTAGGGCCGCCGAGGGACTGCAGCAGGCGCAGCTTCTCTGCCATCGTCATGCCGATGTTCTGGGCCTTGGTCATCCGGGCCAGGGCCTCGTACATGTCCCCTTCGACGTCCAGATGCCCGGCCACGTAGGCCCGGGCCAGGCCGAGCTCGCCCGGCGCCTGGGCCAGGTAGGCAACGGCCACCGGGGAGCGGACAGTGATCTTCACCGGAGATCCGGCCGCGCCGGCCCGGCTGCCGTCATAGGCCGCGAATTCCAGCGGGGCATCGGGCCCCACGAATGACTCAAAGACTTCCGCCAGTGCCATCCTCAGCGTTCCTTTCCGCTCTTACAGGTAACTCAGCGTCCCGTGACGCACTTCTCATACAGGCCGAGCAAGCGCCCCTCACCGTCATACGTGCGCTTGAGCGCCCGGTAGGCCTCGCCGTTGTAGCGCTGGTAGAACTCGTCCTCGGCGTAGTACGAGGTCGAATACAGCGACTTATGCCCGTCCAGCCTGGCGACCTCGTCCTCGATGAGGCGGTTGTAGTAGCCGTCAGGCCGGCCCGGCGGCAGTGGCACCGTCCCCCAGAACCCAAAGTTCACGTACACCTCACCAGGCTGCAGCGGATACAGGGGCCAGACACGCTCACCACGAAGCCGCAGCGGGCACATCCATACCGGACTCATCCCCACATTCGCGGCGAAAAATTGCAGAAACTCGGCCCCGCGTTCGACCGGGATCTCCACGTCCTGGATCACCGCCTCACGGGGCGGGAGCTTACGCCGGGCCATCAGCGTGTCGCTGAAGCCATGCCTGCGGTCGAAGGCAACCAGCTTGCGGTAGACGTCACTGCGCCGGTAGCGACGCGGCCACAGCCGCCTGATCACCGGCTTTTGCACACCAAAGGGGCGCGAGCACCAGAACCAGTCGGTATCCCACCGCCACAGGTAATCCCGGATGGTGAGGAAATCTTCCTTGTCGCGCCTGATTGATTCGTAGTAGACCTGCTGGCCGGTGTAATCGCTGCGCCACGGCGCGACGTCGCTGAACGCCCCGACCGTGAGGTAGAGCTCATCGGGTGAAAAGGCGGTCCCGTCGACGAAATCCGCCCGGTGGCCGCGGAAGCTTCCTTCCGCGGCGATCTGGGCCACCGCGTCCAGACAGGCCTCCGCGGTGCTGAACGGGAAATGGCGCAGGTGCACAAACGGCTGCACCGGTTCAAGTTCGATCGTGAGCGAGAGGGTGTAGCCCAGGGTGCCGTAGGAGTTCGGAAAGCCGCGGAAGAGATCGGAGTACTCGTTGCTCTCGGTGGCGCGGACGACGCGGCCGTCCCCGGTCAGGATCTCCATCTCGAGCACGGACTCGTGCGGCATGCCGCTGCGCAGCGACGTGGACTCGATGCCCAGCCCGGTGACGGCCCCGCCCAGGGTGATCGTCTTGAGCTGCGGCACCACCAGCGGCATGAGCTGATGCTTGAGCGTGGCGTCACAGAGATCTTCGTAGGTGGTCATGCCGCCGACCCAGGCCGTCCTGCGCTCCGGGTCAACCCGCAGCACGTGGCCGAACGCGGATACGTCCAGGCCGGTCCGGGCGCTGCTGGCCGCCCTGGTCTTGAGCTCCTGGCCGTCAGTCGAGGTCGCGGGGCCTGCGTCACGGAACCTGAACAGGTTGGACGTGCGCTTGGCCAGCCGGACCTGTGTCCCCCGCGGCCAGGCCGCGTACGCCTCACGCAATCCGGCCACCGCGACCTCGTGCGTGTCGGCAGTCATGCGGGCATCCTTCCGGTCAAGCGTGGCGACCCGGCACGCAAACGGCCAGGAATGGACAAAAAGGCAACATACATGCTGAGCTGGACGAACATCTCAGGCAGTGTATCTCGGAACCACCGGGCCTCCTCTTCGTCAACCCTGCCTGGCCCGATCTGACCTCACCATTCGCCGTCAGCGTCCAGGTGGTGGACATCTAGGTCCGTGTCGTGGTCATCGCCGACGTCGTCCCATTCGCCCCCATGGCACCCATCCCCCGCATCCTCCGGTTCCGCCTCGGCGTCGTCGTAGCTGGCGGCCACCTCCTCCGGCGTCATCGGCAGCCTGGCCAGCGACGGCGGAGCCCCGGCGGTGATCACCTGGCGGAGCAGCAAGGCCATCGAGTAGCGAGGATCGTCGGCCAGGGCCCGGTCCAGCGCGACGTTCGCCAGCGCTCCGTCCCCGGACTGCCAGGCCACGAAGGCGAGCAGAGCCGCGGGCGCGGCCACGTAGCCGGGCTGCGCGCGACGGATCACGTCGATCCACAGCCTGCGGTGCGCATCCCGGTGCGCGGGGTCCATCCGGGCCCACGCGTCGTCCCTGACCCGCAGGTCGCGCAGGGCCACCGTCATCCTGGCGAGCTGGTAATCCGCCGTGAACCGGCCGGCGGCCCGGTACGTGCCGATCAGGGAGCTGACCGCGGCCAGCCCTTCGGCGGCGATCAGGTGCCGCACGGAGCCCAGGCGTCCGGACTTGCGCGCCTTGGCGAGCAGCTGAGTGACGTGCCGCTCCGCCCGGCGGGTGGCCTGGTGCATGGACTCCGCGGCGACGCCGCCCAGCGGGGCGATCCGGGCGGCCACGGCGGCACGGCCGGGCAGCACCTCATCACGGGCGTGAGCCAGCGCGGTCGAGGCGGAATCCACGCTCGCGTGGAAGGGCACCCCCGCGGCCGGACAGCATTCCTCGTCGTGGCACACGTAAGACCAGTACCGGCCGTTCTCGACCCGGAGGAATTCCCGGAGGTCGACGCCGGCGTCGCGGGCTGCGTCCAGCACCGCGGCGGCCACCAAGTCGGCCAGCGTCTGGGGACCATAGCCGACCGCCACCGCGGTGGTTATCCCCTGCGAGCCGATGATGCCGACGGCGTGGGTGGCCACGTCCGCGGCTACGCCGATGCCGGCCGGATCGGGCAAGTCGTAGCGAAGCGTGACCTTGACGTGGCCCAGGGGATCGATCCCGATGACCACGAAGCTGGCCTCGGGAACGAAGCCGAGCAGGTGCGGGACGAGGGCGAGCAGCGCCGCGGGCGAGTCAACCGGAACCGGGACAGGACTGTCCTGCACGCCGGGCTGAGCCTGCGAGCCTTGGGAGTTTTGCGGGGATTCGTCACCCGCAGTCAGTGTTTGTACCATGTCATTAGCGTGCGACCTGAGGAAAATGCCCGCTGAGTCCGGTAAAACCTGTGGATAACCTAAGTTATCCACAGGGCTGCGGCGGGCGCCATCGCCTAAATGTCCTTGCTCGGTAACCACACCTGCTGCGGCATGACGGTCATGAATCGCGACGATGTCCTCCGCCGAGGACTGCGGCAAGCCCGGTCGGATGACGGCCGGGACGCTACAAGGCGATGCCGAGCAGGGCGTCGACGGTTTCCTTGACGAGCCGGGCCCAGGAGACGTCGCGCGGCGTGATCCGGGTGGGCGCCTTGGCCAGCAGCGAGTCGGCCCAGCGATCGACGATGACGAGCGCGTGAGGAGCATCGAGGTCGTCGTGAAGCCGCGCCCGCACTCCAGCCAGGACCCCGTCGGCCGGACCCGCGCCGGGAGAGCCGAACTCGGCCTCGCGGACGCCGAGCTCATCATCGGCGGTCACCGGGGGGGCATCAGGAACGGCCGCCTCGGCCCGGGCCAGCGCCGAGCGCCAGCGGGCCAGCCGGGCCTGTGCGTCACCAAGGACGGCGTCGGTCCACTCCCAGTCCGAACGGTAGTGGTGCGCCAGCAGCGCCATCCGCACCGCCATCGGGTCCACGCCATCGGCCAGCAGCCTGCTGACGAAGACCAGGTTTCCGAGCGACTTGGACATCTTCGCGCCCTGGTAGCTGACCATCCCGGCGTGCGCGTACACCCGCGCGAACGCCTCGTCTACCGGAGCCAGCGCGACCCGGGCGTGCGACGCGCTCATTTCGTGGTGCGGGAACACCAGGTCAGAACCTCCCGCCTGGACATCGAAGGCCGGCCCCAGGTACTCGGTGGCGATCGCGGCGCACTCCACGTGCCAGCCCGGCCTGCCGCGGCCGAACGGCGATTCCCAGGCCGGCTCCCCCGGTCGTTCGGCCCCCCAGACCAGGCAATCCAGCGGATCCTTCTTCCCCGGCCTGCACGGATCACCACCGCGCTGGGCGGCGAGCTCAGCCATCTGAGCCGGATTGAGCCCGGAGGGGGTGCCGGGTCCGGACAGCAGGCCGAACTGCAGGTCCGCCTGCTTGGCGAAGTAGATGTCCTCGTCCACGTTGTACAGGGCACCGCGGTCCGCCAGCCGGACGCTGAACCGCTCGATGACCGGCAGCGCCTCAACCGCTCCGATCAGATGAGTGGGCGGCAGGACGCGGAGCGCCTCCATGTCCTCGCGGTACCGCTGGATCTCGCGGCGGGCCAGCTCACGCCAGTCTTCGCCGTCCCTGGTGGCTCGCTCGAGCAGTGGATCATCGACGTCGGTCACGTTCTGCACGTAGACGACGGTGAAGCGGCCCGGGGAGGACCCTGCGCCGCCGCTGGCCTCGGGGGCCGCGTCGAGCCAGGCGCGGATGAGCAGGTCCCAGGCGGTGTAGGTGGCCGCGTGCCCGATGTGGGTCGCGTCGTAGGGGGTGATGCCGCAGGCGTACAGGGTAGCCACCGGACCGGCCGAGGCCAGCACCAGTTTCCCTGTGGCCGTGTCGTACAGCCGGGGCGCCAGGCCGCTCCCCGGTAGCACGGGAACATCCGCACGGCGCCAAGACTCCATGTCCGCCAGGTTATCGCGCGACCTGGACCAGGCGACCTGGCACCTCGGCTAGGCGAGGGTGGCGGGGAGGGCGGGGGGCTGGCGAACCTGGGTGGCTTGCTCGAAGGCGTAGGCGAGGGCGATCAGCCGGGGCTCGGTCCAGCGGGGCCCGAAGAACGAGACGCCGACCGGCAAGCCCGAGACGTACCCGGCCGGGACGGTGACCGACGGGCAGCCGGCCACCGCGGCCGGGCTCGAGGAGCCGAACACGTGGTGGTCACCGAGCACGTAGTCGGTGAGGCCGGCCGGGTTGGCGGTCAGCGCCACGATGGCCTCAAGGCCGTGGGCGGCCAGCGGTGTGGCGATGGCGGTGCGGGCCAGCTTGGTGGCTTCGCGGCGGGCCGCCAGGTAGTCCGGGTCGGCCAGATCGCCGCTTGTCGCCTCGGCCTGCTCGAACAGCTCCTGGCCGAAGCGGGAAAGCACCAGGTCCGCGTTCCGCTTGTTGAAGTCGATCAGTTCGGCCAGCGTCCCCGGCAGGCCGGGGCCCGCGCCGAACTCGGCCAGGTAGGCCAGGTAGGCGTTGATCCCGTAGTTGAACTCGTACCGCAGCGCGGTGAACTCCGGCTCGCCGATCGCCTCCGCGCCGGGTAGCGTCACCGGGTCGGTCACGAGGGCCCCGAGCGAGCGGAGCTTGGCCACGGCCAGGTCCAAGACGGCGACGGTGGCCGGTCCCGCCGGGTCGCAGACGTCCCGCCAGATCCCCAGCCTGGCGCCGTCCAGCGCGTTCTTATCCAGCCACGACGGATAAGAACGGCCGGGATCACGCAGCCAGGACCGCATCGCCAGCTCGTGGTCGCCGGCCGGGGCGGGATCTTCGGGGTCGGCGGCGGCCAGCACGGACAGCAGCGCCGCCGCATCCGCGACGCACAGCCCCATCGGTCCCGCGGTGTCCTGCACCGGTGAGATCGGCACGATGCCCCGGCGGCTGACCAGGCCGTTGGTGGGCTTGATGCCGACCACCCCGCAGGTGCTGGCCGGGGAGACGATCGAGCCGTCGGTTTCCGTGCCGACGGCGAGCGGGGCCAGACCCGCCGCCACCCCCGCCGCCGAGCCCGAACTCGACCCGGACGGGTTACGGTCGAGCGCGTACGGGTTGGCGGTCTGCCCGCCCAGCGTGGACCAGCCGCTGGTGGAATGGGTGGACCGGAAGTTCGCCCACTCCGACATGTTCGCCTTGCCGATGATTACCGCGCCGGCGGCGCGCAGTCGTTCGACCAGAAAGGCGTCGGCCGGTTCGGCCGCGAGCAGCGCGGGCGAGCCCGCCGTGGTCGGCATGCCCGCGACCTGGATGTTGTCCTTGACCAGCACGGGAATGCCGTCGAGCGGCCCGCGTGGGCCACGGGCCTTACGGTCCGCGTCACTTGCGGCCGCCTCGGCCGGGGCGCCGGGGTTGACCGTGATGACCGCGTGCAGCGCGGGGTTCAGGTGATCGATGCGCTGCAGGTAGAAGGCGGTCAGCGCGGCCGCGGTGAGCCGACCGGAGGCCAGCTCGGCCTGCAGTGCGGCGACCGAGACCTGGCCGGCGCTGATTCGGGTACCCGGGATCACATCACGGAAATCCGGCATTGGGGAAGAATAGCCCTGCCTGGTGCCGGGGCTACAGGCGGCTGGGCCCGGCCGCGGCTGGGTCCGCCCGCGGCTGGGTCCGGCCCGGTTACCTGCGCACGGCGCGCAGTCCGGCGTTGATCCGCGCGGCCGCCGCCCGGACCTGGTCGAGCAGTTGCTTGCGCTCCTCGGCGGACGCCCGGACCAGCGGCGAGGGCACGGTGAGCGCGGCCAGCGTCCGCTTCCCTTGCACCACCGCGGCCGAGGCGGCCCACACCCCCTGGTAGATCTCTTCCTCGCTGGTCGCGTAGCCCTGCTGCGCGGCCCGGACGACCCGGGCCTCGAGCAGGGCGGCGGCCGCCGGGTCACGCTCGGCCAGCGGGGCCAGCAGTTCCCTGCGGGCCTGCGGCGTCAGGCCGGCCAGCAGCAGCTTGCCGCTGGCGCCGCGTTCGATCGGCAGCGTCGCTCCAGGTTCGTATTCGATCCGCAGCCGCTGCGCCGACTGGACCCGGTGCACGCACACCGCGGCCCGGCCGATCAGCCGCACCAAGATGACCGTCTCCCCGGTGTCGGTGGCCAGCGCCTGCATCACCGGATCAGCGAACTCGATGATGCTTTCCGCCGCCTCCGCCGCCCGGGCCAGGCCGATGAGCCGCGCCGAGAGCCGGTAGCTGCCGCGTTCGTCCCCGGCCAGCAGCCCGGTCTCGCGCAGCAGCGTGATGTAGCGGTAGACGCTGGGCAGCGCGATGCCGGTGGCCGCGGCCAGGTCCCGCGCGGTAAGAGTATTTTTCTCGGCGGAGAACGCCAGCATCAGAGCGAGCACGCGACGCGCGCCCTCGCAACCGTGTGCGGCACTCGCCTCCGGAGGCATTTTGACCGCCGAAGCCCTGGCCATGGAGACCCTTCTCGGGTAATCAGAACCTAACTATCGGCAGATGATAACGGCGCCGGTTGTATACGGTCAACGGATTCCCAGGTTGCCATTCAGCCAATTTTCAGCCAGCTAACGTCCGGGGCGAGCAGGGTGGCCCCGAGGGCCAGCGCGACCAGCACGACCAGCGCGAACAACGTCACCCACACCCCGGCCGCGACCCCGGTCAGCTGGGCCAGCTGGTCGGCGTCAGAACCGCTGGTCACGCTCCGCCGCCTGTGCCTGCTCCGGGCCAGCTCAAGCACCGGGCGCAGCCCGCCGAACAGCAGGAACCACGCGGCCAGGTAGGCGAATCCGGCCTGGGCGGCGGCCGGGGCGTAGTCGCTCACCACGAACACGGCGCCCGCCGTGACCAGCACCGCGAGCGCCCCGAACACATTGCGGACGGCCAGGAACGTCGCCGCGAGCAGGACCAGGCCCAGCCACAGCATCGCGGTCTCGTGCCGCGCGGCCAGCAGTGCGGCCGCCCCCACGCCGAGCAGCGACGGCATGACGTAGCCCGCCGCGGCGGTGAGCACGAGGCCGGGACCTGTGCGCTTGCCGCGCGAGTAGGTGACCCCCGAGCTGTCCGCGTGCAGCCGGATGCCGTCAAGCCGCCGCCCGGACAGCAGCGAAACCAGCGCGTGCCCGCCCTCGTGCGCGATCGTGATGACCTTGCCCGCCAGCCGCCAGCACCCCGTGTTCAGCACGACGATCAAGGCGGCCAGCGCGGTCAGGCCCACCACCCAGGCGGGCGGCAGCGGCTGGCTGCCCGCTATCCGCTCCCAAAGCCGGGCGAGCACGTTCATGGCGCGGGCTCCTTAGGGTTTGGGCAGCCAGCCGACGTGGCCGGCCAGCAGGGCGTAGCCGACGAAGGCCACCGAGTCGATGAGGAAGTGCGCGATGATCAGCGGGGTCACCCGGCCCCAGCGGCGGTAAAGCACGCCGAAGATGGTGCCCATGACGGCGTTGCCGAGAAAACCGCCCGCGCCCTGGTACAGGTGGTAGGAACCCCTGATCACGGCGCTGATGGCGATGGCACGGGACGGCCGGACGCCGAGCTTGTCCAGCCTGCTGAGCAGGTAGCCGACGACGACGATCTCTTCCAGGGCCGCGTTCTGGAACGCGGAAAGCAGCAGGACAGGGATCCGCCACCAGATGTCAGGCAGGTTCTCGGCGACGACGTTCAGCTCGGCGCCCAGGTGGTACGCGGTCAGGTAAAGCGCGAGCCCGCTGCCGCCGATCACCGCGGCCAGCAGCGCGCCCCGGGCCAGGTCGCGGACCGGCTGCCTGGCGTCCACGCCGATCGCCGACGGCCGTTCGCCCGCGCGGGCCACCAGGTAGAACACCAGCAGCACCGGCGCGAGCGACAAGGTGACGTTGAGCAGTTGCAGGAACAAGTCGAGCAGCGGCCGGCCGGGGGCCAGGCTGCCGTTCAAGGTGGCCGTCTGCTTGCTGAGCGAGGCCTGGGCGGTCAGCGAGCCGATGAACGAGACCAGGGCGTACAGGCCGCTCGCCCCGAGTGAGACGCCGAAGACGGCGACGATCTCCCACCGCTGCAGCCGCGCGGCCGCGCGATCCAGCGGCGTCGCGGGGGCCGGCGTCGCGGGGGCCGGCGTCGCGGGGGCCGGCGTCGCGGGGGCCGGCGTCGCGGGGGCCGGCATCGCGCCGGCGCCGGCGGAGGCCACGGAGCCCGAGATCTCGTCCGTCATTGTCCTTGAAGTATCGCCGAAGCCGCGGCGCGGATGGCCCGCCCTCAGGCTAGCCACTAAGCTCGATGCAGCACCAGCGGATCCGCGCCCATGTCAGAGGTCATCATGTACCAGCCTTACCCCTCGAACGGCCAGAGCGTCGAGCCGGAGCGGCCTCCTGAGCCCGCCACGGTGCTGAACGCGGTCAAGCTCATGTACGTGGGTGCCGCGGTCAGCACCGTCAGCCTGATCGTCTCGCTGGTCAGCATCGGCGGCACCAAGGCCGCGATCAGGAAGGCCAAGCCCTCCCTGACCGTGGCCCAGGTCAACCAGCTGAACACGTTCATCATCGCGCTGGCGGTCATCTCCGGCCTGGTCGGGATCGCGCTGTGGCTGTGGATGGCGCGGGCCAACAGCCAAGGCAGGAACTGGGCCAGGATCTTGTCCTCGGTCTTGTTTATTTTCGCCACGCTGGACCTGTTCGGTGTCATCAGCCAGCCCAAGACCATCCTCGGCCTGGTCTTTCCCGTGCTGACCTGGATCATCGGCCTGTGTGCGGTGGTGCTGCTCTGGCGCCCGGCCTCGACGGCGTTCTTCCGGCCGCAGGGAGCCGCGTGAGCCCTGCGCCGGTCGTATTCTCGGCGGTCCCGACGCTGTTCGGGCCCGACGGCGAGCTCGATCCCGGTGCCAACCGCGCCCTGTACAAGCTCGTCGCGGACCAACTCGACGGGCTGCTCGTGGCCGGGACCACCGGTGAGTTCCCGGCCCTGGACGACGCGGAACGGCTGTCGCTGATCGAGCTGGCGCTGGCCGAGGCCGGCCCGGAGCGGGTCATCGCGCACATCGGAGCCCCGGACGCCCGGCACGCCAGCCGGCTGGCCCGGGCGGCGGTGGCGCTGGGGGCGACGCGCATCGCCGCGATCACGCCCTACTACCTGCCGGCCCGCCCCGACGAGCTGACCGCCCACTACCTGGCGATCAGAGAGGCCGCACCCGGCCCGGAGTTTTACGCCTATATTTTTCCCGAACGGACCTCGGTACCCGTGCCACCAACCGTGTTCGCCCGGGTGGCGGACGCCGCGGGGCTGGCCGGGGCCAAGCTGAGCGGCTCGGCCGCGGCCGAGCTTGACGGTTACCTGGCGGCGGCGCCCGGGCTGCGGTTCTACTCCGGCGACGACGCGGACCCGGCGGCCACGATGCGAGCCGGCGGCGCGGGCGTCATCTCCGGACGCAGCTCGGCCTACCCAGAGGTCTACGCGACCCTGCGAAAGGGGACGTCCGGCCCAGCGGCCAAGCAGCGGCTGGACCGGATCGTCGCGCTCGGCTCGAGCGTGGGGCGGCTGAAGTACGCGCTGGCGCTGCGCGGGTTCGGCGGCGGCACGGCCAGGATGACCGTCGACCCGCCAGACGAAGCGACCGCCGCCGCGATCGCCGCCATCGTCGCGGCCCTATGAAAGACGCTGTGAAAAGACGCAGGGAAAGACGCAGGGAAAGACCCTGTGAACCGGCGTGAATGTATACCGGCCCCGGCGTGAACCTGGGCCGCCGGCCGCGCGTCCTTTCCTGTAGAGGCCCGGCGTAAGCGGGACGCCGGGCCTCCAACTAGCCCGTCCTGTCCTGCTTCCGCTCGCGAGCCACGATGGTCCATGGGTGTGGCTTTACTCGAGTGAGTGGCGGCTGGGCGGGCGGCGGCGGTGGAGAGCCCGGGCACCGCACCCCCTCAGCCGCCACTCCCGCCACTTCCCCGCACCCCTCACTCACCCGCACCCCCGTCGGACCCGGACACGGTACACATCCCGCATCACCACACCCAGCAGCCACCAGCAAGACCACGACGAGCACATCGAGGCTCGCCTGATGCGGCGGGTTCGACCTCCGCCGCCTATCCGGTGCATCCCCGCTACGATGGACCATTGTCGTGGTCAGGCTAAGGGCTTGCGGCGGCTGGAAGCGGGCGAACGTTAGCTGCCGCGGCACCAGCCCGGCAGGCGTCAGCTGGTCGCGTCTGCGTCGAGCACCTCGTGCGCGCGGGTGACCAGCGCGGGGACGGCCAGGCCGTCTTGGTCGAAGCCTTCGCCGACCGTCTGGCGCTGCAGGTAGCGGGCGTTGATGCCTTCGAGGACGACTGCGAGCTTGAAGTAGCCGAACGCCACGTAGTACCCGATCCGCGATATGTCGCGCCCGGTCCGCCGCGCGTACCCGGCGGCGAACTCGGCCCGGGACAAGAAGCCGGGGCTGGCGGTGGCATCGGTCGATACGCCCGCCGCGAGCGGGCCGCCTGCGCTCTTCTGCTCCGGGGTGAGCCAGCCCTCTTCGCCCGGATCGGTCCAGTAGACCAGGGTCAGCCCCAGGTCAGCCAGCGGATCGCCGAGAGTGGCCATCTCCCAGTCGACGACGGCGGTGATCCGCGGCTGCGGCGACACCGTCACCAGCACGTTGTCCAGCCGGAAGTCGCCGTGCACCAGCGTCGTTTCGCCTTCGGCGGGAAGCCGGCTCGTCAGCCGGGCTACCAGCTCGGGGTAGCCGGGCACCTCCCTGGTCATGGACAGCTCCCACTGCCGCTGCCAGCGGTCGAGCTGTCGCCTGAGGTACCCGGTGCCGCGGCCCAGGTCCGCCAGGCCGACCGCATCGACGTCGACGCCGTGGATCGCGGCCAGCATGTCGGCCAGGCCTTCTGACAGCTCCCTGGCTTGCGTCTGGGTCAGCCCGGCGGTGTCCTGCCGGGTCCGGAGCACCGCCCCGGGCACGTACTCCATCAGGTAAAACGGCGCGCCGACGACCTCGGCGTCGGCGCAGAACGCCACCGGCCTGGCGACCGGCACCTTCGTGCCCGACAGCGCGGTCAGCACCCGGTACTCCCGGGACATGTCGTGGGCGGTCGGCAGCACGTGGCCGAGCGGCGGCCGGCGGAGCACAAGCGACCGGCTCCCGGCGAGCGCCGAGACGGTCAGCCGGTAGGTCAAGTTGGACCGGCCGCCGGCGATCAGCTGAATGTCGGTTAGCTCACAAGGCTCGCCGCCGACGGTGTCGTTGATCCAGCCTGCCAGCCGCGACGGACTGGGAATTCCCGGAGGTGCGCTGCTAACGGTCATGATTCCCGAATCGTAGAACGGCCAGGACGAGAAATCTTTAACGACCCTACCTCTGGACTAATCACCGGTGGTGACGTAAGCAAGTGGGGGGAGCTTAATAAGGTCTAGACCGTTTTGTCTTGTGGGAGGGACTCTGTGGCTGACGCGTGGATGCCGGGTGCCAGGTGCATCCGGGCACTGACCGACGGGGGGAACCTGGCGGGAGGCGCGCCGCGCGTCGTCTGGCTCACCCTGGGCGCCGATCCGCGCAGCGTCTCGGTCTGCTCCGCCGCCCAGCGGCTCAATGCCGAGGACCGGCCCTGTCACCTGGTCTGGGATCCGCTGACCGGGGACATCGCGCAGCTGCTGCCGATCGTCCGGGCGGGCTGCGCCCTCGGTACCCCCGAGCACCTGGACTACGCCCCTGATCAGCTTCCGTACCGCACCGCGGGGGTGAACACAGAAGGCAGGCTGTGCGTCCAGATCGGGGTGCTCGGCTCGGCCAGGGAACCGTTCACCAGCTTCCAGATGCTCGGGCTCGGGGCGATCCTGGGCTGGCTTGACTCCTGGCAGATCCCACGGCGCTGGCCCGCCGGGCCACCCGCCCCGTTCCGGCAGCTGGCCCGGCCGCGCAGCCGCGCCCTGTGGGCCCGCGGCGGCCACTACGGCGCCTCGCAGGTCCCCGGATGTGACAGCATCGGCCCAGGCGGAATCGACATCACCCACCTCACCAGCCTAGACGCCGTGCCGCGCGACCTGGCCGAACCGCCAAGGACCAACGGAGCGGCGATCCGGCTGGCCCCGCGCCCGGTGCACGAGATCCCGGTGTCGCTCACCGCAGGCGTCTGACCAGCCGGTTGCGGTAATAGGGTCGTTGCCATGACTCAGCTCTCAGCCACGCCGCGGACGGCGCTGCGGCGGCACCGTGAACGCGGCCGGACCGAACGCGACGATCTGTACGCGGTGCTCGACGCCGGACTGATCTGCCACCTCGGCGTCATCGCCGACGGCGTGCCGCGGGTGCTGCCCACCGGGTACGGGCGCGTCGACGACACCCTCTACCTGCACGGGTCGTCCGCGAACGCGACGTTCGTGGCGGCCGCGGGCCAGCCGGTGTGTGTCACCGTCACGCACCTGGACGGCCTGGTCTGCGCCCGGGCGGTGTTCAGCCACTCGATGAACTACCGCAGCGCGATGATCTACGGCGTGGCGCAGCTGGTCACCGGCCAGGCAATGCGGGTCGAGGCCCTCCGGGTCATCACCGAGCACCTCACCCCAGGCCAGTGGTCCTACGCGCGCCAGCCAAGCGCCAAGGAACTTGCCGCCACCTCCGTGCTCGAGCTGCCGCTGACCGAGGCTTCGGTCAAGATCAGGGACGGCGGACCCGCCGATGAGCCGGAGGACTACGCGCTTGACGTGTGGGCGGGGGTCGTGCCGGTGACGGTCTCGTTCGGCGAACCGGAGCCCGATACCGCGCTGCGGCCGGGGATCAGTGCGCCACCGCACCTCCGGCGGCCCTAGCCGTGAGGGGGCGGGCCGTTCGGTGTGGGGCCGGGCGCGCCGGGGGGTTCGGTGGGCGTGGTACCACGGTTCGTTCGGTAAAAATAGTTTTGCTGGCGACACCGGGCAGTCAAGGTCATACCCTGTGAAGATGAATGACCGGCTCGTGTGGATCGACTGCGAGATGACCGGGCTCGACATCGAACGCGACGCGCTCATCGAGATCGCGTGCCTGGTGACCGACGGCGAGCTCAACCTGCTCGACGAGGGCATAGACCTGATCATCAAACCGCCGGCCGAGGCGCTTGAGTCCATGCCTGAGGTGGTCCGCGTGATGCACACCACCTCCGGGCTGCTCGCCGCGCTGCCGGACGGGATCGCGCTGGCCGAGGCGGGCGAACTCGTGCTCGGCTACGTGAAGGGGCACGTCAGCGAGGCCAGGAAGGTCCCGCTGTGCGGTAACTCCATCGCCACCGACCGCTGGTTCATCGCCAGGGACATGCCCGAGCTCGACACCTACCTGCACTACCGGATGGTCGACGTCTCCTCCATCAAGGAGCTCGCCCGGCGCTGGTTCCCGCGGGCGTACTACTCCTCCCCCGGCAAGCACGGCGGGCACCGGGCGCTGGCCGACATCAGGGAAAGCGTGCAGGAACTCCGGTACTACCGGGACGCGGTGTTCGTGCCCCGGCCCGGGCCTGACTCGGCCACGGCCCGGGAGATCGCCACGCGCTACACCGAGCCGGTGGCGCCGCTGGACTCTCACACCTGACCCGAGGGCGGCCGGGGAGGGCTATACTTCTTACCAGCCGCGCGATGTCCCTGGGGGCAGCGCGCGTTCTGCTGTCGTTCGGCAGTGATGGTGGGCGTAGCTCAGTAGGCAGAGCGCCAGGTTGTGGTCCTGGATGTCGCGGGTTCGAATCCCGTCGCTCACCCCAGATATTTTTGCCGGTCCCGGCGCCCGGGTCAGCCAGGGAGGGCGGGCATGCGGCTGGAGCTGCACTGGCGTAGCGAAGACGGGATCCGGCTGCCGATGACGCTGTGGCGTCCCGGCCCGGGCTACCAGATGATCTCGAGCAGCATCGTCGGCGGCGGTATCGGGCCACGCGAATGGGTGCTCAACGCCCAGGTAGCCGGCGGTTACGACCGCATGGACCCCGTCGTGCACCTCACCGATCTGGCCGCCGGCCTCGGCCTTTCCGGCCCCGGGGTCGGGCTGCTGACCGCCGCCCAGGTCACCGCGGTCGTCCAGCGCGACGACGAGGGAGCGCACGCCGCGGCCACGGTCGGCCTCCGGGTGCCGACGTGGGCCGCCGCGCCGCCCGGGTCGGCCGATCCCGAGCTGGCGCCGGTCAGGCGCCCGGGGACGATCAACATCATCGTCTCGGTCCCGGTTCCGCTCAGCGACGCGGCGTTCGTCAACGCCGTGGTCACCGCGACCGAGGCCAAGACCCAGGCCCTCCTCGAGGCGGGATTCGCCTGCACAGGGACCGCGTCGGACGCCGTCTGCGTCGCCGCCCCGGGGGGCGGGCCGGGCGAGGATTTCGCTGGGCCGCGGTCGCGGTGGGGAGCCAGGATCGCCCGCGCCGTGCATGCCGCCGTCTACGCTGGCGCCCTGGACTACGCCGGCCGGGCGGCTGGCGGACCGGCTAGCCGGCCACGCGGATGATCGGCGGCCCCGGACCGGTCAGCGGGGGGTCGCGCGGACGGGGGTGACGACGGTGTTCCCTGCGGCATCGGTGCTCACCGTGACCCGCGCGGCGTAGACCTGGGCGATCCGGTCCTCGGTCAGCACGGCGGTGGCCGGGCCGGCCGCCTCGACGCGCCCGGCGTTCAGCAGGACGAGCTCGTGCGCGTACTGACCCGCGGTGGTCAGGTCGTGCAGTGTGGTGACCACGGTCACGCCGGTGCTGCGGCGCAGGGTGTCGACGAGGTCGAGCACGCTCTGCTGGTGGCCGATGTCCAGCGCCGAGGTGGGCTCGTCGAGCAGCAGGATTCTCGGTTCCTGGGCCAGGGCGCGGGCGAGCACGACGCGCTGGCGCTCGCCGCCGGACAGGGTGTCCAGGCGCCGTTCGCCCAAACGCGCGACGTCGAGCAGGCCGGCCGCCCGGGCGGCCCCGTCGCGATCGGCGCGGCCGGGCCCGGCCAGGTAACTCAGGTGCGGGGTGCGGCCGAGCAGCACGTAATCGGTCACCGTCATGTCGGGCGGCAGCGTGGGAGCCTGCGGCACGTAGGCGATCAGGCGCGCTCGCTCGCGGGGGCGCAGCGATCCGGCCTCGGCCGCCGGCCCGTCGAGCGTGACAGTACCGCGGTAGGGAATGAGCCCGGCGATGGCGCGCAGCAAGGTGGTCTTGCCCGAGCCGTTCGGTCCGAGCAGGGCGAGCCAGCCGCCCGATCCGACCGCGCAGGACACCTCGCGCAAGATGGGCGCGCGGTCCAGGTCCACCTCCAGGTCGTGTACCACGATCGCGTTCACCGGCGGCTCGCGTTCATGTGCGCACGGCCCGGGTGGTGTGCAGGATCCAGATGAATACCGGCGAGCCGATCAGCGCGGTGACGACACCTATCGGCAGCTCCGCCGGGGACAGCACGGTGCGGGCCAGCGTGTCGGCCAGCACTAGGAAGCCCGCGCCGGCCAGCATCGACAGCGGGAGGACCAGCCGGTAGGAGGTGCCGGCCAGGCGGCGGACCACATGCGGCACGATGATCCCGACGAAGCCGATCAAGCCGCTGACGGCCACCGCGCTGGCCGCCGCCAGCGCGCACGCGGCCACCACGATCAGCCGGGTCCGGCCCGGGCGGATGCCGAGCGCGCGGGCCTCTTCGTCGCCCACGCTGAGCACGTCCAGGTGGCGGCCGTGCAGCAGCACGACCGCGGTGCTGACCGCCGAGTACGGCAGGATCTCCCCGCACTGCTGCCAGGTCGCCCCGGACAGCGAACCAAGCAGCCACGAGTAGACCGCCTGCAGGTCCTGGGCCGAGCGCTGTAGCACGAAGGTCTGCACCGCGGTGAGGAACATCCCGACCGCGACGCCGGCCAGCAGCAGCGTCGCGGTGCCCCGGCCGCCCGCGGCGCCGGTCAGGTAGGCGACCGCGACCCCGCCCACCGACCCGGCGAAAGCCGCGACCGGCACCGCCGACGGGCCCGCGCCGCCCAGGTACACGATCGCGAGCGTCGCGCCGAGCCCCGCGCCCGCCGATGCGCCGAGCATCCCCGAGTCCACCAGCGGGTTACGGAACACCCCCTGGTACCCCGCTCCGGCGATCGACAGCAACCCGCCGACCAGCGCGCACAAGACGATGCGCGGCAGCCGGATCTCGAAAAGCACGGCCCGGTCCAGCGGGCTCAGGCCGGACGGCAGGCGGATGAAGCCGAGGCGGTCGAGCAGCGCGCTGACGGTCGCAAGCGGGTTGAGGTCCGCCGCTCCGACCAGGGCGCTGATGAGCATCGCGGCGGCCAGGAAGGCCGCCGCGATGCCGTAGGGACGCGCGGCGCGAAGCCACCTGGAGTTCATCCTCACCCGGGCGGCCTCACGACCCGGGCACCTTCTCCACCGCCTGCGCGATCTGCGCGACGAGCTGGGGCAGGCGGGGCCCCCAGCGGGAGGCGATGTCGTCGTTCAGCGCGATGATCTCGTGGTCCTTGACCGCCGGGATCACCGACCAGCCCGGCCGCTTAGCGACGATCGCCAGGGACTGGCCGCCGTCGGCGGGCTGATTGTCCGCCAGGAAGATGATCTGGGGCCTGGCGGTGACGATGTACTCCTCGGACAGCTCCGGATAGCCGCCGTCGGAGGCCTTGTCGGCGGCGTCGGCGATGTTCTTCAGGCCGAACAAGCTGACGATCTGCCCGATGAACGTCGAGGAGGTGGCCGAGTAGTACGGATTGCTGCTCAGCTCCCAGTAGTAGGTCAGGCCCTTATGGGACTCCCGGGCCTGCTTGACGTCCGCGGCGATCTCGCTTTTCATCGCGGCCACGGTCCGGCCGGCCTGCTGGGCGTGGCCGGTGGCCTGGCCGATCTGCATGATCTGGTCATAGGCGCCGGTCAGGGTGGCGGCGGCCGGCTCGATCAGCACAGCCACGCCCAGCTTGCCGAGCCCCGAAACGAGCCCGTTGGAGTTCTGGGACGCGATGACCAGGGCGGGTTTGTACTTGGCGATGGCCTCCAGGCTCGGGGTCAGCCCGCTCAGCTTGGTGACCGGAGCGTTCGCTGGGTAGTCCGACTCGTCGTCGACGGCCACGACCTGCGGCCCGGCGCCGACCGCGTAGAGGTCCTCGGTCGCCGTTGATGACAGCGAGACGATCCGGCCGGGCTTGGCCTTGATCGTGACCGGACCGGGTGACGCCGCCAGCGTTACCGGGAATGACGGTGCCGTGCTATCTGAGCTGCTTGTCGCAGGGCTGCCGGCAGCTGAGCTGCTGTTAGCTGAGCTGCAGCCGGCTAGCAGCGCTGCCGCCGTGACCGCGGCGAGCATCCAGCCTGTTCTGTTCATGGTGTGCCACTTCCTCCCGGTTCGGGACGGAAGGCGAGACCGTCGGCCGCCAGCTCGGGCGCCGGCAGCCGAGACGGATCACCCTTCCCACGAGGGTCGATATCGTCGGAACGCGGCAGCAGTCGGCCTGGCTTGGGTCCGGGGCACGGACCGTCACAGTTGCGGGACAGCGCCGGAATGGCCCGCCGTGGCGGGCGTCACCGGCTTCGCTACCTGACGCGTTGCCGGCCCCCGCTGCGCGCACGGGATCCGGCGGTCGCCACGCTACCACGCCATACGGGCCTGGCCCGGGTGGCGGCCAATGACCGCCTAGGAACGACCTATGAGCGTTCGGCAAAAACCGGTCACGAGGGCAGGCCTTCAGGACCTGCGCGAGCGACAAAGGTGGAGACGCCGGGGTCTGTCTTCACCGTGGTCAGGGTTCGGCCGGATCCGCCACGTAGCCCGGATCCACCACAATCTTTCGCCCGGCCGTCGCACCACGGGCCCGGCAGGTGCTGTCCCGTCACACGGGAACCGCGGGTCCCGGCCGGCTGCCCCGGGGGCAGGGCCGCCGTCGCGCTGCCCCTTGTCATCCCGCTCCCGCGGCATCACCCCCGCGAGGGAAGGGCAGCTCCTTGCGGCACAGCCGCACCCAGGGACCATAGGGCACACCCAGGGACCATAGGGCACACCCACGGACCATAAGGCACACCCACGGACCATAAGGCCGGCCGCGACCGGCCCCATGGTCCACAGGGCTCAGTGAAACGCAGCGTAAACCCGCGGAAACAGAACTCAGCCCTTCAATTTCTGTCGTCGTACAATTCTCGTAACGGAGGGTCGCTAACTTCTGACCAGAGGAAGGTGAGGAACGCTTAAGGCGCAGGCCGTGAAAGCTGGGCATCCGCTTGGACGCAACGTCCAATCCAACGATCTATGGATATGCGCCACGGCGATATATTACGACGCTCTGCTCCTAACGGCCAACAGGCCACGACCTGCGGACGGCAAGCACCACTGGTCGTTCGGCATCGGAGATCTTAAATTTCTTCCGGCCGACACAGGGCTGGCCGGATTCATGCCGCGTAGGCGACGGACCAGAAGTCCTTGACCAGCTGGGTTGGCTCGGCCCAGGTCGCCAGCCGCTGGGTCAGCGACACGGTTCAGACGCTCAGCCGGCCGCGAATTTACCGCTTGCCTCGGGGTGTGGCGGGCGGCCGACGACATCGTGCTGTTCGAGTCCTAGGCAGCCAGCAGTGCGACGCCATAGTCACTGAACCGCTTGTCCCGGGTGACGAGGGTCAGGCTTTCCGCCTGCGCCTGGGCTATCAGCATCCGATCGAACGGATCATCATGGTGCCTGGCCAATTGCCCCGCCGCCAGGCCGTGAGCGATGCTGACCGGCAGCGGCAGGAAACCGCTCGCATGCACCTGATGCTCGAGGTCAGCTGGTGCGGTCAACTTCCCCAGGGCCTTCTTGACGGAAATCTCCCACGCGCTCACAGCCGACACGAAGACCGTGTTGGCCTGATCCGCGATCGCGTCGCGCGCCTGGGCCTCCAGCCCCTCGTCGGCAAGCCACCACAGCAAGGCGTGCGTGTCCAGCAGAAGCCTCATGCGCGCTCCCCGCGGAACGCGGCACCGATTTCCGGGGGCAGGTCATCGAAATCGGCCGAGATCACGACCTCGCCGCGCCATCCTCCTGGCACGCGCTGACATGGCGAGTCAGCTAGGGCCACGAGCCGGGCCACCGGGCGTCCAGCCCGGGCAGCTGGGACGCTGCTGTGGGCAGATCTGCTCACGGCAGCGCCGGGGCGCTTGCGGGGCCGTCATGCCGCAGGCTGGTGGCATGGCTCACGACGACAAGAACCCACTGTTCAGCGAACGCATGCGGGAGCAGATGCTGCTGCGGCGGATCCTCGTGCTTGACGGAGTGCTCGATGACGACAACGGAACGCTGCTCGCCACTCAGCTGCTGATGCTCGCCGCCGAGGATCCGGCCGCCGACGTCGCCTTCTGGATCAACTCACCCGGCGGTTCGGTGCCGTCCATGCTCGCCATCCGCGATGTCATGCGGCTCGTCCCGTGCGATGTCTCGACCCTGGCGCTCGGGCTGGCCTGCAGCGCCGGGCAGTTCCTGCTCTCGGCCGGGACGAAGGGCAAGCGGTTCGCGCTGCCGCACGCGCGCATCCTCATGCACCGGGGCTCGGCGGGCATCGGCGGCAGCGCCGTCGACATCGAGGTCCAGGCCGGCGATCTGCGGCACACGGTGGACACGGTGCTCGGCCTGACCGCGGAGGACACCGGCCAGCCCATCGAGCGCATCTTCGATGATTCCCTGCACGACCACTGGTACACGGCCGGGCAAGCCAGGGAGTTCGGCTTCATCGACCAGATTGTCGGAGCGTTCGGCCAGGTCATGCCGTCCAGGAAACACCGTATCGGGCTGCAGGCAGACATCTCATGAGGCGAGCGAAGGAGAGAAAATGAGCAGCTACACCATTCCGAACGTCATCGCCCAGCATCCGCGCGGCGAGCGGATCATGGACGTGTACTCGCATCTGCTGACCGAGCGCATCGTCTACCTGGGAACCCCCATCGATTCCGGCGTCGCCAACGCGCTCATCGCCCAGCTGCTGCATCTCGAGGCGGACAGCACCGAGCAGGAGATCAACCTGTACATCAACTGCGAGGGAGGTGACCTGCCGCCCATGCTCGCCGTGTACGACACCATGCAGTACATCCAGTCCTCGATCGCGACCACCTGCGTGGGCCAGGCGATCGGCGTCGGCGCCGTGCTGCTGGCGGCCGGAACCGCGGGCCAGCGCGCCGTGCTGCCGCACGCGCGAGTGGTCTTGCATCAGCCGGCGGCGCGCGGGCAGGGACCGATTCCGGACCTGATCCTGCAGGCGGACGAGGTGGTGCGGATGCGTGCCGACATCGAGGCGATCCTGTCCAGGCACACCGGCCAGTCGGTGCAGACACTGCGCGCTGACACCGATCGCGACCGGGTTTTCACGGCCCGGGCGGCGCTGGACTACGGGATCGTCGACCACATCCTCGGGCAGCGTGTCGCCGAGGGGCGGCCCTACGCAGCGAGGGCGAGCATGACCGGGCCGGACTTATCGGTCACGGCCGTGCCCTGCTGGCGCCGCAAATCGCCGGCGACCTGCTCGGTCAGCCTGGTGAGCGTGGTTCCCAGCGCTCCCGCGAGGGCCGCGATCATCTCGCTGGACGGTTCCTTCCGGCCGCGCTCGATCTCGGACAGGTACTGCGGCGATAGGCCGGCCCGGCCGGCCGTCTCGGCGAGAGTCTCCTTCCGGCGCAGGCGAAGGGCGTGAATTCGCTGACCGAGCACTTCCCGCCACAATGGTTCCTGCGGCGGGCGCGGCGGTGACTGCTGGCGCAAGGGCGCCGACGTTGATTCTCGCCGCAACGGATAAATTCTCGCGCGCTCGGCCATAGTCTGAGCGTACGAGTGGATAGGCACCCGCGAGTTTCGGTTTCGCTGCTAGCAGACCTTGTGTCTACTGTCGTGCTCATGCCTGATCTGCCCAGGTCCGCCGAGGCGGTTGAGCGAGCTGCGGGACTCGCGGGCTCGGACGCGGCGGTCCGGGCCATACGCCCGCTCGTCGGCGGGACGCACGCCCGTACCTGGCTGATCCAGACGGCGAACCCGGAGCGTGAACTTATCCTGCGCGAGTTTCCCGCTGGCGACGAGGCAGCCTGGAGCGAGACCCGCATACTCACCGCCTTGGCGGGGCTCGGTGGCCTGGCCCCGCGGCTGCTCGCCAGCGGCGGCGGCCCGGCGGCGGCCGAGGGACCCTGGGTGGTGATCTCCCGGCTGCCCGGACGCGCGGACATCACCCCTTCCCAGCCAGCCGAATGGGCACGGCAGCTGGGCCAGGCGCTCGCGCGGATTCACGCGGTCCCCCGGCGGCGTCTCACCGGATTCCCTGACGTGCTGGAGCGACCCGGCGGGTCTCCCGCGGCCCTGCACGGGCCGGCCGCCACCCTCATCAGCGGCTGCTGGCACCTCCTGACGGACGCGCCGCGCGTCCTGACCCACTACGACTACTGGTCCGGCAACACCCTGTGGGACAACGGCACCCTGACCGGCGTGGTGGACTGGTCCGGCGCCGCCCTGGGGCCGCCCGGCTTCGATGTCGGCTGGTGCCGCCTGGACCTGTACCTGCTATACGGCGAGCACATCGCCGACCAGTTCCTGGACTCCTACCTGGCCGCAAGCGAGCAATCCGTGCCCGACCCGGTGCTGTGGGACCTGTGGGCCGCGGCCCGGTCTCATCACGATGTCGAGGACTGGGTGCCGAACTATCGCGATCTGGGGCGCCGCGACCTGACCGCCGCGGAATTGCGCAACCGCCACACCGCGTGGACCAAGCACCTGCTGGCAGACCGGTAATCCCAGCTGCGTCTTGCTGCCGCCATCGGCGCTGAAAAGGTGCTGTCCGGCTGCTCCGGGCAGCCACTTGAGAGCCTTCTCGAAGTGGACGATCGTCCCCTCGTTTTTGCTGCCGGTCAGCTGCAGGTTGTCGACAACCGCATCGATGATCTGCAGGCCGCGGCCGTGCTCGGCGGTCGCGGGCACGGGATCGCCGTTGACAACGATCGCGCCGCCCTCTCCCGCGCTGGTCCCGCTGCCGTCCGGCGCGGGCTTACCATTCCGGCTGCTGGTATTCACGACCTCGATGGCACACTGCCCGTTCCTGGCGCTCGCCTGCACCTCGTACTCATCGCCAGGCCCGGCGTGCTGGATGACGTTAGCGCAGGCCTCGCTGAGCGCCAACGCAATGTCGGCGCGCGTGTCCGGCGTCACTCCGAGAGTCTTCAGGCAGCCATCGAGAACCTGGCGGGTGACGGGCACGCTGGCGGCATCGCGGGGCAGGTACAGCACCATATTGATTTCCACGCCATCCTCCTCCGGCCGGGATACCGGCCACACCGCAAGCCAATTACCCTGACTGATCAGGTGCCTCAGCCGGGCAATCCCAAACCAAATACTCAAGGCCGGCCTGGCCTCCCCGACCTGGCCTCCCCGACCTGGCCTCCCCGACCTGTCGACCCGGGCACCGACGAGAGACAGACCTGTGAAATTTGCACAAGGTCTCCGCAGGGACTTGCGGCGTGGACATGGCTACCAGGCCGCGGCGGCCGCATGTGCGTGGCATGGTCCACGCTTATGAAACTAGCCGGCTGGCGCCCCTTCACGCCCGCCCGTGCCCTCGTACTGTCTCACCAGCCCGTCTTGCCCCACCAGGATAATTGTTCGATCACCAGTACCGTTAGAGTGGACTTCCTGGTGGAATATTCGGCTTTCGTGGTGGATTCGGTCCGGCGTTCAGCTGATGGCCCAGAATGGCCAGGGGCAGTGGTCCTTCGGCCAGGACATCCTCGTGGAACTGCCGTGGGTCACGGGTCCCGCGTAGTTCGCGCAGGTACCAGTGGCCCAGGTGATACGCCAGGGCCTGGCCGGGATCATCGACGGCGTAGCGGAGCAACTCCGTGCTGATTTCCATGTCAGCCAGGAATCCGCTGGCGCGCAGGTATGCCGCCGCCCGCTCGCGCGGCCAGCCGAGGACGTTGAGCCCGGTGTCGACCACGAGCCGGGCCGCCTGAAAACGCTCCGACGACAACCGCCCGTACCGGTCTACCGGATCGGCGTACAGGCCGATCTCGTCGCACAAGCCGGCCGCGTATTCCGCCCAGCCCTCCAGGTATCCGTTGAGCGCGAATGTCCGCAATTCCGTCATTTGCCGACGGATCGGATGCAGGGCAGTGTTCTCGGCCAGACGGCCCATCTGCATGTGGTGGCCCGGCAGTCCCTCGTGGTAGATCACGCTGGCTGCCTGCACCAGAGGCCGGCTCGCCAGGTTGACGGCGTTGTAGTAGTAGTAACCGGGGCTGCCGGTGACCGGCGGCTGGTAAAACCCGTACGTCAGCCCGCTCAGCGAGGCATCCAGCGGACGCAGCACAAACGGCGCGGCCGGTATCCGGTCGAAGTAACGCGGCAGGTACGGCAGCAGCCGCTCGATGTGCCCCTGGAACAGCCGCTCCAGCTCGGCCGGCGAACTGGCGTACATGCCCGGCTCGGCCGTCAGCCTCCGCCGGTACCCGGGCTCGTCGGTGACACCCAGCTCGTCATGGATGCGTGCGGTAATCCGCTCGACCTCGGCCAGGCCGATCGCGTGTACCTCGTCCGCGGCAACGTCCAGGCCAGTGTGCAGCCGGATCAGTCCGGCGTAACAATCCGCGCCGCCTGGGTACTGACCGACGCCTGTTCCCTCGCCTGCCTCGCGCGCGTCCGCCGCCAGGTCTTCAAGCAGCCGCCGGTAGGCCGCCGCCAACCGCCCCTCCACCACGCGCGCCACGCCGTCCGCCAGCCGTCCCGCCTGACCAGGAGCCAGCCCGGCGACCCGCTCTGGTGCCACCACCAGCGCTGATGAGGCGGTGGCATGACCGCGTACGGTAGCCGCGGCCTCCGGCACCGCCCACACTGGCAAACGGATGCCGCGCTTGCGCTGCCCGGCCATGGTCTCACCGAGCTGCTCGACAAGCGCCACGTAATCGTCGAGCAGCGCCAGGTACCGGTCGACGTCCGAGCCGTCGCGGAACCCGGCGACCGCGAAGATCTCCGACCGGTACGCGTGCAGCGGGTACGCGTTATACGGCGTCACCGGGAACCGGTACCAGAACCGCTGCGCCTCGGCGACCTCCTGCGCGAGGTGATCACGCAGGAAGGCGGCCTCCACGCCATCGAAGCCGGTCAGCCGCGCCAGCGCGGCCGCCGCGGCCGATACGTCATGCTCCATCGCAGCCGCACCGCCACGAGGCAACGCCTCCAGCTGCCCGCCACGGCAGCGCAGCGCAGCCACCGGATCCCGGTCAAGCACCCGCTCCCACACCTGATCGGCGAGCTCCCGGACCGCCGCATCACCCCGCACCCCCACAATGGTAGCCGGGCTGCCCCGAACCCTCCGGCTGCATCACTTCAGGTTGGAGACACGGTCTAGCTGGGTGGATACGCTTCACCCAGCGTTAGCGCCGGGACTGGCACACGGAAGGGGCATCGGATGATCACCACGGCTGTCCCCGGCGCCCCAGGCACGCTGGCCGGCCCGAGCCGCTGGGCTGTGGAGACCCACGGGCTGACCAAGCGTTTCGGAGCGAAAACCGCCGTGAACGGTGTTGAGCTCCTGGTCCCCAGGGGATCGGCGTTCGGCTACCTCGGCCCCAACGGGGCCGGCAAGACCACGCTCATCCGGGTGCTGCTTGGATTGACCCGCGCCGATGCTGGCACGATGTCCCTGCTCGGATACCCCGTGCCGCGGCATCGCGACGTGGCGCTCGCTCGTGTCGGCGCCATCGTCGACGAACCCCGGTTCCACCGCCATCTCACCGGCAGGCAGAACCTGCGGCTTCTGGCGGCGGCACGCGAGCCGGCCGCGCGGGACCGCATCGGGTCAGCGCTGGGGCGCGTCGGCCAGGCGCACCGCGCCGACGACCGGGTCGCGACATACTCCATGGGCATGCGCCAGCGCCTGGGGGTCGCCGCCTGCCTGCTGGGAGACCCCGAGCTGCTCCTTCTGGTTGTCCTCCCATCTCCTCGATGAGGTCGAGCGGACCTGTGACGCTGTCGCCATCGTGGACCGCGGCCGCATCATCCAGCAGGGACCGATTTCCGAACTGCTGGCGGGGGCACGGCTCACGCTTGACGTCGAATGCTCCGAACCCAGGCGGGCCCGTGCCCTGCTCGCGGGCACCACCCTCGGTACCCGCATCGAGGCCGTGCCGTCGGCGCTGGGGCTGGAGATCACGCTGCCTGCGGGCACGGGGCGCCACGTCATCGCCGAGATCAACCGCGTTCTGGTTGGAGGCAAGATCTCCGTCTACCGGCTTCAGCCGGTCCAGACCTCGCTCGAATCGTGGTTCCTGCAGGTCACAAGCAGGCTGGGGGACCCGGAATGACGACCGCGCCCGCCAGCGGCACACCCGCGCCCGGCCAGGCACCCCAGGCGGAGCCCGCCGGTCACTCGCGCGACCGCCGGGGATCCCCGGTTCCCACCGCCGGCATGATCGCCACCAGAGTGATGGAGCTGCGCAAACGGCGCGGCCTCATGATCGCCCTGAGCGTGGTGAACATCGGGTTCCCGGCCGTCTTCCTCCTCATTCGCCTGCTCGCCCATGCGCTCGCGCCGTACGCCAACCCGCCCGCCGGCGGCGACATGATCTTCCCGGTCCTGGTCGCCGGCTTCTTGCCCACCTTCGGCTTCATCGTCGCGGCCACGGTCGGGTGCACGGCGGGATCGCGCGACCTCACCGAAGGCATGTTCCGGCACCTGGTCGTGACCGGCCGGTCCCGGCCGGCGCTCTACCTGGCCCGGCTCCCCGCCGGACTGGCGATTGTCGTGCCGCTGGTCGCGATCGGCTACACGATCGTCTGCGCGGTATGCGTTTTCGCCGCACCGGCCTTCATCGATGACTCGAACGTGAACATACCTCCCGGTTTGTCCCGCGTCGCCTTCGAGAACTGGGCCGGGGACCGCGCCGAGCCGGTCATCTGCTCCCTCCCCTACAACGGGCCCATTCCGGCGAATGTCGCGTGCCCCGGCCCGCCTCCCTGGTCGAAGTCAGCCGTCACCCCCGCCCAGCCCGCATCCGCCAAACTGGAAGCTCTGGCCGTCAAGATTGCCAGCCAGGACTACCCCGGTTACACCAAAATTCTCCGCCGCCCGCCAGTCGCCCTCATGGTCAAGGCCGGGCTGTGGATCGAGCTTGAGGCGGCCGTCGGATTCATCCTCGGACTCGGGATCGCGTCCCTGATGGGGCAGCGACTCGTTCCGGTGATCTTGCTCATCGTGCTCCAGCTGATCCTTTCCGCGGTAGACATCCCCGGTCTGCAGGACCTGCAACGATCATTCGTCGGGCTGGCCATGACGCACCTGGAACCAGCCGGGCTGCCGGTGGCATTCGGGCTGCCGGGGGTAGCCGGCGGGGTCGGGCCCCCCGGCGCCGCGTCGTCACTGCTGCCTGAGTCGGCCACCGAGGCCGTCTTCGTCATCATCGCCTGGCTGGCGGCCTGGACGATCCTCGGCGCCTGGCGGATGACGACCAGGGATGCCTGAAAACGCCGGTGCGCTGGCCCGCCGCGGTGTAGTAGTCGGGGGGACGCTCGGGATCCAGCGGGCGAAGGCGTCGGCGTCGCGGGCCAGGTGGCCGGCCAGCGCCTCGGCGTCGCTGCTCTCGATCAGCCTGATGCTGGTCGCCATGTCGTTTAGTCCCATCGGCGGAAGCCGCCTTCTGAGTTGATGACCTGGCCGGTGATCCAGGCGGCCTCGTCGGTGACCAGCCAGGCGATCAGGCGAGCGGGATCGTCGGGCGCGCCCCAGTGCTGCTGCGGGAAGCGGCGGCGGGCCGCCTCGTGCGCCTCGGGCGGCGCGTAGCCGGTGTCGACCGGGCCCGGATTGACCGTGTTCAGCGTGATGGCCTGGTCGGCCAGCTGGTCGGCGAGGGTGCGGGTGATCGAGGCGAGCGCGCCTTTGCTGGCGGCGTAGGCGACCTCGGGGGTCATCGGGCCCAGGTCCTGCCCCGAGGTCATGAACACGACCCGGCCGCCTGGCCTGCCGTCGTGCTGCGCGGCGAAGGCCTGGGCCAGCAGGATCACCGACCGGGTGTTGACGGTCCAGTGCGCGTCGAGCATGGCGGCGGTGAGGCCACCCAGGGGTCCGTCGCTGCCGCTGCGGGCGTGGTTGCAGATGAGAATGTCCAGGTGCCCGAAGGTGGCCGCGGCCACGTCGATGAGCCGGGACGGGGCGTCGGGTTCGGCGAGGTCCAGGTCTATCGCCTGCACGGCGGCCTGGTCGCCGGCCCGGGCTCCGGCGACGCCGGCGATCACCGCCTGAGGTCCGCCCGGGTCGGCGCCCCACGGCTGGTCGTGGTCGTGCGGAGCGTACTGGTGCAGGAACAAGCTAGCCCCGAACGCGGCAAGCCTGCGGGCGATGGCGTAACCGATGCCTGCCCGGCGGCTGACTCCGGTGACCACCGCGACCCGGCCACGCAGCGGGAACGGGTCTCGTCGCAACTGATCGGGAGTGGGTTCGGCGGGGATCATAAGTGCCAGTCTGGGGTAGGCGTCCGGGCCGCCACCAGGGGGTTGACTAAGCAGCGCCGTCTTGCTATTAGCATCGACTCCGTGCCTACGGACGAACGGTGGTCGCGATGAGCCAAGACTGGTCGGGGAACTGGTACCGCGACGAGGAACCGGGCCAGCCCGGGGCCGGCCCGCAAGGCTCCCCCACCGGGCGGGCTCAGCCGAGCTTTATCCCCAACCAGGGAGGTTCGGCCCCGGACGACAAGCGGGAAAACGCCTGGGGCAGCGGGGCGTACGGGGCCGGAGCTAGCGGGTCGGCGTGGCCCATGCAGCCGCCGGACCGGTCCAGGCGACCGGGTTCGGGTGGCCCGATGGGGCCTGCCGGGCCGAGGGGGCCAAGGGGGTCAAGGGGTTGGCGGCGGTGGCTGCGGCCGAGGCGGATCCTGGCGATCCTCGCGGCCTTGGTCGCGCTGGCCGTCGTGGCCACCGTGGCGGTCTACTTCAGCGTGAACTCCAAGCTGACCCGGATTAACGTGCTCGTGCCGACGTCGCTGACCTCGGCCGGGACGAACTGGCTGATCGCGGGCTCCGACAGCCGCGGCGGCCTGACCGCCGCGCAGGAAAACCAGCTCGCGTTGGGGCGGGACATCACCGGCGGCCGTTCGGACACGATCATGCTCTTGCACCTGCCGGCCAACGGCACCCGGCCGACGCTGGTCAGCATCCCGAGAGACTCCTACGTGCCGATTCCCGGGGTCGGCTACAACAAGATCAACGCCGCGTATTCGATCGGCGGTCCGAAGCTGCTGGTCGAGACCGTACAGAACGTCACAAGGCTGCACGTCAACCACTTCATGAGCATCGGCTTCGGCGGGCTGGTCAGCGTGGTCAACGACGTCGGCGGCGTGCGGATGTGCCTGAAGGCACCGATGAAGGACCCGTTGGCCGGGCTGAACCTCAAGGCGGGATGCCAGACCCTCAGCGGCGATCAGGCGCTCGGCTTCGTCCGCACCCGCGCGTTCACCGAGGGTGACCTGCAACGTGAGCAGGACCAGCGGGTACTGCTCAAGGGCATCTTGGCCAAGCTGACGTCGACCGGAACGCTGATCAACCCGTTCGCCGTCATCCCCGCCGCCAACGGGGCCGCGTCGGCGATCTCCGTGGACTCGAGCACCGGGCTGTCTGCGCTGGTCTCGGTCGCGTTCGCGCTGCGGGACCCGGTGACGACCACGGTGCCGTTCGGCGGGTTCGCGAACACCAGCGTCGGGTCGGTCGTCGAGTGGAACACCACGGCGGCCAAGCAGTTCTTCTCCGACCTCGGCCATGACGTGGCGCTGCCGAAAAGCCTGATCTCGAACACATCAGTGCAAGGGACCGTCTAACCAGAAGCGACACTGAGCTCGCCAGACCGACGGCAACGCTTTGCCGCGGGCCATGCTTGGGCCGGCGGCTGCGCGTTGCCGTCAACGGGGAGTGCGGTTCGGCTGCTGGGGTACAAGTCATCGAGTAGTCAGCATCCATACATAGACAAGTCGGTATTTATCTGAACTTTCATGGATTGATGCGGTACCTATCACGTTTGGTACGTTCGCTACGGTTTCGCCGTCCGCAGCCGGAGGCCACATGGACGATCGCAGAGTTCCTGGACCTGGCGGAGGTGGCGCGTCCGCGCTCAACGGCGCCAGGCCAGGCGACGTCAGTCCGGGGCACGCCCCGGCGCAGCATGGCCTGTCCGCGCGTGAGGTAGAGGTCATGTCGCTGATCGCGGACGGGCAGACCAACGGAGAGATCGCCGCCCGCCTCTTCCTCGCCGAGAAGACCGTGAAGAATCACGTCAGGCGGATCTACTCCAAGCTCGGCGTCGGCTCCCGGCCTGCCGCCATCGCCTACTGGCGCGACACTCGCGGGCGGGCGCCAAGCTGACTCCGGCATCATCGCCGCAGGACGGAGGCCATCTCCAGCGGGCGTTCAGGTTATCCTCAGCGTGGAGGATGAGAATACAGAACATGGACACGCTGACCGATGCGCGGCAGCGACCGGATGCCCGGCTACTCGTCGTCGAAGACGAGCCGAACATTCTCGAGTTGCTGTCCGCCAGCCTGCGCTACGCGGGTTTCGACGTCGTCACGGCGGCAGCCGGAACCGAGGCGGTACAGGCGGCTCAGCGCCACCGCCCCGATCTGATCGTGCTCGACGTGATGCTGCCCGACATGGACGGATTCGACGTTATCAGGCGGCTTCGCGGTGGCGGGGCGCGGATTCCTGTCGTCTTCCTGACCGCCCGCGACGCCACCGAGGACAAGATCCGCGGCCTCACGCTGGGCGGCGACGACTACGTCACCAAGCCGTTCAGCCTCGAGGAGGTGATCGCGCGGATCCGCGCGGTGCTCAGGCGGACCCGCGGGGACGGAGTCGAGCCGACGCCCAGGCTCACGTTCGCCGACCTCGAACTCGACGAGGAAAGCCACGAAGTGTGGCGGGCCGGTGAGCAGATCCAGCTCTCTCCCACCGAGTTCAAGTTGCTCAGGTACTTCATGAGCAACTCCAACCGGGTGCTGTCCAAGATGCAGATCCTCGACCACGTGTGGGACTACGACTTCCGTGGCGACACCGGCATCGTCGAGTCGTACGTGTCCGTGCTGCGGCGCAAGGTGGACACCAGGGAACCGCGGCTGATCCACACCCTGCGTGGCGTCGGGTACGTGCTGCGGCTTCCTGCCTAGGGCAGGCGATCCGCCATGACGCTGGAGGGATCGCAGAGCCGGGCGGCGGGGCCGTGGCGCGGGCTGCGACGTTTTTCCGACCGCACTCCGCTGCGCACCAAGCTGATCACCGCCCTGCTCGCGCTCGTGATCGTGGCGCTAGCGGCCATCAGCGTGAGCAGCAGCTGGCTGCTCCGCTCCTACCTGACCTCGCAGGACGACACCCAGCTACAGGCCGCCTTCAATGGCATCACCAACGGCCAGACGATCAGCATCGACCCAGGGCGGATCTATTCCACGCATGGCTTCCTGCTGGGAGTCGAGCTGCCGGGAACACCGCTCACTCCCCCCCCAGCCAGTTCCCAATCCGGTCTGCCCGAGGGGGTCGGTCCTTCTCAAGTATCGTCTGTCCCGTTTGTGCCGACGAGCCTAGCCTGGGCCAACGCGCACAGCGGAAAACCCGTGACGCTGCCTGCCCAGTCCGGCAGCGATACCTGGCGGGTGATAGCGCAGCCGATCCCCTATCAGGAGACCACCTCCACGGGCACCGAACAGGTCAACGGCACGCTGGTCATCGGAGTCGACCTCGGCAACATCAACGCGACGATCGGCCGCCTAGCCGCCGCCGACCTGATCGTCGGCGTCATCATCGTGTGCATCCTGGCGCTAGCCGTTGTCATCGTGGTGCGGGCCAACCTGCGGCCGCTGGTCGACATCGAGGGGACCGCGGGAGAGATCGCGGCCGGGCATCTGAACCGGCGGGTGCCCGAGCGGGATCCGCGGACCGAGATCGGCAGCCTAGGCCACTCGCTGAATACCATGCTGAGCCAGATCGAGACCGCGTTCCACGCGCGGGAGGAATCCGAGGCGGCGGCGCACCAGTCCGAGGAGCGGATGCGGCGTTTCATCGCCGACGCCAGCCACGAGCTGCGGACGCCGCTGACCGCCATCCGCGGCTTCGCCGAGTACTACCGCCAGCGCGGCGGCCTCGTCCCGCACTGGGACAGGTCGCAGGCGGCGGGCACCAGCGAGGCCCGCCCGCCCGACGTCGCTCGCGCCGTGCTCGGGGCCGGGCTCACCCCGGACGACCTGGACCGGATCATGCAGCGGGTTGAGTCCGAAGCCGCCCGGATGGGCTTGCTCGTGGAGGACCTGCTGCTGCTGGCCCGGCTCGACCAGCAGCGGCCGCTGGCCCGGCAGCCGATCGACCTGCTCTCGCTGGCCGCCGACGCAGTGCACGACACGCGGATGCTCGCGCCTGACCGGACGATCAGTCTTTCTGTGCAGCCTGGCGCCGCGTTCCTCGTCACCGGGGACGAGCCACGGCTGCGGCAGGTCATCGGAAACCTGACGAGCAACGCACTCACCCACACCCCGGACGGGACCCCGATTGAGGTGTCCATCAGCTCCGGGATCCTGGACCCCAGGGCGGCCGAGCCGGCCCCGGCGGTGATCCTCGACGTAACCGATCACGGGCCCGGCATGACTCCGGAACAGGCGCACCGGGTCTTCGAGCGCTTCTACCGTGCGGATCAGGCCAGGACGCGCACCAAGGGCGGTAGCGGGCTCGGTCTCGCGATCGTCTCCGCGCTCGTCGCCGCCCATGGCGGCGTCGCCTCGGTGCGCACCGCCCCGGACCGGGGTACGACGTTCCGGGTCACGCTGCCGCTGGCCCCCGAAGCTCAGGGCGGCCTTTCTGCGGACGACGACGCCGATGAGTTCGGGCCGGCCGAAGTGCTTGAGATGACCGACGAGGCGAGCGATGTCAGTGTGACGTACGGGACCGCGGTGGGGTCCAGGGCGCAGGACACGGACGAGGCCGACGAGGCTCGCCAGGATGCGGCCTACACCAGTGTGCCGCACCGCACCTAGGTAACGATCCGCAATCGTGCCCGGAGGGCACGGGTCAGTCCCAGCATTGCCAGGAGTAAGGGTCGGCGAAGACGGCGAAGCGCGCGACCGCGTCGTTGACGTGGTCCACGGTGTCGCACGCGGCCGCGGTGTTGACCGGGGCCAGCGGGGCGGTGCAGTACCAGCCGTAGGCGTTGTAGGCGACCAGCTCGCTGGTGCCGAACCCGGCGGTGGCGCAGTAGGTAGTGACGTTCAGCACGCCCAGGTCCCGGTTGATCCGCCAGCACTGCCAGGCGCCGGGGTCGCCGAAGTTGGTGCTTACGCTCACCACCTGGCCCGCGCTCAGGTGATAGGTCCAGGCGCAGACGTCGGTGACCTGAAGCACCTGAGCCGTGTTCAGCGTGCAGCGCCAGCCGTAAGCGTTGCTGGCGATCAGCTCGGCCGTCCGGTCACCAATGTGCTGGCAGTAGCCGGCGAAGTTCGGCAGGCCGAGGTTGTGCGGTGTGACTCCGCCTCCGCCGCCCGAGCGGTGCGCAGGCGTGGGCGCGATCTTCGCCTTGGCCTTAGCCGTGGAGATGGCCGGCACGGTAGCGACGGCGGACGAGGGCGTGGCCCGGGGAGGATGCTTGTGGTGTGCCGCGGGAGAAGACGGCGCCGCGGTAGGACTCGCCGCAGCGCTGACCGCCGACGACCCGGTGGCGGCCGGGCCGGCCTGGAAGCCGAGGCTGGACGCCGACCCCTGGCCTGGGGAGACGAGCAGGAACGCGGCGACGATCACGCCAGCCAGGACGAGCGGGCCAACACAGAAAAGCAAGACGTTAGCGAGCAGGCTCCGGCCGTTTCGCCAGGCAGACCGTCGGCCAGCGGTTTTTCCGGGCCGAACGGACCGGCCTGATCCTGCCGATCCAGCTGAGCGTACGCCCCGGCCACGCCGGGACGGGTTGGCCAGGCTGGCGAAGGGTCCTGCTGTCGGCGGTCCGACGGGACTGCTCGGGTACCAGCCCACCGTGGGCTCAGCTTCGGCCCCGGACCCCGGCTCGGACCCCGGCTCGGGCTCCGGCTCGGCTGGCGGCAGGTGCGATCCGGATTCAGGCGGAAACGCGCCGGCGCTCGCGGTCGCGGTGACCGGGACATCCGGGGAGGCGGCCGGCGGAGGGGAGGCGGCCGGCGGAGGGGAGGCGGTCTGGGGCGGGGGGCGGCAGGCGGAGGGGAAGACGACGCGCCGAAGCTGGCGGGATTGCGCCCAGGCTGGCCTGGTCACCGGGGCCGGTGATTTCCCCGGATGACGAACTGTCGTTGCCAGTCACGATGGCGCCATCTTCCCCAGGAGCCCCCTGCTACATTTCCTGATCTGTCGCCTCATTGCGGGTCAATTGCATGGGGCTGGCTCAGGCGAACACGGGACTTTTCGGTCACTGACGCGAAACCTACTGTGCTAGCAGGGCGCGAGCGGCGGAACAGACAGGATCCCGGTAGGAAGCGCCGAACAGGCACGCGTGCACCAGCAGCGGATGCAGCTGGTGCAGCGGGATCCGGTCCCTCCAGCCCGCCGCCAGCGGCACCGTGTCCTGGTAGCCGGCCATGATCCGGTCCAGGTGCGGCGCGCCGAACAGCGCCAGCATGGCCAGGTCGGTCTCACGGTGACCGCCGTGGGCCGCCGGGTCGATGAGCCAGCCCCGGCCGCCCGACCACAGCACGTTCCCGGCCCAGCAGTCACCGTGGATGCGGCTCGGCCGGTCCGCCGGGCCTGCCAGCGAGCCGATCCGGTCCATCACCGCTTCGACGAGACGGCTGTCGGCTGGCCGCAGCGCCCCGGTATCGGCGGCCAGGCGAAGGAAGGGAAGCAGCCGCCGGCGGGCGTACCACTCCGGCCACCGGGATCCGGGGGTGTTGTCCAGGGGCAAGCTGGCGATGAATCCCCGCCACGGCGCGCCGAAGCCGTCCGCTCCGGCCGCGTGCAGCCGGGCGAGGTCGGCGCCGAAACCGAACGCGGCCTCGGGCGTCGCCTGGCCTGGCTGAACCATGGCCAGGACGAGAGCGGCCGACTCGGCGGCCAGCACCTCGGGCACCGGAACGGCCTTGGCCTCGGCGAGCCAGCGCAGGCCGTTCGCCTCGGCCGCGAACGCGGCGGCGATCTCGTCCGTACCTGGCGCGTCGGAGGCTACCTTGGCGAACGCGCGCTGACCGGCCGCGAGCGTGACCATGAGGTGCTGATAGCCGTGCTGGGAGCCGACCACGCGCGCCTCACGCACCGCCAGCCCGGTCAGCCGGGCCAGCTGGCGGGCGGCCGGCGAGCTCACGCCGAAGCGGCGCGGCCGCCGGGCGCGGGATCGAGCACCTGGGCCAGCCGGCCGGCGATGACCGGCGCGGCCCGGCCGAGCAGGTCGAGCACGTAGCCGAAGTCGGCCGCGCTGCCGCCGTAGGGGTCGGGGATCTCGGCACCGTCGACGTCGGTCAGCCCGCCCACCTCGCCGAACAAGCGGATCCGGTCGCGGTCCCCGGCACCGGCCGGCCGCCGCAAGTCGGCAAGGTTGCGGGCGTCCATGGCGAGGAAGAGATCGCGCTCGGACAGCCAGGAACGCCCGATCTGCCTGGCCCGGTGGGCCGAGCCGTCGTAGCCGCGGCTGGTCAGCGCGGCCCTGGCCGCTGCATTCATCGGCTCGCCGATATGCCAGTCGCCCGTGCCCGCGCTGTCGACGACCACCGCACCGTCCAGGCCAGCCGCCTGGAGCGCCGCGCGCAGCACCGTCTCGGCCATCGGCGAGCGGCAGATGTTGCCCAGGCAGACCAGGCAGACCCGGTAGGGTGTGTCCGGCTCGCGCGCGGGCGGCAGTTCGGGAACCGGCAGATCAGGGTTCGGCAACGTAGCCATCACACCAGCATGCAGTAGCCGGCCAGCTACTCGGTCGCCGGGTGAGGGCTATGGGCCAAGGCCGGCCTCGCGGCCGCGGGCACCCGAGGAGGCATCCGGTCGGGGCCGAAGTGAGCGTCCAGCCAGCGGCCCAGCCGGCGACCCACGTTCTGCATCGGCCGCTCGACGAAGAGGTAGGTCAGCGAGCTGACCGCGATCACGATGACCAGGAAGGCCGCGGCCAGCAGCACCTGGAGCCAGAACGGATGATGCAGGCTCGTCCAGCGGAAGTGGTGGAACAGCTCGATGACCAGCGGGTGCAGCAGGTAGACCGAGTAACTGATCAAGCCCAGCCAGGTCAGCGCCCGTGGCCAGCGCACGTGCCGGAGCGCCATGGCACCCCCGAACGTCAGGCCGGCCAGCGCCAGCGTGGAGACCCAGCGGCGCTCCCAGAGAAGTTCGGAGTGCGCGTCCATGCCCCAGGCGTGGCTGTGCCACAGGCCGGCCGCGATGGTCAGGGCGAACACGCCCACCCCGGCCGCGATGGCCCGGGGCCACGGATACTGGCCCTGTTCGGCTCGGTAGAACATCGTCCCGGTGAACATCAGGGCCAGGATCGACAGCGCCTCCCACGGATACAGCCAGCTGCCGTTGAAGGCGAGCAGCGCGATCGCGACCACGGCGGCCAACGACGCACCGAGCAGGCGTGACATGCCGCGCAGCACGACCGCGAACGCCAGTCCGGCCAGCACGGCCAGGTCCGCCACCAGCGCGATCAGCCGCGGAGCGCCCAGATTGCCGATGAAGTAGGCCCGCGGCAGCACGCCGCCGACCGCGACCGCGAGCACCGCGAAGCCAAGGGCGTACCAGCTGCTGCGCCTATGTATCCGGGCGATGAAGAACGCGGTGATCAGCAGGTAGAAGATCATCTCGTAGGACAGGGACCAGACCACGTTCGGCAGGTTCTGCCCGCCGAGCACGTTGGACATCATCAGCAGCTGGGACAGGACCGATGCTTCCGGGTCCGAGCCCTCCCCCCGCAGCGAGCCGAAGTGCACCAGGTACAGCGCCACCGCGATCCCCACCGCGAGCAGGTACAACGGGTATAGCCGGAACAGGCGGCTCACCCAGAACGTGCGCACGCTGCCCTTGCGCTCCAGGGATGCCGGGACGATGTAGCCGCTGATGATGAAGAACACGAAAACGCCGAAGTTACCCGCATCGAACCACTGGTAGACCTCGGCCCGGACCTGCTGGAGAACGTAGTAGCTGAGATGGTCGAACACCACGAAAAGCGCCGCTATCCCGCGCAGCAGATCGAGCCAGCCCAGACGGCTTGCGGTCCCGGCCGGGGCCTTGCTGGTGAGCGGCGGGGCCGCAGAGGGTTCGGGCGCGGACGTCGACTGTGCGACGTTACCATCTGTCATGTCTGCGTCACCCGCACATACCCCGCTTTATCTACCTTGTCGTCACGTCTGCGTGCCGGATCTGGTTCAGCCATGGTAGTTCGCCCAGCCGGGAGCGTTGGCTGGTCCGTGATAGAGCTACCACGGCCCGTTCGGAATATAAGCCCTTTCGTTTTTTTCTTTCGAACGTCCCATGGCACTCCCAGCTAATCCTGAGCCGCGGGCCGGGGCCGCGATTCGCATCGTCGCGCGGATTGCTGCTACGATCACAGCGTTCTTCACGCGCCGCTAGCTCAACTGGCAGAGCAGCAGACTCTTAATCTGCGGGTTCGGGGTTCGAGTCCCTGGCGGCGCACGCATTCTGACCTGGGGTTTTATCGATTTCGGCTCCCCTTGTGAAGGCCATTTTTGGCCCGTGGTTGCTCCACGTTTGCTCGTCAGTCCGGACCTAGTCGCTCCGGGCGCATTAGTCGGCCTGCGGTGGCCCTACAGATGGCGTTACGCAGCGTGAGGTTCCCTGGTTGCTGGCCATGCGGCTATGGCAGCCTGCCGCACAAGGGCTCGCCACCAACGCGTGGGCGGCTGATCCCGCCTCCACCCGGTGTGGACCTGCTATGTACCTGGCATCGACCGGTGATGTACCTGGGATAGACCTACAAGCGGGAACGACCCGGGCTGTCCTGCAGCTGCCTGGAACGATCAGTCCAGCGGCCCGGCTACGAGCTCGCGCACCCCGGCCGTGTCCGCCCGGCCCGTTCTGGCGTTCGTTGCCGTAAAGTCAGTGAAATGCGCGTCTGGGCTGGCGCTGCTTATCCGCTTGGTGCCACCTGGGACGGGTCGGGCACCAATTTTGCCCTGTTCTCTGGTGTGGCCGACCGGGTGGAGCTGTGCCTGTTCGGTCCGGGTAACCGCAGGGAGACGCGGGTCGAGCTGACCGAGGTGGACGGTTTCGTCTGGCACTGCTACCTGCCGGGCGTCGGCCCGGGCCGACACTACGGGTATCGCGTGCACGGCCCGTACGCGCCGGACCGCGGTCACCGGTGCAATGCGGCGAAGCTGCTGCTCGACCCGTACGGCAAGGCCGTCGCGGGCCAGGTGCGCTGGCACCAGGCACTGTTCTCCCACCGGCCCGGCGCGGCGGAGGCGATCAGCACCCGCAACAGCGCCCCGTTCATGCCGCGCAATGTCGTGACGAACCCATATTTCGACTGGGCGGATGACCGGCCGCCGCGAACGCCGTATCACCAGACGGTGATCTACGAGGCGCATGTCCGCGGCCTGACCCTGCGCCATCCCGGGGTCCCGCCCGGGCAGCGCGGCACCTATGCGGGCCTGGCCTGCCCGGTCATCATCGACCACCTGACCCGGCTGGGCGTGACCGCGGTGGAGCTGATGCCGGTGCATCAGTTCATCTCCGAGCGGCAGCTGGCGGCGGGCGGCCGGTCCAACTACTGGGGTTACAACACGATCGCGTTCCTCGCGCCGCACAACGGATACTCCTCCTCCACCGAGCCGGATGGCCAGGTCGCCGAGTTCAAGTCGATGGTCAAGGCGCTGCACGCGGCGGGCATCGAGGTGATCCTGGACGTCGTCTACAACCACACGGCCGAGGCTGGCGCCTGCGGTCCGACGCTGTCGTTCCGCGGCATCGACAACGCCGCGTACTACCGGCTTGCCGACGGCGACCCATCGGTCTACCTGGACTACACCGGCTGCGGTAACAGTCTCAATGCCCGCAGTCCGCAAGCGCTGCAGCTGATCATGGACTCGCTGCGGTACTGGATCCTGGACATGCACGTGGACGGGTTCCGTTTCGACCTGGCCGCGGCCCTGGCCCGGCAGCTGCACGACGTGGACCGGCTGGCCGCGTTCTTCGATCTGGTCCAGCAGGATCCGGTCGTGTCGCAGGTGAAGCTGATCGCCGAGCCGTGGGATATCGGGGAAGGCGGCTATCAGGTCGGCAGGTTCCCGCCGCTGTGGTCGGAATGGAACGGCAAGTACCGCGACTGCGTACGGGACCTGTGGCGCGGTGAGCCCGCTGCCCTGCCGGAGTTTGCCCGGCGGCTGGCCGGCTCCAGCGACCTGTACGAGACCAGCGGGCGGCGGCCGGTGGCGTCAGTGAACTACGTGACATCTCATGACGGGTTCACCCTCGCGGACCTGGTCAGCTACGACCGCAAGCACAACGAGGCCAACGGCGAGGACAACTCCGACGGCACCGATGACAACCGGTCCTGGAACTGCGGCGCGGAAGGCCCGTCCGATGATCCGGCGGTCCGCGAGCTGCGCGCCCGGCAGGTCCGCAATTTCCTGGTCACGTTGTTCTGCTCGCAGGGCGTCCCGATGCTGCTGGCTGGTGACGAGCTGGGGCGCACCCAGCAGGGCAGCAACAACGCCTACTGCCAGGACTCGCCGCTGTCGTGGGTGGACTGGGAGAACGCCGCCGAATACGCGGACCTGGCCGGCTTCACCGCCGCGCTGTCCGCGCTGCGCCGGGCGCACCCGGTGTTCCGGCGGCGCAGGTTCTTCAGCGGGCGCCCCGCCCAGGCCGGCCCGGGCGGCCTGCGCGATATCGTCTGGCTAACCCCGTCCGGCCGGGAAATGACCGATGCGGACTGGCACGGCGGCTACGCGAGGTCCCTGGCGGTGTTCCTGAACGGTGACGCCATTACCGAGCGCGGCACCCGCGGCGAACCCGTCCGCGACAACCATTTCCTGCTGCTCTTCAACGCGCACAGCGACGCCGTGCAGTTCGTCCTGCCCGGCGCCGATCACGCAGACGGCTGGCATGTTGTCGTCGATACGGCGGCACCGCCGGGCCGGCCCGGCACCGGCGCAGGCGGTCCGCCTGCGGTGCTGCCCAGCGCGACGGCGGTCGACGTGACCGGCCGCTCGGTCATGGTGCTGCGCGCCACCGCCGGTCTGGCCGGGCTCGGAGCGGGCCCGAGCCCGGCCAGGACGGTCCAACGGGGCCCTGGGCGGCCAGCGTCACGGTGATCAGCACCAGCAGGCCGGCTGCCCCGTGGCACTGCTGGACCTTGACGGCGGAATGCTGCTCCGCTTCCCTGGCGTGCCGACCGGTGCGCTCTGCTAGCCACCGGCGGTGAACGGACCGAGGGATGTCGCTGCGGCCGATGACAACGACACGATCAGCTCCGGTGGGATTTGCCCGGGCCGATGCATGGAAGCCCCTGCTGGACGTCGGGTGAGGGCGGGCGCAGCGCTGGGTCCCGGTCCCGGCCCGCCCTGTCAATCGGGCCAGCCTGCCGCGCTGGCGCTGTAAAGCGTTTCGCTGACCTCGCCGACGACCCGCCGCCTCATGCGGCGGGCAGGGGCCATTGCACGGGACCACAGGCGATCAGGCCAGCCCGGCGATCGGGCCCAGTGCCGCGCCGCCAGGCGTGCGAACAGGAACTCAGGACTGATCCTGCTGTGCAGCGACCGTACCAGCCACGGTGTCCTTGCTGTAATCCTCACGCAGCGCCAGAACCTTGATACGGATGTTCGCGCTATGCGCCGGCAGCTCGCTTCGCAGTATCAGCCCGATCTCCTTCCGGTCGAAGTACCTGGCCGCGTCCTGCGGCGAGTCGAAAGTGAACTCGACGACGCGATGGGGTGTCGCCGAGTAAACATTGTCGTACGAGGCCAGCCGCCGCAGCTCGGCAGGAGCCTGAAGAGCATCCGCGATCGACCGGACCCACGCCAGGTACTTGGGCTTGCCTCCAGGCGGATAGTCGATCTCGTAGACATACTTGATCACCGGAGAAATCCTTCCGTCCGTGCCGCGACCCCCACGAGCGCCGACGGCACGTAGCTATGGTCCGCCTGAGTCCGGCGCCAGGCAAGAGCGCGGCCGCGGATGTGCTCGCGGCCGCGCGGCGCCGGCTCCTGCAGCCAAGCGCCTGCCCGTTGCGTGCCAGAACTCGTGCGGAACGTCTAACGGGACACAGCCCAGAAACCTCCGGCTGGCTTCACCTCCGGCCACCAAGATCGGCCGCTGCCGCCAGGAGCTGGCCGCAGCAGGCAACTCCTGAAGGCCGCCGACACTCAGCCGCCCGGCTGGGCCTCAGGCCGGTCTTGGCTGTCACCACCTGGTTCCGCGTCACGGCTCACCAGGCCGGCGACAGGGCTGGCCGACGATTCCGCGTAGCCGGGGGGCACCACCACGACGGGGCATGGCGCGCCGCGCAGGCAGTCCCGGACGACCGGGCCGAGCGGGACCGTGGGCCCTTCCGGCCGGCGGTTCCCCGCGAGGCGACTGCCCAGCACGAGCATGCGGGCGCCTTCGGCGCGGTCCAGCAGGACGTGGACGGGCAGGCCCTCGGCGGCTTCGAGCAGGCAGTCCGGCGGCAGGTGCGGGCCGAGCGCTGCACGCACGGCCTGTCTCAGGGCTGTTTCGGGCGGGCCCGGGAGGTCATCGGCGTAGCTTTCGCCCGGCTGCGCGTACGGCGCCTGCTCCGGACGGTACCGTTCCCGCACGTAGACCACATGGAGCCGCACGCCGCGGGATCTGGCCTCAGCGGCCGCCCAGCGCAGGGCCGCCGCCGCTGCGGCGGAGCCGTCGGTCCCGACCAGTATCCGCCCGCCGGAAGCTCGTGCCATCATCACTTGCCTGCCCTTCTCCCCGATTCCCGTTCCTGGCCGCGCCGTCCGGCCTTGCCAACCCGCGCGGGTTCCGCGCAGTACCAGCACAGAAGCAAGATATCCGCACAGCATCCTTATGCCGGGGCCGGGCGCGGTCCCGGCGCGCCCGGCCGTCGCGCACCTGGTCAGGCCAGGTAGCCCGACAGCCTCCGGGACCTTGGCGGCGAGCAGCCCGGCGGCATGCGCGAGCTCGGCCTCGTCAGCTCGACCCGCAGCGGTGCCATCGGATGGCCGGACCCGAAGTGATAACCCGCGAGCTGGTCGTCCCAGGCAACATGCGACGTACAGGCCATGCACCACTCAAGCACGGTGCGGAGCCGGCAATTCTCCGCCCGTCACCCGCGCTCCCGGCCAGCCGATGGCCGGATACCTTACCAGTCGCGTTAGCGCGGTGAACCAGGTCCGGTCGGCCGCCTCGTACCGTGTCCGCTTGACCTGCCGGCGCAGCACCGCGTTCTCGTGCCGGAGCACCAGCAGTTCAGCCTCCTTGGCCAGGTCCCTGCGGAACACCAGGACGGCGAGGGCGGCCACCAGGCGAACTATCAGGCAGATGAACTTGAGCGGCACCCCGCCAGCCAACCATCACTGCCTCCCGGCCGCAGATGACTGCGCAGATCAGCCGCGCAATCGAGTATCCGAGCGGCACAGGTCCCGGCTGCGGACATCGAGGCGCGATCCGGTCAGGATCGGCGACCGGTTCGGGTAGCGGGCGCAGCGGTGCGGTTCAGGGCACACCTGGGCACC
>Ga0182013_10000432_pt1 | contig 58186 bp, 51 predicted proteins | sample 612S2MmetaG_FD_120487 | JGI IMG/M metagenome (GOLD analysis project Ga0182013, IMG submission 120487) | Permafrost microbial communities from Stordalen Mire, Sweden - 612S2M metaG | ecosystem: Environmental > Terrestrial > Soil > Wetlands > Permafrost | place: Sweden: Stordalen | collected...
CACCACGGTCGTAGGCCTCAAGATACTTCCGCCGCAAATCATCACTGTAACCACGCGCCATGTGAGCTCATGTCGCAGACAATCGCCTATACACACTCTACATCATTTGTGAAAATGCTCTAATGTGGGTGTCCATCCTTGCGGCATATTGGATTTTGCCGCAAGGATGAGAAAGCACGCAGCTGTCACCGCTGCTTTGCGTTCAGCGCGTCGAGCTTGCTCTTTAGCTGCTCAAGCTTCTGTCCCGCCTCGCCGAGTTTGCCTTCCGCGGTCAGGTGCCGGTAGTCGGCCAAGTCTCTGGCTGCCCCGGCAATCAGCGCGTTCAGGTCGTCGCCGGGCTTGGCTGCACTGCCCGGCGCGGCTGCGCTTGTGCCCGCTCCCGCGGCGCCGGCCTCTGCGCTCAGCGACGAGGCTTCTCCGCCAAACAGCGACTGCATGGCCGCCTCAAAGGTCGAGCCATAGGCCAGCCGGTCTTGCAGCGCCAGCACCACCAGCCGCAGTTCCGGCATCGGGCTACGCTCGGCCTGCAGGTAGATCGGCTCGGCATACATCAGCGCCCGCCCGCACGGAATCACCAGCAGCGTTCCGCGCCGCACGCGGGAGCCTTGTTGATTCCACAAAGACAATTGTCCCGATAGCTGCGCGTTCTGGTCGATTCGCGCTTCGATTTGCAAAGGGCCGTCGACCAGCTTCGTCTTGGGAAAGTTGTAGACCACCGAATTACCATACTGCGCGCCATCGCTGCGCCCGGCAAACCAGCCAATCAGGTTGTTGCGATTGGCCGGCGTGAAGGGCAGAATCTCAACAAACTCAACCGCCGATTCCCCCGGCAGTTTCATCAGTACGAAGTTCGGCTCCATGGGCTGCGCGGCCTGCTCGCCGGAGTCCGTCATGCCCACTTCTGAAGCCACCGTCCACAGATCCTCACGGTTGTAGAAAACCACCGGGTCCGTCATGTGATAAAGCCCGTACACGGCCGCCTGCATCTTCAGCAGCATCTCGGGATAACGCACATGCCTGCGCAGGTCCGCCGGCATGGCTTCCGCATCCTTGAAGAGCGCTGGAAAAATCTGCCGGTACGCCGCAATAATCGGGTCCTGCGCGTCGAATACGTACAGCGTGGTGGCGCCATTGTAGGCGTCTACAGCCACCTTCACGCTGTTGCGCATGTAGTTGATCTGTTCACCGCCGAGGGGAAAGTGGGTCGAATAGGGATAGCTGTCCGAGGTCGTGAATGCGTCGACCATCCAGGTCAGCCGACCGTCGTCGCCAACCACCAGGTACGGGTCCGCTTCGAAGCTGAGGAAAGGCGCTAGGGTCTTCACGCGATCCTCTACGTTGCGCAGCATCAGCAATCGGCTTTGCCCGTTGATGTCGTCGCTGAAGGGCAGCTTGGTCAGATCGCCGCGGTCAAAGGCGATCAGTAGGCGGCGCATGTACCCTCCCAGCAGGATGCCGCCGTCGCCTTCGTACGAAGTGAGGCTGTTGGTCTGCCCCTGCGGATAATCGAATTCCTTCTGCCGCGTCTTCACATACACATCGGTATTGGTCAGCTCGCCAAAGTAGATCTCCGGTCGCTTGACGGCCAGGCCCTGCACCGAGCTTTGAATCGGCATATTGCTCAGCATCAGCGTCGGTAGCCCTTCCGGCGTGAACCCATTCACCGGGTTCATGGTGATGCCGTATCCGTGGGTATAAATGAGCTTCTCGTTGATCCAGTTGCGGCTGCTCTCGGGCAGCTTATCCACATTCAGCTCGCGCGCCGCCAGCATTACCTGCCGCTGTTCGCCGTCAATCTGGTAGCGATCGATGTCGATGTCGGGAAAGTCGTAGTAAGTGCGGATCTCCTGAATCTGACGCAGCGTATCCTGCAGCGCGTGCCAGTCCCATAGCCGGATATTCTTGAGGGTCGCCTGGTTATTTGCCGCGTCTGTCGCCTCCACACTTGTTTCGGCGGGAAACTCGTGCTGGGTCACCCGGTCCAACCCGTAGGCCTGCCGCGTGAACTCAATGTTGTGCGCAATATAAGGCTGCTCACGAACCAGCTCATTAGGCTTCACAATGAAACTGCTTACGTACCATCCACATAACTGCACTGTAAAAAAACAGACCAGGGCCGGCATCGGAGCAGCCACAAGGCGGCGCGCTTGCGGCTGCGCTACCACGTTCACGGCCGCAATGGCGGCGCCAAGAATCAGCGCCGCGCAAATCACCAGCCAGCCACTCAGCATTACGTGTGCGTCTGTATACGTCACGCCGCCAAAGATGGTGTGATCGGTCAGCAGCCGCTCGAACCGGCTGATGTAGACGCGGATTGCGATGGTGATCAGCAAAAACGCAAACGCAATCGAGAAGCCGCGCCACGGCGGCAGCATGGAGTCGTCATAACGCCCGGCGAATAACCGCGCGCTGCCGGTGATCAGAATGAAGAAGCCTGCGATCACACAGGCCATGATGGCCAGCATCAACAGCCAGCCGGAGACGAATTGCCAAACCGGCAATGTAAAAAAATAAAAGTCCAGCGGCTTGCCGAAAACGGGGTCCACCAGCCCGCCGGAAGCGCGCGGTGCAAACCAATAGAGTGCGAATCGTGACCACTCCGCCATCATGCTGGCGCCGGTTGCCAATCCCACCAGCAGCGCGCCCAGCAACGCGCCGAAACGCAGTATGCTCTCCACCGGAAGTTTCACCGTGCGCGCGCCGATCACGATCGTGCCGGCGGCACGTAATTCCGGTTCGCAGACTCGCTTCAGACCCAGAAACCATCCATAGAGAACCAGAAATGTAGCGGCGAAGAAAGCCGCAAACACTGCCCACTCAAGCCCCAGCGTCCTCCAGAACACGCTTCCGTATCCTAGTGACCCGAACCACAGCGAGTCGACGTAATACGATATGGCTGTCCGACCGCCGAAAAGGATCAAGGCAAGAACCACAAAAATGAGCACAACCACGCGGCGCCCGCGGGGCGGCCGAGCCGACTGTTGCGGAAGGATAAAGGATTCGTAATTCACGCGACCCAGCTTTCAGCGGTGATTTCGTCCGGAGTTCCAAGCAGACGCAATTGTATCGCTCAGAGCATCCACGGGCTGTCCGGCTGAAGCGCCGCACTCCGGCTGCGGCCTTGACCAGCTCCACACAGATGATCCATTGGGCACAAAAATCCGGCGAGGCCGCCCAACCACAAAGGCCCGTCCGCATTCCACGCGGCGCGCTTTCGCTCCGGCCGCTTTTCACTGTCTCCTACGCTGGTTTCAGGCCAATCGCCACGGAGCGCGATAGGGACGAGACAGCAGCTCGCTGGCGGCGCTATCGTTCAGAATCTTTTCCTCCGCCACATCCCATTGCAGCTTGCGGCCTACCAGCATGGAGATGAGTCCCAGATGTCCGGGAAGCGTAGAGTGATGCGCAGTCTGCACTGGAGTGATGGTGGGCTTGCGCGATTTCACGCAATCCAGAAAATTACGCTGATGGTTGAGGGATTCGTAGAGCTTCACCTTGCGCAGATTGTCGGGAAGTGAGTCACCTTTGACCCATTCCGGATTGGAGGCGTCGAACTTTTCTCGGTCCACCCACACCCAGCCATCCGTTCCGATCCACTTGGTTCCACTCTTGATCTCAGGGTAGCCGCCGGCAATGGTTATCGCCACATCTCCGGGATAGTGCGTGACTTCTTTGCGATACGTACACTCGATCCGATATTTGGTCGCGGTGTTCCAAATGGCGGTGGTCGGCGGAAACTCGCCGTGGCCCTCGATTTCAGACGGGCCGCTCAGGTCGAAGCCCAGGCCCCAATGCGCGATGTCGCCGTGGTGGCCGATCCAGTCCAGCAACTGTCCGCCGCCGGTGTTGTAGTTCCAGCGCCAGTTCAGGTGTACCCGGCATTCAATGTACTCTTCATACTGCGAGGGACCGATCCAGCGTTCATAATCGATCTCCGGCGGAGGCTCGGTCACGGCCAGCTTCCACGCCGCGGTGCCGGGCACAACTTGCGCAGGACTGGTGGGCGCGTTGGGCAGCGACGCCATCTTCTTCAGGAACGCGGGCTCGTTGCCGGCGAAGTCGTAGTGGCCGTCAGGCAAGCCGACCTCGACTCGCGTGACGGTGCCGATCAGGCCGTTGCGCACAATCTCCGCGGCTTTGTGGAAGTTGGGCAGGGAACGCTGCCAGGATCCGGTTTGCCAGATCACATTGTTCTGCTCCACGGCCTTCACAATAGCCTGCTGCTCGGCAACGGTTTTGGCCAGCGGCTTCTCGCCGTAGATATCCTTCTTCCGGTTTGCGGCCGCCGTGGCCACCAGCGCGTGCCAGTGATCTGGAATCGCGATCATGACGGCGTCAATATCGTCCCGCGCCAGAAGTTCGCGATAGTCGTGATAGACCGCGCAATCCTTGTTTCCGTAGTGGCCGTTGATGGTGTCCACCGCGGTCTGCAGACGATTCTTGTCCAGGTCACAAGCCGCGACCACCTGGCAATCTCCCTCGGCCAGGAATGACTTGGTATTGCTTGGCCCGATCATGCCCCAGCCCATTACGCCCAGGGTAATGCGATTAGAGGCTGAAGCGCGCCCGGTGCCCGCCCACGCACTGCGCGGCAGGATCATCACAGCTCCGGCTGCCTTGAGAAAGTTTCGCCGGGTAAGTGGAGAAAGCGGATTGGAACCCGTTGTCTGATCTTTCATCATCGTCTCCTGCATTCCTTCATCCTGCGGCAGACTCCGCTACCCCTCGTTCCTCAGCACCACTGGGGATGTGAACTTCGCCGCGCCAGCATCTTAGCAGACGGTTCCTGAGTTATGGATTGGGGGCATTACAGACCGGCGCGAACCAGTGTTGGATTCGCCTTATTCACGATCGGGTGTATCCAGACCTTTTCGAGGGATTGCCTGACCTGCACAAGGCATAGGTCACGTTGCGGTCGCGTAACGGCTACAGTCTGGGCCTTCGCTCTCTACAACTCGGGCGAGGTGAAGAGCGGTCGACCAGTTTCCGGCTGCCTCTGCGCCTGGGACGACCCTTCCTGCGCCGGGTTCACTGCGGCGTGTTCAGCCGCCACGGTCACCGTGTCCCGCACCGGTTCCTTCTTTTTGCTAACGGCGGAGCTAAGCCAAAAGTAGGTTTCGGTGTAGTGCTCCGGCACCGCTTGGCTGCGACTACTGAGGAGTCCCATCGTTCACCTGAGACTGAGAATCCACACCCATGCATTTTGGGTTTCTCAGTACGCCTCTGTACCGTAATTCACCCACTCAGCACCGGCAACATTACTTCAGGGCCATCTGCTGACGAGTTTGGGTTACGTTGTCCACGGTATTTCGGTGCTGCTTCCGGCGCTAGGATGATGCCGGTTCCGCTCTCTTCCGTAGTGCCTATCCCAAACAATTTCAATCACTTCTAAACCGTTCGGGCGGGCTCTTACTCTCCCGCCGCGCTTCCATTACGCAAGCACTCCATCCACCCCAAATAACGAGCCCGTCCATGCTTTGCCAAGAAAGGGCTCCGCTGTATTGGCGGGAATCGTACCATGGAAGCCGTAAGTAAAGCCACTTATAAATGCGTTCTTTCTACAGCCCTGAAGAGCCGATTCTATCGCGCGTAGTCTTCCGGTTTAACCGCGAGTGAAGAGGGCGGAAAACTCGACGTATCCGCGCCCAGCGACGTGTTCGGCGTATTACCCATCGTCATTTCGAGCATGCCGCCATTGGCGATATCCGCGTGACGAAACCACACCTGGTTCAGAGGTTGCCCGTTGAGACGGATGCTCTGAACATACTTATTGTCGTGTGAAGCATTGTGCGCAACGATGGAGAATTCTTTTCCGTTCTTGAGCCGAATTGTCACCTTATTAAAGACTGGGCTGCCTACGTCGTAAATTGGAATTCCCGGCGTGACAGGATAGAAGCCCATCATCGAGAACACCACGAACGCGCTCATTCCGCCGCCATCCTCATCGCCCGGAATCCCTTGCAGCGTATCGGTGAAGAATGACTCCAGCAGCATGCGAACGCGCTTCTGCGTTTTCCATGGCGCTCCCATCCGGTTATAGATATAAGGAATGGCAAGGCTCGGTTCGTTCCCCATGGAGAACTCGCCGGCCATCGATGTGGAGTCAGGAAACTTCGCCTGGAATTCATATCGTGAGCGGCCCAGCGGCTCGCGGAAAAGCTGATCCAGGTTCGCTTCTGCCTTCTGCCGTCCACCCATCAAGGCAATCAAGCCTTCAAAGTCCTGCGCTACATCCCAGGTGTAGGTGTAGCCATTGTTCTCGTCGTAATAATCTCGTCCGCCCATTCCTCCGCTGAACTTGGGGTCCATCGGTTCGATCCATTGTCCCGCGGAGTCCTTGGGCCACATAAGTCCCTTGTCGGCGCGGAATAGGTTTTTGTAATTCGCCGCGCGACGAAGAAAGAGCTTCTCGTCCTCCGCCCTATGTAGAACCCGGGCAAGCTGGGCAATGTTCCAATCGTCGAAGCTGTTTTCAAGCGTGACTGGTACAGGTTGGCGCCTCTCGAACTTATCGACTCCCGGCACAGTCTCCTTGTCTCCGGGCCGCAACGCCGGCATGTAGCCGTGCACGGCATAGAACTCGTCCAGCGGGCCTCGCGGAGCCAGGCTCCAAGGCAGCATCGTCACTTCCAGCGATCTCTTGCGCACGCCTTCAAAGGCCGTCTGCACGTCGAAGTTTCGCACCCCTTTGAACCATGCATCGGCAAACCACGGCGCGGCATGATTGCCGTTCATGCACGCATTATTCCCTGTCAACTCCGCAAATGTAGGCATCACGCCCGACTGCTGATACATGCGCACATACGACTGAATCTTGTCCGCTTCCATCTCCGGGTTCAGCAGGGTTTGCAGCGGCTCCAGCGCGCGAAACGTATCCCAAAGCCAGTTATCTACGTAGAACGTGCGCTTATCCTCGTGCACCTGGTGGTCGAATGCGCTGTAGTAATGGCCGTCTTCCGTGATGTTCACCATGCGCTCGAAGCAGCGATACAGCGCGGTGTAGAACACTCTTCGTTGCGCTTCCGTGCCGCCTCCCACGGTGATCTGGCCAAGAGTTTCGTTCCACCGCGCCCTGCCCGCATCCTTCACCTTCTCCAGGCCCCACGCGGGAATCTCATGTTCCAGGTTTCTCTTTGCCTGCTCTACGCTGATGAACGAGATGCCATAGCGAAAGTCCAGCAGCCTGGTTCCTTGCGCTGACGCGGTAACCCGCTTCTTGTTGCCAAGACTCTCCACCTTCAGCGCCATCGGCACGCTGAATTCACCATAGACAAAGGCCTTCATGTTGCTGAACTGCTCTTCGCCGCGCACCACCGCGCCGCCCTCTATCTCCAAGTCACCTTGCAGACGGTTGGCGAGGATCACCGCGGCTTTGCCGTCAGGAAAAGTAAAGCGGAAGTATCCACAGCGCTCCGTCGCCGAGAACTCCGTCTGGATGAGCGAATCATCGAAGCGAGTGGAATAGTAATACGGCGTTGTAACTTCCTGGTCGTAAGCGGCCGGCTTGTCGCTTTCACCCGGCATGATGCTGAATAACTCGTCCATCCGATGAGAGCTGATCGTCAATGGAAACGACTCGATCCGATCGTCCAGCGCATCCGCGCGCATGGGATACACGCGCACCATGCTATTGGGCAGGAAAACCGCCGGACGCGTTGGAACCAGCAGAATTCCCACATTGCCGATGGTGGGGTCGACATATTCCACCTGCGCGCCCGCGCTCACCGCAAACTGTGCAACTATCCCCAGCAACCCGGCCGCCAGAACATCCATGCGGCACAGCCTTTGCGCAATCGCTCTTACGGCTTTCATCTTGCCCCTATCTTAATTGCACGGCACTAAGTCCCTGCGGCACTGCAAGCATGCTCTCAAACCAGTGAGTCCAACTCCAGTACCTTGCTCTCAATCGCATCCAGAATTCGCGCCAGTTCTCTTGCCATTCGCGCGCCATCGATATCGGTCAAGCGCGCACTCAACAGCTTGCTCATCTCCCCGTAGTACCACAGCGTTCCATTTTTCCGTCCTTTGAAACGCTCAAATACCGTGAGCCCTTCATTCCACAACCCGTCCAGAATCGTGCGTCCGTTGTGCACCTTGTCCGCGCAGTACACAAACAAAGAGTCGGCCCCAGCCTTGGCCAGCAACTTCAAATGCTGCTCTTTGCGCTCACGCCACGCGAGAGCAGTCTTTTCTCCTGCAAAACCGTCGCTGCAGTCCAGCACCATTCTCGTCACTGACTCCCCAAAGCAATCGCGGATTTGTTGCTGGTAACTCCGCCCGCAGTCTTCGAGTACATCGTGCAAAAGTCCGGCGATGGCTTGCTCCTTCGTGCCGCCGTATTCCAGGATCAGGCCGCTCACCTGCATCAAGTGGCAAATATAGGGCGCGCCGGAGTTCTTGCGCGTCTGATTACGGTGCCACTCCGCTGCCAAGGCGAACGCCTTCACCAGCGGATCGGAGGAGTCAAAAAAATCGGAAGTATCCATTCGGTCCGCGTCCTTACGCTCAACGCACATCTCTCCCTCCGGCCAGGCTTTCATCGCGCCCTGCTCCTGAATCGTGTCGGTTTCAAAGCAGTATGTATCGTTGTGCTGGTTCAAGTTACAGTTTAAGCTCTGGGTCCGGATTAGTTCCGGGCCCTGCAATTTCACAGGGATTGTGATCTTTGCGAAAGCGGCTATAGCCCCAATCTTGCCGGTTGATTCATCAAGCGGGAACGGCTCCCAGAATCGTTCCCGCGCATTCGCCGAATCCGATTCTTGGCAGGCCCGCCTTCTGGGTATAACCGCGCAAGATGACCCGGTCGCGACTAAGTCGCCGGGGCCGGGATAGTAATCCAGATATTCCCCAATAAAGGTGTGAATTGTGTCGCCAAAAGTGCGAATGCTCGACACCACCACATCGCCGTTTTCGTCCGGCAGAAAATGGGGCTCTTCCACGCTGATGGTGCCCCGGCTGGTCGTCTCGTACCAGGCCATGCGGGCGTCGTCCACTCACAGCACCACCACGCGGACCGCGTCGCCGTGACGGTTCACGTGTTCTGCGATCGCATTCCCGCTGCGCAGGGCGGTGGTCAGCACAAAGCGAATCTTGCCCTGCTGCACCACGTACGATGCGCGATCGCGCCGGCCTGTCTCGGATCCCCGCAGGCCACCAGCGACATGCCGAACGAGGCCCGGTAAAAGTACGCCGCCTGGCGCGCGTTGCCCACGTAAAACTCCACGTGATCCGCTCCCTTCAGCGGCAAAAAATTCGTACCTGCAGGAAGCGCTTCGGCAACTGTCTGGGTCATGAACTGGGTGGACGCAGAGTGTGAGCGAGCGCTCATACCGTGACCTCCTGCGCCGGAAACGAAGTAAGGTGGGGGAGGAAGGGGGAAGCGTTCCCGGCTACTGGTTACGATAGGCTTGGCGGGCGGACCAGAAAATAGGAATTCGAAGGAAAAGGCGTATCGGTACTTAACGAAATTAAGGATAATGGTAGAGCGACTTAAGGATTGCTGGCACATGGCGCATAAAACCGTACCCAACGTCGTCGAGCTAGATTCGATTGCCTGGAAGATCCTGGAAGGCCTGCAACAAAATGCCCGCCAATCCTTTGCGGAACTCGGCAGAAAGGTTGGCCTCTCCACGCCCGCTGTTGCCGAGCGTGTGCGCCGCCTGCAGGAAGCGGGCATCATCACTGGCTACCACGCCGCGCTCGACTCCGCAAAGCTTGGCGTCCCCATTCGGGTTGTGGTGCGCCTTACCATTCCCGGGGGCGAGTTGCAGGTCAGCCGCTCCGTGGCGGCCATCAAGGAACTCTCTGAGATCAGCCGCTGCCATCGCATCACCGGCGCGGAATCCTTTGTTATTGAAGCGGATGTGGTCTCAGTGCGCCACCTTGAGGCCCTCATTGACAAGCTCTCTGCCCTGGGCGCTACGTCCACTTCCACGGTTCTCTCTTCGCCCGTCGAACGGCGCGAATATCAGGCGCGCCAGATCGAGGCCTTCGCCCGGTACATTGAATAAGCGCGGAGTCCTGCGCGGGCTACAGATTCGCTTCGCGCCCGCACCTGCAAGGGACACAGCCGAAGGTGTAGAGTTATCGGCATGAGCCTCTATTGCGCCGTCGGCGGCGTTGACACCGACCTATCTTTCCCGCAGTTGAATGACCTGCTATGTGACAGTCTGGCCAAGCTGGGCGCGCGCCACCGCGTGCTTGCCGTGCCGCCCGACATGACCCGCTTCTACTCCCAGGCCGGCAAGCTCACGCGCATGGCGTGGAAGTACTATGGCGACCGGCTCCAGGCGGTGATGCCCGCCATCGGCACCCACACGCCCATGCCGCCTGAGCAACTGGAGCACATGTTTGGCGATATGCCCCAATCGCTCTTCCGCGTGCACAACTGGCGTACCGATGTGGAGACTGTCGGCGAGGTTCCGGCAGAGTATATGCGCGAGCAGTCTGAAGGCAAGCTCAACTATGCCATTCCGGCACAGGTCGACCGTCTACTCACCCAGGGCGGCTTTGACCTGATTCTCTCCCTCGGCCAGGTTGTGCCTCATGAAATCATCGGCATGGCGAACTACACCAAGAACATCCTGGTAGGCGTCGGCGGCCGCGACTTCATCAACCCCAGCCACTATCTGAGCGCGGTCTACGGCCTGGAGCGGATCATGGGCCGCGCCGTCAATCCCGTGCGCAACATGCTCAACTATGCCGCCGACCATTTTCTGCGCCACTTGCCCATCGTCTATGTGCTCACCGTGGTGGGCCGCAGGGCCAACGGCCAACTGGCGGTTCGCGGTCTGTTTATCGGCGATGACGTCGAGTGTTACCATCGCGCCGCCGAACTCAGTCTCAAGGTAAACTTCGAGGTCCTCGATAAGCCGGTCCACAAGGCTGTCGTCTATCTCGATGCCGAGGAGTTTCACTCCACATGGATCGGCAGCAAGGGCATTTATCGCACCCGGATGGCGCTGGCAGACGGTGCGGAGTTGATTGTGCTCGCGCCCGGCGTAAGGGAATTCGGCGAGGACAAAGCCATCGACGCCATGATCCGCAAATACGGCTATCGCGGCACTCCCGCGATCATTGCAGCGGTCAAAGCCAACGCCGATCTGGCCGCCGAGTTAGGCGCCGCCGCGCACCTCATCCACGCTTCCTCTGAAGGCCGCTTCACCATCACCTGGTGCCCCGGCCACCTCACCAGGCAAGAGATTGAAAGCGTAGGTTTCGGTTACGGAGACCTGGCCACCATGCTCCAGCGCTACGATCCCGCCAAGCTAAGCCATGGCTATAACAAGGTAGACGGCGAAGAAATCTTCTTCATCGCCAAGCCCAGCCTGGGCCTTTGGGCGCATAAGTCGCGGCTCCCGGAACTAGAGGCCGAGCACGTTGAGGTGGGTTAGTACGCCGCCCGTGTGGATTCGTAGTCTCCCAGGTCTCAAAGGCGAATCCTCACCCCAGCGACGAAGACCTGTCACCGGGGACCCCGAGACCTGGGGCACCCCAGGCCATTTCATTAGGACCCAAAGTTGGAACATACACAGACTAACCCACAATCCCCAACTCCCTCAGCAGGAACGCATAGTCGAGAGCGATCTCCTTCAAATAGTCATACCGTCCGCTCGCCCCGCCGTGCCCCGCCTGCATGTTAGTCACCAGCAGTAACGGATTGTTATCCGTCTTCAATGTCCTTAACTTTGCCACATACTTGGCCGGCTCCCAATACATCACCTGGCTGTCGTAAAGCGATGTCTTGATTAACATCGAAGGATAACTCCCCGCCTTCAGGTTGTCATAAGGCGAGTAACTCAGCATGTAGCGGAAGTAAGTCTCTTCGTTGGGATTGCCCCACTCCTCATACTCCGGCACGGTCAGCGGCAGCGAGGCGTCCAGCATCGTATTCATCACGTCCACAAACGGCACATGGGAGATGACGGCGCGAAACAGATCCGGCCGCAGGTTGGTGACCGCGCCCATCAGCAGCCCGCCGGCCGACCCGCCTTCGATGGCCACACGCGCCGGATCGCCGTACTCCTCCATCGTCAGGTACTCCACCGCGGCAATGAAATCAGTAAACGTGTTGCGCTTGGCCAGCATCTTGCCGGCATCGTGCCACGGTTTGCCCAGCTCGCCGCCCCCGCGAATGTGCGCATAGGCCATCACCACTCCGCGATCCAGCAAGCTGAGCCTGTTCGAGCTGAAGCCCAGCGGCAGCGAGTATCCATAGGAGCCGTAGCCGTACACATACAGCGCGTTCCGCCCCGGTTCGCGGCTGTCTTTGCGGTACACCAGCGACACCGGCACCTGCGCGCCATCCGCAGCCGTCGCGTGCACGCGCTCGCTGCCGTACAGGCTGCGGTCGAAGCCGCCCGGAATCTCAACCTGTTTCAGCAGCGTGGACTCGCCGTTGCGCATGTCGTACTCGTAGACCGAACTCGGCGTCACCAGCGACTGGTACGCGTAGCGAAACATGGTCGTATCGAAGATCCGGTTGATGTGCGGCTGGGCGCTGTAAGCCGGCTCGGGGAAAGCAATCTCGCCCGCCGGTGCGGCTTCCGGTCCATCGTCTGCAAAGAGCCACAGCCGCAGGCGCGGCAGCCCGTCTTCGCGCTCGCAGGTCACATAGAAGCCGGCAAACAGGTCCAGATCTTCCAGCATCACGCCGTCGCGGTGTGGAATGCGTTCCACCCAGTTCTCGCGACCCGGCGCGGCCACCGGCGCGGTCACCAGCCTGAAGTTGCGTCCCGCATCGTTGGTGCGGATGAACCACATGCCGTTGCGATGGTCGACGGAGTATTCGTGCTCGTCTTCGCGCGGGCAGATCAGCGTGAAGGTGCCCAGCGGATCTTCGGCCGCCAGCACGCGTGACTCGGTGGTCGTGTGGCTGGCCGATTCCAGCACCACGAACGCGCCGTCGTGGGTTCGCCCGGCAGCCAGGTTGAAGCGCTCGTCATCGTCCTGGTAGACCACCGCGTCCTCGCCGTGCGACGTGCCCAGCGTATGCCGCCACATCTGGTATTGGCGCTTCTGCTCCTCGTCCTCCACGGTGTAGAAGAGGGTGCGGCCGTCGGCTGCCCAGACCACTGAGCCCACCCGCTCCACTTGGCCTCCCAGCGTCTCGCCCGTGTCCAGGTCCTTGATGTGCAGCGTGTACTGGCGAAAGCCCGTGGTGTCGGTGGTATAGGCCAGCCACCGCCCATCGTCCGTGATGTTGGTGGCGCCAATGGCGAAAAATGCGTGTCCCTTGGCCAGTTCATTGCCGTCCAGGATCACCTGCTCCGCCGCGTCCGCGCCGGGCCCCGAGGCCGAGCCGGACTTGCGGCAATGGATGGCATATTGCCGCCCCTGCTCGGTGCGCGTGTAGTACCACCAGTCGCCTTCGCGGAAGGGAACTGAGATGTCGGTCTGTTTGATGTGGCTCAACATCTCCTCGTAGAGTTCGTCGCGCAGTCCCGCCAGCGCAGCCGTCTCCGCCTCCGCGTATTCGTTCTCGGCCTTCAGATAGGCCGCGACCTCTGGATTCTGCTTGTCGCGCAGCCATGCGTAGTCGTCACTGAGAACCGCGCCGTGGAGATGCGTTTCGGTGTGCTCGGGGTTGGCGATGGGTGGCTTATTCTCTGTCATTTCCCTTCCAGTGTAGTGGCACGGACGAAATCGCCCTAGCAATTCCTGGCCCCGGGGCGTCCTCCCACCGTTAGAGCGGCTCCACAATTCACGGACCCTTGCCGGTGCTGTGCAATGTGGCTTTTTCTTGAGGGAAAAGGCCGCTTAGCGGCTGTGGCTCCTGAGTACAGCAACCGTGGAACCGCTATGGGGAACCTTTGTCCCCGCGCCCACGTACAATTAAGAGCGATGAAAGGTTTTCGCCGCGCACTTTCGACCGGCTTTCCGCTGCTTCTGGCGGCTTTGGTCTCCATTTTTTCCATCCCCGCAATGGCCGAGCGGGTCCAGGACCTTTCCAAGCCCACCGATTACGTCAGCGACTATGCCCATGTCTTGTCGCCCCAGGCCGTCGCCCAACTGGACAGCATCTGCGCCCAGCTTGACCACTCCCAGGCCAACGCCCAGGTTGCAGTGGTCATTATCCACACCCTGGATGGCGAGGACGCCGCCGACTACGCCAACCAGCTTGAAGACAAGTGGAAGATGGGCCGCAAGGGTTCCGATCGCGGTGCGCTCGTTTTTCTCGCCGTCGACGATCACAAGTACCGCATCGAGGTCGGATACGGTCTTGAGGGCATCCTGCCCGACGGCAAGGTGGGCGACATCGGCCGCACCATGGTCCCTTACCTGCGCGCGGGCGACTATGACAGCGCCATTACCCTGGCCGTGGGCCAGGTTGCCCAGGTCATCGCCGACGACGCCAAGGTCACACTGGACAACCAGCCTGTGCTGCCGCCTCAGCGGCAAACAGCGCACGCCCCGGCGCTACTCCGGCTGATCCCGTTCCTCATCCTTTTCCTGCTCTTTGGCGGTTTCTCGGTGATGCGCATCCTGTTTGGCCTGGGCCTCATTTCCAGTGGCTTGGGCGGACCCCGGATGACCGGCGGCTTTGGTGGCGGAGGTGGTTTCGGCGGCGGGGGAGGCGGCGGTTTTGGTGGATTTGGTGGTGGCGGCTTTGGCGGGGGTGGCGCCGGAGGAAGCTGGTAGTTCTTCAGAATTCTGTTTTTTTTGAAGGGGCTTCCCGCGTGGAAGCCGGAGGAGAGAAACATTATGGCTCGTGGACTTTGGATTGCCCTTGGAGTTGTCGGCGTGCTGGTGCTGGCCGTTCTCATGGTCTTTGCCAGCTATGTGAGCGCAAAAAACCAGATGGTGGCCAATGACCAGGCCGTGAAGGCCGCGTGGTCTGAGGTGGATGTGCAGTTGGAGAGGCGTGCCGACCTGATTCCCAACCTGGTTGAAACCGTAAAAGGCTTCACCAAGGAAGAGAGCACGGTCTTTGGCGATATCGCCAATGCACGCGCAGGCATGTTGAATGCCCAGGGCCCGCAGGCCAAAATCGAGGCCAATGGAAAGCTCGATTCCGCGCTGGGCCGTTTGCTGCTGCTCACTGAGAACTACCCCCAATTGCGTTCCAGTGACCAGTTCATGCGCCTGCAGGACGAACTGTCGGGCACTGAGAACCGCATCAGCGTAGCTCGCAAGCGCTACAACGACGCCTTGCAGAACTACAACACCTTCGTGCTCCAGTTCCCCAACAGCATCTGGGCGGGTATCGCCGGCTTCAAGCAGAACAACGCTTTCTTTACCGCCAGCCCGGCCGCGCAAACCGTGCCCAATGTAAAGTTTTAGTTCTTCTCGCGCCCAATTAAAAGGGCCATCCCGGTTGACGGGATGGCCCTTTCAGCATGTACCGCCGGACTACAGTCCGTGGCAGGCTACTTGAATGAAGCGATGGCGCTTGCTTCGTCGTCGTAGATGTCAAAGACGGTGTAGAGCTTGGTTAGCTGCAGCACATCCTTGACCTTGAGGGTCAGGCTCAGCAGCTTGACTGCCGCGCCCTGGTTCTTGGCTGTGGTGTAGGCGCTCACCAACTCGCCCAGACCCGAGCTATCGATATAGTTCACGTCGCCCATGTTCAGCAGGACGCTCTTTGATCCCTTGCTAATCAGGTCGCGAACGGACTCGCGCAACTGCACACTGCCCTCGCCCAGAGTGATCCGCCCGCTGAGATCGAGAACGGTCACACCGTCCACTTCACGGGAAGCAATAGAAAGTGCCACGGAAAATCCTCCTTTTGGGTAATACGGTTATAGCACCTTTATGCGGTGCAAGTTTAGAGGAAAGCCTCAGCCAGTTAGAACCCTGAGCAGGAGTTGAATGCCATTGTCCGCCCCCCGGGAGCGGCTCGCAAAAGTACACTACGTCTTTTCGCTTGCCGGCGCCAGATGTTTCACCAGCGTCAATTCGGTTCCGGGATGCAGTTGTCGAAAGTGTACCTCATCCATCAGCGCGCGGATAAGAAAGATGCCCCGCCCGGTGCCGCGCAAGAGGTTTTCCGGGGCCAGGGGGTCGGGAATCGTGTCCGGGTTCAGCCCTCGGCCTTCATCGGCGATGGTAAACACCAGCGACTTGCCGGTGTTCTCAAAACTGGCTGTGATCTGCTTGGCGGGATCGTAGTCGTTGCCGTGCAGCACAGCGTTCACGGCAGCTTCGCGCACCGCCATCGTCACGTGGAAGCGCTCGTCCTCTTCGAGGCCGGCCTCGGTCGCCAGCTTGTCTGCGGCGGCCTCTACCTCGCTCACGCTGTCCATCGTGGAGCTAAGCGCAAAGCTGAGCCTGGCTGATCTGGGTTTCTCCACAGCGATCGTCTCCACCAGTTTCAAATGGAAGTGGGGGTTATTGCTCTCTGCAGCCCCGGGGAACCTTGCTCGCAGTTTCATAGCTGGAACTCATTGTGTCAAGCAAAAGCCGCCCTCTCTCGCGCTTGTTCACTCAGTTACCCGTTCTTTGATGCCGATGCTTCGCGGCTGGCAACGGTAAACCGGAGAGAATACACTCACTTCATGCAGCACCGCACCTCAGCCCGCGTCAGCCTCACCGCGCTGCTCGGCACCCCGGTGACCGACGCCCAGGGCCACCTGCGCGGACGGCTCAAAGACGTGGCTGTGGCCACTGGTCCGGATGCCGGCAAGGTGGCCGGCCTGGTGCTCAAGACTCGCACCGGACTGTGCATTGTGCCTTCGCAGGACGTGATGGAAACCCCTTCCGGCACCCTCGAACTGCGCTCTTCCGGCACCCTTGTGCCGCTCCAGGATCAGGGCAACTATCTTTACCTGCAGCAGGACCTGGTAGACCGCCAGATCATCGATATTCATGGCCGCAAGGTAGTCCGCGTCAACGACGTCGACCTGGAGTGGATGGGGCAGGGCGCCGCTCACCTGTTGCGCGTGGCCGAGGTCGATGTAGGCCTGCGCGGCGCCTTCCGCAGGGTTTTCAAGGGCATGTTGCCTCGCGCCTCGCTGGAGGGGCTCTCCCGCAAATTCAGGGCGCGCGGCATTCCCTGGCAGTTTGTGAATGTCATCGAGGTCGATCCCGCGCGGCGCGTCAAACTGCGCATCGAGCATGAGCGCCTGGCCGCCATGCATCCTTCCGACCTGGCCGAGATTCTTGAGGATCTGGCTCCCGCCGAGCGGGAGGCGGTCTTCACCTCGCTGGATGAAGAGGTGGCCGCGGAGGCTCTTGAAGAGGTCGATCCCAAGCTGCAGAAGTCGCTCCTCGAGAAGCTGGACGAGGAGCGGATTGCCGACATCGTCGAGGAGATGGACCCCGGAGCTGCCGCCGACCTGCTGGCCGAACTGCCCGAGGAGCAGTCCGACGCCATCCTCGAAGAGATGGAGCCCGAGGAACGCCAGGAGGTTTCCGAGCTACTCGAATTCGATGAGGACTCCGCCGCCGGCTGCATGACAACGGACTTCGTCTACCTGGGGTTGGACTCCACTGTCGCTCATGCAGTCCAGGCCCTGCGTACCTTTGACGGCGATCCTGAGAGCGTCACGGAGATCTACCTGCTCGACGAGAAGCGAGTGCTCCATGGCGTCATCCCGCTAGCCCGGCTGGTCATGGCGCAGCCTGAGGCGCGCCTCTCGGTGCTCACCGAGCATCGTGTCCTCTCCTGCCCCGCGGATACCCGCCAAAACCAGTTGGCTGAAATCTTCGATAAGTACAACCTGCACGCGCTCCCCGTAGTGGATGCCCAGGGCCATATGGTGGGCGTGGTTCAGGCCGATCATGTCATTAGTTTCCTGCGCGAAAAACTCTAAACTCACTCATAACTCCTGTGATACTCTCCCCTTGAGCGCATACAAGGACAGACCCGTATTGCGAAATAAATTCCAAGGCGGCTACAAACCTGTAACCTACGGCCTGACCTATCGGCTTCGCGAGAAGATGGCTCCGATATGGGGCCAGTTGGTTCCCCTCTATGGAGGAATTGATCCTCCACCATTGTTGGGAACCGTGATGCCGCCCGAGGGAATGTCACCCTTCCTCAAGCTGAAACTTCAGACCCGGCGAAAAGCGCTTCCATCCGAGCTACGTCCATTTCAGGTCACTGCGGTGGCGTCGTATCAGCTTTTCAGGGCGTTCTTCCTCATCATCGCGGTTGCCGTGTCGTGGTCGAATCAGGCTGTGGGCCTGGCTGCTCACCCAATCCTCAGGATGATCATCTTTCTCATCACGCGGCGGATTCCTTCCCCCCATGCTTCACAGCTAAGTTCAGCTACGGAGATCACTGCCGGAATTGGTGTTTACTATGCCGCAACCGGTTTCGGTCTCCTCGACATGAATAACTGGGTTCGCCGTGCCACCATAGCCGTATCGGGTTTCGCCATGTTACGGCTCCTGTTCATGTTCATGACCCTGCGTGCGTTTGGTCTTTCCACGCCTGTGCTTGTGCAGTGCATTCTGGCCGTGGACTTCTTCCTGGATATTCTGGTGGTTGGTTCATTGGTCAGGTTTTCGGCTAGGTTCGGTGCAGCCGTTTAGCTCACGGCAGCCAACCATGGTCCGCTTTGCGCCGCTGTTGAATCTTCCAACAGCCTAAACTCAACTCACTGACCCGCTGACTCACCACCACCTTCATGGCCACATTTCACTGGAGCAAGCATGACTCAGCAGTTTCGATCGCCCGAGCCGCCCAGAATAAAAGGGATCGTCCGGCCGCCCATGCCAATGCCCGCCGCGCTGCAGGACCGGGGCAAGTTGAGGCAGATCAAGCTGCCGCTCATGATCACTCTCTACGCCTGGTATTGTTTCCTTCGCGCGGGGATCAACTTGCTCCTTGCGATCATTGTGTGGGAACTCCCCGACGCCCAATTCTCGGCTTTTCTCGCGGCCCATTTCGCACCGGTTCCCGAGCCCTTGCCGCCGGAGGTAGCCTTCCTTCTTTCGGCCGTGTTTTACGCCTTTGTCGGCTGGAGGTGGTGGTCCCGGGACTGGCGTGCGCGCTGGTACGCCATGTTCATGTCCGGGGCGTCGGTAGCTGAAACCGCAGCCAATCTGTTTGGCAGTTGGGCGGCGGGGCAGCCCATCCCGCTAACCGGGCCGCAGCAGGCCGCACTCGCTCTCACCATGGCGCTGAACTTACTCATTTGTTGCTATCTGGCCTTTTATCCCGGCATGGCGCAAGCATTCGACGAATCTCCTGGGCCGTAGGCCGTCATGCCGCATCCGGGCTCTCCGCGACGCAAAATTCATATCCCCTCGCCGTGCGATGTCCAAAATTGCACACTCTGGTACCTATCTCTCTTACTTATATGAAATAAAAATCCAGGAATTTTCTTGATTTGTGAAACAATTTAAGAATGGTCCAGTTTCCCAAGATTATTCAGGGCGGCATGGGGGTCGGGGTGTCCAATTGGCGCCTTGCCAACGCCGTCTCCAGGCTCGGCCAGCTTGGCGTCGTCTCCGGAACGGCGCTCGACCAGGTCTTCGTGCGTCGCCTTGCCGATGGCGATTTAGGCGGCTACATGCGCCGGGGACTGGATGCTTTTCCGTTTCCCGAAATGGCCAAAAGAATCTGGCAGGAGTACTTTGTCCCCGGCGGCAAGCCGGCCACCGCTCCCTACCCGATCACGGCTATGCACCAGAAGGTCGAGCCTCGTAAGCTGATTGAACTGTGCATGGTGTCGAACTTTGTCGAAGTCTTTCTGGCTCGCGAGAACCACCCCAATGATGTGGGCGTCAATTTCCTTGAGAAGGTGCAACTGCCTCACTTGGCCTCGCTCTACGGAGCCATGCTGGCCGGTGTTGGCTATGTGTTGATGGGTGCAGGCATTCCCCTCCACATTCCCGGCATACTCGATAACTATGCCGCGCAGCAGTCCGCAGAGTACAAATTGGCTGTGGCCGGCGCGGCGCCGAGCATGGACACGCAGATGCACTTCAACCCCGCCGATTATGTCGAGGGTCCTCTGCCCAAGCTCTCCCGGCCCAGGTTTCTGGCCATCGTCTCCTCCAACACCCTGGCGACCACCATGCTTCGGCGCGCCAACGGCCGGGTCGATGGGCTGGTAATCGAGAGCGCCACAGCTGGCGGCCACAATGCTCCTCCGCGCGGCAAGCTGCAACTGAATGCTGCCGGCGAACCAATCTACGGTGAGCGCGACCGGGTCAGCATCCCGGACCTGCGGGAATTGGGCGTGCCTTTCTGGCTGGCGGGCGGCTATGGGAATGCGCAGGCCCTGCGCCAGGCACTCGACCAGGGGGCCGCGGGCATCCAGGTCGGTACTGCGTTCGCCTTCAGTGAGGAATCGGGGATGAGTCCCGACCTGAAAAAGGCCCTTATGAACCAGGCCATCGCCGGCGCCGGTGAGGTGTTTACCGACCCCCTGGCCTCGCCCACCGGATTTCCTTTCAAGGTCGCCCTGTTAGAAGGCACCTCTTCCGCGCTCAATGTCTACCAGGAGCGGAAACGCGTCTGCGATCTCGGCTACCTGCGTGAGCCTTACGCAGCGCCCGACGGCAACATCGGCTATCGTTGCGCCGCCGAGCCGGTGGCCAACTACCTCTCAAAGGGTGGCAAGATTGAAGACACCGTTGGGCGCAAGTGCCTGTGCAATGCCCTTATGGCCAACATTGGGCTTGCTCAGACACGTCCAGGCAATCAAGTCGAACCCGCGCTGGTGACAGTGGGCGACGACCTGAACACCATCGCCCGTTTCCTGGCTCCCGGACGCGAGACTTACAGCGCCGCCGAAGTGGTCCAATCCCTGTTGAGCCTGAGCCATGACGAGCAAGCGGAAACGGACGAGGATGCCGAAGCATTCCTGCCTCAGCCGGTTCTGGCCTTCAGTACGTAAGCTTGGATTCAGCGCAAGGTATTGGCTTTAAGCGACGGAAAGGCGGATTCCTTCTACAAGGACTCCGCCTTTTCTTTCCTCGTACACGTTGCCACACCTATTTAACGTCGTCATCTTCCGCCAGCACATTGCCCAGCCGGTCCAGCCTTCGCTCCCACACCGTGCGGTGCTCGCCAATCCATCGCTCCAGCGCCGTAAACCCAGCCGGCTCAATGCGGCAGGTCCGCACTCTCCCCACCTTCTCGGTCTGCACCAGCCCGCTTTCTTCCAGTATTTGCAGATGCTGCGCGACCGCAGTGACCGTGATGCCCAGCGGCGCTGCCAACCCGGAGACCGACTGCGGCCTCTCGCTCAACCTGTCCAGGATTGCCCTACGCGTGGGATCGCCCAGAGCGCGGAACAAGCGGTCAATATCAATGGCAGGCCTTTTCAATGGCTGATCCTTTCAGTAGCCAATCAGTTCGCGAGCTCGTGCGCCATGCGGTCGAGCAGGTCCTGCCAGCCGGTTTCGATCATTCGGGGCCCGTCCGGCCACTCGAGGTATGCCCCCTGATGGGTGAGGATCAACTCCGTCCCAGTCTCCGCGGGCAGAAACTCGAACGTCGCCAGCATCACCACGATGGGCTTTCCGTTCAGAGACATCTTCGAAGTCATCAGAATGCGACTTTCGGCCGCAATGTCCTGATAGGTGCTTTCATTCGAAATCTCGGAACCCGCGATGGGGTGGCCTTCCTTGAAGCGGTAGCGTAGGCGCTCGCCGCCTCCCACGCGAAACTCCATCTCGAATTCCTGGATCTCGTGGTCGCCTTCGGCATACCAGCGGCGCTTGCGTGCAGGCTGCGCAAAGGCCGCAAACACCCGCTCCGGCGGTTGCGGATAGCTGCGCTCGACAACGAATGAACTGTGAATCACAGATCGCTCTTCCATCATTACTCCCTCTCGTAATTACTGAAGCAACAACTTCAGTATTATTCCAAACGAATAGATTGTCAAGTGAACACTTCTGTATTTCTGCGGAGAATCCTTCCCCTGCCGCTTCTTGGAACCAGTCCAAAGACCAACAAGGCCGGAGGCGACACCTCCTCCGGCGATGCTCTCTCCTTCGAAATATTGTGAGCGCCTGCCCTGATGCAGAGAATTAGCCGCATACGGCGCACAATGGGAATTGAGTCGAGCGTCAACAAGCTGATCGCAAGGGCGGGGAGCACCGCACGTCCAGGCGCGGAATACGTTTGTCTTCCTGAATTAGTGAGGCAAACAACCGACCGCACCCCGAAAATGCAGCCTAACTCCTTTAACGTCTATATTCTGCGGGGAACTCCTTCGGAATCAATATTTTAGAGCGCACCGCCTACCGTAAACGCATGAAAAGAGAGAATTTACCCTCAGAATAGGGGGGGTGTTACTCCAGGAACCCAAACGCTACGCTCCCCGCTCAGCCTCCAACAACCACCTTCGGAACGCGAGCTTCCGGCGCCGGTAACCCCGGAAACGCCGCATGCGGCTCCGTCTGATACCAATACGCGGTGGAATAGAAGTTGTCCGCACGGTCGTTCGCATGGCCGTGCTCGATGGTCACCCGAATCGACTTCTCGAATGTGATGGGGCTTTCAATGTGCCAGCGATACAGGCAATAGCGCCCGCCCGTCCGCTCCGGGTCCACAATGTACGGTGCACCCTGCCGCATATTGGCGAAAGCCTGCCCGTAAAAATCCCACGCCCCGTTGTAGTAGTCCTCGGTGCCCGTTCCGTTGATGGTGGGCAGGGCATCGCCATCGATGAACATCATGTCGTCGCCCTCGCCAAACCACCCGTCCGTGTTCTGTTCAACGGCATGCGTCACACCCACAAAATGTCCCTTGCCCGTTGCTTCGAGAAACACGTAGTTATCCTCGCCCTTCAGGTTCTTGCCGCTGGTATTCGCAGATTTCCTGCACGGCGCAGCTTGCCGATACTGCGCGTGAAAGCGTCCCAGCCCCTCCGGCAATTTCGCGATCGTCGTGTAGTCGATAGCGAAGTAGAGGCTGTCGGTGCGAACCTTGCCTTCGTTGGTCAGCGTAATTTTCGCCGCACTGGCAAACGGCATCTGGAAATACGCATTCAGCGCTTTCATCGGCGCCACGGCTAGCAGCGCCGATTGGTAAGTGAAGTACTCGCCCAGCCCGAGCCCGTAAAAGTCCCCTATGGGAACCTCGATCGACGGCGCGCTTTCCCCATCCCACCATGCTCGCAGGACCAGGTTCTTCAGGTGCATGCGGTCCTCTGAGCTGATGGTGAACCAGATATGCGTCACCACCCCCGCCCCGGTCACATCCAGCAGCGTCGCCGTCGCACCCGGTTCCACTGGAACCGCGTCGGCGTTGCCCCCCGTGCGGTCCCAGCTTGAAGAGCGCCGCGTCTTGTAGTCGCGCAAACGCGACTGGGCAAACAGTTGTTCTGGCGCCGCGTGCTCTGCTTCGGCAGGCGCTCCCATCGCGCCGCTTGTCCTACTTGGCTCAGCCGCGGCGTGGGCCGCGTCCAGGCCCAGCAGTGCGGACGCTGATACCCCGGCGGCCGAGACCCCAGCTACCGATGCCATTGCGCCCAGTATCTTGCGCCGTGATGGGAACGTCTGATTCGGGTCGGATGAATGCATACAAAACGCCTCCTGTCAGATTTGCAATGAAAGCGTGTTGTAGCCGGGTACGCCGCGGCCTGTCAAGTCTTGCTGGCCATCTCTTCTCATCGCTTGCGTTCCTTCAGATGATGGCTGTCGGTCGCCTTCAGCGTCATTCCATACAGCGTCTTGAACTGCTCAATCTCCTTCAGTGTTTGCGGTGAGAAGGGCGCCTCTCCCTCGAAGGCATGCAGCACGATTCCCTCCAGAAGATCGCCCAGGGTCATGTCCTTTTGTTCGGCAATGGCCTTTAGCACCTTCAGCATGCGCTTTTCCAGCCGGACTCCGGTCTGGACGCGCTCGACTTCCACGGGTTGGTATTCCTGCTTACCTTGTGACATAAATACATACATACCACGGTACCAATAATTCGTCAATCGCCTTTCTTCGCTTCTCTCCCCATTCCGCTCCCCGCCGGGTTTTGCACTTCGCCCCTTGCCTGTTATGGTCAGTGAGGAAACTTTTGAAAAGACCTGAATGAATCCACCATAGGAACCCGCGGGCATGTTGAAGCGCTGGAGAATCCGGATACTTCTGTTTCTGGCCGTCCTCGGCCCCGGATTCATTACCGCCAACGTCGATAACGACTCCGGCGGTATCCTCACCTACTCTCAGGCTGGCGCACAGTACGGTTACACCCTGCTGTGGACCATGATTCCCATCACCATCGCCCTCATCGTGGTGCAGGAGATGTGCGCCCGCATGGGCGTGGTCACCGGCAAGGGCCTCAGCGACCTCATCCGCGAGGAGTTCGGCCTCCGCCTCACCGTGGTGTTGATGGTGCTCCTGGTGGTGGTCAACTACACCAACGTGGTCACCGAATTCATCGGCATTGCCGGCTCGCTCCACCTGTTCCACCTCACCAAGTTCATCTCCGTGCCCTTGTGCGCAGCCCTGGTCTGGTTCATGGTGGTGCGTGGCACCTATAAGAGCACCGAGAAAATCTTCCTCGTTGCTTCGCTCGTCTATATCGCCTACATCTTTGCCGGCGTGCTCTCTCAGCCCAGTTGGAGCGAGGCCATCCGCGCCACCGTGCAACTGCCGCCGCGCTCGGTCTGGAGCGACAAGGCCTACATGTACATGGCCATCGGCGTGGTCGGCACCACCATTGCTCCGTGGATGCAGTTCTACCTGCAGTCCTCGATTGTGGAGAAGGGAATTCGCGTCAAGGACTACGCCGCCTCGCGTCTCGACGTCATCATCGGCAGCTTCTTTACTGACATTGTGGCCTGGTTCATCGTGGTAGCTTGCGCCGCCACCCTGTTCACTCATGGCATGGGCGCCATTCAGGTGGCCGCGGACGCCGCCGAAGCCATGCGTCCGCTAGCCGGCGACTACGCTTTTCTACTCTTCGCCTTCGGCCTCTTCAATGCCTCGCTCTTCGCGGCCTCCATCCTGCCCCTTTCCACCGCATACACGGTGTGCGAGGGCCTCGGCGTCGAGTCCGGCGTGGAGCACACCTTCAAGGAAGCGCCCTTTTTCTACTGGCTCTACACCCTGCTCATCGTGTGCGGCGCGGCCACGGTGCTGCTGCTACCCGACGCACAGTTGATGAACGTCGCCATCCTCTCCCAGGTCCTGAACGGCGTCCTGCTTCCTGTCGTCATCATCCTCATGCTGATGCTGATCAATCGCGCCGACCTCATGGGCGAGCACAAAAACTCTCGCCTCTGGAACGTCATCGCATGGGGCACCAGCCTCATCGTCATCGGCATGACCATGGTGATGCTCTGGGGCATGATGCCCGGCCACTGATGCAGCACCCAGTTTCGAATGGAGTTCTCGATTTAGGGAGCCTCTGAATAAGTCGATGTTTTGAAAGGGCACGACTTTAGTCGTGCCGTAAATGCCGCAAAAATGCCGGGTGCCCCCTCCTTGAATCGCCTTTTGATTCAAGGGTGGTAGCCCACAAACCTGGACCGGGCACAAGACAGTGAGCCCGGCACTCCCGATCTCCCTTCTTGCAGAGAATGACCCTCCATTGGCGCACACTAGGAGTTAGCAAGGGGAAGGGGAGAGGTTGAACCGGGTCGGGGGCAACCCTGACAACCTAGACCCCCCACCCCCCTCCCCCCAAGAATGCCCGATTCTGGGGCGTTCTTGGGCCCTCTTTGTAGATGTAAGAGTATTTGAATCAGACATATATAGCCATGGAGCACAAGCCACCCTGTTATCTCAAAGGTAAACAAAATCCATTGAAAATCGCGGTTTTTGAGCCATTTTTGATGGGAAAAGCGGCCTTTAACTGCGCTCTGCCCCATGGATTTTGCAGATTTACAGCAGCTTTCCCGCGGCCAGATCCTTGATTAGTCCACGGTCGGCCACCAGAAAATCGTAGCCGGGCAGGTTTTCCAGCCGTTCCCAGCGGAACTGGTGAAAGATGCGGTTCTCCAGCTCTCCCGCAAACTCGTGCACCGCAAAGAACTGCAGGTCCACCGCGCCGCCATGGCGGTAGTTGTGGCGAATATGCGTTACGCGCGCGCCGATGGTGGCGCGGATTCCGAGCTCCTCGTCCAGTTCCCGTGCCAACGCCTGCTCCGGGCTCTCACCGGGCTCGATCTTGCCCCCGGGAAACTCCCATTGCAGCGCCATAGGCTGGTCCGGACGCCGTTGGCAGATAAGGACTTCGCCTCCGCGGACAATCAGGGCCGCCGCCACAAATCGCAGGGCTGGACCCGGAGGCCTGGGGCTCGAACTGGATTGGACCTCTTCCACCATTCCAGTGTAAACGCATTGAAAGAGGTGCAAGTCACACTGTGATTTGGGTCGACTTGGCAGGGTGAACACCAGCCACCGCCTTTTTCCAGCCTTACCGCAAACCTGTCTCTACTCGCCGGCCACCGCTGCTACCACGCCCTCCGCAGCCTGCGGCCTGAAGTATCCCCACCCTTTTTTTGCCGCCGCATCAAGCAGCGCCGGCGACGGATTCACCGGAAACGCATTCGCCGCGATCTCCATCATGGCCAGGTCGTGTACGGAGTTGCCAAAGACCGCATCGGGGCGGGCCAGTCCTGCCCGCGTCAACGCCGCAGCCTTGGCTTCGTCGGTGGGCACATCCAACAGTTTGCCGGTGATGATTCCGCCCTCCACCGCTACCTCCGCCGCCAGCACCCGTTCGTCGGGAATGCCGTAGGCGCGCACCCCTTCGGCCACCACCCACCTGTTGGTCGAGCTCACCGCCCACATCTCCACCCCGGCCTTGTCCAGCACCGCCAGCAGCGCGGTCATCTCCGCAAACACGCGGCTGCGCACAAACTCGTCAAAGTACTTTGCCGCGGCAGCGCGCAGTTCCTGCTCGCGCAGACCGGCGTAAATCTGCACCATCTCGCCGCAGATCTGCACCTCGCTTACCGTGCCGGCAAGATAGGCTCTGTATCGTGTATCGATCCAGTCGCTGGTGGAGCGCGATACCAGCCCCTGCTCCAGCGTCCACACCATGAAGCCATAGCCCGAGTCGCCGCTCCACAGCGTTCCATCGCAATCGAAGACCGCAACCTTGGGATTACTTTTCAAAACCAGCCGTTCGAACTCATCGGCAGTCCACTTGGGAACTTGAATCTCTGTCGGTGTCAATTGCCCCTCTATTCCGCTTGATAGCCATCCACTTCTATTCTCTTCCATGTCGACCTTTCTTTGCACATAAAGGTTCTGCAAAGAATTCATTGCCTTAGCACTCCATCAATGCGCAACGCAAGAGCGGAAGCGGGCCAAACCTGCGCAGGGCGCAGCGGTTTGCATCCCTGCGCTCGGTCCTGCTATACGTGCTATGAAATGAAACAGCATAAACGTCTTTGCGTGGGTCGCGAATCTTGCACGTTCGCGATCTCTCTCATGGTTTTTGTTCTTCTCGCAGCGTTCGTTCTCGCACCTCAGGCTCGGGCGCAGTTTTCCGGCGCAGTGTCGCCAGCCAGCGCCTACTCCATACCCCAGCCGCAATTGATCCAGCCCGACGCTCTCAGTCGCTTGCTCCGGGCTCCTGCTGCGGCCAGGCCGCTGGTGCTCCAGGTTGGTTCGCGTATCTTTTTTTCTCAAGCGCACATTCCCGGCTCCATCTATGCAGGCCCAGGTTCCCAGCCCGCCGGGTTGCAGTTGCTTGAGAGCTCGGTGGCCTCGTCGCCTAAAGACAGGCTCATCATCCTCTATTGCGGTTGTTGCCCCTGGAACCGCTGCCCCAATGTGGGCCCTGCATACCATCGTCTCCGCGACCTGGGCTTTACCCATGTCAAGGTGCTTTACCTGGCCAGCAACTTTGGCGACGATTGGGTCGCGAAGGGCTATCCCGTTGAAGAGCCCCAGTAGAGCAATGCTCCATGGCCAAAGGACGCGATGAAAATCCCTCGCCGCAGCTCGCTGCCATTCCGCTTTGCGTTCTACGCCTGCCTTCTGGCCCCTGCCGTACTTCATCCCGCGCCCCATTCTCTTCTGCACCGCCCCGCGCCCACCTTCACCCGCAACGACCTCAGCGGCAAGCTGGTGGATCTCCGTGCCTTTCGCGGCCAGGTGGTGCTGCTTAATTTCTGGGCTACCTGGTGCGGGCCCTGCCGCTTGGAGTTGCCGCGCTTTGCCGCCTGGCAAACGCAGTACGGACCCCGGGGCCTCCAGATCCTTGCCGTGTCCATGGATGACGATCCAGCCCCGGTCCGTGCCCTTGTCCGCCAGCTCAATCTCGATTTTCCCGTGGTTATGGGTGACCAGCCGCTGGGGACTCTTTACGGCGGCGTTCTAGGCCTTCCCCAGACCTTCCTCATCGGCCGCGACGGCACCGTCCGCGCCCGTCTCAAGGGCGAAGCCGATCTGCAGTCCCTGGAGAGCCGCGTAAGGCGCCTGCTGGCGGAGCCCAGGCCCTGAGCCCCAACTCTGAGCGCGGATGGCATTGAATCTTCAGCCTGATCCCAGCTCGAAACCATTTTTTGCAACCTGGATATTAGTGAAGTTGATTCCTTGATGAACGAGGTTCAGCGTCGCCGCAGCCTGCCTCGGGTGCGGTCTGACCACGCGGATAATTGAAGGTGTGGACCAAGCCCGCAACCTCTCGCTGCTCAAGGACTACCAAGCGTATCTGCGCGTGGAGAAAGGGTTGCGTCCGCTCACCTGCGAGGCTTACGACAGCGACCTCAAGACCTTTGCAGAGTTCCTTGAAGGCCGTAACGGGGTGTTGCTCACCTGCGCGCAGCAGGATGTATCGGCATTTCTCGAGCATTTGCGGGCCCACGGCATCGACTCCCGCTCGGCGGCGCGCAAGCTGAGCTGCCTGCGCGGCTTCTTCAAGTGGCTGCTCCTGGATCGCCGCATCCACCACGATCCCACCATCAACATCGAGTCCCCGAAGGCGTGGAAGGTGCTGCCCAAGTCGCTGGCGGAGCCGGAAGTGGCGGAGATGCTCGATCGAGCCGCGCTGGCAGCCTCCCATCCCCAGGCACGCGCCACCGATCTGCGCGATCGCGCCATTCTGGAGCTGCTCTATGCCGGGGGCCTGCGCGTCTCAGAAGTTACCTCCCTCGCCACCAGCGACGTCTCGCTGGATGCCGGCCGCGTGCAGGTTCGAGGCAAAGGCGACAAGGAACGCATCGTTCCCCTGGGGCGGATCGCGATGGCCGCCATTGAGCTTTACCTCCGCGAGGGGCGTCCGCATCTTGAGCGCATCACTTCCTCACGGAAGCGCAGCCTGCCGCCCCGTGCGGGACGCGATCCGGCGAGGCTGTTTCTCTCTCTGCGCGGCATGCCGCTTACCCGCCAATGGGTCTGGCACCTGGTGAAAGTGGTGAACAGTACCGCCAGCCCCCACACCCTGCGCCACAGCTGCGCCACCCACATGGTGGAGCACGGCGCCGATCTGCGCAGCGTACAAATGCTGCTCGGCCATGCCGACATCTCCACCACCCAGGTGTACACGCACCTGGCTCTGGGCCACCTCAAAGACGTGTTCCGCAAACACCATCCCCGCGCGGCAGTCAGGCCTGAAGCGGAGATGGACTCGGCTTCTGAGCAACCGCAGTTGGCAGATGCCTCATCGAAGCCCCGCCTCTTTCTTCTCCGCAAAGGTGCAAAGCCGCGCACTACGCAACCCGCCGTTCTTTCCGAGACAGATAAAAAGCCGAGCGCGGAAGAAGATATGGGAGATCGCGAGGCCGGCCCGGCCTCCGTTGTTTCCGAACCGGAAAAGGAGCCGGCATGACCGCCCGTTCCAAGTCCGCAACCAACCGGGCTCTCGCGGATCTTGTCGACGAGTATCTGCGCGTGCTGGCCAACGAGCGCGGTGCATCGGCGCATACCCTGCGTGCCTACCACCGCGAGATTCATGCCTTCGCCGCCTACATCGCTCAGCACCACGGCAAAAAATTCGCCGTCGACCGCATTGACCACACCCACATCCGCGCCTACCTCGGCACGCTTTATGAGCGCGGTCTTTGCAAAGCCTCTACCGCGCGGGCGCTGGCCTCCATTCGCAGTTGGTTCCGCTGGCTGGCGCGTGCTCACTACGTCGACCAGAACGTGGCCTCGCTGGTGTCCACCCCGCGCCTGCCCAAACATTTGCCCCGCGTGCCTTCCATCGAGCAGATGAATCGCGTTGTCGATTCCGTGGGCGAAGATGCTGCCAGCTGGCCCACCCGGGATCGGGCCATCCTTGAGCTGCTCTATGGCTGTGGCATCCGCAACGCGGAGTTGACCGGCCTCAACCTTAACGATGTGTACTGGGCCAACGAAGCCATTCTGGTGCGTGGCAAAGGCCAGAAGCAGCGCCTCGTTCCCCTGGGCGATGCGGCGGCCAAGGCCTTGCGGGCCTATCTGGCAGAGCGGTCAGCGCATCTTGCTGCCGCCAACCGCGCCAAAGCGCCTGCCACTCCGGCGCTCTTCCTCAACCTGCAGTTGCGCGGCCTGGCCCGTGCCGGTGGGCAGGCGCGCCTCACCACCCGCAGTGTGGGCCGCATCGTCAAGCGCATCGCCATTCGGCGCGGCCTCTCCTCCGATGTCCATCCCCACACCCTGCGCCACGCCTTCGGTACGCACATGCTTGAAGAGGGCGCGGATCTGCGCGCCATCCAGGAAATTCTGGGTCACGAGCGCCTCTCCACCACCCAGCGCTATACCCAGCTCACCTCGGCCCAGTTGACCGAGGTCTACGACAACACCCATCCCCGCGCGCGCTAGGTTGATCTCCACGGCAGTGTCCGCATTTAGAAGCTGATCTTGCGCTCGGGAAACCACGTAAGCTGAATCGTCGTGGTGGTCACCGTCTGCTGCCCGGGAAGATACATAGGCAGACCTGAGCTATCCGGAACCGGCGCCTTCCAGTGCTCAAACGCGAAGTTGCCGTTGATCTCGAAGTCACGTCCTACTCGCTTCACCGCCTGGAAGTTGATGTCGTTCAACGTCGTGCCGCCGGGGACAAAATCTTTCGCCACTTTCTGGTTGCGCACCCCTACCTGCAGCCATTCATTGCCGCTCAGGTGATACGTAATCCAGCCCTGCCCGCCCTTGCCTTCGCGCCCGATCCAGTCGCCAAACAGCATTCCCTTGTTGGTATAGCCCTGTTTCTGGATGTACTCCCAATACATGAAGTGGCCCACCGAGCTGGTGCTGACCGGCGGATCGGTGGAGACTGCTTCAGCGCGAACATCCAGCTTCGGGATTCCGGGTACATGCGACAGGTAAAGCCCCGGCCGAATTGCGGCCCTGCGCGGCGCGTCGATGGGCGAAACATCGTCATGCACTTCCGAATCGCTATAGAGCGTCAGCCATTTGCGCAGGAGCGGAAGCCGGTAGGAAAAGTCGAACGCGCCAAAGCGCGCCCCCGGGTCCTCTCTGCTCTGCTTCACTGCAGCGGACGGGCTCGCGAAGCTGAAAAAGCTTTTCAGAAAAGTGTGCAGCGTGATCGGCGCATGCCCTTTGCCGCCCCAGATCACGGTGCGCTCGAAGCCAAACTCCAGGTTCTCCGTCGGCCTGAAGCTTACTTTCTCCACGTGCTCCCACGGGTCGTTCGGCGCCACGTGCCCTTTTAGCGATCCCACCAGGAAGTCGTAGCGGAACGGCCCCGTAACCCACGAGAGCCCCGGAACGTGCAGCGGCTCGATGCGGTTGATGCGAAAGGAGTAGATATTCTCTGCGTTGTTGCTGTAGGCCATGCCGCCACCCAGCCCTTGCCCCAGCCACTCGTCCTGCTTGCCAAACGAGATCTCGTGATTCAGATAGTGCGCGGAGACATATGCCTCCATCACCCGTCCGTCAGTTGCCTTCGCCACCGGTCCCAAAGGAATGGTCGCCTGGCTATAGGGCAGGTTGGTGACAGGATTGATGAACGGGACGCCGTCGATGGCAGAAAGCGTCTGCGCCAGCGCCGTCGGATAACCGTCCGCCGAAGGCGCTCCCTGAAACTCGCCACGCACATACATCAGGAACCGCCCTGCCGACGCATAGCCGCTGGCGCCCGTGTAGTTGTTGAATCCGCTGGCATAGGGGCGGCCATAGTCGTTCACAATCGTCTGGCCCAGATGAAAACTGTCGCGCAAGGGCGTACCGCTTATGGCCCGCGCCACGGTGTATACCGTCTCCAACTGCGTGTTGCCTTGATGCAGCCGGCAGGGACCCTGCGTATCCTCTTCCAGGTAGCGATTCAGCGCTTCATAAATGCCCTGTGCTTCGTCGGTGCCCGGTCCGGCATCGGCATCGTCAATGCGCGCACCCGCCGTCTCCAGCATGTGGTCCACACTGGCGCGCGTCCACGGCCGCATGCCCAGAAACATATTGTCTACAAAGCCCAGCGAATAGAGCCGCAGCATCGCGGGATAGACCCAGCTGTCCACTGGAATATAAGGCGAGTCCAGAATCGAAGGCTCGCAAACCGGCACGGGACGGCTGGGGTCGTGCCCTCGCTGTCCGCCGCCTTCCGGCGCTCCCGGCGATTCTGCACCGAGTGGGCTGGTCGTCAGGAGGAGAATTCCTGCCATCACGGTCGTCCATGGCATGACAGAAACCAGGACCGCACGTCTGGTCACGTTCATTCCCTCACTTTACCATTTAGTTGTTGCGCCAGGCCGGTTCACAAAGCGCCGTTTCCCGGTCAGAATGTGAGCTGTGCGTGCGCCGCACAATCCCGCAATCGCGGCCCGGAATTCGCTGCCCAAAAGACGCTGCGCAGCATTTGGTTTGGACTAATTTGTCCAGCGTCCGGCAGCTACATCCAACTCCCGGCTGAATTCCGCTACCACCCGTTGCGCCTCTTCCGCATTGAACAACTGCTTCCGTTCCAGGTAGGCCTGCATCTTCAGGATGGGGTCGTGGGCGTTCCGTTGCTCTGTTTCGTCCCCGTTCATTCCTGAAGTGCTTTGAAAGCGGGTGACCACGCATTCGATCAGCGTTCCTCCGCGGCCCTGCCGTGCCCGCGCCAGGGCCTCGAACGCCACCCGGTATACTGCCACAACATCGTTGCCGTCCACGGTGATTGCGGGGACGCCGAGGGCCAATGGCTCCATGGCAAAATTAGGGGCCTCGCCTTGCACCCCACCGCTCTCTCGCTCCGCATGCGCATCTTCGTGAATGACAAATAGAATCGGCAACTCGTTCGTTCCCGCATAGCTCAGCGCTTTGCACCATGCGCCAGCTTCATCCTGCCAGTCTGCGCAGAAAACTACCGCGACTTTCCCATTTCCGGCCGTCTTGTTGGCCAGCGCTGCGTTGCGGGCCGCTCGTATCTGCTCATCCGCGGTCTGCGCCGGAATCCCAGCCCCACCGCCATTCCCGCTTTGCTCCACTGCGGAATGCCAGCCGTTGCCCGTTTTGCCCAGGCTCGCGAACAACTTCTCCGGCGGCATACCTTTCACGAACCCCGCAACCAGACTGCCGCGCGAAAGGCTCAGCGTGTCCCCCGGCAGCAGGTCTGCAACTACCCCAGCCATCGCCGCCTCGCGCCCCACTCCAGCCGCAAAATCTTCCCCGGCGCTGCCCTGCCGCCGCAGCAGTTCCACCCGCTCTGCAATCATCCGGCACTTCACCATGGCCGTGTAGAGGCCAAGCAATTTTCCGTCCGAGATCAGCGAGAATCCGTTCTTCTCTGCTCGCGCCACGGTGGCGCCAGTTGCATCTTGCCCTGTGCTTGGAATTGTCAACGTCGCAGGCTTTTTCATCGGTTGATGCGATTGTAACCGCACCCCGTGCAACGCGATTGCAATCCGCGAAAGCCTGGTGCGCTTCGGTTTGGTTCGCAACTGACCGCAACGCGTCGACTGGCCCGTCTGCTCCATGCACGCTCCGCCAGGAAGGCGTACTCTATTCGCTGTCATCCGATTGCAGCCACACGGGCCTTCGTCTTTTTACCCAGATGTTTGGCTGCAACCTAATCTCGATCTGATACTGGAAGAGGAGAACGAATATGAATCGGCGAACTTTTTTGGGCGCGCTCTCTGCGGCTGGCGCAGCCACCATGGCCGGCCACCATCTCGCATGGGCAGCGGAGCAGCGGCGCATCAAGCCGATCGGGATTCAGCTCTACACTGTCCGCGATGCGTTGCGGCATGATTATGACGGCACGCTGGCCGGGCTCGCCGAAATCGGCTACCGCGAAGTTGAGTCCGGCCAGGACCAGGACAAACCACCAAAGGAAATGCGGGAAGCCTTGAATCGTCATGGCTTGACCTCGCCTTCGTATCACGTGGATTGGAAACGCCTCGGCGAAGACCTGCCCCAGGTCATTGACGACAACAAAATCGTCGGCCGCACATACCTTGTCATGCCGTGGATCCCCGAGGAAGTTCGCAACCAGCCCGATGGTTGGAAGCACGCGGCGGAGTACCTGAACCATGCCGGGGAGACGGCGAGGAAATCAGAGATCCAGCTTGCCTATCACAATCATTGGATGGAATTCATACCTTTGCCGGATGGAAGACTTCCCTACGATCTCCTGCTGGAAAACACCGATCCGAACCTGCTCAAGATGGAGATGGATCTAGGCTGGATCACGGTGGGCGGACAGGATCCCGTCAAGTATTTTCAGCGCTATCCCGGCCGATTCCCCCTGGTCCACGTCAAAGATGTGCATTCGATTCCAGATGCAGCCAGCGTTCGCGGAGGCCGGTTCGCCGGAGAGAACATGTCGATTCTGGCCGACGTGGGCACCGGCGTGATTGATTGGAAACGAATCTTCGTTCATTCGGAACAGGCCGGCATCAAGCACTATTTCGTCGAGCATGACAATCCGAAGAATTCCATGGAGACGGCGCGCGTCAGCTACCAGTATGTTGAGCGGCTTCGTTTCTGACGCACCACCCGGAGCAACCAGTTTGCGCTCAGATAGCGTACTCTATTCGCTGTCATCGGATTGCGGCCGAACCGGCCTCTGTTTTTCCACCGAGGTGTTGGCATGAAGTTGTATAAACTGATCGCCCTAGTTGTTCTGCTGCTTCCGTCGCTCGCCCTCGCCAAGGACAAGTCGAAGAAGCCCGATGTCTCTCCGCTCTTCAACAACGCGACCTACGTTTACGTGGAAGCGGAGGATGGAGACATAGGCAATCCGGGTCTCGGTCCTGCGGACCAGCAGGCTATCGCCGACGTGCAAAATGCCGTGCACGATTGGAAGCGCTACTCTCTCGCCACCGAGCGCAGCAAGGCCAACCTCATCTTTGTGGTGCGCAAGGGCCGCGTCGCCAGCGCGCAGGCGCACATCGGCGCTTCCGGCGTCTACCGTCCAGCGCCGGGTCAGCCTGCCAACCAGAACCCGGCCCAAATGCAGCAACCGGCTGGGGTATCGGAAATGGCCGACGCTGAGGCTGGCCCGCCTGAGGATACGCTCCGCGTTTTTCTGCTAGATCCTAATGGCAAGCGTGTCGGTCCCATCTGGAATCGTTCCCTGCGCAACGGTCTCGACGGTCCTCAGTTGATTCTTTTCCAGCAGCTCAAGGCTGCCGTCGAACGCGCCTATCCACCCGCGCCGCCGACCCCGGTGTCCCAACCCTGACCGCGGTCGCGCCGTTCGCGAGTGCAATCCCCGCCGGGCGGTGCACGGACCCTGTGCCTCTGCGTCTGAATTCGAGCGCGCCTGTCTACGTTGAGTAGTCCGCGTTGATGTGGATGTATTCGTGGGTCAGGTCGGTAGTCCAGAATACGCACGACCCCGCACCCTGGTTGAGCTGGATGGTGATGGAGAATTGCGCCTTCTGAAGATATGCGTGTGCCGCTGTCTCGTCGAACTCTGCCGCTCGCCCTCCATTGCGGCAGATGGCCAACTCGCCGAACCGGATGTCGATACGCTCCGGGTCAATCTGCGCGCCGCTGTAGCCGATGGCCGCCACCAGCCGCCCCCAGTTGGGGTCGCAGCCGGCCCACGCGGTTTTCACCAGCGGCGAGTGCGCAATCGCCTTAGCCACTCGCAGAGCGTCGGCCTCTGTGGCCGCCCCTTCAATCCGCAGTTCCACCACGTGCGTGACGCCTTCGCCGTCGGCCACAATCTGCCGCGCCAGCGAAGTGCACACCTGGGTCAGCGCGGCGCCAAACTCCGCATTCTCCGCGCCCACGTCCGCGCCGCTCGCCCCTGAGGCCAGCAGCAGCACCGTGTCGTTGGTCGAAGTATCGCCATCCACCGAGATGCGATTGAAACTCACCTCGATAGCCCGGCGCAGATAGGCGTCCAGCACCGCCGCTTCCATGGCCGCGTCGGTCAGGATGTACACCAGCATCGTGGCATGCGGCACAAGCTGCGGATGAATCATGCCGGAACCCTTGCAGGCCGCGGCGATGCGCACTTCCTTGCTCTCGATCTCCACCCTGGCGAAGGCCGTCTTCTCCACCGTGTCGGTAGTCAGGATGGCCTCGGCAAACTGCTGGAAGTGGTCGAATTCCGCGCCCAGTCCCGCGGCCACAGCGGGCAGTGCGGCAATCAGTTTCTCTGCGGGCAATGGCACGCCGATCACTCCGGTCGAGGAAGGAAAGACTTCTTCGGGCTTGCAGCCGAATGTTTCTGCGGCGGCTTTGCAGGTGGCGCGGGCCGCGTCCATGCCGGCTTGCCCTGCGGCGCAGTTGGCGTTGCCCGCGTTCACGGCCACCACGCGCACCTTGCCGCCCGTGGCACGCAGATGTTCTTTGTCCACCGTCAGCGGTGCGGCGGTCACACGGTTGCTCGTGAAGGCCGCTGCCGCGCAGGCCGGCGCATCGGCCACAATCAGGGCGAAGTCGGTTCGGCCGCTCTGCTTGAGCCCCGCCTTGGCCGCGCCAAAACGGAAACCCTTGGGAATGAGAAATTGGGAGATTTCGCTCATGAAGTTAACCCATTTAATCTAGCAGGTGAGGGTTGGATGACCGAGGACGCGAATTTTCCTGATCAGAGTGAGTTTCTTTCGCTGAGCAACGTAAATGTGGCGCGCGGCGAACGCGTGGTGCTGCACGACATCAACCTAATCATTCGCACCGGCGAGCACGTGGCCATCCTCGGCCCCAACGGGTGCGGCAAATCCTCGCTCATCTTTACGATGACCTGCCAACTTTACCCCGTATTCCTCCCCGGAATGCAAGTCCGCATCTTCGGCCGTGACCGGTGGGACCTGACCCAATTACGCCGCCATTTTGGCGTGGTCAGCTCGGGCCTCCATGGCGCCGAGCTTCCTGGCGAACGCACCGCCGTTACGACCGGGCTCGATGCCGTCATCGCCGGATTCTTTTCGGCGTCCACGCTCTGGCCCAATCTCCACGTGACGGATGAAATGCGCGAACTCGCCGCCGAAGCCCTGGAGCGCATGGAAGCCACTCACCTCGCCTATCAACTTGTGGGTGAAATGTCTGCCGGTGAAAAGCGGCGCATCCTTATCGCCCGCGCTCTCGTCCATCGCCCCCGCCAGTTGCTTCTCGACGAGCCCTCCAACGCCCTCGACCTTGCCGCACAGCGTGAGCTTCGAGAAACCCTCCGGCGCCTCGCCGCTGAAGGCACCGGCCTCGTGCTCGTCACGCATCACCTCAGCGACATCCTGCCTGAGATCAAGCGCGTCATTCTTATGCGCGCCGGCCGCGTCGTAGGTGACGGTCCCCGCGAGCAGCTCCTCACCGCACCCCGTCTTACCGAGCTCTTCAACACCCCCGTCCACATCGGCTGCGATGAGGAGTGGCTTCATAGCTGGTAGGCAGGGAAGCACTGGCAGTATGCATGTCTGGCGCCTGTGCACTCGCACCCCATGCGTTTAACCTAATTTTGAGGAGCTTGCCCGCATGATGAACATCGAACTCACAAAGCAGACGCGCTCTGCAGCCATCGCGTCGCTGCAACGCTATTTCCAGGAAAATCTGCCTGAGCCCGTTGGCGATTTACCCGCGGGCCTGCTGCTCGACTTCTTTCTCCGGGAAATCGGTCCCGTCATTTACAACAAGGCCATCGCCGACGCGCAGGCCCGTCTCCTGCTTCGCGTATCCGACCTCAATGGCGAACTTTACGCCGACGAATTCCAATACTGGCCTCGTCTCGTCAGCAAGCGCAAGAGTCACCGCTAATGATTTTTCTCCGCATCCCGCAACTCCCGCCGCTTGACTCCCGGCACAGGCCGGTTTAGCTTAGCGGTACACGGGAAAGGAGGTTGATCCAGCCAATGCAAAAAGATTCTTCCAGTTGTAAATTACGTGAGGTGACTGAGGCCTGAGGTCCTTGCGCCCCAGAGCATTTCAAGCGTCTCCATGAGCCGAGACCATCGGCGCCAAGCCGAAGATTTCGCGCTCTCACTTGAAATGCCATAGCCCCAATGCAAGTCCCCGCGGTAATCTGCCGCCGGGCCACTGGCACTCGCGGAAGCGCGATGGCCTCCAGTCCAATCCCAACAGTCCACCGGCAGCGGCCTGGGAACCTTCCCGGGCCGTTGTTGCGTTTTGATCCCCACCACGGCTATCCCCTCCCGCCGCCTGGGTTATACTCCGTCTGCGTTCTTCACAGCCAAAGCCGCTGCTGTCAACGGCCTGGGGCTGTCATCGGCGTTCAGGGCGGCCATGTTCTCACGCGCCGTGCCCGCAGCATCAGATCGCCCAACCCGCATTCGAAGCAGCTTTGTACGCTTCAGACCAACTGCAAAAAGGAATCAATCATGGAGAGTCGCTACCTGGTTCATCGCAAGTTCAGCATTCCGGCAATCGCCTGCGTGCTCGTCCTCGCCGCGGCCGCAATGGCGCAGGACATTCCCACCGCCAAACCTGAGTCGGTTGGCCTCTCTTCCGAGCGGCTCGACCGCATCGCCGCCGCAGTCGGCCAGAGCATCGCCGACAAGCAGATCGCGGGAGCGGTCACCATGGTGGTGCGCCACGGCCACGTGGCTTGGTTCAAAGCCCAGGGCATGAGCGATCGCGAGGCGGCCAAGCCCATGCAGCCCGACACCATGTTCCGCATCTGCTCCATGACCAAGCCCATCACCAGTGTCGCGGTCATGATTCTCTACGAAGAGGGCCGCTTCCAGTTGGACGATCCCGTCTCGAAATACCTGCCCGAGTTCAAGAATCCCAAGGTGCTGGTGAAGCCCGCCTCGGGTCAGCCTTACTCTATTCCCGCCGCCCGCGAAATCACCATTCGCGATCTTCTGCGCCATACCTCCGGCCTTACCTACAACTGGAATGAAGATCTCGGCAAGATGTACAACGATGCCAACGTCGCGAGCGGATTGCTTCCCTACGACGGCACCATTGCCGACAGCGTCAAGCACCTCGCCGCCCAGCCTCTGCTCTTCAGCCCCGGCGATCGATGGGAATACAGTCTCGGCGTCGACGTTCTCGGGCGCCTGGTCGAAGTCGTCTCAGGCAAACCGCTCGACGAGTTCTTCCGCACCCGCATCTTCGAGCCCCTGGGTATGAAAGACAGTTACTTCTTTCCCCCCGACGACAAAGTGAGTCGTCTAGCCACCGCCTACCAGTACGACGACGCCAAGGGATTGAGCCGCTTTCCTGACGGCAACGTCACTGAAGGGCTTCTCACTTATTCGGCTGACTATCCCTATCGCGGACCCAAGAAGCTATTTTCCGGCGGCGGCGGTCTCGTCTCAACTGCATCGGACTATGCCCGTTTCTGCCAGATGATGCTCGACAACGGCAAGGCGGGACAAACTCGCTTGTTGAGCCGTAAGTCAGTCGAACTTATGACCTCTGACCAACTCGGCAAGATAGGTCCAGACCAGGGCTTTGGCTTGGGCTTTGGCATCTCCGGAGTGAAAGGCCCCCTGTCTGAGTTGGGATCGGTTGGGTCTTATAACTGGGGCGGTTTCTTCTACACCGGTTTTTCCATTGACCCGAAGGAACAAATGATCGTGATCTTCATGGCCCAGTTACACCCCGCGGGCAGCGTGGACATAGAACAAAAAGTGCAGACCCTGGCCTATCAGGCCATCAACGACTAAGTCTCTGACGGTTGGTCGCTGTTTCAACATCGGGTGCCCCTCCGGCTCCCATCATTCTGCGGCGTCTCCTTGTCAGTACCGGGCAGCGCCGCACTGCGTTACACTCAGGCCAAAGCAGGTCTCCTGTTGCTATGGAGGAGGCTATGTCAGTCCAGTGGATTTATTTCGCGAAGAATCCACTCGAGTATTCAGTTCGCGAATCAATAGAATCAGGAGAAATGCGGTAATGCGGGTCTTCGGCATCGATTGCGGGACGGAGATTACCGGGTATGGCGTTGTGGAGTCCGACGACGCGGCACGGGAGCCGCGTCTTATCTGCAAGGCAATGGGTGCGATCCGCCTGGCCAAGACTAGGCCGCTGCCCGAGCGTTTGGCTCAGGTGTTTCGCGAGTTGACTGCCGAATTGGAGCGCTGGCGGCCCCAGGTGGTTGCTGTCGAAGGGGTTTTCTACTCGGTGAATGCCAAGTCGGCCTTGAAACTGGGCCAGGTCCGGGGTGTAGCCCTGCTGGCCGCGGCCACCCAGGGATTGCCGGTGGCAGAGTATGCTCCGCTGCTCATCAAGTCCAGTGTCGTGGGCTATGGCCTCGCAAAAAAGGAGCAGGTGCAGTTCATGGTGGCCCGACTGCTGAATTTGAACGACTTGCCGCAACCCCCCGATGTTGCCGATGCTTTGGCCATCGCCATTTGCCACATCCACACCGCGCAGACCCTGGTTCTGCAGGGAGTCGCGCCATGAGGACCGTACTGTTGGCGGTGGCTGCGGCATTGCTGGCCTTCCCGGCGCAGGGGGCATCCGGCCCGGTCCTTCGCATCGACTTTTCCAATCCTGGCCTCACTCCCTCCCAGTGGAGCATGGTGATTCACCCCGACGGCAGCGGGCACTTTCACGCCGAACGCGGCATCGCCCCCGTTGCGGCGCCAGAAATCATGGAACCCGGCAACGTAGACCGTGACATTCTCCTGAGCGAACCGTTCGCAAGTCGCGTCTTTCAAACGGCTCACGACCAAAGGCTGCTCAGTGGGGCCTGCGAAAGCCACATGAAGGTTGCCTTCCAAGGTTGGAAGAAAATCAGCTATAGCGGACCGGATGCCCAGGGAGGTTGCCAGTTCAATTACTCCCGCGATAAGGAGATTCAGGAGTTAGGTGACTCACTTGTCGCTGTAGCTTCCACCATCATTGAAGGCGTCCGCCTGGAAATGCTCCTGCAGCACGACCCCCTCGGGCTCGATAAGGAGATGGAGTTCCTGACGGAGGCTGAGAAAGATGGGCGTGTGCAACAGATTTGCGCCATTCGGGGCATCCTGGAGCGACTTGAAGGGGATTCCGCTGTTTTGGACCGGGTGAGGAAGCGGGCGCGACAACTGTTGGGAGAGCAGGAAAAATAAACACCGGCACCAGAGGCGTTTCACCGCGACTTTCCCCTTCTTTTAGTAGTCAAATAGAGTTGGGCTCTGGCAGGTGCATACTTATCAGGGACTGTACGGCCGATTGGGGGAATTCCATGAAGCGCATGAAGAAAGTTGGGATTGTGTCTGACGCCGGGATCCTGGGACTGGCAGTCCTGGCGATGGGAACGACGGTGCTTACTCCTGCGCTGATCGCCCAGGACGCTAACTCGACAGCCCGGGCGGTACGGCTCAGCAGCGTGGATGGACAGGTGCAGTTGGCCCAGGGAGCGACAGTACTGGCACAGCAAGCTCTTGCCAACACGCCGCTCTTTGAAGGAACGCAGATTTCGACCGCGGACGGCGGCAAGGCCGAGGTGCAGTTTGAAGACGGCAGCGTGGCCCGGATTTCGCCAGACAGTTCGCTCAGGCTGAGCGTTCTGCGGCAAGTGGCGGACGCGACAGATGCAGAAATCGTGTTGGAGGGAGGCCTGGGGTACTTTGAACTGCAAGGCGACTCTCCGGCCGGCCATCTCCGGGTCCGCTTCGGCGATACCGTGGTGACCGCCAGCGGGTTCACAGTCTTGCGCATCAACCTCGATACCCCTCCCGGTGAGCTCGCAGTCTTCTCAGGCAATGCACATCTTGAGAGCGGCACTGCCCTGGCGCTGGATCTGCACGGGGGCGAGAGTGTGGTGCTCAATCGCAGCGATCCTGCTCACTATTCCCTGTCAGAGTCGATCGAACCCGACTCCTGGGATGCGTGGAACTCCGACCGCGATCAGGCCCTGACTGCGCAGGAAGCGGAACGCACGCCGGCGACATCCGGTTTGGTCAACAGTAACAACCCTGCCTGGAGCGATCTGGATGCCAACGGCAATTGGTATAACGTGCCGGGCCAGGGGTATGTGTGGTCGCCTTACGAGGCGGGTAACTCCGGCTGGGATCCCTACGGCATGGGCAACTGGATGTGGAATCCGGGTTACGGCTACATGTGGATTTCTGGCGAGCAGTGGGGCTACATGCCCTACCAGTGCGGCGCTTGGAACTACTTCAATAGCTTCGGCTGGGGTTGGGCGCCGGGAGGCTGTAACCCATGGTGGGGCGGCGGCGGATGGGGCTACCTCATCGGAAATGCGCCCTATCGCTACCAGCCTCCGCGTCGTCCGCGCGGCGGGCCGGTAAGGCCGCGAGGTGGGGCGCCTGTGAAGGGGGGTCAGTCCTACCCGGTCGTAGCCGTCAACCGCTTACATAACCTCGGATCGGAAACTCCGCTAAGAGACAGAAACGCGCCGCTTTTGACCGGTGGTAATCTGGTGCATCCTATTCGGCCGGTTTCAACTCTCGTGCAACCTCGCGAAACAGCTCTGGGAGGCGCGAATCGGCAACCACCTGCCTACTCGGTGACTGGCGTCGTAGCCAGGCCACAATACATTCCCGCTCCCAACCCGGGTACCAGGAATGATCAAAATGGCCAAACTGTCTGGGTCGGATCAAGGTCTCTCAACGGCGGTTCTCGCGCGCCGGTGAGTAACCCGGGCGGTACCTATCGTCCTTCAGCGCCCAACCACACTTCTTCCGGCGGCGGAGTATCTGCCGGTCGTCCTTCAGCAGGCAGCGGGGGCGGCGGCTCTGGCGGTGGCGGCCACAGCAGTGCCGGTGGTGGTGGCAGCTACAGCGGTGGTGGTGGTGGCGGCCACGCTGGTGGTAGTGGCGGTGGTGGCGGTGGTGGCGGGGGGGGCGGCGGACACCGCTAAAGAGTTAGATTGATGTATCCGTAGTTTCAGGGGCCACTTCGTTCTTCGCGGTGGCCCCTTCACTTTGCAGGCTGCGCCACAGTGCCGCAAATGACTCCAGAGCCACGGTTTCTGCTCGCGCCCTGGGCTCTATGCCCGCATCCGCAAGACCGGCAGCCACAAGGGTTGCAGCCATTCCCGCGGCGCGCAGGTTGTTGGCCAGGGTTTTACGTTTCTGCGCAAAAGCGTGGCGCAAGAACTGGATGAACTCCGATTCCTTGACCCCCATCTCAGCAAAGCGCGGCGCGAACCGCCAGCGAATCACGGTTGAGTGCACCTCGGGCGGCGGTGAAAATGCGCTCGGCGGCAGTGTGAACAGCTTCTCCACCGGTCCGTACATCTGCACACTTGCCGACAGCACTCCGAAGTCGCGTGAGCCGGGCCCGGCAGCCACGCGGTCTGCCACCTCACGCTGCACCATCAACACCGCACGGTCCAGCGCGGCGTGGCTGGCGGCCAGCTTCAGCAGAATCGGCGACGTGATGTAGTAGGGCAGGTTGCCCGCCACGGTTAGCCGTTCGCCTGCAGCGGCGGCCGCCGCGGCAAAATCAAACTCAAGCACGTCCTGCTCCACCACCGTCACCCGTTCCGGCGCGAACTCCTCGCACAGCCGGGCAGCCAATGCACGGTCCAGTTCGATGGCCAGCACCCGCCCGGCCCGGCCGGCAAGTGCGCGTGTAATCGCACCCCTGCCCGGGCCGATCTCCACCACCGTGCGGCCTTCGCAGCCGCCCACTGCGGCGGCAATCCGCTCGATAGCCTGCGCATCACGGAGAAAGTTCTGACCGAGCTTGGGTTTGGATGGCATGAACTCATCCAATGGTAGACGAGCGCCGGCCGGGGCTCTTGAGTGCAGGCGTAGTAGACTTGCCATTTGGCGGTGCCTGCTTGCCTGTACGCAGTTTTCCGCTCCGCCATGGAGAAGCAACGATGCACATTGCCTTTGCTGCCTCGGAGTGCGTACCCTTTGCCAAGACCGGCGGTCTGGCCGACGTGGTCGGCGCATTGCCGCCGGAGCTGGCCCGGCTGGGCCACCAGGTCACGGTCTACCTGCCCCTTTATGCCTCGGTTCATCCTTACCTGATCTCCCCATGGAAGTACGCCGTCCGCTCCATCACCATTCCCTTCGAGTCTTACAACCGGTTTGTGGGAATCGTCGATGGCGGCCAACGGAATGGCGTGCAGTACTACTTCATAGACTGTCCTGAACTATTTGATAGGAAAGAACTTTACGGAACCAAGACTGGGGATTACCCAGACAATGCCGAGCGCTTCGGGCTGTATTGCCGCGCGGTCCTTGAGGCGACCAAGCAGCTTGGTGTTCCGCAGGTTTTCCACGTCCACGACTGGCAGGCGGCACTTATTCCGGTGTTTCTGCGGACCGTGTATTACTTGGACCCGGTACTCGGCAATGCGGGCGTCGTATTGACGATTCACAACGCGGGCTACCAGGGCTTGTTTCCACCCATCACCACCCAGCGCCTCTTGTTTCCGTGGGAGATTTTCACCATGGACAGGGTGGAACAGTACGACAACTTTAACTTCCTCAAGGGTGGCGTGGTGTACTCCGACATGCTCACCACGGTCAGCCGCAAGTATGCCCAGGAGATTCAAACCCCGGAGTTCGGCGAGAAGCTCGACGACGTTCTCCGCAAACGCGCCGGTGACCTGCGCGGCATCCTGAACGGCGTCGACTATAGCCGATGGGATCCGGCCACCGACGGCAATCTTGCCGCACACTACTCCGCTGACAATCTGGCCGGCAAGGCCGGGTGCCGCACCGACCTCCTCCATGCGTTTGGCCTGGAAACGGTTAAGGAATTTACTCCGGTCATCGGCATCGTTTCGCGTTTTGCCACCCAGAAAGGCTTTGACCTGGTCGAAAAGATTGCCCCGCAGCTTGTGGAGCGCGACGTGGCCGTGGTGGCCCTGGGTACGGGCGAACCCAACTACGAGAGCTTCTTTCGTGAATGGGCATTCCGGCATCCGGGCCAGGTGGCCGTGCAGATCCGTTATGACGATGCGCTGGCGCACAAGATCGAGGCCGGTTCCGACATTTTCCTTATGCCTTCGCGCTATGAGCCTTGCGGCCTCAACCAGATTTACTCGCTCAAGTACGGCGCAGTGCCGGTGGTACGCGCCACCGGCGGCCTCGACGACACTATCGAAGAGTGGAATGCGGAGAAGGGAACCGGAACCGGCTTCAAGTTTGAGGACTACACACCAGAGGGCTTGCTGACGGCAATAGACCATGCGTTGGCAGTCTATGAGGACAAGAAGAGCTGGAAGAAGTTGATGCTCAACGGCATGGCGCGCAACTACAGTTGGGAGCAGCCAGCCAGAGAGTACGCCGAAGTCTACGAAGAAGTGGCGCGGCGAAGGGCGTAAGGAACCGGCGGACCCGAGATCAAGCGGGGCGCCGGCAATTTCAGTGCCTTTCCAGAAATATCATTCCGCAGGCACCGAAGCCCCGTATCGTCTTCGCACCAGCCAGAGCACCGGCAATCCGAGCAGAATGAGTCCGCTTCCCAGCAGCGAACCCTTCAGGTTGCCTGCATAGCTCCAGATCAGCACTGCCCCAGCGCACAAAACAAAAACCGCCGGTAACACCGGGTAGCCCCACACGCGGTAGGGCCGCGCCACGTCAGGCTGCTTGTGCCGGTACACAAAAACCGTGGTTGCCGTGAGCATATAGAAGAGCCACTCCGCAAAGACGGCCAGCTCGAAGTGCTGCTGAAACTGGCTCAGGAAAAGCAGCAATACGGTGGAGAGCAGTCCCTGCACCATCAGCGATGTGGAGGGAGACTGGAAACGAGGATGGATGTGCGCGAACTGGCGAAAGAAAAGCCGGTCGCGCGCGGCCGCAAACGGAATGCGCGCGCCGGACATCACCGTTCCGTTCAGAGTCACGAAGATCGAAAGCGCCATTGCCGCGGCCACAAAGCCCGCTCCACCCGGACCGGCGACCACTGCAAGCGCTGCCACGGCAGGCCGCTCGCTGCTTGCGATTTGTGCCGCGGGCAGGATGTACTGGATGGCGGCGTTGGTGGCCATAAAGAAAATGCCTACGATGAACAGGCCGCCGATCAGAGCGATGGGAAGGCTGCGCTCCGGGTGGCGCACCTCTCCAGCCACCATGGTCAGGTCGTTCCAGCCGTCGTAGGCCCACAGCGTAGCGATCAGCGCCAGCATGAATCCGCTCCAGCCGCCGGTTGCGTTCGGCAGCCGGGTGGTAAAGTTGGTCCACGTTCCCGCTGCGGAGGCAAAGCACAGCCCCGCGACAATCAGAATCAGAATCCCTTTGAGAATGGTGAAAACAAGTTGGAAATCCCCGGCCTTCTTGATGCCCAGGTAGTTCAGCCCCGTCATGAACCAAGTCACAGCGATGGCGAACACCTGGGACCAGAGCAGCGGCAGCGGGCCGCCCATTCCCAGAACCTGCGCCCTGAGCCAGCGGAAGGCGGGGAAGAACTCCAGCGTGCGCGCCAGGCCAAGGGTGACTGCAGCAATTGAGGCCGGCTTGGCCACCGCAAACCATGTCCACATGTAGAGAAAGGCCGCCGTGTCGCCATACGCGCCGCGCAGGTAGACATATTCGCCGCCGGCGTAGGGCAGCATCGCGCCCAGTTCGGCATAGGTCATGGCGCCAAACAGCGACAACAGCCCACCCACAATCCAAGCCAGGTAAACCAGCGTGGAAGATCCCGTGTCCCGCATCATTTCGCTGGGCACCAGGAAAATACCGCTGCCGATGATCGTTCCCACCACGATCGCCGTGGCCTGGCTTGCGCCCAGCACGCGCGGCAAATCACCGGGAACTTGTTTTGGCTGTATGGAAGACGGCTGGCTCATGCGGTGATGTGAGGGTAGCACGAGCAGGCAGCGAATTCGCTTGGCCGATTCTTGGATTAGCCTGCTGCGGGTAATATGGCTACGCAGTGATTGCGGTGTCGAACTTTGAATAATTGTCGAGGTGATCCTTGATGATCAGATAGCACTCGCAAGAGACCTTCATGAGCCCAGGGATATCGAGAATGCGAATTTCTCCGCGGCTGTATTCGATAAGTCCTTTTCTCTTTAGAATTCCGGCTGTCGTAGAAATTGTGGGACGGCGACCCCCAAGCATGTCTGCGAGAAACTCATGCGAAATCTTGAACGTGTCGGTGTGTGCGCGGTCTGCACAGATAAGCAGCCAGCGGGCAAGTCGCTGTTCAAAGTTGTGTTTTGCATTGCATCCAGCAGATTGCATTGCCTGAACGAGTTGTGCCTGGACATAGCGCAGAGCCAGAAACTGAAAGTGGCCGCCAAGGCGGAACTCTCTTCTCGCGTCCTCCACCTGGCAGCTATAACCGTGGCCGGCAATCTGGGTGTAGATGCGATTCAGACTCACCTTTGTTCCCATGAGAGCTGAGACTCCGATGGCAGACTCATAACCGAACATCCCTACCTCAACCTGAGAACCATCCTTGAACGTTGTCGTCATCGACGCCATTCCCTCTTCGAGAAAATACAGGTGCTCGATCGGGTCGTCAGGTTTTTCGATTTCGTGTTTCAGCTCGAATTTGACCGGCTGCAAACGAAGGCGTCCAATTATGTCCCGGTCTAGAGCCTTCAAAAGAGTGTTCTTAAAGTCGTTCGTGTGCAAGGAGTTCTCACTTTCAGAGAAAACCCTATCATAAGCTTGTAGCGCAAAGCTCAGGATGCCCGATAAGGTTAGGGTTAGGTCATATATGTACAAAGATATGTACAAAGATATTTCAAGTTATGTCAGATACCGTACAAAGATATTTCAAGTTATGCCAGATACCGTACAAAAGACCTTTTGGGTTGTGTCCGAGACCGAACAAGAGATCGGAAGGCGAAGCGAGTACAATTCAGCCGGTCCCCGATCTTCTTTTTCGAGGTAAGAAGCATGACCTTCGACCTCGCCGCCTTTCTTGCAACCGCAGGAGTGGGACGAAGAATTGTCCACTTGAAGCCCAACCAAGTCTTCTTTTCGCAGGGAGATTCGGCTGACTCCATCTTCTATCTCCAGACGGGCCGCGCAAAACTCACCGTCGTTTCGCATGACGGGAAGGAGGCCACCATCGCCTTCTCCCCGCCGGGGAATTCGTTGGAGACGAGTCACTGGCCAGCGTGGGTGGGCTGCATATGGCCACTGCCAGTGCCATTACCGCCTGCGCAGCGCTCAGGATTGAGAGGGAAGAGATGATCCTCGTGATGCACCAGGAGCACTCCCTCTCCGAAATGTACTTGAAATTCCTGCTGATCCGGAGCATGCGAACCCAAGCCGATCTTGTTGCTCAGCTTTTCGACTCCAGCGAAAGGCGTCTGGCGAGAATTCTCCTGCTCTTGGCCGAATTTGGTGAGCCGGGGTCACCGGAACCCTTGATTCCTCCCATCACACAGGGAACTCTGGCAGAGATGGTCGGCACCACCCGGTCCCGCGTCAGCTTCTTTATGAATCGTTTTCGCAAGCTCGGGCTTATCGAATACAACGGCCGCATCCGGGTCAATAAGTCGCTGCTCAATGTGGTTCTGCTCGACCATTTCACTGAGCCTAACCCCGAGAGACCTCCTGGTTCGCCCACTCCGCGCATTCGATCAAAGCAGGCTAGACGTGGCCAAGGCGGAACTGGGGTAATGCCCTGATTTCAACTGCTCATCGTGCAATGGTTCCAATTTATATTTGAGAGCTCGGGTTCTGCTGCGCAGGTTCGTTCGCGCCACATTTAGAGGAGTGGCTTTTTGCGCTGCTGCGATGCCCAGCGCACCAGTGTTATCACTCCAACTCGCCGGTCTGAAGGCCTCCCGTCCATGCGCCAGTCCCTCCCCCGAAAGACAAGCGCACAGACAGGCGACGCTGTGGTTTGGTTAGGTCAGTCTACGCTGTGTTACTTGGCTTTTTTCGCTACTGCCACCGGTTTCGGCACACCATCATTGCTGATGCTGTCCTGAATTGCCTTCCAGCCGCCGTCGGCTTGCTTCCCAAAGACGGTCACGTACTTTCCGTTCACGGTGACGGCCTTTTTCGTCTTAGGATCGGTGGAGGTTTCGGTGTAGGAGCCGTGGCTGTAAGCGATGTCGCCGGACTTCGCAACATCCATGCCCGTCGACGCAAAGGTGAGGGAATAGTTTTTGTCCGCCAACATCGGCGTCATTGCGGCCTTGATTGCCGCAATTCCGCTGATCACGGGCGTGCCTGGCATATAGACGGATGCGTCGTCGGCGTAGAAAGCCGTGATCTTACTCACGTCCTTGGTGGCGAACGACTGGGACCACGCGGTTTCTAGATCCTGAATCGCCTTCGTATCCGCCGGACGGGTGTCTGGGGGGGCGGGCGGCGGAGCCTGGGTGCAGCCCGCAACAATGACCGCGAGAGCAACTGCGGCCGGCCAAGTGAATCGTACTCGCATAACTTCCTCCTGGGGGAGGAACCAAAAGCTATCACAACCGCAGCACGCGAGGGAACAGAGAATCTGTGCGAAGCGGCTGAAGTGATGGGTCCGCCTCACAGGCGAGTTTCTGATTATGCTGTTTGTCCCGCCGTAGTATGAAAATGCCGCCAGATGGTCTCCGCGGTTTTGCGCGGAACCACTGCGGCCAGCGACTCTGCCGTAGCCTGTTGCACGTCGCGCAGGCTGCCGAAGTGGGCCAGCAGCCTTTGCCGTGTTTGCGTCCCTACCCCCGCGATGTTCAGCAACTCCGAGTCCCGGTCACGCATGGCGCGGCGCTGGCGATGGTAGCCCACGGCAAAGCGGTGGCTCTCGTCACGAATCAGCTGCACCAGGTGCAGCACCGGCGAGCGGCGGTCCAGCACCACCGGCTCGTCCTCATTGCCGTAGAGGTAAATCACCTCTTCCTTCTTTGCAATGGATGCCAGCGGCTGTGCGGTGAAGCCCAGCGACTCCAGCGCCTCGGCGGCGGCGTGCAGCTGGCCCAGGCCACCGTCGATCAACACCAGCGAAGGCATGGGCTGGTCTTCATCCTTCAGCCGCCGATAGCGCCGGTGCACCACCTCCCGCATCGACGCAAAGTCGTCCACTCCCTCCACCGTCAGCACTTTGAACTTGCGATACGCCGCCTTGTTCATCTTGCCGTCCTCCCACACCACCAGCGAGGCCACGGTTTCCGCGCCCTGGATGTGCGAGATGTCGAAGCACTCGATGCGTCGCGGCAGCTCAGGCAGCATCAGTGTGTCCGCCAGCGCCTCCGCAATGGTTTTCCGCGAGGGTTCCAGCACACGGAAGCGCTGGGTGTGCGATTGCTTTGCGTTCTGCCCTGCCAGATCCACCAGTGAGCGCTTCTCGCCCCGCTGCGGCACCACCAGCTCGATGCGGTGGCCGCTGCACTCGCTCAGCAGAGTCGCCAGCGTTTCGCGGTCGTCGAACTCCACCGGCACCAGCACCGTGCGCGGTACATACTGCTGGTCGATGTAGAGCTGCTTCAGCAGCGCCGAGAAGACCGGGCCCGCATGGAAAGGCGTCTCGCTGCCGTCTCCTCCCTGTTCAGCATCCGTCGTCGGCGTCTCAAGCAACTCCGGCAGGTCCTCCCAGAAAAATTCACGCCGGTCCACAATCTTCCCCGCGCGCATGTGGAACAGGTTCACGGCCAGCGACCCGTCCTCGAAGTGATAGCCGAACACATCCGCGTCGTCGCTCTGCTCGGCGGTGGCGATGCGCTGCTTCTCCTTGAGCTGGTGCACTGTCGAGAGCTGGTCGCGCAGGTGCGCGGCAGCTTCGAACCGCTCCGCTTCCGCGGCCGCCATCATGCGCGCAGTCAGCGTACGTTCCAGCTCCGCATGGCGTCCCTCCAAAAACATTTGTGCGTCACGAACCGCATCCTGGTACGCTTCCGGCGTGGTTAATCCCTCCACGCATGGGCCCAGGCAGCGGTGAATGTAGTACTGCAAACAGGCCCGCGGATGATAGCGGGAGAGATCGACCTTGCAACTGGGCAACAGAAAACTGCGATGAATCAGTTCCACCACGCGGTATGCAAGATTGCCGGGGAAGTAAGGCCCGTAATACGCTGAGCCGTCCTTGCGCAGCCGCCGCGTCACAAACACCTTGGGGAACCGGTCCGCCAGGGTCAGCTTCACATAGGGATACGTCTTGTCGTCGCGCAGCAGGATGTTGAAGCGCGGCTTGCGCTGCTTGATCAGATTGTTTTCCAGGGCCAGCGCCTCGTGCTCGTTGGCCACCAGAATGTAGTCGATATCCACGGCTTCGCGCATCAGCGAGCCGGTTTTCGCGTTGGCCTGTGCCGCCTCCAGCAGGTACGACCGCACCCGCGAGCGCAGGTTGTTGGCCTTGCCCACGTAAATGACCTCGCCCTCCGCGTTCTTGTAGAGGTACACGCCTGGCTGGGTGGGCAAAGTGCGGATTTTCTCGTAGAGGTCCATGGCGCGGATGGGGTCAATCGGCAGCAGCGCCGCCAGTTTCTAGCATAGCGGGTACTCTGCCGGTGTGGGCCCGGCGAACAGAAAGGAAAGAAATCCTTACCGGGTCAGGTAAGAATTACACGGTTCGGACACTTTCCGCTATTGGTCAGAATTGGATCAAAGCCATTCGTTTCATTCAATTAAAAGACTGCAGGGGTTTGGTTCTTGGAATGCCATACCCAAAGTGGCAGAACGGGATTGTTGTGCGCCGTCCAAGTCCCGGTCAGGTTCAGGCGGCGGGAAAAGTGGGGTTAATTTATGACGCATCGGTTCGGGTTATTAGTAACAGCGGCAATGGCGGTCGCCGGTGTGACGGGTTGCGCCACCAAGAACTATGTACGCACTGAGACGGCGCCCATCATCGAACACACCAATCAATTGGAAGAAAAGACGGCAGCCAACAACCGCGCCATCCGCGATACGGATGACCGCGCACAGGCCGGCATCAAGCAGGCGCAGGGTGCGGCCGACAGCGCCACCCAGAACGCTCAGACCGCCACCAAGTCAGCCGGGGATGCTGAAACCGCGGCCAACGACGCCGTACATCGCGCCGACTCGCTCGACAGCGTGGTCAAGGGCTTGGACAACTACAAGTCGATGGCCAACGTCACTGTCAACTTCGGCTTCGACAAGGCCGTCCTTACCAAGGACGACAAGGAGCAACTCGACAGCTTTGCCGCCCAGCTCGGCTCGGCCAAGAGCTACATCCTCGAGGTCACCGGCGGAACCGACTCCACCGGTCCGGCGCAGTACAACTACGACCTGAGCCAGCGCAGGGCCGATGCCGTGGTGCAGTATCTGGCCTCGAAGTATGGCGTTGCCGCCCATCGATTCTACCTGATCGGTATCGGCAAGGACAATGCGGTGGCGCCCAACACTTCTGCGGACGGACGCAAGCAGAATCGCCGCGTCGAAGTGCAGTTACTCACTAACTTGAGCGGTGATCAGCAGACCGCGTCTGCGCCTTCAACAGCAGGCACGGGCAACTAGGCCTCCAGGTCCTCGCATCGCGCCAACATCCGTGGCGCAAACCCTTGAGACAAATCAGGCCATCCGGGATTCCCCCCGGATGGCCTGATTTGCGCTCTGGGTGCGTTTTTCTCCATGCAATCGAGGTGGCTGCCCGTCGATTGCACGAGGCCCGGCCTATGAACTGGAAGGCGCGAGCTGCCTCACGTGTTCCGCGCGTACTTCATTCGCCGTGAACAGGCGCAGGAACGGTGCGCCGCCGGCTGCAGCTTCCACGGCAGGGCGGCCGTTGGCCTCTTCCCGCTCCACAATGCACACCACTGCCGCAACGGTCATGCCGGCTTCGCGTGCGGCCTCGATGGCGTTGATAGTTGACGCACCCGTAGTACAGACGTCGTCCACAATCACTACTCGAGCCCCTTCGCGCCAAAAGCCTTCAATGCGGCGGCCGGTACCGTGGGCCTTCTCCGCCTTGCGCACCAGAAATCCGTGCAGCAGCGGTGCACCGGGATGCGAGAGCACGCGCCAGGCGCTGGCCGTGGCCACATTGGAGACGATGGGGTCCGCACCTAGCGTAAGTCCGCCTACGGCCTCCGCATCCACGTGATTCTCCTCCAGAAGTTCAAGTATGGAGTGTCCCGTCAATCGTCCGCCCTCGGCGTGCAGGGTGGTGGTGCGGCAGTCGATGTAGTAGTCGCTGCTGCCCCCCGAGGAGAGTTTGAATTGGCCAAGACGGAAGCTGGTGCGGGCCAAAAGTGAAAGCAATTGCTGAGCGTAAGTGGTTGTGGGCATCACTGGAGATTGTAAAGGGAGCGGGGACCGGGGGAACTTGTCACCGGCTCGAAAGCTCAAAAAAAGAGAGCCTGATTCCGACGCTTTTTGGGTCACCTAACCCGCTGCCTCTCACATTTTTTCCAGATGCTTGAACCCGCTCGTCCCAAGCAGCATCAGCGAGAAGAGCATGAAGTTATAGCAGGCGTGGACCAACACGCTGGCAGCCAGGGAGCGCGTGCTGAGCCGCGCCCAGCAGAGGACAAGGCTGACGCAAAGAAGCAGCAGAAACGGGCCCAGGGAATAGCCGGTCTGGTCGGCGTGCATCAAAGCAAAGACCACGCTGGTCACTGCCGACGCTAAGCACATTGCGGCCGGGGACCACTGCGGATGACCGTTTTCGTCCAGCGGTCTGGCCGGCTCATTTGCAGCCCTGCCGGCGGCCCAGTCCCAGGCTGTGCACAGCGCGGGCAGCAGGAATCCCCGAAACGCCAGTTCCTCAAAGAACGGCGCCATGGTCACGCCAAAGGCCAACAGCAGCCACGCCGCACCAGGTGTGCGAAACATCTCGTCGATGGGCGTGTCGGAAGGACCCGGCATCAGCAGGCCATTCACCAGGGCCAGCACAAAGCAGAATGCGGCGGCGCTCATAAGTTTGCCGCTCAGATGCAGTGCGGTGGCTCCGCGCCAATGCAAACCCGCAAAGAACCCCTGCCGCCAGACCGGGGGAAATACCAGCAGGCAGCACAAAAAGGTGAGCAGATAGAAAGCTCCCTCGCTGCCCAGGGTGTAATGGATGTCGTTGACCGCTTGTTCCAGGGTCTTGACGCCGAAAAGGTGAAAGTGGAGAGCCGCGCGGGTCAACACGCCCGCGCCAACAAAGCCGCACAACGCAAGCACACCGAGGATTGAGAGATGTCCGAAGTTCGGGATTCGTTCCTGGGCCGCAACCGCAGGCCTGTAAAACTCCCGAAACAGGGGCCGCTCCTCCGCTGCCCAATTGGAGTAAGGATCGGCCGAAGGACGCGCTTCGTCCTCCACCGGCGGTGCAGCGGGCTCTGTCGTCCAGGGCTCCAACAGTAGCGGTTCGCGCGCAGTCTTCTCCTCCGGCAGGGGCAGATTTGCGGCCTCGGAAGGCTCTTGCTCCGGCAGGCTGTTCATGAGACCACCGGCTTCCTGGCGCGAGACGCAACTCGCTTTGCAGCCGGCCGCTTGGTCTTCGACGGCTTAGGATTGCTGCTCACCGGCGCGTCCGCCTGTACCGCGGTCTCCGTCGCTATCCCTCCGTTGTCGCCGGAACCAGGTTCGTCGTCCACGTCCAGCGGCGCCAGGTGGCCGTTGCTGGAGGTGTAATAGCGAGCCAGAAACTGGCCGGTGTAGGAGGCGGGGGTGGCGGCAACCTTTGCGGGGCGGCCTTGGGCCACCACGCGGCCCCCGTCTTCGCCGCCTTCCGGGCCCAAATCCAGAATCCAGTCGGCGTTGCGGATTACGTCCAGGTTGTGCTCGATAATGATCACCGAGTTGCCCAGGTCGGTGAGCCGGTGCAGGACTTCAAGCAGCTTACGCACGTCGTCGAAGTGCAGGCCGGTGGTGGGTTCGTCCAGCAGATACAGCGTCCGGCCTGTCTGCCGCTTGCTCAGTTCGCGTGCCAGCTTCATGCGCTGCGCCTCGCCGCCAGAGAGCGTAGTGGCGCTCTGCCCCAGGTGAACATAGCCCAGTCCCACGTCGACCAGGGTTTGCAGCTTCTGCTTCAGTTGCGGCACGTTGTCCAGCACACTTAAAGCGTCCTCGATGGTCAGGTCCAGAATGTCGGCGATGGAGTGGCCGTGAAACTTCACCGCCAGCGTCTCCTGGTTGTAGCGCCGCCCATTGCACACCTCGCACTGGACATACACATCGGGCATAAAGTTCATTTCGATCCGGCGCTGGCCGTCGCCCTGGCAGGCTTCACAACGGCCACCGCTGACGTTGAAGCTGAACCGGCCCGGTTTGTAACCTCGTTCGCGTGCCTCAGGCAGCATCGCAAACAGGTCGCGGATGGGCGCGAAGACCTGGGTATACGTGGCCGGGTTGGAGCGCGGCGTGCGCCCGATCGGCGACTGGTCGATGCGAATCACCTTGTCAATCTGCTCGCCGCCGCTAAGGGATTCGTGCGCCCCGGGTTCCTCTCGCGAGCCATAGAGATCCTTGGCCAGCGAACGGTAGAGGATGTCGTTGATCAGAGTGCTTTTGCCGCTGCCGCTCACCCCTGTCACCACGGTCATCACCCCCAGGGGAACGCGGATCGTGATGTCCTGCAGGTTGTGCTCGCGTGCCCCGGTCACCGTAAGCCACTTGCCGGAGAGTGCGCGCGGATGCTCACGTTGCAATATCGCTGCGGCTCCTGAGAGGTAACGCCCGGTCAGCGACTCCGGACACGCCATAATCTGCGCCGGTGTGCCTTCAGCCACAACCCGCCCGCCCAGCCTTCCGGCTCCCGGCCCCAAATCGAGCACGTAGTCGGCGTGGCGAATGGTGTCCTCGTCGTGCTCCACCACCAGGACTGTGTTGCCCAGGTCACGCAGTTGTTCAAGCGCGTGGATCAGGCGCGAGTTATCACGCTGGTGCAGACCGATGGAAGGTTCGTCGAGCACATAAAGCACCCCGCGCAGCCGTGACCCGATTTGAGTGGCGAGACGGATGCGCTGGCCTTCGCCGCCGGAGAGCGTGGCGGCATTGCGGTTGAGCGAGAGATATCCGAGGCCGACAGCGCAGAGAAATTCGAGCCGCTCGACAATCTCGCGGCGGATGCGGTCGGCCACCAGGGCCTCGCGAGCCGTAAAGCTGAGACCATACGCTGCTGACAGCGCGCGATTGAGCGGGAGGGTAGTGAAGTCTGCGATGGATAGCCCGCCAACCTTGACCGCCAGCGATTCAGGGCGCAGGCGCCTGCCCCGGCAGATCGGGCAGGGCGTCGCAGACATGTAGTTCATCATGTAATCGCGGTAGCCGTCGCTTCGAGCCTCGGTAATGGTGTCGCGGAGATAGGCAAGAACGCCGTGGAATCCGGTGCGCGGGGCCTCGTTTTTTGGAGGGCCGTAGACCAGGATGTGCTGCTGTTTTGGAGGCAATTCCTCGAACGGGGTTTTCAGGTCGATTTTGTAGCGGTCCGCGGCCAGTTGGATGAGCCGGATCAGGTATTGCGAGCTGGAACCGGGGCCGAGGCCGCCATCGAGCAGCGGTTTGGACCAGTCGTTGATCACCTTGGCCGGGTCGAGATCGTAGAGCGAGCCCAGCCCGTGGCACTCCGGGCATGCACCGAACGTGGAGTTGAACGAGAAGCTGCGCGGCTCCAGTTTGGGCACGTCGAGTCCGCAATCCGGGCAGGCCATGGAGGAGGAAAACAGTTGCTCGTCGCCGCCCGCAAGGCCTATGAGGACCAACCCATTCGCCAGTTGCAGAGCCTTGGTAACGGCCGCCTCCAGGCGCTTCTCCACGGAGGGCTTGCCGCCCAGTACAGCGACGACCTCGCTGGGCACCGTCTTCAGCAAGATGCGGTCAACGACTGCCTCGATGGTGTGGTTCTTGCGCTTGTCCAGTTGCAGCGGCTCTGAGAGATCGCGCATTTCGCCATCGACCCGCGCGCGAAATCCCTGCTGGTCAAGCTGGTCGAGAAGGTCTTTGAATTCGCCCTTGCGTCCGCGCACAACGGGCGCCATCACGGTCACACGCTCACCGCTGCCGAGTTGCAGAATGCGCTGCACGATCTGTTCTGCCGTCTGGCGGGCAATGGGACGGCCGCAGTTGGGGCAGTGGGGTGTGCCCACCGACGCGTAGAGCAGGCGCAGGTAGTCGTAGATTTCGGTAATGGTGCCTACGGTGGAGCGAGGGCTGCGGCTGGTGGTCTTCTGTTCGATGGAGATTGCCGGGCTAAGCCCCTCGATTGAATCCACATCGGGCCGCTCGATCTGGTCAAGAAACTGCCGCGCATAGGCTGAGAGCGTTTCCACGTAACGGCGCTGGCCTTCGGCATAGATGGTGTCAAAGGCGAGCGAGCTTTTTCCCGAGCCGGAGAGGCCGGTCACCACCGTGAGGGTGTTGCGGGGGATGTGCACGCTGATGTCGCGTAAGTTATGCTGGCGCGCCCCGCGCACCGATATGTGAGTGATGGGCATGATGAGGCAAAAGGGTCTACGGTGGGCAGTTCCGAGTTGTGCCTCCGGCCTTTCACCGGATCGCAACACTCTGGGGGTATTCTATTGATTAATAGAATCAAGGGTCAACGCAATGGATTTTCTGCGAGAATCGCAGAAATGCTTTTGGGGCCGTTCCGGTGGCTTTCGTGGGGCCGGAGACGCCAAAACACGATGGGCATTTCAGATTCCAGGGTGCTGAGCTGAGGCGGAAGTGATGACGGATTTTCTGAATTTGGCGATGTTGCTGTGCGCTTCGGTGGGCTCGATGGTGTTTGGTGTCCTGGCAGCCTACGGGATCCTTCGCACTGCCTTCGCGCTCATGCGGCCTCAGAGGTCCAAAGCTACGGTAAAGGTCCGCCAGGAGACGGCAAGAGTTTCGTAGGCGACGCTCGAGATTCAAATGCTGGTCCTAGCCACAGGACCATGTTCCGACGTGCTCGACCGGGTTCAACTCTTGCCCATTCCCTTTGATCTGCGATTCGGAAATCTCAATCTGTTTTCCCCCAATTGCCCTTCGGCATCCTGCGCATTGAATAGAAGGGAGATAGGATCGCTCCGTCTCTCGAATACAGACGTGGCTCTGGTCTTGCACTGTAGATGGAAAGAGATAGGGCCCGATCTGATCGATGCCGCAAGATGGGATTACTGCCAAAACTCATCAGCTTCACTCTCGCAATTCACGAGAGCCTCTTGAAGATGCTGGCGGGTTACACCAGCTCGGCTTGAGCTCTGACCGCTGGCGATATCTTCCACACATGATCATTGGCCTTCGTCATTTCTAACTCTGATTGTTTCTGGCCTCAGCAGATTTATGTGGACAGGCTATTTTGATTTTCGAAACCTGCGAAGAAAAAACTC
>Ga0182013_10000433_pt1 | contig 58171 bp, 54 predicted proteins | sample 612S2MmetaG_FD_120487 | JGI IMG/M metagenome (GOLD analysis project Ga0182013, IMG submission 120487) | Permafrost microbial communities from Stordalen Mire, Sweden - 612S2M metaG | ecosystem: Environmental > Terrestrial > Soil > Wetlands > Permafrost | place: Sweden: Stordalen | collected...
TCATCAAGACGATTGATGAGATTGCTTTCCAGACCAACATCCTCGCCTTGAACGCCGCGGTGGAAGCCGCCCGGGCTGGTGAAGCCGGGGCGGGATTTGCCGTGGTGGCCGATGAAGTGCGCAATCTGGCGCAACGCAGCGCGCAGGCCGCCAAGGAGACGGCGGAGAAAATCGAAAATTCCATTCAGAAGAGCCAGAGCGGCGCGCAGATAAGTGACAAGGTGACCGCTTCGTTGGCGCAGATCGTGACCAAAGCCCGGCAAGTGGATGAATTGGTGGCCGAAATTGCGGCGGCTTCCAAGGAACAAGCCCAGGGAATCACGCAGGTCAACAGCGCCGTATCGCAGATGGACAAGATCACCCAATCCAACGCTGCCAGCGCGGAGGAGAGCGCCAGCGCGAGTGAAGAACTGAATGCGCAAGCCGCATCCTTGAAAACCAGCGTGAACGAGCTTTCGCAACTGGTCGGGGTGAAGAATGAGAAGCTCGTGGAGCAATCCAAGATCGTCCGTCCAAAATATCAAGCGCCGGCCAAGGTCTCCGGCAATGGTCATAACGGACATTCCCGGAGCAATGGAAATGGAAAAGCGAATCACGCGAAAGCTCCGACCACCCTAGCGTCAGGCGCGGATCGCCAGCTATCGGCGATCCCAATGGAAGAGGACTTCAAAGATTTCTAACCCTAACTCAAAAAACATTATGACTGCCACACAAACTACATCATCCACGCCCGGCAAAGTCAGCGCTGACGCGGGCAAATACCTGACTTTCACTTTGGGTCGCGAGTCCTACGGGATTGCCGTGATCAAGGTGCGAGAGATCATCCGACCGATCAATATCACCCTCGTGCCGCAAATGCCGGCTTTCGTCAAAGGCGTCATCAATCTTCGCGGCAAGGTCATTCCCATTGTGGACCTACGGCTGAAATTTGAACTTGCCGAAGCGAAGGAAACGGAGCGCACCTGCATCGTGGTCGTCCAGATCGTTTTAGGAACGGGCACGCAAGCTTTGATGGGCCTGGTGGTGGACGGGGTTGAGGAAGTCGCGAACATCGCGGCCACCGATATTGAACCGACGCCCGATTTCGGAGTCACCCTGGATACTACTTATATCCTCGGCATGGCCAAGCTCAAGGGAGGGGTGAAAACATTGCTGGACATTGACAAACTGCTCAATGCCGAAATCGTCACCCCGATCCTCAATCGTCTCGAGAATTCACCCGGTCACTGACCCACCCATCAATCATGAACCCTCAAATCTTCGGTGAACTCAAGAACCTCTCGGAAAAAATCGCGAGCGAACTGGTTTTCGCCGAAGCCGGCAAGGACCTGGGGCTGTTGCCGGTGAACAGCCTGCTCGGGCAGATGGAGGAATTGCTCACGACCCACACCGGGCCGGAACCACTCATGCAGGCGGCGCGGTTGGCACGCGGTTGGGTGGATGGAATCCTGGAAACCACGGGTAATTTCAGTGTTTCCAGCCTTAAACGTCTCGGCGAATGGGCGGCCTGGTTTCAGATGGCGGTGCAGGCGTGCGCCGGTGAGAACCCTCCGGCCCCGCTGCCGGGCGAATGGGCAAAGGCAAACCTGGAGCCGGACGCGCCGGCAACCATGCCCGCGCCACAACTGCAAGCGACGGAAGAACCGTCGCTCGTGTTGAATATCGAAGGGGACGGGGAATTGCTCGGCGAGTTCATTAACGAATCGCAGGAGCACCTGCAAAATATCGAACAAGGCGTGCTGGTGTTGGAAGAAAACCCCGCCGACGCCGAAACGCTGAACTCCATCTTTCGGGCTTTTCATACTTTCAAGGGTGGTTCGGGATTTTTGAATCTGGGCGCGATTCAGACATTGGCGCATGAATTGGAATCCTTGCTGGACCTGGCGCGGCAGCACAAGCTCGCCATCACACCGGAGGTGATCAATCTCATTCTCGCGGGCGGCGACACGCTCAAGCAATTTACCAACGAAATCGGGACGCAACTTTCCGGCAAGGCGTCTCCCGGCCCGATCGTGGTTCCGACTTTGCATTTGCTCGGGTGCATTCGCGACGTGCTGGCTGGCGTGAGCAACGAGGGTCATTCCGCCACTCCGCCTGCCGCCCCAATTCGCCCTGAGGCAAACGCCGTGGTCGCGTCAGCAACAATGGTTCCCGCAATCGAAACTTCCAAGCCGGTGCCGGCAACGACCGTTGACGTAAAAGCAACCGGTTCCGGCAACCTCAAAGCCGTCGGGCCTGCCAACGCGATCAAAGTGGACACGTTGAAACTGGACAGCTTGATTGACCTGGTTGGCGAGCTGGTGATTGCCCAATCGCTGGTGGTCCAAAACCGCGACCTCAACACCGTGCGCAGCGAGCAATTGACCCGCGATCTCGCCCAACTTGGCCACATCAGCAAGGACCTCCAACACACCGCGATGTCACTGCGGATGGTGCCGATCCGCGGCATGTTTCAAAAAATGCACCGCCTGGTGCGCGACCTCACGGCCAAAGTGGGCAAGCATGTTCAATTGGTGACCGAGGGGGAGGATACGGAACTGGACCGCACGATCGTGGAGGAAATCAGCGATCCGCTCGTGCACATGATCCGCAACTCGGTGGACCATGGCATCGAAAAACCGGAGGTGCGCCAACAGCGCGGCAAACCCGAGCAGGGCACGGTATTCCTCAAGGCATTTCACCGGGGCGGCAACATCGTCATTGAAATCAGGGATGATGGCAACGGCCTCAACCGGGAACGGATTCTGGCGAAGGCGCTGGAACAGGGAGTGGTAAAGCCGGACGAATCGCTTTCCGACGCGCAGATTTTCAACCTTATTTTTGCCGCCGGATTTTCCACGGCGGAGAAAATCACGGATGTTTCCGGGCGCGGCGTGGGCCTGGATGTGGTGCGGCGTAACATTGACAAGTTGCGCGGCAAGATTGAAATCCAATCAACCCCCGGAGAAGGTTCCACTTTCAGGATTTATCTGCCGCTGACGCTCGCCATCATTGACGGGCTGCTCGTTGGCATCGGCGAACACCGCTACATCATTCCCACCTTGTCGGTATGTGAATCGTTTCAACCCCGGGTGGAGATGATCAGCACCGTGCATGGCCGCGGCGAGATGATCAATGTTCGCGGTCGGCTGATCCCGCTCTTGCGCCTGTATTCGCATTTGGGGATCAAACCGGCAAACACCGAGCCTTCGCAGTCCATCGTGGTTGTGGTGGAAGCGGGCAAAGATGTCCGCTGCCTGCTGGTGGACCAGTTGCTTGGCAAACAGGAAGTGGTGATCAAGAGCCTGGGCGAAGCTTTTCGCGGGAACCGCTGTCTCGCCGGCGCAGCCATACTGGGCGACGGGCGGGTGGGGCTTATCCTCGATCCGCAGGCGCTGGTGCATTTGGAAATCGCGCCGCTGGAAGCGGCCGCTTGATCTGCGTGTTGTGACGAATACTCCAATATGAACGCCATCGCCGCCGAAGCCGAAGCCTGCCAGTATATCATAGAATTCATCTATGGGCGCTGCGGCATCCGGCTGCACAACGGGAAAGAAGCCTTGATCAAGGCGCGCCTGCGCAAACGGATGCGTCACCACGGCTTTTCCGGGCTGGCGGAATATTGCGATTTTTTGCGCGCGGACGGAGACGATGACGAATTCACGTTGGTGGTGGACGCGTTGACCACCAACTTCACCAACTTCCTCCGCGAAGAAGAGCATTTCAAGTTTTTGGTGGATGATGCGTTGCCCACCTTATTGACCGCCGGCCAAAAAAAATTCCATATCTGGAGCGCGGCCAGTTCATCGGGCGAGGAGCCCTACAGCATAGGCTTTTACCTGGCGGAACATTATTCAATGGACGCGGGCTGGGATTGGCGGATCACCGCCTCGGACATTTCAACCAAAGTGCTGGACAAGGCCCGGCTGGGGCTTTACGCGGAGGAGCGGGTGGGCAGTGTGCCGCGTGAATGGCTGCGGAAATATTTTCAAAAAGGCCTCGGCCAGTGGGCGGGGCAATTCCGGGTCAAACAGAGCATCGCGAGCCGGGTCGCGTTCCGGCAGATCAACCTGATTGAAACCTACAGCCATGTCCAGCCGTTCGAGGTCATATTCTGCCGGAACGTGATGATCTATTTTGATCGTCAGACCCAGGAGCAACTGGTCCGGCAACTTTGTCGTTTTCTGGTTCCCGGGGGGTATTTATTCATCGGCCATTCCGAGAGCCTTAACGGGCTTGAGGTTCCGGTGCGGTGCTTGCGGCCCAGCATTTACCAAAGGAACTCCTCCTGATTATGGGCTCGCCCTCCTTATCCGCAATGACCGGGTTTGAGCGCAAGCTGGTCGTCGGCGTTGGCGGCATGGCAGTGTCGAACAACCAAAACATGGTGCTCACCACCTACTCGCTGGGATCATGTCTGGGAATCACCATTTATGATCCGGTGTCCCGCACCGGCGGGCTGCTGCATGCCATGCTGCCGGATTCTTCGATCAACGCCGACAAAGCGAGGGAACAACCGGCCATGTTTGTGGACACGGGTGTTTCCGCGCTATTCCGCGCGGCCTACGAATTGCATGCCCAGAAGCATCGCGTGCAGATCTGCGTGGTCGGCGGGGCGCAGTTTCTCGATAAGAGCGGTTTTTTCAACATCGGCCAGCGGAACTACGATTCGCTGGTGAAACTGATGGACCAGCATGGGCTTACCATTCAAGCCAAGGTGGTCGGCGGGTTGGTTAGCCGCACCGTTCACTTGCGGCTCGGCACCGGCGAGGTGCGCCTCAAAACGTCAGGCGACACTGAGGAAGAAACCCTTTTCAAAGGCTGCTGATTATGGACACACTCGACACCTATATTGACGGGGTCAGGACACTGCCTCCGGCGCCGCGCATCCTGACCGAGATGCTCGGCCTCCTCAAGGACAGCAATTCGGACGCCTCGCGAATCGTGGAACTGGTTACATTCGATCCCGCGCTCACGGCCAAAGTTCTGCAGCGATGCAACAACGCCGCCGCCGGACTGGCCCAACCCGTTTATCATTTGCCGGACGCGGTGACGCTTCTGGGCTTCAATGAGATTTACCGCCTCGTGGCTGTGGTGGTTTGCAACAGCGCATTGGGGCTGGCGCAAAAAGGCTACGGCATGCTCACCGGAGAATTGTGGCGGCATTCAGTCGTCACGGCGGTGGCAGCCAAAGTACTGGCCCGTTCGCTCGGCCAGGATGAAAACCTGGTGTTTACCGCCGCGTTGCTCCACGACATTGGCAAGCTCGTGTTGAGCACGTCCGTGGCGGATGCCTATACCGATGTGGCGCGGGAAATCACGCTTTCCGGCCATTCTTTTCTTGAAGCCGAGAAAACCATCCTGGGCGTGGAACACGCGGAAATCGGCGGTCGAATTTTGTCACGATGGAACTTTCCCGAAAACCTGGTCATGGCGGTTTCTTGTCACCATGATCCGCTTCGAGGCCGCCCTTATGAACAATTGGCCGCCTGCGTTTATATCGGTGACATGATCGCGCACATGATGGGCCACGGTCACGGCCATCAGGCCAACGCCGTGCGTGGCCGGTCCGAGGCCCTGCAAATGCTCGAGATTACCCCGCGGGATATTGAAACCTACATCATTGAAACCGACACCGCCTTGAAGGCGGCGAATTGGTTCACCAATACCGAGCCATGAACCGGAAACCCATACGCCTGCTCGTAGTAGATGATTCCGCGCTTGCGCGGAAGATCATCACCAACAGTCTGGCCGTGTTCAAAGACATCGAAATCGTTGGCACGGCCACGGACCCGTACGCCGCCCGTGAAAAAATTCTCGCACTCAATCCGGATGTCGTGACGCTGGACATAGAAATGCCGCGGATGGACGGCATCACCTTTTTGAAGCTCATCATGAAACACCGGCCCATGCCGGTGATCATCATGAGTTCCCTCACCGCCGCCGGTTCCCAGAAGGCCCTGGAAGCCCTGCAAGCGGGCGCGGTGGATGTGATGGAAAAACCCGGTGGCTCAAATTGCGCCCATGCGGATGGCACCCGGCTCGCCGAAAAAATCATGGCCGCCGCCGGCGCGCGCGTCCGCATGGGCGCGACCGAAACGGCTTCATTGCAAGATCCATCCAAGCCGCGGGTCCGCAACGCCGGCACCGGCGCCCGCTCATTTCCTGCCCGCAAACTTATTCTGCTGGGCGCTTCGACGGGCGGAACGGAGGCATTGAAGAAGGTGCTGCTTTCAATGCGCGGAGATCTGCCTGGCATCTGCATTGTCCAACACATCCCGGCTTATTTTTCAAAAGCGTTCGCCGACCGATTAAATCAAATCTGTCCCATGGAAGTCCGCGAGGCGCAGGAAGGGGACATTGTTCACGCCGGTTTGGCGCTCATCGCGCCCGGCGGCTTTCATATGCTCCTCAAATGGCGTGGCACTCATTATCAGGTCGAGCTGAACCAAGGACCGGCCATTCATTATCAACGGCCAGCCGTGGATATTTTATTTGATTCAGCCGTTCGGGCGGGCGCGGGGCCGGACATCGTGGCCGCCGTGCTGACGGGCATGGGAGCCGACGGCGCGGCTGGGCTTTTGCGGCTGCGGGAGGCTGGCGCGCGCACCGTAGCTCAGGATGAAGAATCATCGGTGGTATTTGGCATGCCGCGTGAGGCGATTCGCCTTGGAGCGGCACAACAAGTGCTCTCACTAGACCTGATCGGCCAGCGGATGGACCAACTGATGTCTGAGACCCTGATCCATGCGAAACCTGCCGCTCTCTCGATTGCAGACCAGGCAGGTTTTTCCCAGCGGTGAGCCATGTAAATTGAACACCAATCTTATGAGCAAACAAACAGAACAAATCGAAGCGTGGACGCGGCAGGCGGTGCCGGAAGTTCTTCGCGCCATGGCGTCCATGGAATTAACTTCCGTGCCGCCCGCTCCGTTCCCTCTGGATGCGGACGGCCAGATCATCGGCTCGGTCGGGTTCACCGGCGAAGCCACGGGAATCATTTATCTCTACGCGGGCATGAGCTTCGCCAAGGTGATTACCGGCAACATGCTCGGTATTGAACCGTCCGAGGTCGAGCCGGGTGAGATGGTCAATGACGCCATCGGCGAGTTGAGCAACATGGTGGTCGGCTACGTGAAATCGCGTTTGTGCGACACGGGGCTGAATTGCACGCTCACCATTCCGTCCGTCGTGCGCGGGCAGCAATTGAGCGTCGAGGGCTCGTCCTCGGTGGCGAGAAGGATATTGGGTTTTCACAACTGCGAACACCAGTTGGTCGCGGAAATTTTGGTCAAGGAATCGTAACCAGGAAAATTATGAGCATAAAAATCTTAACCGTGGATGACAGCAAGACGATTCGCCTGATCGTGGCGAAGGCCTTCAAGACCTACGATTGCATGGTGCTGGAGGCGGACAATGGCGTGGTGGGCCTCGCCGTCGCCAGCCGTGAAAAGCCCGACATCATCCTGCTGGACTATACCATGCCGGTGATGGACGGCTTCGAGGTGCTGGCGCGGCTGCGTTCGGACCCGGCGTTGAAGGCCACGCCAGTCATCATGCTGACGGCCGAAGCCGGGCGCGAAACCGTCGTTAAAATCGCCAAGCTCGGAGTGCGGGACTATCTCATAAAACCGTTCAAGGGCGAATTGTTGGTCGAGCGGGTCAGCCGGGTGGTGACCCTGAAGTCGAAAACCGACGCGGTGGAAAAAGTCCGGCGCTACGACGATCCCATCAGCATTCTCGTGGTGGATGACAAGCCCGCCATCGCGAGCCAGATCCGGACCGCGCTGGAAGGCACGCCCTGGAAGGTCACCAGCGCGGACCAACCTGGACAGGCGCTGGATATGTGCATGGAGCAGGGCGTTGATCTCGTGTTGGCCAGCTTGTCCCTCCCCAACGACGGCGCGTACATGCTTTTCCAGAATTTGCGCAGCTACAGCAACACGGCGTCCATTCCCGTGCTGGGCCTTTCGGTTAAGACCGCGGCATCGGAACAGACCCGCGCGCAACAAGCCGGATTCAGCAGCATCATCACCAAACCGATTGCTCCGGAGGAGCTCAAGTTCAAAGTCTGCCGCGCCTTGCGGTTGGAAACCTCCTACAAATACTTTCAGCAGCGCGAAAGCTGGCTGGCGCTGACGCTGCCCAAGGACGTGAACCAGGCGGTGCTGGATGAGGTTTCCAAGCGGTTGAGCGATCAATTGGCTGGCACCGTCGAGGCCGGCGGCAACAAGCTCATCGTGGACCTTAGCCAGTCCGAAACCGTGACGTTGACCACGGTCGAACTCGTGCTCTCGGCGATTCAAATTTGCAGCAAACTGGCCATCCGCTATGCGATTGTAGGCTCGGAGGCGGTGCTGTCCCAATGCCGCGCCTACGAAGAAACACAATCGTGGATGTTCGCCAAAAGCGCCGATGAGGCGCTGGCGCTTTTGAAATAATCAAACAGCCGGATAAAAACAACTCCGCTTGAACACTGAGAAACCATGAGCGCCAAGAACGAATTGCCGCCGGCAGCTCCCAACGCCGCCATCGAAACGCTGCAAGAATTTTCCACCTTGAACAAGGTGCAGAAATTGGCGCGCCTGCTGCTGATGTTGAGCGCGGACAATGCGAGCGAGATCCTCCGGCAATTGGAGGAGGAGGAACTGGAAGCGGTGGCTTCGGAAATGATGAAGGTGAGCTCCATCGGCCACGAGATGCAAAAGGAGATTTTGCGGGAATTTTCGCCCCTCGCGGTGGACGCGGTCACAGCGATTTCCGGCAGTGTGGACCAGGTCCAGAAACTGCTCGATAAATCCGTGGGATTGCTCCGGGCCTCGAACATTGTCGGCCGCGTCGCGCCCACGCGCGCGCCGGTGGCGGCCATGCAGCAAATCGTCGAGATGGACGCGCGGCATTTGTTGAATTTGCTGCGTTATGAGCAACCGCAGACGATTGCGCTGGTGGCCAGTTATCTCACGAAGGAAAAGGGTTCGCAATTGCTGACGCTGATGCGGCCGGATCTGCGCGAAATGGTGGTTCAGCGGCTTGCCACACTCGTGCCTACTTCGATTGAAGTGGTGCAAAACGTCGCCGAGGAGCTGCAGCGCAAGATTGGCAACAACCGCGCGCGCGCCATGAACCAGACGGGCGGACTCAAAGCCGCCGCGCAGTTGCTGAACGCGTTGCCGAAGGATATCAGCAAATCCATTCTAATTTCCATGCGTGAACGCAATTCCGACCTCGCCGAGGCGGTTTCCAAAAAGATGTTTACCTTCGAGGAACTGGAAAAACTGGACGCGCGGGCGCTGCAAAAAATACTACAGCAAGTGGATATGCGCACTTTGACCGTCGCGCTCAAGACCGCAAACGAAAGTCTCAAGGCGAAATTGCTCGGCTGCGTCTCGAAACGCGCCGCCGAGGGCATCATCGAGGAAATCAACTTTATGGGCCCCGTCAAAGTCAGCGAAATCGAGGCCGCCCGGTCCATGATCATTGACTGCGTGAAACAACTGGAGGCCGACGGGGAGATTGATCTCGAAGACATGCGTCAAAGCAGCCGTTTCTAAACCTCAACCACGCCATAACCTATGCAAGCCCCCACCGCCCCGGTCGCCCAAGGCGAAACGGTTTCACAGTCTGAAATAGAAAATCTGCTGGCACAAATCGGCAGCGGCGATGCCTTGCCCGTCGAAGCGGACGCGAACCGCCCCAAGACGGCGGCGGGCGATTTTCAGCAAAGGCACGATTTCCCCCCTTTATCGCTTTTCTCGATCGCTGAATTGCGCAAACTGCGGATGCGGCACGAGGAGTTCATCACTGCGCTCTCGGCGCGTCTTTCCATCCGGCTGGGCATGGAAGTGAACATGCAGATGTCAAAGCTGGAGACGGCGACGCTGGAGAAGTTTGTGGATGGTCTGGCAAATCCGACGCATGTGACTGTGCTGAAAATGGAGCCTCTTTTGGGAAATTGCCTGCTCGACATTCCCTTGCGACTGGGCCTGTCCCTCGTGGATCGCGAGCTGGGCGGTCCGGGAGTCTGGCAGGATGAGCCGCGTGAATTGACGAAAATGGAGGTGGGATTGATTTCGCATGTGGTCGAGACTATTCTGAGCGAATGGTGCGCCATTTGGAGTGATTTGCTCGACCTGCGTCCCGTGCTCATCAGTAGTGAGAACAATGGGCGTTTTATCCAGAATATCGAGCCCAAGACCAACCTGTTGGTTTTGGGCATGGAACTCCAACTGGGCGCGACTCCCGGGGAAATGCAACTCGGCATTCCTTGTTCCATGCTGGAGCCATTGCTTTTTAAACTTAGCAGCTTGAAGGAAAAGGGCCAGAAGCCGGCCATTGCGCGCGCGACTGCACCGGTCAATTGGAATCCCGTGCTGGACGATATGGAGATGCAGCTTACCGCGGAATTGCCCGAATTGAAGCTCACTGCGGGACAATTGGCAGAATTAAAGGCCGGCGATATCATCCCCCTGCCACCGGAAATGGTCAACCGCCTGAGGATCTGCCTCGAGGGCACGCCCAAGTTCATGGCGGTGCTGGGCAAAGACAACGAACAATGGGCCGTAAAAATAGTCGAGGCCATCAAGCCCTAGCCGCGAGCACGCGCAATTTATTATGAACCCGCCATCAACCCCGCCGCCGAACCTGGAAAACTTTCTCGATTTGCCGGTGAATCTTACCGCCGAGCTGGGCTCCTGCTGCAAGCCCGCGCGAGACATGCTGCAACTCGGCATCGGCTCCGTCGTCAAGCTGGATGACCGGACCGGCGGTCAGTTGCATTTATATGTCGGTCCGAGGCTGGTGGCGCGGGGTGAAATTGTTTTGGAGGCGAACGCTTTGGCGATAAAAGTCACCTCACTCGTTGGGGAAAATGGAGCCAGGATTGAATCCCTGACCTGTAGCGACCAGTAATATTTCTACTCGCTTGGTTTTGGGACGAGAGCATTGTGTCCATACGATTCTGGCGAACTGTGGAAAACTGCAGCCGCCGCAAATCAGCGTACCCTTTCCCTATTTATGAGATGTTTTCTCCTCTGAACCCGTGAAGACGAATCATAATAGCGGCAAACGCCTTGGATGATTCCGAAGTAATCTTCTAGGCAAGCGACTCATTTCGATTACCTTTGGGATCTGCTGTGGATAAGGCCACAGATCCTCAAAAAAGTCCCGCACTGCGGGTTTGGCTCGTCCTCGCGCAACCAGTGCGAGGTGGGCAAGGATTGTGGGGCATTTGGCAATGCAGGGTTGGCCGATCAACCGGCATGGTTGATCATTTCAGTGGTGTGATGGAAAGCATTTTAGCCCGGGCCCTTGGCCAGGACGCGGCGCAGTTGCCGGCGATGGAGAAACGCGATCTGCTCGCGCGGTTGCTCAAGCGGCTGGCTCACGAAATTCGTAATCCCCTGAGTTCACTTGATGTTCATTTCCAATTGCTGGAGGAGGATTTGGGCGTGCTGTCGCCGCAGGTCCGCGGTCAACTGGCTTCACGATTGGGAATCATTCACGGCGAACTGCATCGGCTGGAAAGCATCGCGGATCGCTTTCTGAAGCTGGCCGGACCTTCGGCGCTTGAACTGGCGCCGGTGGAAATTGAAAAGGCGGTCAATCACGTTTGCGAGTTGTTGCGGCCGGAGGCGTCCGCGCGCAAGGTCGAAATCGTGGGCGCAGTAGAACCCAATTTGCCGCTGGTCACGCTGGACATCGTGCGGTTGACCCAGGCGTTGTTGAATATCATCATCAATGCCATTCAGGCGATCAATGGCGCCGGCCGAGTGGACATCAGCGCGGCACGAAGCGGCGATGATCTGTTGCTGCGTGTGCAGGACACCGGCCCGGGCATTCCGGCGAACTGCCTGGGCGATATTTTCGATCCCTATTTTACAACCAAAGAAGAGGGAAGCGGGCTGGGACTGTGGATCGCCCAGCAGATTGCGGTGGCCCACGGTGGTGATTTGCGGGCCGAAAATGCGCCTGCCGGCGGCGCGATATTCACACTTACGTTGCCGCTCTATCGAAATCCATGAACGTGGATAATTCCAAAATTAAAATCCTCGTCGTGGATGACGAACAGGGTTTCCGCGCGGGTTTGCGGGAGGGACTGCAACGCGAAGGTTACATTGTGGACGCCGCCTGCGACGCCCAAACGGCGCTCAAGCTGGCGAGTCAGAACCTGTATAATCTGGTGATCTCGGATGTCAAAATGCCGGGCCTGAGCGGTCTGGAATTGTTCGAGCAATTTCGCGAGCGCAGCCGGGACACGCTGTTCATTTTGATGACCGCGTTCGGCACAGTCGAGAGCGCGGTGGAGGCGATGCGTGTGGGCGCATACGATTATTTGCCCAAGCCGGTTGATCTCAAGCGCCTGCGCCTCCAGGTCCAGAAGGCCTTGGAATATCAAACCGTGGTGGCCGAAAACCACGAATTGCGCTCGCGGCTCCAGAAGCGGTCCGAGCCCACTCCGCTCATCGGCGAGAGCGCGAGCATGCAGGCGGTGTCAAGGCTGATCGAGGAAGTCGCGCAGAGCGATGTTACAGTCCTGATCGAGGGTGAGAGCGGCACGGGCAAGGAGATTGCGGCCCGGTTGATTCATACACACAGCCAGCGGCGCGATAAACCGTTCATCTCCGTTAATTGCGCGGCGTTTGCGGAACAATTGCTCGAAGCGGAATTGTTCGGCCATGTAAAGGGCGCTTTCACGGGAGCGGCGGTGCAAAAGCCAGGGCGGTTCCAATTGGCGGACGGCGGCATGCTTTTTCTCGACGAGATTGGCGATTTGTCGCCCAAGGGGCAGGGGGATTTGTTGCGGGTGCTGGAGGATGGCGCTTTCCGCATGGTCGGCGGTTCCGAATTAATCCGGGTCAACGTGCGCATCATCGCGGCGACGAATAAAAAACTTCCCGAGTATGTCGCGGAAGGAAAATTTCGGGAGGACCTCTTTTACCGGCTGAACGTGGTGCCGATCGTCATGCCGCCGTTGCGGGAGCGGGACGAGGATATCCCGCTGTTGATCGAGCGATTCTTTGAACGTTTTGCCGCCAAGCACAAACGCGGTCGCAAACGCATGTCCCCGGAAGCGATGCAGCTTTGCCAGCGGTATCCCTGGCCGGGAAATGTGCGGCAATTGCGCAATGCCGTCGAGCGAATGGTCATTACCAGCCGTGCGGCGGTGGTGGATGTCGCGGCGTTGCCGGATTATTTGAGGGAGTTTGATCTCAACGCAGTGACCTTTACCGTGCGGCCCGGCACTCCGTTGGCCGAAGTGGAAAAAATGCTGATCCGCCAGACCCTCACCCACGTCACCACCAATCGCGCGGAAGCGGCAAAGGCCCTCGGCATCAGCCGGCGCGCACTGCAATATAAATTGAAGCAATACGGTTTGCTGGATGAAGCCGAGGTATCAAATGAGCAATACTCTACCTCTTGACTTTGCACCAAAACGAAGCGCGCGGTGCAAGAATTGCACAAAAGGGCGAACGACGGGTTCTGGCAACTTCCCAGATTCGCGGAATTCCCATAAAAACGCAGGTTTTGGCCTTGGCACAAGGCTTGCGATAAAGAAAAGCGGTTGCATATAACACAACCACTAAACCGCAAAATTAAAATTACTATGAGCGATTCAAATATCCCAACGACCCCCTCCACGACCGTCACGGCAGCACCAGCTTGCACGACTGGCTGCTCGCCGAAACCCACGACCACCGCCCAGGCTTCTACACCGACTGCCACCGCCTCCGCGCCTGCCAAACCTGCGGTGTTGCCCAGAAATTCACGCCGTCAGGCGCACAAGCAACATTGATTGCCATCAACCGCAGGTATCGGCATCGCGGGGGAGGAACCCGTGCCGGTATCCTGTGGGGTTGATTTCGGCGGCGGCATTAGCGCCAGTGGATGAGAGCCCACCAGAAGTTCGAGTCTCCTGGCCGCCGAAATCAGCTCCACGCGAACTGTGGCCCGCTGCGCTAACAACAATTGTCCGCCATTTATTATGAACAAGTTGATGCAAAATCTGCTGGAGCTGCAAACGATGGAGTTTGACGAAACGATCCAGCCAGACCTCGAGGAGCGCGTTTCGCGTTTGCGCGGGAAAATTCCCAAACCGGTATTGGCTCATTACGACCGGTTGACCGATCACGGCAAGAAAGGCCTGGCTGGCGTGCAGCACCAGACCTGCACCGGTTGCCATTTGCAAGTGCCGCTGGGAGTAGTTATAGAACTCCAGCACACCGAGGATGTCCGCTTGTGTGACAATTGCGGACGCTATCTCTATCTCTTGGAAGACGTGGTCGCAGCCGAAGCGCCGCCGGCTCCTGTAAAAACCGCCCCCAAATCCAAACGCAAACAACTGGCCCATGCGCAGTGAAATTACCGAAGTCGGGGAAGCGACTTTCCTGGCGAATTTTACGCGACCGGAGTTGATTGTTCCGCAATTGCGTGATTTGGATGTCGCGGGAATCATCGAAGAGCTGAGTCTGCGCTTGCGCGAAAACCGGATGGTCGGCGATGTGCTCTCCTTTTATCACGACGCCATCAATCGCGAGTTTCTTTCAGATTCCAGCCTGCCGGAAGGCGTCGCCATACCGCACGCGCGGAGCGCGCAAGTCAAGCGGCTGGCGCTGGCCATCGGACGCACCCGCGCCCCGGTGGTGTGGGGAATCAAGGGTTCACGACCGGTTGAGTTTGTTTTTCTGGTTGCGGTCCCGCCTACGGACGCATCGGAATACCTGTCTTTGCTTTCCAGCATCGCGAGTTTTTGCAGTGAACGGGACATGCTCACGCAGCTTCGCGCGGCAACCGATGCCCGGAAAATGTTTGACCTCTTGAAGGCGACCCAGGTGCGGCCTGCCTGAGTTGATTGAATTACGGCGACCGCAGCGCAGCCAAAATCGAGCGTATTTCCTGATTGTAAGCAGCAGGATAAAACGAGCCGAACCGGTTTTGGCAGTCCATTCAGCTCGCCGGTTGTGCGGTCGGAGTTTCGTTGGGTGCGCCGAAAGCCCGGTTTTTGTTCAAATGTAACTTATTGGACATCAATGGCTGCACCGCTTGGTACCGCTTGGTACCGCTTGGTACCGCTTAATATCGCTTAAGAAGGAGAATATTTTGAACTGACCGCGTCGTTTCCCTGACCGCCAGCCCGTTTGGTTGAATCCTTCGTCTCCAAAGGTGGTCAGCCGACACGTTTTGGTTCGACACAAGGTCTTCTTGGACGGAACATCAGGCTGCATGGATAAAAAGACGCTGACGTTGGGACATTCGCCGGATCCGGATGACGCTTTTATGTTTTACGGCCTGGCGAAGGGATTAGTTCCGAGCCACGGTTATCAATTTGAACATATCTTGCAGGACATCCAGACGCTTAATGAGCGCGCCACGCGAGGAGAACTGGACATCACCGCAATCAGCATCCATGCCTACGCTTACGTGAGCGGACAGTATGCGCTGCTGCCGAGCGGGGCGAGCATGGGCGATGGCTACGGCCCGATGCTGGTGGCGAAACAGAAATTCGCAAAGCAGGAAGTCGCTCGCAAAAAAATCGCTGTGCCCGGCACGATGACGAGCGCGTTTCTGGCATTACAACTCTGGCTTGGCAAGCCGGCCAAAGAATTCAATTATGTCGTGGTGCCTTTCGATAAGATTTTCGAGGCGGTGCGAACAGGAGCGGCGGACATTGGATTGATTATCCATGAAGGACAGTTGACGTATCGGAACGAAGGCTTGGTGGTGTGCGCAGATTTGGGAGTCTGGTGGGGCCGGGAGAATGATGGACTGCCATTGCCATTGGGAGGGAATGTGATTCACAAACGGTTTGCGCCGGCGGTGCGGAAGGAGATTTCAGAAATCTTGACGGCGAGCATCCAGTTCAGTCTGGATCACCGCGCGGCGGCGGTTCAGCACGCGTTGCAATATGCGCGGGACATGGGGCGCGACCTGGCGGACAAGTTTGTGGGCATGTATGTGAACCACTGGACGCTGGATTACGGCGAACGCGGCCGCGAATCCATCCGCCGATTTTTGGGCCAGGGCTTCGAGCGGGGATTGCTGGGACATCGGCAGGAGTTGGAGTTTGTCGTTTAGGGCAAGTTCAGAGTTCAACGCTTAGAGTCTAAAGTCGTGGAATGGCTCGGCTGAATTTGAGGTTAAAATCACCCTCATTCGGGCAAGTAAAATGGGCTTGAAAAGTGCTTTACAGGGTCGGGGATTCTACCTAGAATTATCAACCTTTATTAAAAATTCGAGAATGAGATAAGTTATGGAAGCTAAAACGAAGACGATTGACGGGTTCAAACTGCACGAGCGCGACACGGGGTCGGCGGATGTGCAAATCGCGTTATTGACGCAACGGATCAACCATTTGACCGAGCATTTGCAGAAGAATTTGAAGGACCACAGCTCGCGCCGCGGCCTGCTGGTCATGGTCGGCCAACGCCGTCGCTTGCTGGATTACCTGCACAACACCGATGTGAGCCGCTATACGGCGGTGACCAAAAAGCTCAAGTTGCGCAAGTAATCCGTTCTGCGAGCGCGTTGCTATCGGTGTCCTACGTGCGGGAGCGCGCCCCTGAACATTGATTTCCAGTTTGACCCGGCCGACAGGCGTGTGCGGCCTGGTTTTCACACTTAACAACGATAACACGTCATAACCGTTCCGTTGCTCTTGGGTAATTTCATTCAGCTCCGAAAATGTTCGGAGTTCACTGAAGTTTCTCGGTGGCAACGGTTAGAAATTAGAACCTATGCCAGAAAAAATAACCGCCCAACTGGGCGACAAGCAGATTCACATTGAAACCGGGAAATTGGCCAAACAAGCCGACGGCGCCGTGACCGTCCAACTCGGTGAAACCATTGTTCTCGTGGCCGCGGTGGCCGCAGTAAAAGCCAAGCCCGGCCAGGAGTTCTTCCCATTGACCGTGGATTACCGGGAAAAAGCCGCTGCGGCGGGCAAGTTCCCCGGCGGCTACTTCAAGCGCGAAGGCCGTCCGACCGAGAAGGAAATTCTCACCTGCCGGTTGACCGACCGCCCCATCCGCCCGCTCTTCCCCAAGGGCTGGTATAACGAAGTCCAGGTGCAAACCGTCGTGCTGAGCGCCGATGGCGAAAACGATCCCGACATCCTGAGCATCATCGGGGCGTCGGCGGCGTTGTCGGTGAGCGATATTCCGTGGGACGGTCCGCTGGGCGCCTTGCGTATTGGCCGCATCAAGGGAAAATTTGTGGCGAATCCGACGCATCTCGAAATGGCCGAGAGCGACCTGGATTTGATTTACGTCGGCAATTCCAAGGACATCGTGATGTATGAAGGCGCGGCGAAGGAAATCACGGAAGCGGATTTCAACGCGGCCCTTGTGTTCGGCCAGGAATGCTGCCTGCCGCTGATTGAGGCGCAGAAAAAATTAACGGCGGCCGCCGGCAAGAAGAAACGCGCCATCACCGTGAACATTGTCCCGGATGAAATCCTCAAGGAAGCAAAGAAACTGGCGGGCGACCGGATTGTCCCGGCGCTTTTGACGCCGGGGAAACTGGCGCGGGAAGCGGCGGTCAGCGCGATTTTTGCCGAGGTTGGCAAACAGCTTGTGGAAAAATTCGGGCCGGAGAAGGTCACGGAATTCGTGTTGAAGGACCTTCAGTATTATCTGCAGAAGGAAAACGTCCGGGCGCTGGTTCTGGATCACTCGAAGCGGCTGGATGGCCGGGCGATGGATGCGGTGCGGCCTATCTCATGCGAGGCGGGCCTTTTGCCGCGCGCGCACGGTTCGGCGATTTTTGCCCGCGGTGAAACCCAGGCGGTGACCTTGGTTACGCTCGGCACCGGCGAGGACGCGCAGGAATTTGATTCCTACACGGGCGGCAAGAACGAGAAGAAATTCATCCTGCATTACAACTTCCCGAATTTTTCCGTGGGCGAAACCGGGCGCATCAGCGGGCCGGGCCGTCGCGAGATTGGCCACGGCGCACTGGCCGAGCGTTCGCTCGAATCCATGATGCCGGTGGACTATCCTTATGCGATTCGTGTGACGAGCGAGATCATGGAATCGAACGGTTCCACCTCGATGGCTTCCGTTTGCGGCGGAACACTGGCGTTGTTGGACGCGGGCGTGCCCATGATTCGCCCGGTGGGCGGCATCAGCATCGGCATTTGCACCGAGCACGACGACCTGGATAAGATTGCGCGCTACAAACTCCTGACCGACATCATCGGCTGGGAAGACGCGTTCTGCGACATGGATTGCAAAATAGCCGGGACGGAAAAAGGCATCACCGGGTTCCAACTGGACTTGAAGCTGCGCGGCATTTCGCATGAATTGATGGCGGAGACCGTGGAGCGCGCGCGCGTGGCGCGGCTGCATGTGCTCTCGGAAATGGCGAAGACGCTCGCCGAACCGCGCAAGGAATTGAGCAAGTACGCGCCGCGGATCATCACCCTCAAGATCAACCCCGAGAAGATCGGCGCATTGATCGGGCCTGGCGGCAAGAACATCAAGCGCCTCGTCGAAGAATCCGGTTGCGAAATCAACATCGAGGACGACGGCACCGTGAATATTTATTCCGTCTCCGAAGAGGGGATGAAGATCGCCCGGGAATCCATCGAGGGCATGACGGCGGAAGCGGAGATCGGGAAGATTTATCGCGGTCGCGTGGTGACGATCAAGGAATTCGGCGCGTTTGTGGAATTTTTACCGGGCAAGGACGGCCTGGTGCATATCAGCGAACTGGCGAATTTCCGCGTGAAACAGACCGAGGACATTGTGAAAATCGGCGACGAAATCTGGGTCAAGTGCCTGGGCGTGGATGAAAAAGGCCGCGTGAAACTTTCCCGCCGCGCCGCAATGGCCGAACGGGACCAGGAGATGGGCGGAACCGGTGAAGGCGGAGCCGGTGGCGCGGATGGCCAACCTGCGGATGTAGGCCATGGTTCGGAAGAGCGCGCGCGGGAAGAACACGGCGGAGAAGGACGCGGTCGCGAAGAGCGCCGTCGTGACGACCGGCCTCGCGGCGGTGACCGGCCGCGTAGCGAAAGGCCACCGGAGCGGCGTCCGTAAGGGCGCTGCGACGAGCAAAGCGTTGGCCTTGATTTGAGGCCAGGTTATTTCAGAAGGCGGGCTGGCAACGGCCCGTCTTTTTTGCCGCCCAGGTGAAAGGGATTGGATAGCATCTTGAGACTTTTTCCGGTAGGGACGGCGCGCTGCGCCGTCACCGTCGCCGAGCGGAGCGTCAGGCGACGGAACCGGAAAGCTGGAAAGGCGCTCATCATCGTCAATTCGTTCCGCCCTCACTGACTTGGGCGGGGACATCGCATCCCGATGTCTCTACCAAAAGCAGAACCGTGTTAAGTTGCGCATAAGCAACTGCCACCCCTCCACATTAGATTGCGCGATGCGCATGGTGATGCTATGCTCTGGCCATGACATCAACACTTTCGGTAAGGACTTTGGGTTTGCAATGGGTGACGATTATGTTCGGAATTTTTCTGGCGGGTTGCGCCAGCAACGAAACGCCGTCGGTGGATTGGAACAGCCGCGTCGGAAACTATACCTACGATCAAGCCAAAACCGAATTGGGCGCGCCGAGCGACTCAAAAAATCTGCCCCAGGGCGGGACAGTTGTGGAATGGCTTACCCGACGCAACGCGGGCAACTCGGGAATGACGCCCTTCCGCGCCGGCGGGGTTGACCAGCCGAACGGTCAAGCGCTCACGTCGCTGCCCAAGAGCGAGTATCTGGTCCTGACTTTTGACGGCGGCGGCAAGCTGACAAAGTGGGAGCGAGTGGTTCGCTGACCGAAGCGCAGGAGAAATTCGGCGAAGAAATGGCGGCTCAAACCGCGCTTAATTTCCGATACCTCGGCTTCGTTCTTTGGCTCAACGCAAGCAAAAGCAGACCGCCAATAATCACGCCGCCGCCGGCGGCCATGATTATGATGGCAACTTTTCTGTTCGGCGTGAAAGGCTTCGCGGGAATTTCGGCGGTGTCAATAATCTCCGTGGTGACACTCGTCGGCCTGATTTTGTCAGTGGCTTCCGCCGCGTACATTTTGTGCTGCAAATCATCGCGCTCCTGCTGAAGATTTTTGATCTGTTCCGAGACCTGATTGTACTCCTGGTCGTGGATCATGGTTGCGCCCAGGTTGGTCGTGGCGTGTTTGATTTTCTGGCCAAGGTCGTCCAGCGTGTCCTTTAAACCAGCGAGTTCGGTTTCTTTCGTGGTCATGGTCGCCTCCACGAGTTCATCAACCCGCTGATTGATCGTGGCGACGACCAGGCTGGCATGCTTGACCTCGGATGATTCAGGCCCATGATCCACTTTGATGCCGGCAAGATCGCTCTTGGCCATGTTCAGTTGGGTCAACGTCTGACCGAGCAACGATTTGCGATCCAGCGTCGGCAAGACCTGTTTCAGATGGTCCGGGTCCAGCTTTTTAAGTTCGGCCAATTGACTTTGCCCGGCCTTATAATCGCTTTCCAGCTCGACCTGTTTGCCTAAGAGCTTGTCATAGGCATCCGCGTCATACACTTGAAGCTGGTTGGTTGAGCGGGCTTTGCTAATGTCAAAATAAAGCTTCGCCTGCGTGGCGAGCGCATCCTGCAACTTGCCGTTGAGGTCATCCCACTGCTGCTTGAGCGAGCCGAGGTTATCGCGAATCAATTCCTGTCGTTTCGTCTGACGGTAATCGAGATAAACACGCGCGATTTCGTTGGCGATGCCGGCGGTTTCATCCGGCTCTTCGCTGGTCACCTGAATTTCGATCAGACTTGATTTAGGATCCGGCTGGATGAGCGCCTTCGATTTGAGCATGGCCCGGGCTTGAGCCGGGTTCAGAGCGGTTCCCGGGCCGTAGCGCCTGCCCCAGGTCTTTTCCAAATCAAGATGGGCAATGACCGTATCCATGACCGCATCCGAGCGGACTACCTGGCATTCGGCGGGCGCGACACTTGAATCCGAAGGATTGTTGGCATCCTTGGCATGAATCCAATCCGTCACTTTGAGCCTTGTGGTCGCCTGGTAGGATTTGGGGGTGAGAAATAGGTAGGCCAATCCGGCCGCCATCAGCAACAACCCGCCGAAAGCGAGCTGGATGGAGAGGGACTTCAGTTTGTTTTCGGTTTGAACACTCATATCGCCACGAGACGGAGTTTGGGATGGTGGCTGGGTTTAATCAACCGCAGACGCGCACTTGCCGTTAATTAAATCATAGGTTGCCAATGAAGTTTCGACAGCCCGACGGGGGCCTTCGTTCAGGCAGAATGCGCCTGGGTTTGAAAGTTGGAACTTGGAACTTGGCTGTTTGAACCCTAATTTAACGCGGTGAATGAATCGTTGCCGAGCGTGACGGTATTGATCGCCGCCCGACCGGATCAGGCGGAGATCAAGGCTGTTACTGCGGCCAGGGCGCTGGATTATCCCAGGGAGAAGTTGGAAGTCATCGTGGCTCGCGGCAAGCAACCGTCCGTGCAGCGCAACACGGCCATGCGCGCGGCGCGCGGCGATTTGATCTATTTTCTGGACGATGATTCCACGCCGCCGCCTGGCAATTTACGCCGCACGGTCCAGGTTTTTTCTGATCCGCAGGTGAAAATGGTCGGCGGCCCGAATCTTTGCCCGGCGGATGCGCCCTTGCTAGAACAGGTGTTTGCGCTGGTGCATGCCAGTTGGCTGGCGTTCGGCCCGAGTCGCGCCCGCTACGCGGCGCTCGGTGCCTTGCGCGAATCGAGCGAGAAGGAATTGATTCTCTGCAATTTGCTCGCGCGGCGGGAGGCGATGATCGAATTGGGCGGCTTCAACGAAGCGCTATATCCCAATGAGGAAAATGCCTTGATGGACGAATTGCAGAAGCGCGGTGGAAAGCTGATATACGATCCGGATTTGGTTGTTCACCGGCGGCCACGAAGCAACTTGAGGGCGTTTGCAAAGATGTTGCTGAACTACGGCCGGGGCCGGGCGGAGCAATTCAGGTTGCACCCGACACTTGGCTCGGCGCCGAATTTCGTTCCGCCGTTATTCTGCATTTATTTGGTGGTTTTGGCGTTAATGGCAATGTTTGGAAAAACCGCGCTGCTTCCCGAACTTTTGATTCCGCTTCTGGTTTATGGTTTCGCGCTGTTGGCTCAAGCTGCCGTGCTGGCGATGCAGGGTGGAATTTTACAAAGCATCTGCGCGATACCACTCATATTGCTCACCCATATATTGTATGGGTTGGGATTTTGGCGCGGACTGTTCACGCCGCTAAAGAAATCCTACCAAGGACCCAAACCACCGGTGACACTGGAGAAGCCGCCATTATGAGCAAACTGCGCGCGTTACAGCAGCGAGTGTTGCAGGTAGGTGAGTGAGCGTTCGAGATGCAGAGTGGCGCACGGAGTATTTTGCGCGGCCAATTCGAGTTTCACGTGCTGCGCGCCGATTTTCCGCAGCCGATCCAGCATGACTTGCTCGGCGAGTTCGGGGCGATTGCACTCGCGGCTGAGATGGCCCAGATAAAGATGGCGCAGGTCGGCCGACATGATGGCTTCCGCGGCCTCAGCCGCGTCCGCGTTGGAGAGATGACCGTGGCGGCCGGCGATGCGTTGTTTGAGGCTCCAGGGTCGGCCGGACTCCTGCAACATTTTCAAATCATGATTGGATTCCAGCACCAGCACGTTGGCCGAGCGGATCCGGTCAAGCACGAGTTTCGTGGCGTGGCCGAGGTCCGTAAGGAAGCCGATATTGCCCGCCGGAGTGTGGAGCAAATAACCGACGGGGTCCGAGGCGTCATGCGGAATATCGAAGGTGTCCACCAGAATATCGCCGACCTCAAAACTCTTGCGGGTTTCAAAGATGCGGCAGTCGAACTTGGATTGGAGTTGGAACTCCATGGCTTCGCGGGTGGCCCGGTTGCAGTAAATGGGAATATTGAGTTTGGTGGCAAGGCCGACGAGACCGTTGATATGGTCCGAATGTTCGTGCGTGATCAGGATGCCGGACAGACCTTCCGGCGCCCGGCCAATGGCGGCAAGCCGCTGGCGGGTCTGGCGGGCGCTGAAACCGGCGTCAATGAGGATGCGGGTCTCGGCGGTTTCCAGGTAAGCGCAATTACCGCTGGAACCGCTGCCCAAAATCGTTAATGCAACGGACACGCTTGGACGGTAATTGCCGCGGACGGTTGCCGCAATTATTTTTATTTCATTTTTAAGATGACACGGCGGCTGCGCAAAGGCTTTTGATTTTTTTGGAGAATGAAAGCCGGCCGCTCAAACAGTTTTTCCGAAAAAACGTTGAGGTATAAGAATAGCTAAAGCAAAAATCAGACCACTTCTTGCTTGAGCACCCGGCCGCCACGCGCTAGAGTGTTCACCAGCATGGCACAAGGTTTACATTTGTCCCAGCGCATGACGCAGTCGCTGGTGTTGTCGCCGCAGATGCAGCAGTCGCTGGCATTGCTGCAGGCGCCGACGCTTGAGCTTAAGGCGCTGGTCGAACAGGAATTGCAACAAAACCCGGTTTTGGAGGAAGCGCCCACGCCGGAAGCCGATCAGGCGGAAAAGGCGAAGACTGAGGATGGCGACACTCCCGAAGCTTCCGACCCGGCTGAACCGCCCGCCGATGTCACGTTTGAAAACGACAGCGAAAAGACGACTCCCGAACCGGCGGATGACTTCATGGCGGAGTTTGAGAAGCTGGCCCAACTGGACCAGGACTGGCGCGATCACTTTGCGGCCACGAACATTCCGATGCGTCAATCCGCCGAAGACGACGAAAAGCGGCAGTTCATGTTTGATTCCATTGTCGCCGCGACTTCGCTGCAGGAAGTGCTGCTCGAGCAAGTGCGGGATGCGGCTCTGACGGAAGAGCAGCGGCCGATTGCGGAAATGTTGATCGGCAACATTGACGACCACGGTTATTTGAAGACCAGCCTCGATGAACTGGCGTTTTCGACGAACACACCCGTCGAAAGGATCGAGGCCGTGCTGAGGGTCATTCAGACATTTGACCCTCCCGGGGTCGGCGCGCGGGACTTGCAGGAATGCCTGATGCGACAACTTGAGAGAACGGGTCAGGAGGGTTCGGTCGAGTATCGCATCATCAAGGATTACATGGACGCCCTGGGCAAACGGCGCATACCGGAAATCGCGCGCGGCCTGGGCATGGATGTCGAGGACGTGCAGGAGTCCATTGGCCGCATCGCCCGCCTGGAACCGCGTCCGGGCCGGGCATTTCTTTCGGACAACAACCAATATATTTTGCCGGAAGTTTTTGTGACGAAGGCGGGTGACGAATTTGTGGTCACGACCAACAACGAGCAGATTCCCCATTTGCGCATCAGCAACACTTACAAAGACCTGATGGCGCAATCGGGAAATTCCGCCGAGGTGCTGAATTATATCCGGGAGAAAATCCGAGCGGGAAAATTCCTCATCAAGAGCCTGCATCAGCGTCAGCAAACCATCCTGAATATCGGCATGGAGATTGTCAAACGTCAGCGGGACTTCATGGAAAAAGGAGTCGCGCATCTCAAGCCGCTGACCATGGTGCAGGTCGCGGAAGTGGTGGGCGTGCATGAAACCACGGTCAGCCGGGCCGTCTCGGGCAAATACATGCAGACGCCGCAGGGTATATTCGAGATGAAATATTTCTTCACCGCTGGCATTCAAACCGCCACCGGCGAAGGCATGTCCAACACGAGCGTCAAGGACATGATTTCCGAAATGTTCAAGAAGGAAGACCCCACCAAACCGCTTTCCGATCAGGAAATTGTCAAAATGTTGCAGGAAAAGGGCATCGTGATCGCCCGGCGCACCGTCGCAAAATATCGCAGCGAACTGAACATTCTTCCGTCCAATCTGCGCAAGGTTTATTAACTGCCGCGTTCCTTCTTTTTTTTCAATTCGGCCTTGGTGTCGGCTTGCAGGTCGTCCAACTGCGTTTGTAATTCAGCCTTTGCCTCCGTTGTCATCCGGTCTATGAACAAAATTCCGTGCAGATGGTCGGTCTCGTGCTGGACCGCCCGCGCCAGCAGGCCGCCGCAGCGGAATCGAATCCGTTTGCCATCCTTATCGAGAGCGGTCACATCCACTGTTTCCGGTCGGGAAATGTCAGCGTAAATTTCTGGAAAACTCAGGCAGCCCTCCGGCCCTTTCGCCGGTTCGCCGACGGGTTTGACCTCGGGATTAATGAGGACCAACGGCATGAATTCATTCGCATCGGCGGGTTTGCCGTCCAGTTCAAGAGTGGAGGGCCGGTCCACGGCTTCGCGGACGTCAATCACGGTCAGTTGCAGCGCCTCGCCAATTTGTTGTGCGGCGAGGCCGATGCCGCGCGAGGCGTACATGGTTTCAAACATGTCCGCGGTCAATTGCTTGATGACGGGCGAGATCGTTTCTATCCGGGCGCCCTTCTTGCGCAGCACCGGATTGCCGTATTTTACAACCTTAAGAACCATGATCGCCTATTTCGTTTGGATTCAATTTATAGCGGCTTCGTTATTTTGCGGTTGCGGGCCAGTTGCGCAGCATTCCCGCAAGGTCCTTGATGCCGGGGCTGAGGCCGGTGCGGACATAATAACCGCTGGTGGTGACCCCCGTCAGCACGCAAAGTTCATTATCCAACCCGAGCAATTTACCAAGGCAAAAACCGGAATTGAAGTGGTCCCCCGCGCCGGTGGTGATCTTCGGCTGGGCGATGAACGGGCCGGGCACTAGGGAAACTTTTCCCTGGCCGGCTGCGAGAGCGTAGGCCACCGGATGGATGACCACGGTGTTCACCGGCAGGCTGCGGTTAATTTCCAAAGCCAGCCGCGAAAGGCTTTCAGGAGATGTGTCCGACGTTTTCAAGCCAAGCGCCGCGCTCACGGAGAGCGCTTCCTTTTCGTTCAAACCCAGCAGCACGTCAAAATATTTTTCAAAATCAACGATTAGATTGAGCGCGCGAACGAGATCGTCGTGAGTGCGTTTTTCAGGGTCGCACAGGTCAAAGAAAATTTTCCGCCGACTGCCGTTGAGGGCCGGGCAAAGTTCGGAGAGGAGGGCGGCCCAGACATCGCTCATGTACGGCAGCATGGTCCAATTCACAAAACCGACCAGGTCCGCGCTTTGCAATTTCTCGGCAAATTTGTCTTTTCCAAAACGGGCCTGGATGTTTTCCCAGGTGACCTGCTTGAGCGAATAATGTTTGCCCAGCATGATTTTCCCGTCGTCGAACTCCAGCGCGTCCGTATAACCCGGTTCGGCGATGGAATGGACTTCCGCCCGCTGGGCAAACGCGCTGAACACGGGGTGCAGCGCCGGGTAGCCGAGCGTGCCCAAATACGTCACCCCAAGTCCGAAACTGGCGAGCGCATTGGCCATGATCGGGCCGTTGCCGCCCAATTTGCTGAGCTGACTCACCAACTCGATATTTGTGCTCACACCCGCGGCGCCCGCGAGCCGGGCGGACATTTTAGCGATGGTCGGCAGGCGTTGATATGTCTCAGCATTTTCGCGCTTGTCCACCACGTGCAGGATTTCGTCCACGAAGCCATCGAGTCCGACGAAGGCGGTCATGGACTGCAAGCGGTCGGCCCCGGCGATCAGGTTGCTGGCGCATTTTTCACGTAATTCAGGGGTGTTCATCAGAACAAATTTGTTTTAACGGAGGGAAATTTTCACCGAACGGTTTCAATCCACCTTTACTCCCACGATCTGGAGAATTCGCTCAAGGTCATCATCGCTGAAGAACGCTATGTCCAATGAGCCTTTGCCTTGTTGATATTTCAAGCGAACCTTCGTGCCGAACCGTTCCCGCAGGCGATTCTCCAAATCAACCACATTCGCATCATGCGCGAGCGATTTGCCGACACCCGGGGCTTTCGCCGTTGTCCCGCCGGTTTGCAAACGCGCGACCAACGCCTCCGTCTGCCGGACATTCAACCCCTCCTTCTGGATGCGTTCAGCCGCGAGTTTCTGCTGCTTCTCGCTATCCAGCCCGAGAATGACCTTCGCGTGGCCGACGGAAAGAAGCCCATCGCGAATGGCGTCCTGAATGGCTGGAATCAGCTTGAGCAGGCGCAGCGCGTTGGCGACCACCGCGCGGCTCTTGCCGACTTTCGTCGCCACCTCCTCCTGCTTGAGCGCAAATTGCTCGATGAGTTGGGCGTAGCCGTGGGCTTCCTCAATGGGATTTAAATTCTCCCGTTGAAGGTTTTCAATCAGCGCGAGTTCCAGCACGGCGCGGTCATCCGCCTGGCGGACGATCACCGGCACCTCCGCGAGGCCCAAAAGTTGCGACGCGCGCCAGCGGCGTTCGCCGGCGATCAATTCAAAAAATCCGCCGCGCTCGCGCACAATCAGCGGTTGCACGATTCCCTGTTCCTTGATGGAATCCGCGAGTTCGCGCAAGGCCTCCGGGGAAAAATTCTTGCGCGGCTGGAAGGAGCAGGGGCGGATGCGATCCAGGGCGACGCGTTCCACCCGCTCGCGCGTGTCGGCAATCGGCAGCGGGCTGGCAAGTCCGATCGCGGGCGAAGCAGCAGCGGCGGCCGTTCCCGCCGGGGAAGAGCCGCCCAACAACGCGCCGAGACCGCGGCCCAAAGCTGGTTTTGCCATAGCGCGAGATTGTCGCATGGACAGGCTGGATGTCAACTTTTGCCAATGTGCAATGGCAGCTTGGTGTGCTGGAAAGGCTTGTTGCCTGTCGCCGGGCACCTGCGCTACCGTTCTTCGGCATGAGTAAAAAGAGCGCGAAAATCGCCGCCTTGATTGACGGTTGCCGCGGCCAGGACCTTGACGCGCATTATCTCGCCTTTTTTGAATGTTTCAATCAAGAGCTTTTCTTCGAGGCCCACGAGGTGCTTGAGGAACTCTGGTTGAAGGATCGGCGAGGCCCAAATTATGCCTTTCACAAGGGACTGATCCAATTGGCCGGAGCATTCGTCCATTTGCAAAAGAACCGGCTGCGTCCTTCGGCGTCCCTGTTCAAGCTCGCCCAGTCAAATCTGGAGAAATATCCCGGCTTGCATGACCAGTTGGACATTGCCCAGGTGCTGCTTCTTATAACGAAGTGGCTGGCGATGGTGGAGTCGCACGAATTCACCACCAATCCTCTCACCGCTGACAACGCTCCCAAGCTGCACCTTGATCCCCGTAAATAGTTTTCGATGTGCGCGCTGATCTCGCAAGCGCATTGCTGGAATGATTTTTTAAAATCGTTATCGTTTATCGTCCTTGATTATGTGAATTTCTTCGCATGCTAACTTTGCTGATTGCAACGCGCAATGACCATAAGGTCGGTGAGATTCGCGCCATTTTATCAGAGCGTTTTAATTATTTGACGCTCCGCGATTTTCCGGGCGCTCCCAACGTGGTTGAAGATGCGCCAACCTTTGCGGGGAATGCCACCAAGAAAGCCGTCGAACTCGCCGAAGGGTTGGCAAGCGAGCCACTTTCCGATGGTAAAACGGGTTCCCCCCTCTTTGTCCTGGCGGATGATTCGGGGCTGGAAGTGGATGCGCTCAATGGCGCGCCGGGAGTTCATTCCGCCCGTTTTGCCGCGCAGGATGCAAAGCTCTCCGGCAACACGACCGATGCCGACAACAACGCGAAACTGCTTCGCTTGTTGCGCGAGGTTCCTGCCGGTAGGCGCAAGGCACGTTTCCGCTGTGTGCTGGCGTTGACGCAAGTTTTCGCATTAAGCACTTCTTCAGTTGGCGTAGTGAACGAAGCGGACCATCAAACCAGGTTGTTCGACGGCGTTTGCGAAGGGCAAATTGGTTTCGAGCTTTCGGGCGCTGGAGGTTTTGGTTACGACCCGCTCTTTATTCCCACCGGTCTGCAACAAACTTTCGCGGAATTGGGCGACGCCGCCAAAAACCAATTAAGCCATCGCGCCAAAGCCCTCGAAAAACTCCGTCACTATCTCGATTCCGTTCCTGGGCGGTAGATCCTGTTCGCTGTCCAGCCTTCAGGCTGTCTGCGGATGGGGAACACGCTGAAGCGTGGACACCGAACAAAACACGCCACGCGATTGCCGAAATCAAACACGCGCTTCAAGTGCCATCGCACTTCAAAACAGGACGTGGATTCGATAGAACCTGCCGGTTTTATTCGTAGAAGTGTCCAGGACGTTGGTGGCGAAGCCCGTGCCCACCGGATTGGTGAGCACTTGCCAGGAAGTTGAGAGGTTGGTGGTGTATTCCACATTATTTGTGACGGCATTGACGGTGTTCCAGGAGATTTGTCGCGCGCCATTTGTTTGAAGCTGGATTTGGGCTTTGAGAACGCCAACAGTAAAATAAATTAGGTCATAATAGGGAGGGGCGTTCGTGCCAATCAAATAATTGGGCAGGGAAGTGAAAACCGTAGCTGGGTAAGTCGAGCCATAATTATTTACCAGATCCACAATGCCGTTGTTGAGAGCAAAATACTGGTTGAACTCATTCAAAATATTCGTGCCGCGCACTACTTGTCCGAAGACCGTGTAGCCGCCGGAATTCGCGGAATTCGTCGAATCAAGACTCGGATTATTGACCAGATTGAAATAAAATTGCGAATTCGCCGTGCCGGGAGCACCGGCCTTGGCCATCGCGATGGTGCCATAAGCATTGCTGTGGAACGGCCCCACTTCAATTTCGTCGGGAATATTGCCGAAGTTCGGCACCGCGCCCAGATTGGAGTATGGCGGCCCAAAAATATTAGTGCTATCCACATTATAAGTGAAAAAGCCACCGCCTTGCAAAACGAAATCCGGCACCAGCCGATGGAAGAAGCAGTTATCGTACGCACCAGATTCGATCAGCCGCAGGAAATTGCTCACCGTAATCGGTTTGTCCTGATCGTAAAGCGCGACATCAACCTCTCCCAAGTAAAAGTTGACCGAATCATATATCTGGAATTGGACCAATGTGCCTGCGAAGCAACTCTTCGTGAACCACACGCACAACAGCACCAGCAAATATCTACGATACGACTTCATTAACTTGGAAAACTCTTACCAGAAATCCGCGCGCAAATCAAATCAATCTATAGTTCCAGCTTTTTTCTAAGCAACCCATTGCTGGCGATCATCCGGTACGTGTAACCGCCTGACACAGCCTCGTGCCAGAACTCGCCGCCCGCGCATTCCACAATCAGTCCGCCGGCCGCGATGTCCCAAAGCCGGATGCCGCGCTCGATGTAGGCGTCGAATCTTCCCGTGGCCACGTAAGCGAGCATCAGCGCCGCCGAACCGGTCATGCGAACTTTCCTCACCCGCCGCACGAGCTTGTTAAAATAAGGGAGGGTCAGTTCCAAACTGTGCCTTGATTTGGCGAACCCGATGGCGACAATCGTCTCACGCAATTGTCCGCGATCACTCACATGAATGACGCTGCCGTTCAAGCGCGCAGGCTGCCCGCGAATGGCCGTCCACAGTTCATCGCAAAAAGGATCGTAAATCACGCCGACCACAGTTTCATATTCCTCAACCTGCGGCGTCGAACCCTTTAACTTTAAACCTTGAACCTTAAACTTTGAACTTCTGACTTGCAGCGCGATGGAGACGCAGGCATGCGGGATGCCGTAGGCGAAATTGACCGTGCCATCAATCGGGTCCACGACCCATCGCTCCGGCGCGTTTTGATTCCCGGCGATGCCTTCCTCGCCGAGCAACGCGACCTCGGGAAACTCAGCGGCAAGAATTTTCCCAATCAGCTTCTGGCAACGCACATCCAGTTCCAATTTGATGTCGTGCAGCGATTTCGAATTGATCTTTTTGGCGGCGCGCAGGTTTTGACGCATCAATCGCCCGGCGGCGCGTGCGGCGACTACCGCGCAATTAAGGGCCCGTTTTTGATCGGTGGGTTTCATTAAATTGTTTTGGCGCAGCGGCGGATCAATCTTCCAACGCATCCAACGCGGTCTGGATATGCTGTTTTTTGACGCGCCAATCGGCGAGGCGCTTTTCATGTTCGCGCAGCACCTCAACGGGCACTTTTTGGGTGAAGGCGGGATTCGCAAGTTTTTGTTCCACTTTCAAAATTTCAGCGTCAGTTTTTTCCATTTCTTTCGTCAAGCGCGCCTTCTCCGCCGTTTTGTCAAACAAGCCCTCCATCGGCAGATAAAGATCGCCCATATCGGAATGCGCGGTCAAAGTGCCTTTTTTCGGCGAGTAATCCGGCTCGATTTCAAACGATTCGGCGTTCAGCAAAATTTTCAACACCGCCGCGTCATGGGTGGATACATTGCCCGCCGGTTTCAGGACGAATTTGACTTTCTTGCCGGATTGAATGTTCCCCTCGCGTTTCAGATTGCGGCCCAGGGAAACCAGTTCGTACCGCTTTTCGGCCATCTCGACGTAACAGTCGTCCAATCCATACACGCCGAGAAATTCTTCATCGTAAGCTTTTGGCCACGGCGCATACATGATGCTCTGGCCGCCCTGTTGTTCGGGCATGTCTTCCTGGTAACCCATGCCGTGCCATAGCTCCTCCGTGATGAACGGCAGAAACGGATGAAATAATCGCAACGTGTGCGAGAGGACAAAATCAATCACCGCCAGCGTGTTCGCCTTCCGCGCCGTTTCATCGCCTTGGAACACGGCTTTTGTGGCCTCCACATACCAATCGCAATATTCGCTCCAGAAGAAACGGTAAAGCGTCTGCGTGGCCTCGCTGAATTTGTATTCGGCGAGCGACGCGGTCAGTTCCTGGATCGCCTTGTGCAATTTCAGCAAAATCCACTTGTCATCAATCGTCAGCAGGTGTGGATCAATTTCCCCTTGGACGGGGAATTCCGCCGGGCCGACCATCTGGCGGAAACGGCAGGCGTTCCAAAGTTTGTTGCAGAAATTGCGGCCCAACTCGACATGCTGTTCATCAAACAAAATATCCTGGCCCAATGGCGCCGAGCGCATCACGCCGAACCGCAGCGCGTCCGCGCCGAACTTCTCGATCAAATCCAACGGGTCCGGCGAATTGCCCAACGACTTCGACATCTTGCGCCCCTGCTTGTCGCGGATGATGCCGGTGAAATAAACATTGTGAAACGGCATCTCGCCCATGAATTCGTATCCCGCCATGATCATGCGGGCGACCCAGAAGAAAATAATGTCGGGTCCGGTCACGAGGTCCGTCGTCGGGTAAAACTTCTGCAACGTGGGCGTTTTCTCAGGCCAACCCATCGCCGCAAATGGCCAAAGCCAGGAACTAAACCAAGTGTCGAGGACATCGGGGTCTTGAGTGAGCCCGTGCTGTTCAAGAAGCGAAATAATTTCCTCCTCAATAGGATCAACTGCTACATCAAGCCGAATGAAATAGTTTTCTTTAGTATCGCGCCGCAAAACATTAGTTCCCCCGTCATTCATTGCATGGGGGGTATAAAGATTCAAGTGAATCAAGGCACCTGTCTGTTGGAACGCATAGAGCTGAGCCTGCAACGCGATAAAATTAGGTTCGTCACTGTTTGCCTTTTTTGTCCACACCGGAATCCGATGCCCCCACCAAAGCTGGCGGCTGATGCACCAATCCTGGATGTTTGCCAGCCAGTTGTCATAAACCTTCGCCCAGCGGTCGGGATAAAACCTCATCGTCCCATTCGCCACGCAGGCGCGGGATTTGTCCAGGCTCGGATACTTCAAAAACCATTGTTCGCTCAAGCGCGGCTCGATGGGCACATCGGCGCGTTCGCTGAAACCGACTTTATTGGTGTAAGGCTCTTCTTTTTCCAGAACGCCCAGCGCCGTGAGTTTTTCGACGGCCAGCTTGCGCGCCTTAAAGCGATCCAGCCCGTTCATCTCCGGGCCGGCGAGTTCGTTCATCGTGGCGTCGGGATTCATGATGTCCACCACCGGCAATTTGTGGCGGACGCCAATGTCGAAATCATTCTTGTCATGCGCGGGTGTGACTTTCAAAACGCCGGTCCCGAATTCAAAATCCACATACTCATCACCAATGATCGGGATGAGTTTCTGCTCGCGCGGCAATTCGGAGGGCAGGGGACGGAGGACGTGTTTGCCGATGAGATGCGTGTAGCGCGGGTCCTTCGGATTCACGGCGACGGCGGTGTCGCCCGGAATGGTTTCCGGCCGGGTCGTGGCGATGGTCAGAAATGTGCCAGGTAGCTCGGCGACTTCGACCTTGAAGTAATATAGGAAGCCCTTTTGTTCCTTCATAATGACTTCCTCGTCCGAGAGCGCGGTCAATGAAGCTGGACACCAATTTACCATCCGCCTGCCGCGATAAATCAGCCCTTTTTTGTAAAGCTCGACGAAAACCTTTTGGACGCAACGCGAATATTCCGGGTCCATGGTGAACCGTTCGCGTGACCAATCGCACGAAGCGCCAAGCTTCTTGAGTTGCTGGATGATGATGCCGCCGTGCTTCTCCTTCCACTCCCAGATTTTTTCGAGAAATTTTTCGCGGCCCAAATCATCGCGATGCCGGATTTCGCCTGATTTCTTGAGCGCTTTTTCAACCGCAGTCTGCGTGGCGATGCCGGCGTGGTCGGTGCCCGGCAGCCAGAGAACTTCCTTGCCTTCCATCCGCGCCTTACGGGCGAGAATATCCTGAATGGTATTATTCAGCACATGCCCCAGCGTGAGCACGCCGGTCACATTCGGCGGCGGGATGACGATGGAGTAAGCCGGCTTTTTTGAAGCGGGATTGGCGGCAAAGAGTCCCTTTTCCAGCCAGAACTGGTACCACTTCGCTTCAACTGCCTGCGGCTCGTATGCTTTTGAGATTTCAGACATAAATGTTTAACCACGGATGAACACGGATGAACACGGATAAAATTACAATACGATGCGCTCCCATTCCAAGCGCGCATGTTTGAAATTAATTATCAAACCAACCCGCAATTTGGCGATGCGAAGATAATTCAACATCTGCCCACGCTCGTGGTCGGTGATGCGATCAATCACTTTGGCGTCCACAATGACCGAACTGAATACGATAAGGTCGGGAATAAATTCACCGACTTGAACGCCACGGAATCTCACTGGAAAACTTTTTTGTTGGTCAACCGCGATTGCGCTTTGTTCGAACAAGACCACCAGTGAATTCTCATAAATCTTTTCGTTTAGTCCGTGGCCAATCTCATTGATTACCTCGAAGGCAAGACCAATTATCTTCTCTGTTTCCGACTTGAGAATCAGTTTCGATTCACCGCCGCTTCTCAAGTCCGGCCTTTGATCCGTGTTCATCCGTCTCCATCCGTGGTTGGATCATTTCCGCAACAGCCCGTATTCCATGCTGTCCGCCAGCGCGCAGAGACTTGCCTCTATGATATTATCGTGGACGCCGACGGTGCCCCATTCGTTCTTGCCATCGGAAGATTCGATCAGCACACGCGTCTTGGCGCCCGTGCCCAGGACGCTGTCCAAAATGCGCACTTTGTAATCGGTCAGCAGAACATTTTTCACGCGTGGATAAAATTTAACCAGAGCGGCGCGCAAGGCAGAATCCAGCGCGTTCACGGGACCATCGCCTTCCGCCACGGTATGCGCCACCTCGCCCTTGACCCGCACTTTCACCGTGGCCTGGCAAACCGAGAGCGTGCCATCGCGACGAACCGTCGCTTCATAGCCTTCGATCGTAAACGGGGGCGCTTCACGTTTGAGCGCCCGGCGAATCAATAACGCGAGCGAACCTTCCGCCGCTTCAAATTCATATCCCTGATGCTCGAGTTCCTTGATGCGATTCAGGATGAGCTTGAGTCCAGGCGTGTCGTTGGTGATTTTGAAGCCCAACTCCTGCGCCTTCATGACGATATTGCTGCGGCCGGCAAGGTCGCTGATCAGGACGTTGCGCGCATTGCCGACGAGCGAAGGATGAATGTGCTCGTAACTTTCCGCGAGTTTTTGCACCGCGTTCACATGCGTACCGCCTTTATGCGCGAAGGCAGCGGAACCGACCCACGGCAGGCGCGGGTTGTGGCGCAGGTTGGCAATTTCATCCACGAATTGCGAAAGTTCCTTGAGCTTGGGCAACGATTTCGCCGGCACGGAGCTTTTCTTCAATTTCAAGGCCACACAGGGAATGACGCTGGTCAGGCTGCAATTGCCGGTGCGCTCGCCGTAGCCATTTATTGTGCCTTGAATATGCGAAGCGCCCGCATCCAGCGCGGCCAGCGCATTCGCCACGCCGAGACCGATGTCGTCGTGGGTGTGAATGCCGACTTTGCAATTCAGCTTGCCGACCGCGATGCGGGTGATGGCGGCGATTTCACTTGGGAGACAGCCGCCGTTGGTATCGCACAGCACCACCAAATCCGCGCCGGCCTTTTCCGCGGCCTGCCAGGAAGCGATGGCGTATTCCGCGTCAAGCTTGTAACCGTCAAAACAATGTTCGGCGTCATAGACGACGAATTTGCCGTGGTCTTTGAGATAGCGGACGGTATCGCCAATCATCGCGAGATTTTCCTCGGGCGCGCAGCGGAGGACTTCCTTGACGTGGAGCAGTGAGGTCTTGCCGTAAATCGTGACGACTGGCGTTTCGGCTTCGATGAGCAGCCGCACCTGGTCATCCTGTTCGACCGGCGTATTTTTCTTGCGCGTGGAACCGAAGGCTGCGAGCCGGGCGTGCTTGAATTTCTTTCGTTTGGCCTGGGCAAAGAACTCGATGTCCTTTGGATTCGAGCCTGGCCAGCCGCCTTCAATGTAATGAATGCCGAAGGCGTCAATTTTTTCAGCGATGCGAAGTTTGTCCGCAACCGAGAAATTGATGCCTTCGCCCTGGCTGCCGTCGCGCAGGGTCGTATCGTATATTTCGACTTGAGTTTTCATTACATCCCGCCACGGCGGCGGGGAACCATCTAAGCCAAAAAAACCTTGAATGGAAAGCAGATTGTAACGCCGTTTGACTGGATCCGGTTCGCGGGCGAGGTTGTGGTTACCATTATGAAAGAACTTGCTGAAAAAGAATGCGTTCCCTGCAGGGGCGGGACATTGCCATTGAAAGGTTCCGAATTGGCCAGGCTGGCCGGGGAATTGGGCGGAGGCTGGCAGGTGATCGAGGAACATCATCTCGAACGGTCGTATGAATTCAAAAACTTTCGCGAGGCGCTTGCCTTCACCAACAAGGTCGGAGAGCTGGCTGAAAAGGTCCAGCATCATCCCGACATTTACCTGGCTTGGGGCAAGGTAAAGCTCACGCTCTGGACGCACAAGATTGATGGCTTGACGGAAGGTGATTTTGTTTTCGCGGCGAAGGTGAATAAATTGTTGTAGGGCAATTTGGATTTAGTGGCTGGAATTATTTCAATTGCCCCCTCACCCTAACCCTCTTCCCCGGTGGGGGCGAGGGAACCTGAGTTGAGCGGATTTGTGGCGAAAGCGTATTCGGAAACGATTTTGCCATTGATCAAGTGCTCCTGAATGATGCGCTCCAAAACTTCCGGCGCGCAGGAATGATACCAGACTCCCTCGGGGTAAACGAGCGCGATCGGCCCCTGAACGCAGACCCGGAGGCAATTCGCCTTGGTTCGAAAAACCAATGGTTCCGGGCCGACCAGCTTGAGTTCCTTGAGGCGGCGCTTTAAAAATTCCCACGACTCCAGACTTTTTTCTTTTGGCGCGCACTTGGCTTCCGTCTGGTCGGCGCACAAAAAAATGTGCCGCGCAAATTTTTGCAACCCCAGGGACTCGACCGCTGATTTAAGTTCGTCCGTCATCGAAAGTGTTCATTTTTTGGGAAATAGCCGCTCTTTCACATTTAACAGTAGCAGGGCAATTTCGATGGTGGGCGGCGGGGATTTTTTCGAGTCGAGCCAGCTCATCAAATTGCAATTGCCTTCCTTCAGGCGATACGGCTCACGCTGATGCGCGGAGAGCATGGCCGGGATGCCATCCATTGCCGGCGCGCCCACGTTGGTGATGTCATTCGGAAATGAAAAGCCTAACAACACCAGGAGCCGGCCGGCTTCGATTGCCGTCAAATCTGCCATGGCGGGCTGTGGTGCAACTCCACCCGGTGCGGGCTGAAATTCGATCGTGGCGCTGCCCGTCCGGGTTTCTGTCTGCAACCTGACTCTCACCGCGAAAGCATCACTACACGGCATGGATTTTACTTTCAGTTCGAGCAGCCAGTCCGGGGGATCGGCTTGAAGAAATTCAATCGGGACTTCGAGAGAGAACTTTTCTTTTTTTCCAAACAGTCGTTTAAGGAAATTGATCATCTAATTTTGGTTTCGTTAGGGTGCTGAGAGAATGCTCAGGCGTTGTTGGGTTCGAAATGGCCCTTGCGCGGATCGGTGGCGGAAATGACGGCGCTGACTGATTTTTGGTTGAAGCCCTTGAACCCGCCGTGGCGTTGCAGGTTTTCCAAATGGCTGCCAAGCGCGCCTTCCCGGATGAATTTTTCGAACTGCTCACTGGTGATAAGCTGGGCGGCGAACAGCCGTTCCGCGCGCACCCGGCTGACCGGCCAGCGTTCGCCTTCCGTGAAGGCCTGGCGCAGAAATTCAAAATCGGAAAACGGATTCATGGTGTTGATGCCCTGCGCTTTGAGTTGGTCGCGCAGCAATTCGTAATCAAACCGCGCTTCGAGATGGTGCATTCCCGCGCTGAGGAAACTTTCGCCGTGCAAGCCAACCCACAAGCCCACGGTGCCGAGTTTGGGGGCGGCCGGCAACCGGTTGCTTGAAAAATCCACCTGCGTTTCCTCCGGCAGCAAATCCACGTCCGCGAACACCACGATGCCCGTGACCGATTGCTCCATGACTTGCGCGCCCCAACCCGCTTCCGCGCCGGCGTAATAACGCTCGCGACGCTCAAAACCCAGCTTGAGCAAAAAATCCACGAGGTCCACGAAATGTTCGCGGGACGAGCGAAACGTATGGTGATCGTGATTGCCCCAGCCCAGGCCGAGCTGGTCCTGGCGAAATTTCTGGATGCGCGCCGCGCGATTGCGATTCTCCCAATAGGCGCGCTCCGCGGCGAAGAAAATCTGGCACGTGAGGTCGCGGCCCGCGAGCGGGATGCTTTGGTTCAGCAGCCGGTTGGCCACGGCGAAACCCTCGGCGTCATTCCCGTAAATCCGCTTCCGCGTGTGCCATAATTCCTGGACTTTGACGATGGCTTCGAGCTGGCCCGGGCGAAGCGGCGCGGCAAGAAAGCCGCGACAGGCATTCCGTTCCACGGCCTCCAAATCGGTTCCGTTTTCGCTGTAAATTTTCAGGCGACGAAAGCGGGAGAACGGTGCGCCTTCAATTGCGCCGCCGAGATTGTGTCGCGCGGCAAAATCAGCCGTAAATTCCGGTCGCAAGGCAATGGCCGAAGGATGCTGCGGCTGGCCCGCGCGTAAAATCACGCGCGGCAGCGTGGCGCGGGGATGGTGCAGGACGATGTCACCCTTGGAACAATCGGCGGCGAGGTCCTCAACAAATCCCATGCCGCGCAAGGTTTTTTCGTCATTCGGAGAAAGCACGAGATGATCCATCCACTCGAAGAAATCAGTCCCGGATTCGTCGCGCATTCTTTGGGCAAGTTCGCGGGCGAAGCTGTTCAGATCAAGAAACGCAGCCATTCGTTCACTCAGGAATTTCTCCGCCTCGAACGCCAGCGGCCAGTCAAAACGCGCGGGGTCGTAAGCCTCAATTTCCGGAACGGAACTTGTGCCGCCGCTGTTTTGTGTCGCCGGGGTGATCATATTTAATTCAGGGCACGTTTGAAGAAATCTGTTCGGTGTCCAGCCTTTAGGCTGTCCCTGGCGGGGAACACGCTAAAGGTGCTAACGCACGGCCAGGGACACCGAACAACGCCGCCGCTTGGACGGCCTCCGGGAAATTTCGCTTCGCGCACGCTCGCATATATAATTATATAATTTAACAACCAGACTGAATCAATGAGATTTGAGGCCAACTCAACCGAACTGAATGCCCTGGGCGAGCGGCAATTCTTTGGAGTAATTGATCGTCACGGTCTGGCGGCGCATGTAGTTCTTCCAGCTATCGCTGCCGCTTTCGCGTCCGCCGCCGGTGGCTTTCTCGCCGCCGAATGCGCCGCCGATTTCCGCGCCGCTCGTGCCGATGTTGACATTGGCGATGCCGCAATCGCTTCCGCAGCTTGATAAAAATAATTCCGCCTCGCGCAAGTCGTTGGTGAAAATCGCGGAACTCAGGCCTTGAGGAACGGCGTTGTGCGCGGCGATTGCTTCCTCCAGTTTGCGATAGGAAATCAGATAAAGGATGGGCGCGAACGTTTCCTCGTGAACGATTTTAAAATCCGCTCTTGCCGTGGCCACGCAGGGGCGCACATATCCGCCGCCGGGATATGCCGCGCCCATCAACATTTCGCCGCCGTAAATGATTTTGCCGCCCTCGCGCTGGAGTTCTTCGAGCGCGCGTTGCATGTTCGCCACGGCCTTGGGACTGATGAGCGGGCCCATCAAAACGCCGGGGTTCAGCGGATTCCCAACGCGGATTTGTTCATAAGCGGCGAGGAGGCTTTTGAAGAATTTTGCAACCATGGATTCGTGAATGAAGACCCGACGCGTGGAGGTGCAGCGCTGGCCGGCGGTGCCGACCGAGCCAAAAAGAATGGCCCGCACTGCGAGATCCATATCGGCGCTGGGCGTCACGATGATGGCATTGTTGCCGCCGAGTTCGAGCAGGCTGCGGCCCAGGCGGCGGGCCACGGTTTCGGCAACGCTGCGGCCCATGCGGGTCGAACCGGTGGCGGAAATGAGCGGGATGCGACGGTCATTGGCCAGGAGTTGGCCGATGGTTGGGCCGTCGCCATTGACGAGGGTGAAGATGGCGGGATCAATGTCGTTCGCGCGGCAGACGCGTTCGGCGATTTTCGTCGTGGCGATGGCGGTCAGCGGAGTTTGCTCGGAGGGTTTCCAAATCACCGCGTTGCCGCAAACCGCCGCCAGCGCGCTGTTCCAGGCCCAGACGGCGACGGGAAAATTAAACGCGGTTATGACACCCACCACGCCGAGCGGATGCCATTGCTCGAGCATCCGGTGTTGCGGCCGCTCGGAGGCGATGGTGAGTCCGTAAAGCTGGCGTGATAGTCCGACGGCGAAATCGCAGATGTCTATCATCTCCTGAACTTCGCCTTCGCCTTCGGCGGGAATTTTTCCGGTCTCCAGCGTGACCAGTTGGCCAAGGCCGGACTTGGCGGCGCGCAGGGCATTGCCAAGTTGGCGGATCATCTCGCCCCGCTTGGGCGCGGGAACGATTTGCCACGATTGAAATGCGGTCGAAGCGCGCTGCACGGCGATTTCATAATCGTCAGGCGTGGCGGGTCGAATGCTGGCAAGCGGCTGCCCGTCAATCGGTGAGTTGACGGGAATAGCTGCGCCGCCGCCAAGCCACTCGCCGCAGAAGACGCCGGGATTCACCGATTTCAGACCGAGCCTCTTGAGCAGGGCCGACGTGGCTAAATTCGATTTCGGTTTGGAAGATGTTTTTGCCATGGGCGATTAGGATGAGAATTATTTTGTCAATTTGCGGCAGACCTGATCCATGATTCGGAGCGCGGCTTCGATGGGTTCGGCCTTGATGTCGAGCACGGGGCGCAGGCGGATCGAGCGCTCGCCGCAACGAACGACCAACAGACCCAACTCGAACGCGCCTTTCCAAAAGGCGTCGCGCAACGCCGTGTTCGCCAGATTAAACGCGAGCATCAGTCCGCGACCGCGCACAGCGGTGATGGCGGGATGTTTGCGCGCCAGTTCCTGCAACGCGGCTTGAAATACCTCGCCTTGCGCGCGGGCGTTCTCGACCAATTTCTCATCCTCGATGATGCGGAGATAATGCGTCGAGCGGACATAATCGGTGAAGTTGCCGCCCCAGGTTGAATTGATGCGGCTGGGCAGTCGGAACACGTTGTCGCTGACTTCATCCAACCGCGGCCCGGCCATGACGCCGCAAACCTGCGCTTTCTTGCCGAAGGCCATCAAATCCGGCAACACGCCAAAATGTTCGCAACACCAATTCTTGCCCGTGATGCCCATGCCCGTTTGCACTTCGTCGAAAATGAGCAGCATTTCGTTTTCGTCGCAAATCCGCCGGAGGGTTTGGAGCCATTCGCCGCGAAAATGATTGTCGCCGCCTTCGCCCTGGATCGGCTCGATGATGATGGCGGCAATGTCCGCGCCTTTTTGTGAAATGATTTCGCGGATTTGGCTGGCCACGCGGTTTTCTTTTTCGATCACGGCCTGGTTGCGTTCGGCGGGAGGCAGGGAAAAATCCAGGCAAGGCGCGGGAACGCGCGGCCAGGGGAATTTGGCAAAGTACTGGGTCTTGCGCGGGTCGGTGTTGGTGAGGCTCAGGGTGTAACCGCTGCGGCCATGAAACGCGCGTTCGAAATGCAGAATCTCCGTGCCGCGTTCGCCGCGACCGGCGGCGAGATTCTTGCGGACCTTCCAATCCATCGCGGCCTTCAACGCATTTTCAATCGCGAGCGAACCGCCCTCGATGAAGAAATAGCGGTTGAGCGGCGGCAAGCCCATCACGCGCGCGAAGGTTTGCACAAAGGTGGCATACGGGACGGAATAAACGTCGGCGCTGGCAACTTTGATTTTAGCGGCCGCCAGCAAATCCGCTTCGACCTCCGGGCGTTTGAAATACGGGTGATTGTAACCGACCGGCATGGACGCGTAAAAACTGTAGAGATCAATGATCTCGCGGCCAGTGCGCGCGTCCACCAGGCGGGAGCCGCGGCTTTTTTCCAGGTCAATGACCAGCTTGAAACCATCCACAAGGACGTGTTTCTCAAGCTCGGTGATGACATCACGCGGCGCGATGCCGGCGCGCGAGTTCTGCGCGGCGATTTTGAGCTTCTGCTTTTTGGCAATTGTGGGCATCGAGTAGTTCCTGACCAAGGATAAACCAGAACAGGAGGAGAAATTAAAAAATCCGGCGAAGTGTTACAAGGCAATTGGCGACCAGGCGATTAGCCCATTGAAAAGGGCGCAGCACAAGTTTCTTTCAGTTTATCTTCCCGAAGTTGAGCGACCACGCGGCTGAGTGTCGCACGGCCTAATAACACCTGAATTCAAAATCCCTTATTCCCCTGCCAATCATTCCTCTGCCATTATCCGGGAGCCAAGGAAGATACAGGGGAATGATTGGCAGGGGAATTCAGACCTACCTTTTTCAGGTTCGGAAACCAAGCCATCAAGCCCGTGAACGACGGCGATACCGTCATTTGATTTTTTATTCGCCTCGTGAGATTACGTCCTCGACCAGGTTTCCGAGTTGAAATTTCTTGCGTCATCCGTCGGTCACGAGTAAATTCTCAAGCAGTAGAAGGAGCTTGTTCCTTGACATCTTCCGCTGTCGCGAAGGACGCAAGGCGCGACAAGCAGTCGTGCCATTTGAAATTCCAAATGCGCGCGAGCGTTGTTTTTGCGTTGCCGGTCATTAAAAGCCGGGACGATGAGTTCTGTACTGGCATAAAACGGGGAATTTATTGCCGGGTTCAGCCTCGAGTCGCACCGAGTCAAACCGAGTCGCACCAGTTTGAGGGTTTGAATGTCGCTTTTTGACCAGTTGACTGGCAGGAAAGCGAATCTGTACCGCTTGGTACCGCTTGGTACCGCTTGGTACCGCTTAATTTCGCTTGAGAGGAGAATATATCATTGAGAAACGACCCGCCAACTTAGACTACCACCCTTTGAAAGGGCGCATCTTGACCTGTCCTTGATTTTGGTAGAGACATCGCGCTGCAATGTCCTCGCGCGAGCCAGCGAGTCGGCGGAACGCATTGCCAGCCTTCAGATTCCGTCGCCTGACGCTTCGCTCGGCGACGGCGACGGAGCAGCGCGCCGGCTCCCTACCAGTAGCAGTGCCAAGGAACGCGCGCCCTTTGGGCGGCGAGAAATATCATTTGCTAAATTTGCCGGGAAGGGTTATAATGTGTTGTCAGTTAGATAACTCGTCGATTTCGAGGCTAGGAAAATCTTCAGTTGAAAGTGTTTGTTTCAGTGATGATTTGAAACCCGATGGTCGGGAACGGTCTGGGAAGAAGCGTCAGTCTAAGTAGATAGCAGTAATTAAATCATCATGAGCACTAAATTGTATGTCGGGAACCTCTCGTACAACACCACTGAAAACCAACTCCAAGACCTCTTCGGCGCGCACGGTCCCGTGACCAGCGTTGACTTGATCATGGACAAATTCAGCGGCCGCCCCCGCGGCTTCGGTTTTGTCACCATGGAATCCAAGGAAGCTGCGGAAGCAGCCGTCCAGGCTTTGAATGGCAAAAATATTGACGGTCGTGACCTCACGGTCAATGAAGCCCGTCCCCGTGAAGAACGCGCTCCCCGCTCCGGCGGTGGTGGTGGCGGCGGATATCGCGGTGGCAGCGGCGGTGGCGAAGGTGGAGATCGCGGTGGTCGCCGCGAATACAGCCGCTAAATTTTGCGGAATTCCAGGGTGTGGGACTCGTCGAGAGTCCCACACCTTTTTGTTTCGTCTCGAAGCCTGCCCTTTGAAGCCCGAAACTCTTGACTTAATGCGGCAGCGAATGAAGGATCTGAATGGAACAACCAATTGAAATTGAAGGAAAAATTTTGTCGGTGCTCGCGGGCACGATGTTTCGCGTCGAGTTGACGAATAAACACCAGGTGCTGGCGCATATCTCGGGCAAGATGCGCAAGCGCTTCATCCGCCTGACCGTGGGTGACCGCGTCCGCATGGAAATGTCCCCTTACGATCTGGACAAGGCGCGGATTGTTTATCGGTTGCAGTAGCAACGGACGGATGAGGAAATCAGAAATAGAATTTCCTTTTCTCGCTCCAGATTTTCTGAAAAAAGCAGTCTTGCGTCCGTGAGACTGCGGGGAGTTATCCCAGCTTCAAGAAGTTTTTAATAATCGTGCGGCCGCTTTCTGTTAAAATGCTTTCGGGATGGAATTGCACGCCCCAAATGGGATAGTTCTTATGACGCACGCCCATGATTTCGCCTTCCTCGGTTTCCGCCGTGACTTCGAGGCAATCGGGCAGCGAGTCCTTTTTGATGACGAGCGAGTGATAGCGCGTCGCGGCGAAGGGATTGGGCATATCGGCGAAAAGGTCCTTGCCATCGTGTTTGATGGGCGAGGTTTTGCCGTGCATCATGCGGTAATTTACGACGACCTCGCCGCCGAAGGTGTGGCCGATACATTGATGGCCGAGGCAGACCCCGAACAATGGAATGTGCGGCCCGAAGGTGCGGATGATTTCGTTGGACAATCCCGATTCGCGCGGCGAACACGGGCCGGGGGAAATCAGAATGCGATCCGGATTGAGTTCCTGGATTTCACCGAGGGAAATCTGGTCATTGCGGCGGACTTGCAGGTCAACCTTCATCTCGCCCAGGTATTGCACGAGATTGTAGGTAAACGAATCGTAATTATCAATCACCAGCACCATATAGGGAAGAGTTTAGCCCAAGGTTGTGGCTTTGGAAAACACAATTCACCGGGCGTGGGTTCAGGATGCGGGTGGCGCCGGGGAATTCTTTTTGCGCTTTCGCTTGGATTTGAACAACTCCAATTGCGGGCTTTTGAAGAGGTCGTAATTTTTGAACACGCGGATCATTTGCAAGAGATCGGATTTTTGGTAATTGCGATTGGTCTCCGTGCGCGCAATCAAGTCCGTGAGGATCGTGCGAAAGGGAATGACGGCGTCAATGCCCCGGGCGCGCAGCAACTCGATGCTTTGCAGGCGCGATTCCTCGACTTGGGGCAGCGCGGGCACGACCAGAATTTTGGTGAGCGAACCGTCGTCGCCAAAACCTTCCGCGGCGCGCTTGAATGCGGCGGGTTCGACGAATCGAAAAATCTCCGGCGCATTCGACAGCACCGCCGAACTGAATGTCTCCGTGTGCCAGCCCTTGACCACCACGACGGCGCGCGATACGCCCGGCAAATCCCCGGTGGTCAGGATGAAGGGCAGCGGCGTCTCGCGGGGCTGCGGATTCAGCACGAAGAAATCAATGTCTTCGTCCTCGCCCCGGGCCGGAGCGATATATTTGCGCTGCTGGCGGACGAGAAACCCGTTCAATTCAAAAAACTCGCGGACAAAGGTTTCACTGACGGAAGACATTCTTGGGTAAGTTAGAAGTTTAAGGTTTAAAGTTCAAAGTTGATTCGAGCAAGGCCAGCGGCACCGTTTGGCCGTACTCGACGCGGCCGATGGCTTTGGCCAGGACAAATTTAACTTCACCGGCGGTCACTTTCTTGTCGAGTTGCATGGCGGCCAATAATCGCGTATATTGCGGCAGGGTGGTCTTGACCCGCGTCGGCAGACCGGCGCGTTGGAAGAGTCCGGTGATGCGCCGCACGTCGCCCGCCGGCAAGCCAAGCAAATGATGGGACAATTGCGCCGCCGCGACCTGGCCGATGGAAATGGCCTCGCCATGCAAATATTTTCCATAGCCCGAAATGGCTTCGAGCGCGTGACCGATGGTGTGGCCGAAGTTCAGGATGGCGCGGAGTCCGCGTTCGGTTTCATCCTGGCCGACAACCTCGGCTTTGATTTCGCAACAACGGGCGATGATCGCGGCAAGGGTTTTGGAATCGCGCTTCATGATTCGGGGCAGGCCACGCTCCAGTTGGCCGAAGAATTCGGCATCGTAAATGATTCCATACTTGATGACCTCCGCGAGGCCGGCGCGGAGTTCGCGGTCGGGCAAAGTTTTGAGCGCGTCCAGATCGCACAAGACGAGCCGAGGTTGGTGGAAGGCGCCGACGAGATTCTTGCCGGCTTTCAGATTCACGCCGACTTTTCCGCCGACGGAACTATCCACTTGCGCGAGCAAGGTGGTGGGGACTTGCACAAAAGGAATGCCGCGCAGATACGTGGCGGCGACAAATCCGGCGAGATCGCCGACCACGCCGCCGCCCAGCGCAACGATGAAGGAATGGCGCTCCAGCCGATGCGCCGCAAGTTGGTCGTAGCAAGCCGTGACGGACTTGATGCTTTTGGCCGTCTCGCCTGCTGGTACGGTCAACAAGATTGGTTCGAAGCCGGAGCGGGCAAGGGATTCTTGAGCGGCCTTGGCGTAGAGCGGGAAAACATTAGAGTCAGAAATGATGGCGCAACGACGGCCCAGCGACAACTTCCCGCATTCCACGCCGAGGCGCTTCAACAAACCGCCTGCGATCAAGATATTGTAACTGCGATTCCCCAATGGGACTTTAACCGTGCGCATGGGGTGAGTTTAGGAGGGCGGAGGCGGGAGCGGCAATGAAATTGATGAGCGGCAGTTTTCATAATTATCGAAATGGCCGGATTAATAGATGAAATTTAATTCATCAGCCCACCGAAGGATGAGTGATGATCAGGTCGCCACGGTTTGCGTCCAGCAGGGCGCGTCCGCCGACGGGCAGGGTGACGTTGTGGCGGATGTGGCCGAAGGGCAGGCCGATGACGACGGGAATCTTCAACGGGCGCAGTCTTTCTATGAAAACGTCCTCCAGTGTTTGGCGATATTCGCCGGAAGATTTTGCTTTTGGGTCAACGCATTGGTTGCAAATTCCCACGGCGATACCGGCGACTTGTTGGAGCAGACCGGCGTTCAACAAATGCGTCAGCAACCGATCCACGCGGTAGGGCTTTTCGTCCACATCTTCGAAAAAAAGAATCCTGCCGCGAAAAACGGGCTGAAAAGGTGTGCCGATGGTCGTGGCGAGCAGACTGAGATTGCCGCCGATCAGTTCGCCGGATACTTTGCCGCGCCGCAGGATCGAAACGGTGTTGCCGTCATAGCCTTCGCAGACGCTGCCGGCAGGGATGGGTTGCGTGAGTGTCCTCAGCCAGCTTTGGCGGGAGAATTCCGGATAATCCGCTTGTGCGAGTTGCGATGCAGTCGGGCCATGAAATGAAATGAGATTGGAGTTTTTTAGAAGAGCGCAATGCAGCGAAGTGATGTCGCTGAAGCCAACGAGGACTTTTGGATGATTGCGGATTTTCGCGTAATCCAGTAACGGCAGCAATCGCCCGGAACCGTAGCCGCCGCGAATGCAAACGATGCCGCGGACTTTTGGGTCCGTGAACATTTGCATGAGGTCTGCTGCGCGTTCGCGGTCCTGGCCGGCGAGAAATCCGAATCGCTTGCGCGCGTGGCGGCCAAGCTTCACTTTGAAGCCCATTTTCTCCAGCGCGGAAATGGATTCATCAACGGTCTTGGGATCGGGCGGCGCACTGGCGGGAGAGATGAGGCCGAGAGTGTCTCCTGGGTGCAGGCGTTTTGGGAGAATGGGCATTATTTCTCTTGCGCGCGGAGGGGGATAAGTTCGGCCTGGGTGCGGCGGTAAGTGCGGTCCACTTCCTGGGCGACGCGGGCGATGCCCTCATCGTTGCCGGAGAGGGCCATTTCCTCGAGTTTCTGGCAAAGCTCGGCAAGGCGATTGGCGCCCAGATTCAGGCTCATGCTCTTGAGGGCGTGCGCGTGGAAGGCCATCTTGTGCGGGTCGTTTAGAAATTGATTGATCTGGGCGATGCGCTGCGGTGCGCTTTCCAGAAAAAGATCAATGAGTTCGTTGAGCATGGTGCTGTCTTCCGCCGGCATGCTGCGCAATTCCTCGATCAGCGATTGGTCCAGGAGATGGGCCGTAATGCCGTGTTTTGCAAAGAAAGCGGTGTCCGAACGTTTGACGATCCGCGCGGCCCAGCGTTCCAGCGCGGCCTGCAATTCACCGATGCGCACCGGCTTGGAAATGTAATCATCCATGCCGGCTTCGAGACATTTTTCGCGGTCGCCGAGCAAGGCATTGCCGGTCATGGCGATGAGGCGCGGACGGCTGACATCCGCCCAGCGCAGGCAGATGGCGCGGGCGGCTTCGAGGCCGTCCATCTCGGGCATCTGCACGTCGAGCAGCACAATGTCGTAGGGCTTTTGTTCGAGCGCGCGCAAGACTTCGAGGCCGTTATTGGCGACATCGGAGCGGTAACCAAGTTTCTGCAAGACGCTCAAGCCAACCTTTTGATTGATCGGGTTGTCATCAGCGAGCAGCAGGCGCAAGGGAAAGCGCTTGGCGAAACCGGCGTCGAGTGACGGAGAAACCGGGGCGCGTTTTTCGCGCTGCAATTGAAGGCTCAGGGAACGATACATCGCGTCCAACAATTGCGCGGGACGAATCGGCTTGTGGACAAAAACGGTAATGCCGGCGAGCAGCACGCGGTTGTCATCGGGGCGCAAGCGCAGGGAAGAAAGCAGGAGCAGGGGCAGCGATTGGCCATGCGGCAGGACGCGGATTTCTTGCGCCAGCGCCAGACCATCCTGGCCGGGCAATTGGAGGTCGAGAATCGCGGCGTCGTACTGCTTGCTCGCCAGGCGCGAGAGTGCCTTGGGACCATCGGTCACGACTTCCGGGACGATGCCCCAAAGTTTGCAGCGATGCGCGATGATGCGGCCGTTCGTGGCGTTATCTTCGACGATCAGGAGTTGTTTGCCGGCGAGTTGCGGTTGAAAACTCTGCCAGGGAGGTGGCATGGCGGAAATGGAGGACTTGGCCAGGACGGTGAAATGAAACGTCGAGCCTTTGCCCAGATCGCTTTCCACCCACACCTTGCCGCCCATCATTTCGGCCAGGCGGCGGCAGATGGCCAGACCCAAACCGGTTCCGCCATAGTGGCGCGTAGTGGACGCATCCACCTGTTGAAAGGATTTGAACAGCCGGTGTTGTTTGTCGAGGGGAATGCCCACCCCCGTGTCGCGCACCGAAAAATGAAGAAGCCACTCTTCGGGATGGCGGATGAAATCGGTGTCTTTATCCTTGCCCGGTTCGGGACTGCGCGCGCCGCGACCGGCGGATTTAACTTCAATCACCACTTCGCCTTCGTGGGTGAATTTGACGGCGTTCCCGATGAGGTTGACCAGAATCTGCCGCAGGCGCGTGACGTCGCTGACCAAAATCTTGGGGATGGAATCCTCCACCGTGTAGGCGAGGTCCAGATTTTTTTCCGCGGCCTTGGGCCCAAGAAGATCGAGCGCTTCCTCGATGCAGGTGTGCAACTCGAAGGGATGGCTCTCCAACTCAAGTTTGCCGGACTCAATCTTGGAGAAGTCCAAAATGTCGTTGATGATGGTGAGCATCGCATCGGCGCTGCTGCGCGTGGCTTCAACGTATTCCCGCTGCTCATCGGTAAGCTCCGTGTCCAGCAGCAAGGCGGTCATGCCGATGACGCCGTTCATGGGCGTGCGAATCTCGTGGCTCATGTTGGCCAGAAATTCCGACTTGGCGAGAGTGGCATCCTCCAATTTTTGATTTGTGGCCAGGAGGGACGCGTTGCTTTCCACGAGTTGCTTCTGGCTTTCGCGCAGGGCGCGGTAGGCTTCATCCCGCTGGATTTGGTTGAGATAGCTCTTGGAATGATAACGCAGGCGGGCGATCAATTCGGCCTTGTCCGGCAATTTGACCAGATAGTCATTGGCGCCCGCGGCAAAGGACTGGCTCTTCATCTGCGGGTTTTCATTGGTGGAAAGCACAATGATAGGGGTATCCTTGGTCGCGGGATTGCCGCGAAAGCGGCTCACGAGGGCCAAACCGTCCAGGCCGGGCATGACCAGGTCCTGCAAAATCACCGTCGGCTTGATCTGGTTGGCAACCGCCACGGCTTCCCTCGGGTCCGCGCAGTAATGGAAATCAATGTCGGGTTGCGAAGCCAGACTGCGGCTGATGGCCTCGCTGACCATCGCCTGATCGTCCACTAACAAAACCATGACGTGATAATCCGGCAAAGCGGAAGCGGGTTTGATTTCGGCGGACTCGGAAATCTTTGGAGCCGGGTTGGGCATGGTTAATTCTCTTGATTCAGTAAAACCGTAAGTCGCGGGCCAATTTTGTCCAGCGGCAAAATTTCGGAGGCGGCCTTCAATTCGATGGCGGCCTTGGGCATGCCGAAAACCGCCGAGGTGGCCTGATCCTGCACGATGGTACGATGCCCCGCCTGGCGGAGAGATTGCAAGCCATTTGCGCCGTCGCGGCCCATGCCGGTAAGAATGACGCCGACCGCATCACCGCGCCAAAACTTAGGGATGCTCTGAAATAAAACATCAATTGACGGACGATAGGGCGAATTCTCCGGTTGGGCCGTGTAACCGATTTTGCCCGGGCTGATGAAGGCGAGATGGTATTCCGTGCCAGCCAAAAGAACAGTGCCCGGAGGCGGTTCATCACCGTGGCGGGCGAGGCGCAAGGGCAGTTTGGTGTGCTGGCCAAGCCAATTGACCAGGCCGTTGGAAAATTGGGGGTCCACATGCTGCACCACCACGATGGCGGCGGGGAAGTCCTTGGGCAACCGGGACAAAACACTGGCCAGGGCGGATGGTCCGCCGGCAGAAGCCCCTATGGCCACCAATTGCGGACAGTTGCCGAAGCTCGGCCGGCCGCCGCCCGTGGTGATTTTCATGACGCAACCTCCCCGATCAAGTCCACCACGGCGCGGAACAAGGATTCGTCATGAAAGCTTCCCTTGGTCAAATAATAATCCGCCCCCGCTTCCAACCCGCGCAGGCGGTCCTCCTCGCGTTCCTTATAGGATACAATCATGACCGGCAGCGATTTGAAAAGAGGATCGTTCTTGATCAGCGCGGCCAGTTCAATGCCGTCCATCCGCGGCATGTCAACATCAGTCACCACCAAATCGTAATTCCCGGCGCGCACCGCATTCCAACCATCCATGCCGTCCACGGCAACATCGGTGATGTAACCGTGGCCGATGAGTAATTTGCGTTCCAACTCGCGGACGGCGGGTGAATCATCCACAATCAAGATTCGTTTGCCTGCCGGGGCGGGGCGGGGCGGTGTCTCGGCGTCCACCTGATTGACAAATCCTTCAGCGACCATTTTCTCGATGGAGCGAATCAGATCCTCCACATCAATGATCAGCACCGGCGAACCGTCCTCCATCAACGACCCCGCGCTGATATTTTTCACTTTGCCCAGGCGCGGGTCCAACGCCTGCACCACCAATTCTCTTTCCCCCAGAAAATGATCCACGATCAATCCAAACTGATGCGCGCGGTCGCCGAGAACGACAACCGAAAAAATTTCACTCCGCAAATTTGGTCCGTCGCAGTCCAGCACCTGATGGGCGGTCAACAAACCGATTTGTTGGTTGCCGAGCTTGAAATGGCTGCGTCCTTCCAAGGTGTGTATCTGATCGCGCGGCAATTTCAAGGTGCGGGTGATTTGCGAAAGCGGTATCGCGTAGGGTTCGCCGGCGACTTCAACGAGCAACGCGCGCAACACCGAAAGCGTCAGCGGCAGGTGGAGTTGAAACCGCATTCCTTTGCCGGGTTGGGTGGCGATTCGCAGGCTCCCGCGCACGCTTTTGACCATGTTTTGGACCGCGTCCAGTCCGACGCCACGGCCGGAAATCTCGGTGACGGTGTCCCGCATCGTGAAGCCGGGCAACAATAGAAATTCAAGCAGCTCCGGCTCGTTCAGTTTTTCGGCGGCAAGCGGGGTCACGAGGCATTTCCGAAGAATGTGTTCGCGCAGGGCGGCGGGATGAACGCCCGCGCCATCGTCGGTCACAATGATGAGCAGTGTTCCGGCGCTGTGACGCGCTTCGAGCCGGATCAGGCCCTCGGCGGGTTTTCCGGCGCGCCGGCGTTCTTCTGGAGTTTCGCAGCCGTGGTCAACGGCATTACGCAGGAGGTGCCCAAGCGGTGCTTCAAGTTTATCAAGAATATCGCGGTCCACCTGGGTGTGTTCGCCCACCACCTCCAGGCGCACTTGTTTGCCAAGCAGCCGGGCCAGGTCCCGCACCATGCGCGGGAAACGGCGGGTTCCATCGCCGAACGGGCGCATGCGGCATTGCAATACCTCCCGATACAGCCGATGTGAAAGATTGGCCGAGCGCCGGTCATACATCTCGAGGTCCACCATGCGGTCGGCTAAAAATGCGCGGCATTCGGTGACCTGCCGGATCGCTTCCTGAATTTGGTCGGCAACACTCTCCGGCAAATGATGCGCTCCCGATGAATCGCGCAACCCGTCGAGAGATTTCATCAGGTCGGATTGGAGACGTTTCAACCGCTGCATGGAATCGGCGAAGGGATGCAACCAGCGCGATTCAACCAGTGATTCGCCGGCCAGTCCCAGCAGGCGATTGAGGTTTTGCGCGGTCAAGCGCAGCACGCGGTCCGCTGATTCATTGCTCGGGGCGGGCGTCTGGCTGGAAGCCGCCGCGGGAGGAATTGGTGCGCTGGGCGCAGATTCAATTGTCTTCCCATTATTCAACCCGGCCAGCTCCGCTAAAAATTCGCGGGCATCTGCGGCGTGCGCGGTTTCTTCCTCGGGCTTCTCAATCTCAGGGCGTTCGGAAATCCGCAACAATAAATCAAGCCCCCGAAACAGGACGTCAATTTCCGGCTGGCGCAATTGCAACTTTCCTTGTTGGGCGGCCACAAAACAGTCCTCGAGGGCATGGGCGACGCTGATGGCGGTTTGGTAATTGATGATCCGCGCCGCGCCTTTCAACGAATGAGCCGCCCGCATCAGCGCCTCGAAGTTGTGCGTGGCCTCGGGGTTGCGCTCCAGTTCGAGCAGGCCGGAGGTGATGATCGCCGTCTGGTTTTCCGTCTCGACCTGGAAAATCTCGGTTAGTGAAAGGCTGCTCAGGTCATTCGACTCGTTCCGTTTCATTTGAGGCTCCGGTTCAAGGTGGAGAAGACCAGTTCCGCATTCAGGCAGCCCACCATTTTATCCTGCCACGGCAGCAAGCCGGTGGAAAAAACAGGCTTTCCAGTCGTCGCAGGGACGGATTTCAATTCGTCAGGTTGGTAGCGATGAATGCCCTGGATCTCATCAACCGGAAACGTCAGCAGGTCTCCGCTCCATTCTGCCAACACCAGCCGATGCGGAAGCAAAGACGGTTTGTCGCCACCTTTTACGCTGCTGATTCCCAGCAGCCGCGCGAGTGAAACACAGAGGAGCAGTTCTCCGCGAAAATTTATCAATCCCAACAGGACCCCGCGCCGGTTGTTCGGCAGGGAATGAATTATCCGCCGTTCTGCAATTTCCCGGAATGTTTCTGTTGGCAGGGCGAGCCATTCTGGGCCGATGCGAAAGATGACCACGGAATGTTTTCCGGGTGTGGGTCGCTTTTCTTGACGCGAGAAATGCGCCGTCACGTCCCGGCGGTAATCTGGCGGCGCCGAACGATCCAATAGCTTCGTCCCCGCCTCGGAATATACCGGACAATTCCGGCAATGCACGAAATGGGGAAGTTCCGAACACATGCCATCACCGGCCACGCCGATTTTGTTCCAGCAATCAATGATCCCGCCGGGCGCGCCACTGGCAACAGCGAGTGGCGAAGTCTGCCGCCGACCGGTCAACGATTGATTTCCATCTTGGTTGCGTGGTTCCACAACTCAAATGATTAAGTCTGTTTGCGAATCCTTTCGGCGCGTTCGCCCAGGATTCTGGCGCGCGCGTCATCGCCGTTTTTTCCCGAAAGCACCGCCCAATGGGTCAAGGTGTCGTAATGGTCCGGTTCCAGATAAAGCGCCCGGCGGTAAAACTCGCTCGCCTCGGACTCGGCGCCGGCCGTATCCTGGACCAGACCCAGCAAATAATACGCCTCGGCTGAAACGCCGTTTTCATGCAGATAACTCTCGCATATCTGCGCGGCTTCGTTAAGCCGTCCTTGATCCGCCAATTGCCGGGCTGCGCCTAGATCGGCGGGGGGAACCTTCGGTTGGGGGGCGGGTTGGGGCGGACCAGCAACTGTCGCAAGTGAAGCAGCCATGACCGGCAATTTTTCGGCGGGCGATTTTAGCGGGTGTGGGCGTCGCTTGGTGATTTCCTGGTTCACCGGCGCTTTGCGGCAGGAGAAACTGAACGGCAATTTCGCGGGAATAAATCCATGACGCCCGGCAATCAGCACCTCGGCGGACCCAACGAAAAGAACACCCGCGCCCGTCAGCAACTGGCCCAGAGTCTGAAAGACGTCTTCCTGGACGGCGGGATCAAGATACATCAGCAGGTTGCGGCAGAAAATGAAATCATACGGCTCCTTTTCCAATTGAAACCGGTCGTCCAGCAGGTTCCCAATTTCGAATCGGACCAGTTCGCGAACCGATGCGTTGAGACGGTAGCCCTGGCTGGTCTGTTGAAAATAGCGCGCGCGAAATCCCAGGTCTTTGCCGCGGAAGGAATTTTTTCCATACTCGGCGCGTTCAGCGTGGGCGATTGCCGTCGGACGAATATCCACGGCATCAATTTGGAATCGCGTCGGAGGAAATTCCGCGTCGAGCAGCGCCATCGCGATGGAATAAGGCTCCTCGCCGGTGGAGCAGGGGACGCTGAGGATGCGCAGCTTGCCGCTGGGATGCGCCGGGAGCCATTCCTGACGAGCGAGTTTGATCAAGGCGCGGAACGGCTCGCGATCCCGAAAAAACCAGGTCTCCGTCACCACGACTGCCTCCACCAGCGTTTCCCATTCATTGGGCGATTCGCGCAGGAGTCGCCGGTAAGCCTCCGGTTTTAGGCCGAGATCGCGCAACCGCGAGGCGACTGCGTCTTCAATCAGCGCACGGCCCGGCATGCCGGCGCGCAGCCCGATTTTTTCCCGGAGCAAATCTTCAATCTGTTTCATGGGCATGGCTCCACGGTTTCGGAAAATAAAAGATCGCGGACGTTTCTGGGCAGCAAGCGTTGTTCGCGCACCCATTGGATCGCGCCCTGTGCCTCCAGGAGCACCGGGCCAAGATAAGGCGGCGAGCCGAGTTGCAGGCCGGTTTCGACAAAATCATTCCGGTCGCGCCGGAGGATTTCCGTGGCGTGCTCGGCGATCAATCCCAGCGGTTGGAGTTTGCCCGCTTCGTCGGGATGATTCACCACAATGATGCGGGTGCTCAAGTGTTCGCTGGCGGGTCGGCCCATCGTAAGTTCGCTCAAATCAACCGCCGGCACCGGACGGCCGCGATAGTTGAAAATGCCGGCGACGCCCAGCGGGGCGCCCGGGATTTTCCGCAGCTCCAGCAAAGGCAAAACCTCCACGACGCGGCTGGCTTCCAACGCGTAACGGTCCTTGCCCAGTCTAAAGAGTAGAAAGAGCATCTTAGGATTCCTCCAGTTTAAAGTGCGTCACGCTGCTTTGCAGGCCGCGCGCGGCGCCGTCCAATTGTTCAATGGCCTGGTTGGATTGGCGCAGCGATTCCGCCGTTTGATAGGCGGCTTCGCTCAATTGGGTCAGGGTTTCGCTGATTTGCTGCGCACCGGTGGCTTGCGATTGCATGCCTTCGTTGACCATTTGAATGCGCGGGGTCAGCGCCTGCACCTGGTGAATGATGCGGGCGAGTTGCAGGCTCACCTGCCGGATTTCGCCGACGCCGCGGCGCACTTCCTCGGAGAACTTGTCCATGCTCATGACTCCGGCGGTCACGGCGGTTTGCATTTCCTTGACCATCTTCTCAATATCATAAGTCGCCACGGCGGTCTGGTCGGCCAGGCGCCGGATTTCCATCGCAACGACGCCAAAACCCAGGCCGTACTCGCCGGCCTTTTCCGCCTCGATGGCGGCGTTCAACGAGAGCAAATTGGTTTGGTCGGCGACCTTCGTGATCGTGGTGACCACGGAATTGATGTTGCCGGTTTTCTCGTTCAACACGGCCAGTTTGCCGGTGATGGAGCTGGATGCTTCCATGATCTGGCGCATGGTTCCCTCCATGCTGGTGATGGCGGCCTGACCGCTGCCGGCGACCTCGGCGGCTTCCTCCGCCACGTCGCTGACTTCGTTCATGGTTTTCACCAACTCCTGGGTGGTGGTGGAAATTTGTTTGGAGGTGGCGCCGATCTCGGCGGTTGTGGCGGCGATTTCGTTGGCCGTGGTCTGTTGTTGCTTGGCGGTGGCGGCGATTTCCGTGGCGGTGGTATTTACTTGAATGCCGGAACGCTGCACTTGGCCGACCAGCACGGAAAGGTCGTCCGCCAGCCGATTCAAGCCGTCCGCCACCACGCCGAATTCATCCTGCTGCTCGATTTCGATGCGCCGGGTGAAATCGCCCCGGCGCATGCGTTCCAGCGCTTCGGTCAATTGCGCGAGCGGCTTGCTCACCACGGCGGACTGATGCCAGACGGTCCAGACACTGGCCGCCAGAATCAATACCATGCCGAGAAACGCCCAAACCGAAACATCCCGCACCCCTTCCGAATCGGCGGCTTTGGCGCGTTCGACCTGCTTTGCAAACTGCTCAAGCATTTTATCACGCCGCCGGCGATCGGCTTCTTCCAGATCGGTCTCCTTTTGGCGGTAAAACGGAAGGGTTTTGCCGACGAATTCGCGGATGTCCTGGAGGGAATTCCGCAGACCTTCATGCTGGCCGTAATCTTTTTGAATTTCGTTCAGCACCTCCACCAGTTCTTTCGCCGTAATTTCGCTGGCGACCTTGTCAGCTTCGCTGTTGGGATCAAGCAACAATTCCATTTGGGAGTAGCTGATCTTCTCCAGCTTGACCTGGACCTGGGTGGCCAGGTTGACCAGTTTTTCATTGCGCGCGATGGAATCCCACCTGGCCATTTCCACCCACAAAGCCAGACTGGCGCCCGCCAAGAGGAGCAGGATGAGAATCGCCACGGAAGCATTTAACCGATGCCAAATGGACATTTTTTTCATCGTGGTGGTTGAAAAAGAATGGCTGGCGGATCAAGGACCAATTCTGAACGTAAGGCTTTGTGCCGGAACAGAACGGGGCGATTGCGTTTGGGCGATGAGTGGCAACCGACCGCACGCGCGCGGATTTGCGCTCTGTATCCGGCGACGCAATAGTATGTTTGGTTTCAAACATTTACCTAATAACCAGTTTTATGCGGGAAAACAAGGATGTTCTCTGGTGTGGCAATGCGTTAATACCCATCAAGCCCAAAGGTTGGGCAGATTTGATCGTGACATCAGGCCGGAGAAGTGGGAGGTTCTTAAGTCGGTGAGTTAATGGCGACGAAGCTGACCGCGCTGCAAATTGCGGCAAAGTGGCAAAAGCCAGGCGAGCCAAAGGGAAACGCCCCCGAAATTGGCTTCGTTTCACACTTGGAGAGTTTCCATGGATGAAAATATTCATTAAGCGCCAGATTGGTTTCAAGCCGACGTACGTATTTAATTCTTTTCCGCATCATGCCGAAGAGCTAATGGCGCGAGATTCAAGACGGGCAGGAAGTTGAAGAAATTCTTGAGCATGGAAGCCTGTCGTTATGTCAAACCATCATATATTAATGGATCTTGGAACTTTATTTAAATCGGTTGGCGATGCCGTCAGCGGCCACTTGTTGCTGATTGCTTTGGCGGCGCTGGCGGTGATTGTTTCGATTTTCATCATGTGTGATGCGCATCGTTGCAAGAAGAAACGCGCCCGGCATCGCTGGAAGTAGTTGTTGGAAGGTGTCGCTAAAGCTGGGACCCTGATATGCCGATGTATGTTTGGTTGACGGAGCAATGGCCATTGCGCCGATAAATCAGCCGCCGCCCGGCCTTTTCTGAAAGCCCGTCGAATTGTTCCCGAATCTGCCGATGAATTTGCCACATAAAATCAAATACGCCATCCGGGATTTATTCCTCCCCGGGCCGGAAGCCAAATACGACCAACGGCGCTCCGCCCGGATCACGATTCTGGCGATACTGGCAGGCATAGTCCTGGCGGTGGGTTTTGGCTTTGCGCTGTATTACTTGAACCAGATCGGACGCTTGAGGTGACGGAAATTGACGCCGAATTTTATCTGACTGGTGGTCCCAGCCTTAGTTTTTCCAATCGAAAGCCCGCTTCTTGAGCGCGTAGATATATCCGACGAAAAGAATCCCCAGAAAGCTCATCATCGAACCGAAGATCAAATTTGCGTTTTGCGCGAGCATTTCCTTATAGACCACGGCCCACGGATAGAGGAACACCACCTCGATATCGAACAGGATGAAAAGCATCGCCACGAGGTAAAATTTCACCGAGAGACGCGAGTTGGCCTCGCCGATGGGCAGCATGCCGCATTCGTAAGCCGAGTCCTTGATGCGGCTGCGCTTGCCGATCTTGCCCAGCAGCGCCGAGGCAATCAGGACGCCAAACGCAAAGGCCACGGCCACGAGCGCCAGGATCAGCACCGGAATATATTGTTTCAACTGCGCGTCTTCCATTGAAGTGGAGTGTAAAAAAAGTCCGGGACGATTGGCAAGCGGAATCAAACTGCCAGGTAAAGAATTTGATTTTACGCCTTTGCTGTCGCAGCAATTCTCATTTTAGCTGAATGCGGCAGGAAGCGGAGCGGGCCGATCGTGGAAAGCGCGGGTAATGCCTGACGGGGCCCGGCGGACGTTTGCGCCGGTGGAGGGAACTGGTACAGGCGA
>Ga0182013_10000435_pt1 | contig 58134 bp, 36 predicted proteins | sample 612S2MmetaG_FD_120487 | JGI IMG/M metagenome (GOLD analysis project Ga0182013, IMG submission 120487) | Permafrost microbial communities from Stordalen Mire, Sweden - 612S2M metaG | ecosystem: Environmental > Terrestrial > Soil > Wetlands > Permafrost | place: Sweden: Stordalen | collected...
CCCCCAGCCAAACTGGATGCCGAGGAAACCGAAGCTCATGTTCCAGATTTGCCAGAAGCTCAGGCGTGACTTCGGCGCTGCGGGCTGCAACCGGGCGGCGGGTTTATCTGGCACAATGCTCATGAGCGGGCATGGGGCTCAATGAGCAGAGCCGATTTCGACGGGGCTTGTGTTTGCAGTGGTGTGTTCCACCGCCGGCAAACTGTGCTGATAAATGCGCCAGTCAAACCCTTGCAGGTGCATCAAGGGAAAATCCCGCTCCGGCGCGTGTGGCATTCCGGCAATCCGCACTGGCTTAAAGTCCCCGGCGTTATTGACTTCCACCTGCCCGTTGATGGGGCGGTTTGAGAAATTGATCACCACCACAAATTCCTCCTTGTCATCCGCCCGCTTGAAAGTGACGAGGCTGTTCTCATTCGAGTTATGCAACCATACCACGCTGCTGGTATGAAACGCGGCGTGCTCCTTGCGAAACCGAATCAGATCGCGATAAATCTCGCGCAATGGCGGGCGTTCCTTGGGCGACCAGAAGATGGGCAGCTTGTCAAAGAGCGCCGGATCGCCGGATTCCGTCGCGTCGCCCACTTCCATTCCGTTGTAAAGCAGCGGCACGCCGTCCAGGGTGAACATCAGCGCCGAGCCCGCGAGCGCGCCGCGGACTCCGAACCGCGAGATGGCGCGGGCCTCATCGTGATCGTCCGTCACGCGCAGGTGGAGCGCGGCGCGCGGGAATTCCCGCTGGCTCCCCTCCCAGCAGGCGCGCAAATTGGACGCTGGCGCGCCTTTGAGCAGCACATCGTTGAGCGTGCCCAATAACGGCCACGCATAATCAACATCGAACGCCCGCACGAGCAACTCGGGCTTGCTCGCCTCGGCCAGCATCATGATGTCTGGCTTGATGCTCTCGAGTTGGGCGCGGGCCGTTTCCCAGAAATCCATCGGCACATTCGCTGCCACATCGCAGCGGAAACCGTCCACATCGCAGGTTTGCACCCAATATTTCATCATCGCGATCATGTACTCGCGCAGTTTTGGGTTCCCGTAATTCAATCCCGCCACGTCCGTCCACTCCGGCACTGGCGGGATGACTTTGCCCGCCGAATTTTGCTTGTAAAACTCCGTGTGCCCCATCATCACGCTGTCCCACGCAGTGTGGTTGGCCACCAGGTCCATGATCACCTTCAAATTGCGCCGGTGCGCTTCGGCCACCAGCCGCTTGAAATCCTCCAGCGTCCCGTAATGCGGGTCCACCGCGTAATAGTCCTTGATGGAATAAGGGCTGCCAAATTCGCCTTTGCGGAATTTTTCCCCGATGGGATGAATCGGCATGATCCAAAGGATGGACACTCCCAGGTCTTTCAGCTCATCCAATCGTTCCGTGACGGAGTTAAGGTTTCCAGCCGTGGAAAAATCGCGTGGAAAAATCTCGTAAATGACGCCTTCGCGCAGCCAGTCCGGAGATTTTCGCGCTGGGATTCCCGAATAATTCTCCGCGCCAGCCGAGAACTGGCACACTAACGCCGCTACTGCCAGGGAGCGGATAATGCCGCCTATAGAGACTTTGCTATTCATAAGTTTGTCTTTGGATCAAAGGGTTCGACTTCTTTTCAGAAGCAATCCCATATGATGGAGTTTGTCCCATTAAGCGGGGGGATGGGCGCACGAGGCGAAAACCCGTGATGCCGGATTGACTCATGAGATTGATTCCCGTTGATGGCGGTTGAGCATGATAATCAGATGTAACTTACCGTGGCCGTCTGACGCGCACCACCGCATGAACATGCGGTGATACGCGCGGTTCGGTTCAATTTCCGGTTGCGGGAAAGGCGGCTTGGAGGAGTCAGGTCGCGACCGCAGGATCACGGCACAATGACGACCCGATAAAATTTACTGACTGGATCAGGATTCGTATCGAAGAAAAACGAGGAGGCGCCATTGCCGGGTATGACTCCGCTGAGGTTGGTAAACGGCAGGTTCAGGTTCGTCGTCGCCTGAACTTGGTAGTTCAGATTGGAATAGCTCGACCAAACAATGGTTTCTCCCGACTGGCCGCCCGAGATAGTCGTAATGCCGAAACTGGGATTTATGACAAGCACCTGCCGAGTGGCAGTGAGGGTAAGGGAGCTGTTAGTGAAGACTACCTCAATGAGGTTGGTGCCAGCCGCCGCGCCAGTCCAGTTGTAGTTGAGCGTGCTCAACCCGAACCCGCAGGCGGATTCGCCGATGCTGTAAAGAGCCGTGCCGCTCTTGGTCGTGCGCGGTTGCAAAACGCCATTGACACAAACTGAGAACGGCGTGGCATTAGTGGAGGCGAGGCTCGAGGTGAAACAGGATTGGATGGTGTAAGTCCCGTTGGTAGTCAAGTAAAGCACCTCGCCATCCGTTTCCGGCGAATAAATCGTCAAGGTCTGCGCCGGCGCCAGGGTGTTGATCGTCCGTGTCAGCGTGGTGAAACGATTGGTATAAACGCCCGTCGTCAATTTATTAAGATGCACTGTGATGGTCGCTGTTCCGCTGCCCGGCACGGCGGCGTAGTTGAAGCGAAATTCCTGCGGCAAGCTCGGATATTGTTGATTGAGCGAACCGGTGGGAGCGACGGATTGCGCGGATACGAAGGCCGGGACGCCGTTGCTCAGGCCGTTGCCGTTGGGAAAAACCGTCACGCCATCGTCGTTGTTGGTGTTGCTGTCGGCAATATTATATGTCACCCCGGTGGTGGTCGTGTCCGTTCGAATCACCACAGTGTAAGTTGCGTTCGTGACCGTCGAACCGTCGGCGGCGGGAAAAGCCATCACCCCGGAAGGCAGTTGCGCGTCATAATAAAACGTTTGCAAAAAGGTGTTGTACACACTGGACTTGCCCGCCCGCGGGAGGAAAGTGCGCGCCCGCACGATATGGAAACCTTCCTGCAACCCGATGGTGGTGTTCGCCGGATTCAGGTCGTTATGCAGCCATATCAGCGCGTTGGTCGGATTGAAATTGGTAACGGCATACTGGGTAAGACCGTAGAGTTTGGAGCCGGATGGTTCCGAATCGGATATGGGTTGCGCCAAGTTGTTGTAGAACAGCGCCGCTTTATACTGAACGGTCGCACCGTTGGTCTGGCCCGGAATCGTCCCCATCCACCAGTCAATGTTGTCGGTCAGATTGTCGTGATTCGCAAAGAGCGCTGCCGACACTTTTGTGCTTCCCCGCCCCACGCCGAAGGAACCTTCAGGTACTGTGCCGTCCGTGGTGTAATAAATGAAGGAGGTGTTGATCTGAAACTGGTAACCGACCCTGACCCATACTTGCACGTCCTGGCCCGCGGAGGGATTCAAGGGATTAAGCTGCGTCGGCGGATTCGTGGCCGATTCCGTCGTAACCACGTTGGTCGGGTCATGGATGACCCAGTCGGCGGTCTGGTTGGTGATGCTCGCCTTGAAACCTGCGCCGGATGCGACCGTAATATTCTTGGTGCCTACCATGTAGGAATAGGTCTCGGCCCCGGACGAAACAATATTGTTGCTCAGGTTGTTTCGCGCGGCAAATTTTTCCGGCCCATTCTGGAAATTGAAAGCCGTCTGTTCGTAACCGAGGAACACGTCATCGGTGTAGCCCGGTTTGTTGTCGCGCAGGTCCGTTCCGTTGGTCGGTCCGAGGCCCATCTGGCTGTTGATATCCACGCCGCCATCGAGTTTGACGAGCGCATTGGCGGAGGAGGCGTCGTTGCGGACCAGAATATCAAACGCGGCGTTCGTCACCACCGGAACGTCAATCGAGTAGGTCTGGCTCGCCACGTTCGTGCCGCCAATGGCGTTGCCATATTGATCAACGCTGCCGCGCATCTGAAAGGGATAAATCGGATTGAATCCCGAATCGCCATTCGTGCCATCCTGGCGCAAAACCGTCAGGCGCGGCGCAACCGCACCGCCCTGGCGGAGGGTGATGGCATCCTGCAAACCGGCGCGGCTGGCTTCCGGCCATTGAAAGGCGTACATCAAGTAGCCACCGCTTGGAATCGTCAACTCCACTGCGCCGCCGTTTTCAGCGAGTGTCTGGCCGCCAACATAAATCAACCGGTTTTGGGGTGTCGGATCGTTCGCCGTGGAGGTCGCGGCATTGGTGCTTTGCGTGGCCCCGTGAACGAGCAGTTTTGCGTAAGCCCGGTTCTGCCCAGAGGAGGTTTTGACCATTTCCACCAGCACAGAGCCGGGGGGAAAGCCGACCACGATTCCCACTCCCCGGGAATTCGACACCGGCATTCCGCCGTAACAACCGTCGGGCGTCCGGGAAATACCGTCGTCAAAGCTGATGTCACCCGGATAGCCGTAGTTGTCATTCATGGCAAACAAGACAACGTCCTGGTCTTGAGGCTGGGTATTCGTGCCTTCGCGGTTGTCGTAACGTTCAAATACCACCGTGTCGTTATCGCTCCAGCGCGGCCAGGTCAGCCCGCGCGCGAGTTGATTGTGCAGCCAGGCCAGTTCGGGCATCTGATCGTCCCCGTATTCGCCAAGATAATTTGCGTCCGCAACCGTGGGAAAATAACTCGGCGGTCCGGACTGATTATAATTGTCTGAATAGATGACGCCGATGCCCTGCTGGAGGGAATAGTAGGCGTCCTGCAGATCCCGGTGATTGGCATAGGCGCCGGAGGCGTCCTGATTCTGGGCGTATTGCACTCCCTGAGTCACGGGGAAGCAATTATAGGCCGTATTATTTTCCGAATCGTACTGGGAAGGCGGCAGGTAAGACGGTGAATCCAGGCCGTAAAGACCCGCGGACGGACTGCCAAGATTGCCGTTCATCACGTTATGCAACGGAGTGTTTAACAAACGCATTCCGGCTGAAATGTATTCCGCCATGCTGGGCGGCGCGCCGAGATGTTCGCCGAACAACAGCGCATCGTTGCGAGGCGCCTCTGAATCAAAGCAACTGTTGCGCATATCATCCGTTTCGAAATAGCCGTTGCCGGTCACATTACTGCCATAACCGTGCGTGTCATCGTAAGCGGCCTGGATGCCGCCCGTATAACCATTGAAACTCGGAGAATAATCCCCGAAAAACGCCGAAGGCACATGCTTCACCGCGTCCAGTCGGAAACCGTCGCACTTCGTGGTCCACAGCGTCCACATGACAGCGCGGATGAGGTAGGAGTTCACGTCTTCGGCCACCGGTTGGCCGTGTCCGTCGAACGGATGCCATGGCCCGCCAATCGAGGGCAGGTTCGTGTCCATGTAAAAAGCGGGATTAAAAGGCTGCCGGACAAACGAGAGTTTGGGCGTGGTGCCGCCGAGGGTTGGGCCGAAGTTCCCGTTGATCGAACCGGGCTCATTGGCCAGATCCACCAAACCGGAAAGCGACTCATACTGCACGTCCCACTGGTTATTATAATCCTGCACGCCGGGCCAGTTCGTGTAAAAACCGCCAGGTCCGGTCTGGAGATGAAAATCCTGCGGCAGCAGCGCCGGGTAAAAATTGGTTGGCGTCGAGGAGTTGTAACCCGGAACGGTGGTGCCGCGATGGTTCATGACATTATCAAAGTAAACCCGGATGCCGAAGCGATGCGCGGTCTGGACCATTTGCAGGCATTGGGCCTCCGTCCCGTAATGCGTCGGCACCGTTCCCGCCTGATTCAGCGAACCCAGATCAAACGGATCGAACACATCATAACCGACGGAATAACCGCCGCTGGCGCCCTTCGCGGGGTTGGGCAGCCACAGACTGTCATAACCCGCTTCGGCGATCTCCGGCATTTTTTGGATGACCTCGTTCCAGGTGCAGTTGAATAGTTCGAGCATTTGCTCAGCGCGGACCGGCGCCACAAACAAAAGGAACGGACAGACCAGGCCAGAACAGACGCGCAAAACTTTTTTCCAGTAAGGGTTCATTAATTTAAGGGGATGAGTGGAAGATCTTCAGACGGACGGGCAGTCACAGCAGTTTTGAGGCATACACAATCTATATGACATATTTCATTCACCAGGACATTCGCCGAACGACCGCCGGCAAGAGCCCGGTTCAGCTAATGCGTGGATTTTAGGGGTACTTACCAATTCACTGAATGCCCGTCCACCGCATCTTTGTGCGGTGAATGGCCCCCGCAAGAAAAAATCATTTTTCGTTGGGTCACCCTACCCGCACAAACATGCGGTGGAAAGATTCGCCAAGGAACTCTATTGTTACAACATGAGCACCCGGAATTCTGAGACGATCTCTCGACTCGACGCGTCTCGTCATGAATCGCAATCCGGAATTTCTACCGGGCCTTTGGCTCGCTGCCACAGCCAGCCTGCCTTGGTGCTTGATGCAAACAATCAACCGCCCCAGTTCAACCAGTAATAACTCATATATGAAAACAACCCCCAGCAAACATGCAGCGCGCATTTGCAGTTTAATCGCGGCCATCGGATTTCTAGCCCATGCCGCCTCGGCCCAAACCGGCGGCGACAAGATCTTTCCCGGCGACGGTCGCACGGACTGGGGCGGCCCGGTCGGCATGGGCACATTGGAGTTAAGTGACGACACTACTAATGTCACAGGAAAGTTCACCATCACCCAGGGTGACCCGGGCGGAGGCGGCGGCGGGAATGTGCTGGTGATCTATCTTCAAGCGGGCACGAATGCCGGTTTCACCACCACCTCCGGTTTTGCGGATCCCTCTGACGGCATTCACAAGGCCATTTCGGGAAATGACCCCTCGAACGGACGGAGCACGCTCAATTTCATGTCGGGTTTCACGCCGAATTACGCGATTGGAATTCAATTGAACAATTTTTCCGGACTTTATGGTCTGGCCAATGGCAGTTCCTTGAATTACGTGCAGAGTGTGAATCTGACTCCTAATAATGTCACTGGCATCGGTACTTATACCTTCTCTTTCCCGCTTTCTGCAGTAGGCATGACCAACGGGACTGCGGTGGTGGGTCAGACCATCAAGCTGATGGGCACACTCATTTCCGCAAGCGCCTATCGTTCTCCCGAGGCCATTGCCGGCAATACTGACGGCACCTCGGGCTGGAACACCACCGCTCAAACCGCGTTCGGCAGTTACCTGGTCGGGGAACTTCCAATCGTAACCTATCCGGTCACTTTCCAAGTGGATATGACCGCCTGCGCGAATACCGGAATTTTCAACCCCGGCGGCGGCGATCAGGTCGTAGTCAGTGGCACCTTCAACGGGAACACCAATCTCGTCCTGACCGCGAGCTCAAATCCGAATATCTACACCGCGACTTACAATGATGCTAATTCGCCTGGCAGCACTGAAACCTATCATTACACGATTCTTCCCCAGGCCGGTGGATCCGATCCTGAATCAACCGATCCCCGTTCATTCATCCTGGCCAGCAGCCAGACGCTGCCGGTGATTTATTTCAGCTCGTTTGCGCCTTCGGCCAACACGACCGTTCCCTTGACATTCAGCGTGAACATGGCCGCGCAGCTCGAAGCCGGCAACTTCAATCCCGGCAATGGCGATCAAGTGTATGTTGGCGGCAGTTTTAGCCAGAATGCCGCCCTGGTATGGGTGTTGGGCGCGCCGCTGACGGAGAGCCTGACCAATACCAATGTTTACGTCGGAACCTTTGGTGATGGAAATTACACCGGGACCTTGTGCCAGTATAAGTTCATTTATAACTCCTCCAGCCTGTCCAAAAATGTTTATGAATCCACCCCCAACCGCGACTATAATACGCCGGCGAGTGCGGAAACCTTTCCGACGGTATATTTCGACAATGAGACCAACGCCACTTTGGTTACATTCAGCGTAGATATGTCCACGCAGATTAATTTTAACGAATTCACGCCCGGTTCGGACACGGTGGCGGTGGCCGGCAGTTTCACCGGCTGGGCGGGGGGAGCGATTGCCTGCACCGCAACCGCAGGAAACACCAACATTTACAGCGTCACCATCCCCATCTTTGACCCACCCGGGACAGTGGAGCAATTTAAGTACATCACCTATGGAACGGGGATCAACGGCACCGATTACGAACAACCCGCGGCCTCCACTCCGACGATGGCTGGCAACCGTTACTTTACGCTCCCGAGCAGCTCCACCAACCTGCCCCTGGTGGCGTTTAGCGACCAGTTCATCAGCGACATCCTGCTCTCGAACGTCACGGTGACCTTCACGGTGGACATGACCAATGCGGTCGGCACCGATGGAACCACCTGGCCTTCGGAAGTCACCGGAGTTTATATGAACGGCACTTTCCTGCCCAGCGGCGGCTTCGCCTCCACCTGGAACACCTCCCTTCCGCAAATGACGCAAAACCCAAATGGCAGTTCACTCTATACCTATACAACGACGATAAACGCCGGCCAGCCGGTGGTGGTGAGCTACAAATACGGGATGAATGGGAATGACGATGAGGCTGGCTTTGCTCAAAACCATACTCGTTACGTCCGGGGTTATGGCACTTATAACTTTCCGGTGGATACTTTTGGCAGCCAGGCAGTCGGGCCGGCCTTTGGCGTCGAACCTTCCTTTGGCAGTCTTGCCATTGGGGCGCCCTCCGGTGGGCGGATTCCCCTAACGTGGCTCGGCCGGCCAGGAGTGCATCTTCAGACGAGGACGAACCTGACCAGCGGTTCGTGGATTGATCATCCGGAAACCGACGCCCTGAGTTCAACCAACTGGCCTATCACCGGTGTCAGCCAGTATTTCCGCCTGATTCATCCGGAGTAATTAACCGTCGCCCTGGCTGATGCGCCTTCTGCGCGTCAGCCAGGGCGGCAAACGATTCAGAAACCCATGTTGTGCATGAGAACAAAAAAAACAGGCTTCACCCTGATTGAGTTGTTGGTCGTGATAGCCATCATCGCCATCCTCGCGGGATTGCTGCTGCCGGCTTTGGCCAAGGCCAGGCAAAAGGCCCAAGCCATCCAGTGCATGAACAACATGAAACAACTTACCCTCGCATGGATCATGTACGCGGGTGATAATAACGACCAACTGGCTGTCAACGCTGACGGTTCAAACGTCGGGGACAACAACACTCCGTCCTGGGTGGAGCATGTTTATTTGAATTGGGACGTGAACACGTCTTATACGAACGAGACTTTTCTGACCGACCCCACCTATGCCTCCCTGGGCGCCTACACCTCAAAATCGGTGGATATTTACCGGTGCCCGACGGACAATTATCTCAGCGCGGCTCAAAAGTCGGCGGGCTGGCGCCATCGGTCACGCAGTGCGGCCATGAATGCCGCAATCGGCGCCGGGGTCACGGCCTCTGGCGCGGCGGGCTATAAACCCCCGGCCTCCCTTTCTTATCTCAACCCATTTTTCATCGCCAAGAAAATGAGCGACCTCAACAAGCCCGGCCCAAGCCAGAGCTGGCTCTTCCTGGACGAACACGCTGACAGCATTGACGACGGTGTGCTTTACACCAATCCCGGTGAAGCCAGCGGCACCGGCAAATTCACCGAATTACCGTCCAGCGATCACAATGGCGCCTGCGGCATTAGTTTTGCCGACGGTCATTCGGAGATTCACAAATGGGTGGATCCCCAAACAACCCTGCCGGTGATTTACAACCAGCAAGCGCGCCAGAATATCGCCGTGGTTCAGGACAAGGACCTTTCTTACCTCGCCAATGCGACACCGGCTAATCCTTAGTTTCAAATAAAGTGTTTTTTTAGAATCTGGATCAATGGCAGACGGTCCCGCGCGCTTTGGTGTCCTGGTTCGAGCGGGATTGTCTCCTCGCATTCACGATGCGCGTCGTCGAGGCGGCCCTGTTTTGGACGGGGGAGTTCGGCGCCGGATAATCCCATCTGATATTTCAGCCGATGAAGACCTGCGCAGGCATTGCTTGTCAGGTGACGCCATTTGACCCATATTCTGCGTATGACCACGCGGCGCGCATTTCTGGTGCGCCTTTTTATAAGTTTGTCCTTGCCGGCCGGCTTGCTGCTGCGCATGTCTGCGTCTTGCCAGGCGGATATTATTTGGAGCGATTTGGGGGCGACGCTGGCGCATGAAACCGGGCCGGGCACTGACATTCTTGGCGGCTCGGTCAAGAGGGATGACACCGCAACCGATACGCTTTACTTCAAGTTTCATGTAAATCCGATTTCTGACGCGGGGACTGAGCCTTATTTTGCGGCGTTTGAGCTTTACGAGGGGGATGAACAAAGACTGGCGGTCGGCAACGCGCTGAGTGCCTGGGCGTACGGCGCGTTCAATGTCCTGGAGACGGACAAGACCAATCTCAATGTCTTCGAGGCCGGCAAGACGAATAATAGGGCCAGCGATTTCGGCATTGACTTGAATTCATCGAAACCGTTGTCCGCCGGTCGGGGCGGCTATTTTGAGTATGAGTTGCCGCGCAAGGGGATTGAGCGGACGATTGTTTTTAAGGTGGAATATGTTCCGGGAGGCAATGATTTGGTGACGATGTGGCTGGATCCCGATCTCGGACCGGGCGCCACCGAGGAAGGCCAGCGGAAAAGCCTCATCACCAAATTCACCGCCAATGCCTCGTTCAACCAAATCCGCCTGCGCCATGGCGGAGGCGGCGACGGGTGGACTTTTAGCGAAATGGCGATTGCCAGCTCATTCAGCGATTTCGTGCTGGACGAAAGCGGCATAAAATCAGGCAATGCGGGCCTGACGATTGGGCGTGAGCAGTTGCCTTTTACTTTTCGATTATGGCAGCGCGAGCAGGGATTGCCGCAAAATTTCGTCCGCGCCCTGGCTCAAACCACAGATGGTTATCTCTGGGTGGGAAGCGATGCCGGAGTCAGCCGGTTCGATGGCGTGCGATTTGTTTCTTTCGGATTGCCGGAAGGTTTTCAAGTCGGGCCGGCGCAGACCTTGTTGGGGGATACGCGAGGCGCGCTGTGGATTGGCAGCGTGGGGCGGGGTTTGGGGCGCTGGCAGAACGGCCGATTCACCGCCTTTACCACGCGGAATGGACTGCCATCAGATTCAGTGAACTCCCTGGCTGAGGACGGTGAAGGCCAGCTCTGGGTCGGAACCGAAGCCGGCCTGGCGGTCTGGCAGAACGGGCAATTGCGAACTTTAAGCGCCTCAAATGAACTGTCCGGGAAATCCATCACCGCTTTATTCAGCGACCACCGGGGAACCATTTGGATTGGGGCAAAGGGCGCGGGGTTATTCAGTTTGTCCAATGGACGGCTTTCGCAAGTGCAAAATCCGGTCTTTGACAACTTGCTGCGGGATCCGCATTGCCTGCTCGTGGATCACGAAGGGCGCATCTGGGTGGGAGCGGGAGATGACTCGGTGATCTATCGCGAGGGGGACCAGTGGCGGCGCTACCGGTTTCCCCGCCATCTGGCGAGAAACCACATCAGCGCCCTGGCGGAGGACGCCGACGGCACGGTTTGGGCAGGCTCCGTGAGTGAGGGATTGTTCCAATTCAAGCATGGAAAATTGGTGGCGGTGAATGCCAGCAGCGGTCTGTCGGATAATTTGGTGGAAGCCTTGCTGTTGGATCGTGAAGGAAAACTCTGGGTGGGCACGCATGGAGGTTTGAACCGGCTGCGGCCCAAAAATCTTTCCGCGATAAGTTATAACGAGGGTTTGGGCAACGGCGCCGTGCAGGGACTGGCGGAAGTGACGCCGGGCATGGTGTGGGCAAGCAAATCAAGCGAGGGATTGTATCTTTGGGATGGCCATTATTTCAGATCGTTGCCGGCCGCCGGATTGTCGCCGGGGGATGATCGGGTGGGAGCGCTTTTGAAAGCGCGGGACGGCAGTTGTTGGATGGGCGGAGCGCGTGGATTGCTGCAATTCGAGGACGTGCGCGGGGTCGAGAGCCTGCCCGGATTGCCGGCGTTGACCAACCTGGATGTGAGCGCCCTGGCCCAGGACGCGCATGACGGCATTTGGGCGGGCACCCGGCAGGGGGAACTTTGGTGGCAGAACAAAGGCGAGTGGCTGCCCCAAGGCAAGGGCCCGCAAGTGCATGCGATCACGGCAATCGTCCCGGATGCGGATGGCTCCATATGGGTCGGCACCTCGGGCGATGGACTATTCAACGTTGAAGGCAAGGCCGCAGGCGCCTGGAGGAAAAGGAGCGGTTTGTTGAGCGACTGGATCCGCACTCTTTACCTGGATGCGGAAAACACATTGTGGATTGGCACGGGTGGAGGCGGGTTGAGTCAGTTGAGAAAGGACAATGTGGTGACGTACACGACCCGCGAAGGACTGCCGGACAATACCATATCACAGATTTTGGAGGATGATGCGGGGAACCTTTGGCTGGGAGGTGACCGGGGCATTGTTTGTGTCTGCAAACATGATTTGGCGGATTTGGCAGCCCAGAAAAGCAAGGCGATTTACCCGCATGTTTATGGCCGGGCGGAAGGCATGCTGTCGGAGGAATGCATCAGTGGGTTTTTCCCGGTGGGTCTAAGAACGAAATCAGGACTGCTCTGGTTCCCAACCCAAGACGGGATCGCCGTGGCTGATCCCCATCACCAAACTGCCGAAATTCCCCCGCCCACCGTTGTGCTGGAGGAAACGCTCGTGGATGGCGTTCCGGACGCGGCTGGCTCATTGCATCTGTCCCCGGGCAAACACCGGCTCGAATTTCGCTACACCGGGCCAAATTTCGACGCGCCGGAACGAGTGCGCTTTCGGTATCGGTTGGTGGGATTGGATTCAGATTGGGTGGAAGCCGGCGCAAGCCGTTCCGCATCCTTTCCTTACGTTCCTTATGGCAATTACCGTTTTGAGGTCATTGCCGGGAACGGGGAAGGGAGTTGGAACACAACCGGGGCCAGCGTTGCTGTCAGCGTGAAACCGTACCTTTGGCAAACGTGGTGGTTTCGCTGGCCAGCCGCGCTGGGTTTGCTCGCGCTCATCGCGATAGCGGCGCGCGTTTTGGAAAAGCACAGAGTCCAACGCCGCTTGGAGCAATTGGAGCAGGAGCGTGTCCTGGCCCACGAGCGCGAACGCATCGCCCGCGACCTGCACGATGACCTGGGTTCGTCACTCGCCCGCATTTCCTTGTTGAGCGGGTTGCTCAAAACCGACCGGGATAGTCCCAGTCAAATCGAAAACCACGCGGCTAAAATTTCCCAATCCGCGGACCAAACCGTGCGCGCCCTGGAAGAAATTGTCTGGGCGGTTCGACCCGGCAGCGATTCATTGCAAAGTCTCGTGGAATATATCGCGCATTTTGCCACTGAGTTGTTCGAGGGCGGAGGAATTCGCTGCCGGCTGGATCTGCCGCATGATTTGCCGGCACGCGCCCTGCCGCCGGAAGTCCGCCACAATATTTTCCTCGTCGTCAAGGAGGCCCTGACCAACGCCCTGAAACATGCCGCTCCGCGCGAGGTGCGCGTCCAGGCCAGTCTCTCCGGCGAAATGCTGGAGATTCAAGTTGAAGATGACGGCCGGGGCCACGATCCGCTGATGTTGACGGGTGTGGAAAAACGCCACGGACTGGCCAACATGCGCCGACGCGCCGAGGCCATCGGCGCCACCCTGGAATTTCAAAGCGCGGCGGGAAAGGGAAGCACCGTGAAATTAAGGGTCGTCCTGCCGCAAACGACAGTCTTGGGGAAAACTTAATGCGCTGCAAAACCTGAGCGGGGCGGTGCGCCATAAAATATAGCTTTTTGAGCCGAGAACGTTGAGCATGAATATAAGATATGATTAAAGTTGCGATAGTAGATGACGATGACGGCATCCGGGCCAGCCTGGGGACGTTGATCCGCCGGGTGCCGGCCTCGTTCAAGCTGGCCGGGGATTACGCCGACGCCGAAATAGCCTTGCGGGAAATTCCCAAACATCCGCCGGATGTGGTTTTGATGGACATCAACCTGCCCGGAAAAAGCGGGGTGGAATGTGTGCGCCAATTAAAAACCGCGTTGCCGGCAGTTCAATTCCTCATGCTGACGGTCTATGAAGACAGCGATTCATTATTTAATTCGCTCAAAGCCGGCGCGAGCGGCTATTTGCTCAAACGCACCGCGTCATCCAGATTGCTCGAGGCCATCCAGGATGTTCATGATGGCGGTTCGCCCATGACGCCGCAACTGGCCCGCCGCGTCGTGCAACTTTTTTCCATGCCGCCGGCGCCGGCATTGCCGTCCTCGGGCTTGACTCCCGGCGAGCGGGAATTTCTTGACCTGCTCTCCAAAGGGTACGCCTACAAGGAAATCGCCGATCGCCTGAATATCAGCATTGACACGGTGCGGAGCTATGTGCGGACGGTCTATGAAAAATTGCACGTCCACTCCCGCACTGAGGCAGTGGTAAAATATTTACGCGGATAGCCGGCGGGCGTCAGTGCTATTTTGCCGGCCGGGACTGCGACCAATGGAGGAAGAATGACCTTTTGATGAGGCTTTTCGTGGAATCGGTCACACCCCGCTGGAATTCACCATCGAGCCATCGCTCTGGTCTTGCTGTTGGTCCGCAAAAGCACAACTATCCTGCGCTTCCATAATTGACGCACCCGGCCGCGGAACGGCGTTTATGAGGAGAGAAGCCCAAATCTCGCCGGCGGTGCTGCCGTGAAACCACAACCGCAGGAACGGTGGCGCCGTCAGGATGCAAATTTTGTTGCCGCAAGAAAAAAGCCAGTCCGCCGATCACCGCGACTCTGGCCAGGTAATCCGCCAGCGACGAATCCAGTTCCGTGTTCTCCGCGGTTTTAATAATCAGCGCCACCAGCGCGCCATCCCGGCTGTCATCCCGCAAGCCCATGCAAAGGCCCAGCCAAAACCGAACATGGTCCGGAAAGACTCGGTCATCGCGCACCGCGAGCACGAGGATGTCCGTCTTGGCTGCGCGCCGGGCCGCCGCGACCCCGACGCCGGGCGGATCCAATTCCTCAAACCGCAACGATTGTGTCTCGCATCGGCAATCTGACGCCACATGCTTGATGAGAATTTCCGCGCTGCGCGCGCTGGCAGCCTCATCAAATAAGATGCAGATTTTCAAAGGCCGCTCGGCGGCCCAGGTTGTTTTCGTATCCGGGTTCTCCGTTCTGGAGCGGTTGTCTCGATGTAAAAGTTTCTTTGACTGTCTTTTAGCAATTTTGATGCCAAGGGCTCATGCGTTTAGCCAGACTTCTTTTCATCATCCACTCCTGCAAAGCTTTACCGACGAAAGCTTCCTGCCAAACAGCTCACTGCCGGCGCATCCCAGCTTCGCGCCAAGCGTCTAAGATTCGACATCGAGTCGAAGAGAGGTCAATCGTATGAAGGATCGTTATCGGACGGCGGACAATTCAGTTGTTGGGCATTTACCGCCTTTGCGGTTAGGCGCTTCCGGCACGCGCTCAACCGATCATCCTGGCCTTGCAGATCCGGGTTTCCAGAAACCAACTCATAAGCAGGGAATGGATTCCAAGCAATCCTCGGGACAATGGATGCGTTTCGTGGTATTCAATGCGCGAACATGAATTTCCATGACTTGAACGAGGCGCAAATACTCGCCGTGGCTGTTACGGCAGAGGAAGAGGATGCCCGCATCTATCGCGACTTTGCCGAATCGCTCCGCGCTGATTTTCCGGCCACGGCGGAATTGTTCACCCGGATGGCGGGAGAGGAAGATGGACATCGTCACCGGTTGATGGAGTTGTATCGGCGGAGATTCGGTGAACATATCCCGCTCATCCGGCGGCAGGATGTTAGGGGATTTGCCGCGCGCCGCCCTTCCTGGTTCGCGCGGACGTTTCGACCCGAGAGCGCGCGCGAAGAAGCGGCCTTGATGGAAATTGAATCCCGCCGTTTCTACGAAGCCGCCGCCAAGCGGACAACCGATGCCGGCATTCGCCAACTCCTCGACGATCTCGCCCAGGAAGAGCAGCGGCATGAAGACGCGGCCAAAGAAATAAACGAAGCGCAGGCCAAATCCGGCGAAGTAAACCGGGAACGCGAAGCGGCGGCGCGGCTTTTTGTTTTGCGCTTCGTTCAGCCGGGGCTTGCCGGGTTGATGGATGGCTCGGTATCCACGCTCGCGCCCTTGTTTGCCGCCGCATTCGCCACGCTCAACACCCTGGCGACATTCAAGGTCGGGTTGGCGTCTTCCGTTGGCGCCGGCATTAGCATGGGTTTTGCCGAGGCCATGTCGGACGATGGCAAACTCAGCGGACGCGGCACACCGTGGATTCGCGGCCTCGTCTGCGGGCTGATGACCAGCGTTGGAGGCCTGGGCCATACCTTGCCGTATCTCATCCAGGATTTTCATCTGGCGACGACCATTGCGCTCGTTGTTGTGGCCATAGAATTGGCGGTGATCGCGTGGATTCGCAAGCGCTACATGGACACGCCGTTGCTCTCGGCCATATTTCAGGTGGTCGTGGGCGGTGTGCTCGTTTTTCTGGCCGGTTGGCTGATCGGGGCTGGTTAAGGGGTTTTTGGTGACGGAGGAACCGCGAAAAAAATTCCATCTTCCCGGTGAATCACCGGCTCGGATCCAGAAATATGAGGTCGGTGTCGCCGGTATTCTCGAGGTAATGCGGCAGGGTTTGTGCCGGTGCCGCAGCGGAAGCCGCACCCAAGCCGAGGCCTCGGCGCACCCACGAAGAAGACTTGCAAACATCGTTCCGACGAACCGGCCTTTGCTCCTTCTCCACGCTTACCAAAACTTTCACTGAAGGGTTCAATGTGAGAGCAAATCGGTCGTCGCGGGCAGGACGTCGAAACGGACAACGAATTTTCCATCAAATCCCTTCGGCTGGGGAATTTGGATTGATTTGGTGGCCGCAACGGCATGAGCAACCGAGTCATCCCATTTTGGATTGCCCGATTTTTTTTTGAAAGCGTAGTTGGTGATGCGACCGGTGGCATCCAATGACAATTCCACCTCGGCGACATAACCGTCGTCTTCCAAGTCGGTCGGACGCTCCCAGTTTGAGCGAAGCTTGTATTCGACCTGGCTTTTGAAGACCAGCACGGCTCCGTTGGTGCCGGTCATCACTTCCTTCGCGCCATCGCTGAAATTAAAATCGGCGGGAACCGCGGGTGCCGGAGCCACTGCGACGGGGGCAGGCACGCTTGCGGTTTGGACCGGCGGTGGGGGGCTGAGCAAAGGAGGTGTCGAAGCCACCGCGATCTTCGGCTCTTCCTTCTGCGGTTCAACCACGGGCGGCGGCGGGGGCTTTTCTGGTTCCGGCGGGGGTTTTTCCTCCGGGACGATGGCCACGGTGATTTCGTGCAACTTTGTTCCCAGAACGCCTTCACGCGCCGCGAAAATGAAGACGAAAAAAAACACCAGGCAGTGAACGGTCAGCGATACGATCAGGTCAACTTTGTTCGAACTGCGCTTGCGGCGTTTTGAAGGATCCGGTTCCATGTAGCTCAGCTTTACTTGGGTTTGCTGCTCGGTTCGGTGGCCAAGCCCACCTTGGTCACGTTCGCTTGTTGCAAGACGTCCAGCACGTTGACAATGTTTTGATATTGAATCTTGCGGTCGCCGCGCACCACCACGCTCAAGTCCGGGTCCTCGGCGCGCAATTGCACCAGTAGTTGTTGCAGTGAAATCAAATCCACTTCCTTCATGTTCAGAAAAATTTTTCCGCTGCCATCCACCGTGACATAATTGGGCTTCTTGGGCGGATCCTTCGGGCGAGGTGTCGCGCTGGGCAGGTTCAAATCCAGATCATTGACCATGGGCGTGGTGGTGATGATGAAGATCACCAGCAGCACAAAGGCGAGGTCCAGCAACGGCGTGATGTTCAGCTCGTTGAGGGAGTGATGGGCGCTCTTGGAAAATTTTTTCATGGCAGCGATGATTCCAGACCGCTGCCCTCGGCTTTCGCCTTTTTCAAGGCGTCCACCAGTTCGTCGGCCAGAGAGCGGTTATCAACGTACTGGTGCTCGATGGCGGTGGCGTATTCAGTGGCGAAATTATCCAGTTCCTGGGTGAAGGCCCGGATGCTGGTGACCATGAAGTTATAGGCGAACATGGCGGGAATGGCGACCATCAAGCCGGTGACGGTGGCGATCAAGGCTCCCGCCACGCCCGGAGCCATGGCGGTCAGGCTGGCGGCATTTGCCCTGGCCACTCCAGAGAAAGTATCCATGACGCCCCACACGGTGCCGAGCAAGCCAATGAACGGCCCGCCCGCCACAGCGGTGGAAAGAACAATCATCCCCTTCTCCAACCCCAGGCCTTCCGCGCCCACCGCGCGTTCCAGGGCCACGCGCACCGAATCAAAAGACGCATGGCTGATTTTAAGTTTGTTATTGATGCTCACCGGATTGTTCTTGAGGTGATAACTCAATTCTTCCGCGCCGATTTGATAAACTTCATTGGCGGGCGCGCCTTCAAAATTCCGCTGGCCGCGAAAAAGTTCCAGCGGGTCGCGCGCGGCGCGATAAGCCTCGAAGAATTGCCGGGTCGTGATCCTGGCGCGCCACAGTTGCCGGGTCTTGGAGAACATGACCGTCCAACTGATAAACGAAACCACGCAGAGGACGCCAATGGTGATTTTGCCTTCGGTCGTCGCCTTTTGAAAAGCAAACTGCAACGCGCCGCTGGCCAGCATGGGATGGTGAATGAGTAAGTGCATGTCTTAGTGGGTTAGGGAGTATTGGGTAAAATCATCGTGACGCGACCGGTGGTTTTGCTCAGGCGCGGAAGATTGCCGGAAAAGCGATTGGTGACACCGGAATTGTCGTCGTTGCCTTGATCCGCCGAGGCAATTCGCCGCGCGGTTTCGTCATTTTGCAGACTGGAACTGGTGGCGTTGGCCACGGTGCCCGGCGCAAAACCAATCTGTGAGGAAGTCACCGCGCCGCTGGTGGTCACACTTTGCGAGAGCAACGCGGCCCCCACGGTCGCGCCCCCGGCTGCGATGTTTCCGAGCGCAAATACGGAGCCTTGCAGCGAATTGCCGGCAGAGAGTTGCGCATCGCCCCCACTGACGGCGGTGACATTGATGTTCTGCAAAGCCGTTATTCCAATGTGAGTTCGGGCGATTATCACGCCGGTGACATTCCCGGTGGCGTTCAGATCCACCGTGCTGCCGATGACGCCCGAATCGCTCACATCAATATTGCCAACGTAGAGTGTATTTCCGGTGACGGGATCCTTGCTCCCGGCGGTCAGCGAAACAATGCCAACCCCGGTGTTGACGCCGTTCAAGGGCAACTGCACGATTCCACCCGCGTTGGCGGAGATGTTTCCCTGCGGAGTCAAAACTGTGATATTGCCGACGGTATTGAGCGACGGCGGAAAATTCGGATCGAGCGAAGGCGGGAACGTCGTGGCCAGAATGCCGCTGCCAGGGATGGTGGGTTCAAACGTCAGAATCTGCCGCGTGACCGGGTCAACGAGGATTTCTTCGACGCTCACCGAGCCGACGCCGCCCGTGCCCGCGTCCACGCTGCCGGTGAGGGATTCGACGGTGATGTTGCCGCCATCGTAAGCGGCAATGCGCGAACCGTTGAGGTCAATATTGCCCCCCGCCGCCACGCTCACATCGCTCTTTTCGACGGTATAGATGCCGCGCGCGACCGAGTCATCGCCGACAAAATAAGTCGAACCGATGTTCGCATACCCACCGACGTTCACGGTCACATCGCCACCGTTCAGCGACGAGATGGTGGTCGAAAACATATCGAGATTGCCGGACAAATTCACGTTGACGTCCGCGCCTTCGGTGAAGTAATTCGCCAGCGCGGGATTCTCGCGCGGGCCTTGGGACACGATGCCTGCGGTCGCGCCCAAGTCCATATTTCGGGCGGTGATATTGAATTGCCCGCCGCCGCCGATGAGATAGCCGGTGTTTGGATTCAGTGGAATGTCCTGGCTCGAGGCATAAAGTTGTTGAACCAGCGTCGCGGGGATGAATTGCGCGGGTTGGGTCACGACATTGCCATTCGCATCGAGAACCGGATTGCCGTTTGCGTCAAACACTTGAACTTGCAAATTCAGCAACTCTTGCAATTGGTCTCCAGTCATGCGCCCTTGAAACGTCAAGGTCTTGGTGGCCGCGTCATAATAAAAAAGCGTGGGCAGACTCGCCAGCGTGCCGGTTAACGGGGGATAAATTGTGTTCAACGCGGTGAAATTCGGAGCTGCCGTCAAGGCCACGCTGGTAAAATCGTTACGATTGAGAATATCGCCTGCGACAGTGATACTGGTTACATCGCTGGCATGGAGATTCTGGCCGTCAAAGCGGCTGTTGTTCATGTCGCCGCCGATGGTGATCGTGGCTTCCTTGGGCGCGCCGATAAGTATGTTATCCATGTCGCCGCCGATATTTATTTGTATGGGAGTGTTGTCGTTCAGATGCACGGGGATGGCGGCGTGGTCGGAAATCCCAAAATCACCCGCGGATTGGTACTGCGTTTTGCCGCTGTCAGACATGATGAGTTGCGAGAGGCTGCCGGATTCGGTGCCGACCAATGAGCCGGTGGTGTTGATGGTGAGTTGTCCCACCGGTGACGGAAACAGAATCACATCATTGCCCAGCACGACCCCGCCAGCGCCCGCATTAATGGTGAGCGTGCCCGGATAAATTGACGGAATGTCTTCTTCAAAGGTGCTGTCGCTATTGCGCGGCAGGCTGGTGCCGAGCAGTTGGACGGAATCTCCGGCGGTTAAGGTCACGAAATCATCCTGCGCATAATTGAAGTAATTCTTGGTGGTCGAGGAAGTGAAGCCGCGGTCGTTGAAAATGCCGTTGGGATTGCGGACTTCCTGAAGATTGATGTCCTGCGCGGCGTTCACCGTCCAGCTTCCCGAGACCAGGCTCAACGCCAGCAGCGTCGGCACAAATCCGGCGGCGTCCTTGCCATTCTGGACGACATCCTTGACGCTCGAACCGGCATCATTGCCCGCATTGATGATGCCGGTGCCGTTGGCGACAACGTAGTGGCCGATGATATTGGCACCCGCAGTCAAAGTCACGTTTCCCGGCGCGGGGCCGAAGGCTCCGCTGCCTGCGTCGCTGATGTCCCCTGCGCTCTGCGGCAGATAGCTGACGATGTCCTTGCCTGCGGTGATGGTTACGTTGCCGCCGTTGGCGGTGCTGATGCCGCCCAAAGCCGGATCCACGACGTAAAAGTTCGGCGAGCTTTGCGAAGTGCCGGAAAGAAAATCATAGCCGATGTCGCTGATGCCACTGTTCACGCTGCCAGCCACAGCGGTGACGGTGATGTTGCCGCCGCTGGTAGTGGTCACGGAACCGGAACCGACCGTGACGTTATTTCCCGCGAGCAAAGTGATGGCGCCATCCTGGGTTTGCAAAAAACCATTGCCAGAGAGAGTGATGCTTCCTGTCCCAGAGGTAACTGCCGTGGGATTGGCCGAAGTGAAATTGCGTCCCGCTTCCAAGGTCAATGACCAACCCGGGCCGCCGACGACGCTCGCGTTATTTGCAATATTAATACTCCCGCCCGCTTCCAGCGTCAGCAGGCTGCCAGGAGCGGAAATACCCGTGCTGTCGGCCAGATTCCAGCTCGCGCTCACGATGATGTTTTGCGAGGCTTGAAGATCAATTTGTGAAAAGCCAACGAAGGCTGAGTTCACATTCAAATTCAACGTGGTGGGCGAACTACCAGAAGCGACTGTGCCGGAACCCGCGCTGCCGGAGCCGGTATTGTTCAAATTTATAGTGGTCGGGTCAATGGTGAGTTCGCCGCCGATGCCGCCGGCGTTGGCGTGGCCGTCAATTTGGGAATTAATGGCGCCCAGCAATGGCGCGGAAATTTCCACCTGGCCGCCATTGCCTCCTTGTGCGCCACCGGCGACGCTGATTTGCGAAGAAGCCGAATCCGTGAAGGTCGCGCCGGATTTGATTTCGATTTGTCCGGCATCACTGTTGCCGGTGTTGCCACCGTTCGCTCGAATTACCGAATTGTCGCCGAGCGTGATTGAGTCTGAGGCGACCAATTCAATGACGCCGTTATGTTCACGGACAGAATTGGCCTGGATCAAACCGTCCTGATTTACGGTCTTGGCATTCAGCGCAATGGTTCCGGCATCGGCAATCAATCGTCCTGTATTATCCACCGAACCATCGGGCAGGCTGACTTGCGCGCTGAGTCCGCGGCCGTCCGGCCGTTCCGAAACCATGACTTGCTGTCCCGCATAGAGGCCGATGCTCCCGCCAGGAGAATTGATCGTGCCGTGATTTTCGATGTTCTCGGAAATCAGGAACACCGAACCGCCGGAGACGGATTGGAGCCGACCGTAATTGACGATGCTGGCCTGCGGCGGTGGTCCGTTGAACTGCCAGAACGAGCCGCCGCCAAATTCAAGCGGCGTTGCCGGCGCGGTGGAAATCACCAACCCTGCGGCTTTGACGAATGAATTCCGGCCAAAATAAAAGCCCGATTGATTTTGAAGAATGACCACCCCGTTGGCTTGGAGGCTGCCGAGGATCTGTGAAGGGTTTTGGTCGAGAATGCGATTCAGCACGATGGAATTGGCGGAAGGTTGTTGGAAAATGGTCGTCTCGCCCAAGCCGATATTGAAGGTTTGCCAGTTCAGTACGGCGTTTTGGGAGACATTGATGGTAAGTTGGGAGCCACTGGTGGCGGTGCTGGCGCTGCCGCTTTGAACCGCAAGTCCCTGCGGATTGGCCTGGGCGTTCGGTGTCACGAAGGAGATGAGCAAGAGGATGGCGAAAAGGGCGAATGAAGTTGCTAAATTTTTTCCGAAACCTGAGATGCTCGCCTGGCTCGCCGCGCTTCGCGCGAAAGTGATTAATTGGAAAGGTTGACTAACCCAGGGTAGGCCCTCTTTGAATCGGGCCAACCCTGGGCTGTGTGCCGAAACCACGTTGGGGTTTTCAGAAAGACGTGTTTTGAACATCGTTAGAGCCGATTTGAAAAACCTGTTTGGTGTCCAGCCTTTAGGCTGTCTGCGGCGGAGGAACACCCTAAAGGTGCTGGCGCGCGGCCAAGGACGCCGAGCAACGCCAACCGCGCGATTGCCACAATTAAACTGAATTTTCAAACACGCTCTTGGCGCGGATGTCTTAGGAAGATCTGAAGTTTTCATTAGAATTGTCCTCCGAGGGTGAAATAGACGCGCGGTTCGGGCGCGATGGTGTTGGCGGTGTTGAGCAACGGCCACGCCACAGTCACGCGAGCGTCAATGTGATTGTTTATGTTTCCCGAAAGTCCGAAGCCCGCGCCCAGTAGCGAGCGGGCGCTGCTCGTGCCGACGGGCGCGTCCAGCAAATATCTTTGCCCGTAGTCCACAAAAAAAGAAGCCCGCGCCCAGGCCGGCACAAAATCGTAGATGGATGCCACGCGGGTCTCGAAATACGGTGTGCGCACCTCCAGACTGCTGAACCAGCCCGCATCGCCGTAATCGTCGCCTTCATAATACCCGCGCACACTGTTGATGCCGCCAATGGCAAATTGCTCATTGCTGATCAATGGGCTGGTCGCTGCCTGGGCGCTTCCACGAAAAAGCATGGACCAGTTGGCGGGGAGTTTTTCATCGCGACTGAACGATAAATTGAACTTGCCAAAATCGTCGCGTGCATTTGGCGAATAAGCGAGCGCAGCGAAGTTCGCCGAGCCGCCAATGAAATTATAACTGCCGGTCAAGTTCGCGGAGGAACTTCCTTGCGCGTCATTTTCCGAGAAATCCACGCCGAGGTTCAGAGGAAGATAATTGACGGAATTATAATTCGGGGGCGAGGCGGAAGGAATTGCTGTTGTCGAGCCGGAAGTGGTTCCAGGCTGCTGATAGACGATGTAGGTATCGGTATTCGTCGAGAAAATCGTCAACGCATAATGTTTCCAATCCACGCCGCCGAAAAGACTCAAATGAACCTTTTCGCTATTATAGATTGGCAAAGTCAAACGTCCGCCGAGGTTCGCATTGATGCCCAGATTTCGCCCCGAACTCTGGCTGGTGACGGTTTCGAGACTGTTCGTCGCTATCGTTTGCAGCTCGCCATTCTTCACGCCCGTGTCACTCGCGGAGGCGCTCGCATAGAATGTCAAATCAGGGCGGTCGCCGGAAGGTGGCAGCACGAATTGATGCGAGGCTTCATTGTAGCCGAAACTAGTGGATTGATGGATTTCCTCCTCAACCGACGCCGCGCCAAATGGAATCCGGTAATAAGCCCCATAATAGGAGATCATCGGCTCGTCAAAAAGATAATCCGGCATCAAGCCGTCAGCCTTGGCTTTCTCCGGCGAGAGTCCGTACGAGACGCCGATTTGATGATTGAGTTGCCAGAGATTATTGTATTGCAGCGCGAGATTGATGCGCAAATCGGGCGTGCCCGGCGTGGCGTAGTCATCCATATCGGCGCGCGCATGCAAAGGAAAACGGTCCTTGACCTGGAGCACGAGCGCGCTCGTTCCCGGCAACGGGCCGGGTTCGATGCTCGGATAAATCTGGCGGTCGCGATTCAGGTTCGCCTGGTCCAACTCGCGTTGAAATATCCGGCTGTTGAGCAGGATGTTGGTGTGGAGGCTGGGCAGATCGCGCCGGACGTTGTTCGAGCTGAAATAATGGTTGCCACGAACTTTAATGTCCGCCAGCCTGGCTTCGGTGACATCAATCCTGATGCTGGCGTTGGTGAGTTGCTGCTGCGGGAGGCTCAACCCAACGGTCACATAGCCGCGCTCGCGGTAGGCGAGTTGCAATTCGCCCAGCGCCTTGCGGATCTGCTCCATGGAGATCGCCGGGCCGAGGGCATTGGTGAAAATGCGGTCAATGACTTCCTGCCGCAGCAGGGTGTTGCCGCGCACGTCATAGCGCCGCACTTCAAAAGTGGCGACTTTCGTTTGGTTCGTGCCCTGGTTCGCCGGGGGCGTTGCGTTTGCCGCGTCACGCGCCAGCGCCGATTGTTCCACAAGCAGGGAAAGCAATAGGGCGATCCGGATTAGGTTATAAGGCATTTAATCATCTGGCTCGTCACACTCCAGCCAAGTCGCTGGTGGTTGGCCCCCACGCCGGTGAATTGATGCTGCGAACATCACATGAACTCCGCCTGGCAGACCCGGGGGCAGGACTTCGGTTGAGCCGAAGCGATACTTGGGAGCCAGACTGGAAGTTCACGCCAATAAATTGGTTCAAGGTTTTTATTTTGAATCCGCCAGCCAAAGAGCCAGCGCGGGTTTGGATTCGCCCGCGCTGGCCGTGCTCCGCCAGCCCGTTTGTAGGTGGTTGCAATCGGCTACGGAGAAACCGGCCCGCCATCGGCGTTGCGGGACACATTCAGCAAGTTTGTTTGTATGGAATATGGATAAGTCGTCAGCGTGCTGACGAGTTGCGCTTGCAGATTGGTCAGGAATATTTCCGTGTTGCCGGTCGTGCCCGGCAGGCTCAGGAGATGCTCGTAACCCCAGAGGCTGTATTGACCGTTGATCAACGGCGCGTAGTTGTTGTTGCCGGCGACACTTGAAAGCGTCGAGCCGACAAATGGCAATACACCGTTGTAACTCAGGATGGCGCCGTTGGTGACGGTGATCGCGTCAGGCCCCGTAAGATAACTAATGGCGGGACCGTATTTGTTCAGGTCGTTGTCAATCGTGGTTGTGGAAGTGATGCCGTTGAGGTCCAAGGTCCAAGTCGGCGAACTAGCCGAGCCGCTTGGGTCGTACGCCAGCGGTGAACCCGTGAAGCCGGAATCGCGGAAGACAATCACGCGCTGGCCCGCGCTGTTGTCCCGGGTGATGAAATAGATCGTGTTCGTGGCGTCATTGGTGTTGCCAGTGAAATAGGACGCGGGCAGCGCGCCGTTGGCCGCCAGTTCCTTGACCTGTTGCGCGGTGATGTTCGTGAGCGCGGCGGGCGCGTTAATACTCTTGAGCCAATAAACCGGGGTGGCGCCGAATATCAAATCGTTCAGATTCGGCGTCGTGTAGGTCGTCGAGGCTTGATACACCGAGGAGAAGGCAAAGCTCGCGGTGTTGGTTACCAGCGTTGTGTAGTTGCCGGAGTTGGTGCTCAAAAATGTCGCCGTGGTGCCCTGGGTCAGGTTTTGGATTCCCGCCACCGCTCCATTATAGTCTGCATAAACGCTTACTGACTGGCCCGGAAAGAGACCGGTGATGGTCCCCGTCCAGGTGACGAGATTCGAGTTGGCGGATTTGTCCACGCTGCTGACGATGTTGACGGGCGGGTTTTGCACAAAGCCGGCGTCGTAAATCGAACGGATAATGGCGTAGCTCTGGCTGCGAAACGCGGTGGCGCCGGTGATGTAGATACTCACCTGCGCCGGCGCTGCCCCAGCCAGCAAAAGACCGGCGGCGGCAATAATGGCTGATTTGTTGATTTTCATAATTCTTGTTTTGGGTTGCTGAATTTCTATTTTTATTTTTGGTTGAGGTGTTGGTTTTCGTTTTAGTGGGCGGTGACGACGTAAAAGGAGGCTGAGGTTGAATTGGTATCCTGCAATGACAACACAGAACCGGTGCCAGTAACGCTCCCGCCCGTCGCGAGCCAGGTTGATCTTGACGTCTGAAGCCCGGACAGGCCGGTGACCAAAAGGCCATAGGTATAGTTTGCCGAGGTGGTGAATGATACGGTGGTGATGTTGCCGTTGCGCACAACGGAGGTGATCCGGGGAGCCGGCGGCCCGACGGTGGCAGCGGTGAACGTTACGCTGCCGTCCGGCGTGAAACTAAAATATCCGACCCATTTACCGGCAGCGCCGCCGCGCAAGGGAGCGGGTTGTAATTCATAGAGGTCGGAAATTGACAGCGGCTCGCCGCTATCAAAATCAAACGGTGTCGTGTTTTCCACGTTGCCTTGAAAAAGGCCGCCCAAGTCACCGTAGGCTTTATTATCGGGATCTTCAATCAGCGGCGTGTAGGCGTTCGGGTTGGAGTTTGGAATTACGACGAGCCTGGATGTGTTATTGGTCCCATTGGCGGGCTCGATGCTGGAGTAGGCGGCGGCATTGTAGCCAATCGAAGCAATCTGGCTGGCCGGATTGGCCTGGGCGTAGGCATCAGAGCTGGCCCAAACCGCGCTTTGCGTGCCGACATCGGAGCGCGCAGCGGAGGCCCATAAGGTTTCCAGCGGGTAATTGGTCGCGCCAGTGCGCCAGGCGCCGATCACCGCCCAATTCAGCCCGTCAACGCTGGAGTAAGCATAGCCTAAAGGCGTGGACAGATTGGTCACGGCAATGGTCGAGCCTGCCGGCACGGCGTCGTAAATGATAGGCGAGCCGATGTCCACCACGAGATCAGGCGAGCCGGACTCGCGAAATCCCAGGATCAGATCGCCGGGACTGTAACTGAAAGAAGCGGCGCGCGCCGGGGCGGCCAGTGACGCGAGGCCGCCCGCCGTCAGCATCAGGGAGCGGATTAAGTTGAAGTTTCGATTTATTTTCATGGTTTGTTTGGGGGTTCCGATTGGGTTGATGGTCAGGCCGGCTGCGGAATGGCGACCGGCGCATTGGTCGCAAATTCGATCTCGTCGCTTTCGACGGTGATATCGCTGAACAGCCACGACGAGAGGTAGCGTTCGGTGGATGAGGGAATGATGGCGACGATTTGTTTGCCGCGGTTTTCCGGACGCCGCGCCACCTGCAAAGCCGCCCAGATGATCGCCCCGCTGGAAATTCCCACGGGGATGCCATCGAGACGATTCACTTCCTTGGAGATTGGCCCCGAATCCTCTTCCCGCGCGCCGATGACTTCATCCACGATTTTCGTGTTCAGGTTCTTGGGAATAAAGCCCGCGCCAATGCCCTGAAGTTTGTGGGGACCGGCGACGCCGCCGGCGATGACCGGAGACTTGGCCGGTTCCACCGCCACCGCGCGCACACCGGGCTTGCGCGATTTGAGAACTTCCGCGACACCGGTGATGGTGCCGCCAGTGCCAACGCCCGCGACGACAAAATCCACCTTCCCCTCCGTGTCGCGCCAGATTTCTTCGGCGGTGGTGCGGCGGTGAATCTCCGGGTTGGACGGGTTGCTGAATTGCTGGAGAATGACGCTGTTGGGAATTTTTTCATTGAGTTCCTCAGCCTTGGCGATGGCGCCTCTCATCCCCTTCGCGGCGTCGGTGAGCACGAGTTTGGCGCCGAGAATTTTCAAAAGTTTGCGGCGTTCCAGGCTCATGGATTCCGGCATCGTGAGAATGAGTTTGAGGCCGCGCGCGGCGGCAACGAAAGCGAGCGCAATGCCGGTGTTGCCGCTCGTCGGCTCAATCAACACGGTGTCCTGCGTGATCGCGCCGGTGGCCAGGGCGTCCTGGATCATGGCGGCGCCGATGCGGTCCTTGACGCTGGAGAGCGGGTTAAAGAATTCCAGCTTGAGCAAAACCTCCGCGAGCGCACCGTGCTTTTTGGCGGTGCGATTGAGACGGACGAGCGGCGTGTTGCCGATGGTTTCAACGATGTCATTATAAATGCGGCTCATAATTCGCTAATGGTTAGAGGTTGGGCGCGTAAGCGATCAATTGGCGGTATTCGGTCAAAATGGTTTGCAGAGCGATGACGATGGCGTATTCCTTCAGATAGGAAGGCGGGTTCCTGGGAGTTTCCAGGGTGATCTCGAAGGGGCGCGGGCGCGCTTTCGGGGGCGCGCTCAAAACCCCGTCGGCACCGTCACGAATCACGCCGTTGCGCGCAGGCAAACCCTCAATCAGGGAGCGTTCATCCCGCGGCAGGAAAATCTCCGCGGCCTTGAGCGCGGGTTCGATGAGGTGCTTGGTAAGCGTGACTCCACGCACGCGACCGTAAAGACCTTCACCGGCGGTGTGGGTGTGAAGCGAGATGATGCCGTCGAACGCATGGGTGGAGAGTTCGTTTTCGAGCAGCCTGACTTCGGGCTCGGCGGAGTTCTTCCAAAATTCGCGGTTCAAATCCCTGCCATTTCGCGAATGAGGAGTTTGATCCTCAAAACCGGTCGGATTGCAAACCGGATAAAGTGATAGGCAATAGCCGGTGACGAACGCCGGATTCTCATCCAGCGATTTGATCAACCGGACAATCGCGTGCGCGCCCTCGGTTTCGTCACCGTGAATCGCCGCGAAGATGCCGATGCGGATGGGCGCGCCACCGCCCTTGGGTCCGACAAAAAGATACCGTGGGATTTCGAACCGTTCGCCCTTGATCTCGAACTTCGCACCGTGATTCACAACCAGGTTAGGCGAGTGGATCGCGATTTGTTCCACGGGCCGGAGTAAATCCGCGATAGACCGGCGGGTGGTTGACGGGGCATCGGCGAAGGCTGGGGATTGTTTCAATAATGTGGGCATGGCTAATTTCTGGATTGGTAGATTGGGTCGCAGATACGGGGAGAAGCGAAATGAATGGGAAACGCAGAATTGATTTGCTGGAAAAGCTGACGTAAGCCGTCTAACGAGACATTGGGCGGCAAGGACTGTGCGGCGGTGGCCGGGAAGTTTTCGAGGAAGGGAAAGCTCAGGATTTTCCGTAGAAAATCATGTGCCTGGACCGGTCCGTATAAAATGTTCCGCATTGCTTAATTTCTTCATGGGAACTTCCGGAGGTCCGGTCAGCTATCCGCACTTTTTTATGTTTAAATCCAGTGGTCTGGATTTTGATTACCGCCAATCTTAATTTGGCCGATCCAACCGCAGCTTTTCCAAGCGCTCGACTTGGGTGACGCGCGAATCATGCACGGTGATTTGCACCGTGCCGAATTTCAACGACTCCACCTGTTCGCGCACCAACTTCAGCCACGTCGGCAAACTTTCGTTCGCCTCGTCATTATTCTGCTGTCCTTCTGCTGAATGCTTGCTGCTCATGCTTACTAAGCAAGATATTGCGATTAAATTACAGTAAGTCAATAGGTATTATATTGAATATACATAATATGCTAATGTATAGTATATTAGGAATAATATTTTCTTGGATTATTATACCCGGAACAATGATTTTTCTCGATGGCCTTCAAACGCAGACGACGGTAATTTTTGGTTTTGCGGGCAGAGCGAAAACCCATTTGAGGACCAATTACGAAGTCTGATTAGCCGCGCTAACATATAGCCAATACCTTGCCAGGCGCCCGGCAAGAAACAGCAGCTATTGAACAACATTGGCGAAGCGGAAGCGATGCTATGGGGGCAGATTGGTTTACGTTTCTACGCCGCATCTGCGCTGTGAACTTTTACTGACCTCATGCCACCACCCAATTTCATAAAACGAAGCCTTAGTGGAAACGGGAAAGTTATGCCGGTGCTGGTTTTAGTCGCGGGCGTAATTTTGCTGTCGTTCTGGTGGCGGCAGGGACCGGATAGTAGCGTCAAGATGCGCCTGCCGAATGTGGATCAAACTCCGGGCGTTTCCGGTACGGCAAGTCTAAATCCCGCGGCTTCGGGCAAAGTTATCAGTGGCCCTGGCATGGCGGCGGGAACAACCAGTGCGTGGCCACAGTTTCGTGGACCCGGTCGTAGTGGGGTCAGTCTCGAAACCAATGCACTCGCTCGCGTCTGGACTGGCGAGGGTCCTGCTCAAGTCTGGGCCGTGGATTGCGGAGAAGGTTACGCCGGCGTCACCATTCAATCCGGCCGGGTTTATTTGATGGATTACGACGCGGAAATGAAACAGTCGGCCCTGCGCTGCCTTTCTTACGCAGATGGCCGTGAAATCTGGCGCTACGCGTATCCGCTTCCCTTGAAGCGCAACCACGGTGTGACCCGCACCGTCCCGGCGTTAACTGACAAATTCGTCGTGGCGATGGATTCGATGTGCAATGTCTTTTGCCTCGACGCCACGAACGGCGCATTGCTTTGGAGCATCAATCTCGTGCGCGAATTCGGCGCCACCGTGCCTCCCTGGTATGCGGGCCAATGCCCGTTAATTGACGGTCAAATGGTCATTCTCGCGCCCGGCGGGACCAATGCCCTGCTCCTGGCGGTGGATTTGGCCAGCGGCAAAACCATTTGGCAAACTCCCAATCCGCAGGGCTGGAAGATGACCCATTCCTCGGTGATGCCGATGAACTTCGCCGGGCAACGCTTTTATCTTTATTGCGCCAGCGGTGGCGTGGTGGGTGTTTCCGCGACTGACGGCGCACTGCGCTGGGAGAGCTCCGAATGGAAAATCAGCATCGCGAACGTCCCCGCGCCGCTGGTGCTCGATGATGGAAAAATCTTTTTGTGCGGCGGCTACAATGCCGGCAGCCTGATGTTGCAGCTTAAAGTCGAAGGCGATAAAATCGTTCCGACGATCCCGTTCCGTCTGGCGCCCGAGGTGTTCGGCGCGACTCAACAAACACCCATTTTTTATGGCGGACAGCTCTACGGCATCCGTCCCAATGGCCAGTTCGTTTGTCTGGACCCGGATGGCCATGTGCGCTGGACGAGTCCGGCGGACAGCCAGTTCGGCCTCGGCTCATTCCTGCTGGCCGATGGCGTCTTCTACGTCCTGAACGACTCCGGCAAACTCACGTTGGTGGAAGGCACTCCAGACCGTTATCACCAGCTTGCTCAAGCCCAGGTGCTCCGCGGCATCGAATCCTGGGCGCCAATGGCCTTGGTCAACGGACATTTGTTCGTCCGTGATTTCATCCGTCTCGCCTGCCTCGATGTCGCCGCAAAGGAATCTTCGCAAAGCAAATAATGCGCAGGCTTGAGCAAAAAGCGGCGGGTCGTTTGCTGTCCGCCAATGTTAACTTGTTTCAGGTCAAATACTGTGAAACAGGAATCACAAATCGCGGATGCCAGTCGGCGCAATTTTCTCCGGCGCGTCGCTTTGGGCGGGCTGACCGCCCTCACGGCGACGCTCGTCGCGCGGGGCAAGTCCCAGGCCTGCGTCAATGAGGGCCTTTGTCCCGGTTGTCCGGCTTACGACGATTGCAATCTGCCCCGCGCCCTCTCGCGTAAACAATCAAACACTGCTGGAGCATTCATAAAACCATGAAACGCGAATTCGAAATCTCGAATCGCCGCGGCTTTTTTGGCGTAATGGCAAAGACCGGCGCGATCATCAGCCTCACGCCCCTCGCGGCAAGCGCCGTGACGTCAGGCTCCGAAAATCCTTTCGCCTACGATCTTTCACGCTTTGGCAAGACCGACCCCAAACTCATCACGCACGAGGTCGCCGCACGTTGGCCCGGTCCGCGCAAGAATACCCGTTACCTCACCGCCGCGCCGGATGATCAATTGTATCTTTGCGCGGACAATTATCTCACCGCCTGCAATACGGCAGGCAAGCCCGGCCTCGAAATTGCACTTCCGGAAACGGTTTGTTGCGCCGCCGTCGCGAACGATGGCAAGATTTACGCCGGCCTGCGCTCGTCCATTCAAGTATTCGATGCGCAAGGAAGTAAGCTCATCGCCTGGAATTCACCGGACCGAAAAAGCTGGTTTACCGGTATCGCAGTGGGCGAACAGGAAGTGTTCGTCGCCGATTCCGGCAAGCGCGTCGTGCTGCGCTTCGCAAAGGACGGTTCTCTCATCAATCGCATCGGCGAAAAAAAATCTGGAAAGAACGCCCCGGGCTTCGCGGTGCCCAGCCCCTATTTGAATGTATTCATTCACCGCGATGGATTGCTGCGCGTCAACAATACCGGACGACATCAGGTCGAGGCATATTCCTTTGATGGCGAATTCTCCGGCGCATGGGGCAAATTTGCCTCCGCCATCGGCGGCTTTTGCGGCTGCTGCAATCCCATCGCCATCGCGGCGTTGCCCGACGGACGATTCGTAACCGCCGAAAAAGGCTTGCCGCGTGTGAAAATTTACAGTTCCTCGGGTGAATTTGAATCCGTCGTGGCCGGTGTGGAATCATTTCCCGAAAATGCCCGCGCCTGTTCCAGCCTCAACGATTGCGTCCACGGCGGACTGGGGTTGGCCGTGGATTCCCGCGAACGCATTTACATCCTGGACTTCGTCACGAATGAAGTGCGCGTCATGCAACGCAAAGCCTGATCCGGCGCAACAATTGCTCACCCTGCCTGAATCACCCAATGACACCAAAACCCCAAACCGAAGCGCCGTTCAGCCGCCGTCAGTTCTTCCGGAACGGCGCGCGCATCGCGGCGTTGAGCGGCTTGGCGGCGCTGGGCGGAGCGTTGATAAACCGCGCCGGCGCTGAATCCACCGTCTGGCAGATTGACCCCGCCAAATGCCTGCATTGCGGCAACTGCGCCACGCATTGTGTGCTCGAACAATCGGCGGTCAAATGCGTCCAGGGTTATGCCATCTGCGGCTATTGCCAGCTTTGCCCGGGATTTTTCACGCCCGAGCCAAACGAACTCAACGCGGCTGCTGAGAACCAGCTTTGTCCCACCGCGGCCATCAAACGCTCGTTCATTGAGGACCCGTATTACCAATATGTAATTGACGAAAATCTTTGCATCGGCTGTTCCAAGTGTGTGGAGGGTTGCGAACGCTTCGGCAATGCCTCGCTTTACCTGCAAATCCGGCACGATCGCTGCCAGAATTGCAACGAATGCGCCATCGCGCGGAGTTGCCCCGGCGACGCCTTCCGCCGCGTGCCCGCGCATCAGCCCTACCTCCTCAAAACCAACAGCGCCTGAATTCATGCGCCGCCTTGCAAAATATTTTTTCTGGTTGCTGGCGGCAATTTTACCGGCGGTAAATGCTTTGGCGCAACAGCGCTTTCCGCCGCCGGATTTTGAAAGCGGCTATCAAATTCCCGCCACCACCACCCCGCCCGCGCGCGCGGCACTCCTGCAATATCTCGATGTCGGCGTGCTTGCGGCCTGTCTCGGGGTCGCGCTCTGGTTCATTTACGGCCGGCGCTCGCGGCGCGGCCTTTTCTGGCTCTCGCTGTTTTCGCTGGGCTACTTCGGATTCTATCGTAAGGGCTGCATCTGTCCCATAGGTTCGCCACAAAATATTATTTATGGCTTGTGCAATCCCGGCTACGCCGTGCCCCTCACCGTGATTGCGTTTTTTGCGCTCCCGCTGTTTGTGGCCTTGCTGGCGGGTCGAGCTTTTTGCGCCGGAGTTTGCCCGCAGGGCGCGCTTCAGGATTTCTTTCTCATCAAGCCGATCAAAGTGCCGGCCTGGCTGGAACATGGCTTGGGCATGTTGCCCTTCATCTTTCTTGGCGCGGGAATTCTCTACGCCGCCACTGGCACCGGTTTCATCATCTGCCGCTACGATCCGTTTGTGCCTTTGTTCCGGCTCTCGGGCAGCGTGTTCATGCTCTCAGCGGGCGCGGCGTTTTTAATCGCGGGCATGTTCATCGGCCGGCCATATTGCCGGTTTCTCTGCCCTTACGGAGCGCTGCTCAAGCTCTCTTCACTCGTCTCGAAATGGCGAGTCCGCGTCACGCCGGACATCTGCACCCAATGCAAACTCTGCGCGAATTCCTGTCCCTTCGGCGCGATGCGCGAACCCTCCGGCAATTCCACGACTCCCGTCGGTTTGTTGGAACGCGCGCGACTTGGCTGGCTCTTATTGCTGTTGCCGGTTTTGATCGCGGTGGGCGCGTGGGCCGGTACGCGTCTCAGCACCACTGCCGCGCAACTTCATCCCAACGTGGCACTCGCCGAACAATACGCGCGGCAGCAAACGCATCCCATCACATATGGCCCGATGACGCCTGAAGCGCTCTCACTCGCACGCGCGGAACAAAACCCTGCCGCAACCCTTGCTACTGCCGCGGGTTTGAGCCGCCGCTTCAAACTCGCCACCGCGCTGTTTGGCGGCTGGGTCGGACTGGTTTTCGGCGTCAAGCTGATTTCGCTCTCGCTTCGCCCGCAACGCACAGATTTCGAGCCGGATCGCGGCGCATGTTTTGCCTGCGCCCGCTGCTTCAATGATTGTCCCAACGAGCGCTCCAGGGTTGGTTCCGAAGCGGCGGGAAATTCGTTGATTCCCGGCGATGCAACTCTGGTCACAGGAGGTAAAACGTGAATGCAACCGGAGACAAGCCCCAACCCGCAAACCTCCCGCACACCACCCCCGTGCGCGGACTTAATCCCGCTGCCTGGCTCGCCGCCTTGTTCTGTCTTTTGATTTGCGCGACGCTGTTGTATCTCCATTTTCGCGCCACCACCAGCGATCCGTGGAAATCCCCGCAACTCCTCGCGCTCAAAGACCGGCTCGTGGCCGAACCAAAAAATGAGGCGCTCAAGGATCAAATTCGCCGGCTCGATTACGAATTTCGCCGGCAATTCCGCCGTCGCCTTGCTCTCGACCATTCGGCTGCGTGGCTTTTGCTCGGCGGCGCATTCCTGACTGTCGTGGTCGCGAAAAAAGCTGGCAGCCTAAAACGCCCGTTGCCGTTTCCAGCGTTAGGAAATGCCGCTTCGAACCCGCGTGAGCTTCAATCGCGCGCGCTCTGGTCGGTGGCTCTGACCGCCGGTGTGGTTAGCGTGGCATTCGCGATGGTTTCATTCGCTGTCGGCACTGGACTTCCGTTCGGCGAAAAGGATTGGCAGAAGGCCCTGGCCAAAAATGGCGCGACCGAACCGGGCGCGGCGCAACCGCCATCAACCAACGAACTGCGGGCCAACTGGCCGGGTTTTCGTGGGTGGGACGGCAGCGGCGTGACGGATTTCACCAACGCGCCGCTTTCCTGGGACGGAAAAAGCGGGCGCGGCATCGCATGGAAGTCAATGATTCCAGCGCAGGGCAACAGTTCTCCCGTGGTGTGGAGCAATCAGGTTTTTGTTTCGGGCGCGACGGCGGATAAACGCGAGGTTTTTGCTTACGACTCAGCCACGGGACGCTTGCTCTGGCGTTGCGAGATTGCGCACGTTCCCGGCAGTCCCCTCCAAAAAACCGAAGTCGGCGAAACCACGGGGTTTGCTGCTTCAACGGGCGCAACCGACGGTCGCTATTTTTACGCCATCTTCGCGAACGGCGATCTTGCGGCAGTCAATTTCGACGGCGGAATCGCCTGGTCGAAAGCGCTTGGCCCGCTAAAAAACCCCTATGGCCACGCCTCTTCACTTGTCGCGCGTCAAGGCATGCTCATCGTTCAGCTTGATCAGGGCGAAAGCTCTAAAACATTTTCAAAGCTGCTCGCGCTGGAGGCCGGCACCGGTCGTGTCAAATGGGAGCGCAGCCGACCCGTGCCTGCTTCCTGGGCCACGCCCATCATTATCGAAGCTTCGGGCAAAACGCAAATTGTCGCGCTCGGCGAGCCGTGGGTCATCGGTTATGCGTTCGCCGATGGCACGGAACTTTGGCGCGCGAATTTATTGCAAAGCGAGGTAGTACCATCTCCAATTTTCGCGAGCGGATTGGTCATCGCCGTGAATCCGAATATGAAACTCATCGCGATTCGCGCGGATGGTTCTGGTGATGTGACCAAAAGCGGCGTGGCCTGGGACGCAGGCAATAATGTGCCGGACATCACGAGTCCGGTCAGCAACGGTGAATTGATCTTCACGGTGAACAGCGGCGGCGGCCTTACTTGTTTAGACGCGCGGAACGGCCACAAAATCTGGGACCACGAACTGGATCTGAATGTCCAGGCTTCACCCGTCATCATGGGCAACCGGTTGCTGGTGCTTTCGGAAAATGGTGTCGCGGTGCAAGTCGAGGTCGGACGCGAGTTCAAGCAACTTTCGCGAAGTGAATTGCCGGACAAATTCGTCGCAAGTCCCGCGTTCACGGATGGCCGGATTTTTTTGCGCGGCGAAACGAACTTGTTTTGCCTCCAGTCCGATATTTCAACGACGAAAGGAGCGCTGGCGCATGCCGGACATTGATCTCGCTTTTGCCGATGAAACCGTGGCGCGGCTGGGCCGGAAACCGGAAGTGGTCATTCCGATTCTTCAAGCGCTGCAAGTTCATTACGGCTGGCTGCCGGAGGAAGCCCTGCGGCGCGTTTGCGAAGTCAGCGACATCACGCCTGCCGCCATCTCGGGGGTGGCCACGTTTTACGATATGTTCCGCCATAAGCCCGCCGGCAAGCACCTGGTGCATGTTTGCCGCGGCACGGCTTGCCACGTGGCTGGCGCGGAAAGGGTCGAGGATGCGATCCGCCGACACTTGCGCATCGCTCCCGGCCAGGACACGGACGATGCTGGCGAATTCACCGTCGAACCTGTTGCCTGCCTGGGCTGTTGCACGCTTGCGCCAGTCATGAAAATTAATGGCGTCACGCTCGGCCAGGCTGCCGCCGAAAAAATTCCTGCCATGATCGGCGATTATCTCGCGGATGAGGCCACGACCAAAAGTGTCGCGTCCACCGAGGAAAACCATCCCGCCATTGCGCCGGGCGCGACAGAAATCCATGTGGGGCTTGGCTCGTGCTGCATGGCCAAAGGGAGCGACCGGCTGTTTCAAGCGTTGCGCGAGAACGCCGCGCGCTGCGGCGAGGGAGTGGTTGTCAAGCGCGTCGGCTGCGTGGGCATGTGTCATCGCACACCGATGATTGAGATCGCGCAACCGGGCCGGCCGGGCGCGTTTTACGCGGACCTCAAGCCCGAGCAAGCGCGCGCGCTAGTGCGACAATATTTTACCCCGCGCAGCTTTTGGCGGCGCACGGCGGATTCCTGGGCTTCCACCCTCGATCGGCTTCTGTTGGACGGCGTCACGCCCCGGCAACAAATTACCCGTTACGCAATGAGCCGCCGCGACCCCGGAGTCCGCGCGTTTCTCGACAAGCAGCTTCACATTGCGACCGAAAACTTTGGCCAACTGGATCCGCTCGACCTGAACGAATACCTCGCGCATGACGGTTTCAACTCTTTGCGCAAATGCCTCGAATTGGGAAATGCCCCCGGTGTCGAGCCACTTTCAAGCGCGCAAATCATTTCCACGATTGAAAAATCCGGATTGCGCGGCCGCGGCGGCGCCGGGTTTCCCTCCGGCCAGAAGTGGCGCGTCGTAGCTCAACAAACAGGGGAAATCAAATATGTCATTGCCAATGGCGACGAAGGCGATCCCGGCGCGTTCATGGACCGGATGATTCTGGAGTCGTTTCCTTTTCGCGTCATCGAGGGACTGGCAATCGCCGCCGTGGCGGTCGGCGCGCATGAAGGCATTTTTTACATTCGTCACGAATATCCGCTCGCCGTCAAACGAATGCGGGCAGCCATTGCCGAACTCGAACATCGCGGTTGGCTGGGCGCGAAATTATTTGGCGCAGATACTTCGCTGAAACTCTCCGTCGTTGAAGGCGCGGGAGCGTTTGTGTGCGGTGAGGAAACCGCGCTGATTGCCTCCGTCGAGGGTCGGCGCGGAATGCCGCGGCTGCGTCCGCCGTTTCCCGCCGAGTCCGGTTTATGGGGCAAGCCCACGCTTATCAACAATGTGGAAACCCTGGCGCTCGTGCCCTGGATCATGCGTCACGGAGCGGAGAAATTCGCCGCCATCGGCACGGCGAAAAGCAAGGGCACGAAAGTTTTCGCGCTGGCCGGGAACATCCGCCGCGGCGGGTTGATCGAAGTTCCCATGGGCACCACCATTCGCGAAATCATCGAGGAAATCGGCGGCGGGGTGACCGAAGGACGGAGATTCAAGGCGGTGCAAATTGGCGGGCCGTCCGGAGGTTGCGTGCCCGCGCGCCTGGCGGATACCCCGGTTGATTATGAGTCGTTGCGCTCGGTGGGCGCCATTATGGGTTCCGGCGGCATGGTGGTGCTGGACGACTCCGCCTGCATGGTGGACATGGCGCGATATTTTCTCCGGTTCACGCAGGACCAATCGTGCGGCAAATGCACCTTCTGCCGCATTGGCACCAGGCGAATGCTCGACATTCTGGAGCGGCTTTGCGCCGGCAAAGCGCAACGCGCGCAACTGGAAGAATTAAAACACCTCGCGCATCAAGTCGGCGCGGGGAGCCTCTGCGGTCTCGGCAAAACCGCTCCCAATCCCGTGCTCTCCACGCTGAATTATTTTGCCGACGAATATGAAGCCCATCTGCAAGGCCGCTGTCCCGCCGGCAAATGCACCGCGCTCATCAAATATTCCATCACCGAGGATTGCAACGGATGCACGATTTGCTCCCAGCAATGTCCCGTTCACGCGATTCCAATGACGCCTTACGCCCGGCACGAAATCAATCTCGACCTCTGCATCCGTTGCGATACTTGCCGAAAAGTTTGTCCGCGCGGCGCAATTCAAATCACATGAGCGCCATCACCATCACCATTGACGCCAAGCCGGTTGAGGTCGAACCAGGCCAGACCGTTCTCGCCGCCGCGCGCAAGCTGGACATTGATATTCCCACGCTTTGTCATCTCGAAAAATGCGGGCCGCTCAATTCCTGCCAGGTCTGCCTCGTCAAGGTCGTCGTCAACGGTCAGTCGCGGCTGGCGCCCGCTTGCGGCACCGTCGCGACCCCAGGCCTGGTCGTGGAGAGCGAGACGGTCGAAGTCCACGAAGCGAGGCGCACCGCGCTGGAATTACTTTTTAGCGATCATGTGGGCGACTGCCTTTCGCCGTGCCATCGTCTTTGCCCGCTGCTGCTGAATATCCCGGCGATGATCCGGCAGATAGAATCGGGTCGCCTTGATGAAGCCATCGCGGCCGTGAGCGACACGCTTCCCTTGCCTTCGGTTCTTGGCCGGATCTGCCATCATCCCTGCGAACAAGGTTGTCGGCGCGGCAATTTTGACAGTCCCGCCGCCATCCGCGATATGGAGCAATTTGTCGCCAAGCAGAACCACGCGGCGACTGTTCCACACATCGCCAGCTGCAAACCCCGTACTGGCAAAAGCGTTGCCGTGGTTGGCGCGGGACCCGCTGGATTGGCTGCGGCCTTTTATTTGGCGCGGAACGGCCACCACGTAACGGTGATTGACCGCCAGAAAAACGCGGGCGGAACTTTGCGCAATGTGCCGGAAATGGAATTGCCCGCCACTGAATTGGACGCGGATATCTCTTTACTAAGTAAGATGGGAATTGAGTTCAAACCCGGACTTGAACTCGGCTCCCAAATTACCATTGAGGGTTTGTTGCGCGGTTTTTCAGCGGTGCTGCTCGCTGTGGGCGAAATCGAAAGCAGCGCAATTGAAAAATTGGGCGTGTCATTGGTTGGGAACGCCATCAAGACCGACCCTAATAATTGCCGTACAAGCGTGCCCGGCGTCTTTGCGGCGGGCAGCGCGGTCAGACCGGTCAAGCAGGTCGTGCGCGCGATGGCCGAGGGCCGCGCCGCCGGCGAATGCGTTCATCAATTTCTCACCGACCGTCCGGTGCATCGGCCGGAAAAACCATTTTCCAGCATCATGGGCCGGATTGAACCGGGTGAGTTGAAATTGTTTCTGCGTTCCGCCAGCGCGGCCAGCGCCGTCAAACCCTGCGACCGTTGCAGCGGCTTAAGCCGTCGTGAAGCCGTGGCCGAGTCGGCGCGCTGCCTGCATTGCGATTGCCGTTCTTCGGGCAATTGCGTGCTCCAACATTACGCGCAAGTTTATGGCGCGGACGCGAGCCGATTCAAATCCGAGCGCCGGTCGTATGAGCAACAGATTCAACCTGGCGGCGTGATCTTCGAGCCGGGCAAGTGCATTCTCTGCGGGATTTGCGTCAAGCTGGCGGAAACGGCACACGAAACACTCGGCCTCACCTTTGTTGGGCGCGGCTTTGATGTGCGCGTGGCCGCGCCGTTCAATCTGGAGGTTAACGAGGGTTTGCGAAAAGTCGCTGCCGAATGCGTCAGACATTGTCCCACCGGCGCGTTGGAATTTTCAAACCAGAAGCCGGTTTCATGAAAACGATGGCGCCGGTCACGCACCCGAAGCCAACTTAGTTATCAGATGGCGAATGGCTCGAAGCGCGGGAAGTGTTGGAACCTCGTCATTTATTTTCGGCCGGCCCTGTTACCGGCGGAGCGCCGGCAATCTGGTTGTTACGACGGCTCAACACTTCGAGCGCCCGGAGAGTGGCGGCGTGGCGGCTCTCGACACCGAGTTTCTCGTAAATGTGAACGAGGTGCTTTTTCACCGTCGTCACGCTGATATTGAGAATGAGGCCAATCTCGGAATTACTCTTGCCCTGGGCGAGCCAGTTGAGGATTTCAGCTTCGCGTGGCGAAGGCCCGAGCGCCTCCAGCCTTGCGGGCGAGTCGAACTCGGGATTGAAACTGACTTGGTCGAGTCTCTCTTGCAGGCGCAGTTCTTCCCGCTCGCGGCGTTTGAGCCGCGCGTGGATACTGCTCAACAGGTCATCTTTCATGACGGGCTTGGTGAGATAATCATCCGCGCCGATGCTCATGCCAGCGCGCTGGTCCACGCGTTCACCCCTGGCAGTGAGAAATATAAAGGGGGTGGTTGCCGTCGCCTTATCAGCGCGAAGCGCTTCGAGGACTCCATACCCGTCCAACTCCGGCATCATGATGTCGCAAATCACGAGGTCTGGCGGATCGCTGCGCGCCAAATCCAGGCCAATGAGGCCGTTGGGGGCGGTGGCAACCTGAAACTGTTCCCGTTCGAGGATCATGCCCAGTTTGCGCCGCATCTGAGGCTGGTCTTCGATGATAAGGATCTTGTTCATATGATTTGATGGGCCAGGGTGGTGGGGACGCGATAGAGCACATCGGTTTGGCCCGCCGGGCGAAACAGCGGGACGCGCACGGTAACAGTCGTGCCCTTTGCCTGCACGCTCTCGAGCAGGATAACCCCGCCGTGCAATTCAACACACCGTTTCACGACCACCAGGCCGAGGCCGCTGCCGGGACGGTCGCCGACGTTCTTGCCGCGGTAAAAAGCCTCGAAAATATGTTTTTGATCCTCGATGGAAATCCCGATGCCCTGGTCACTGACAGTGAATATGGCCTCTTCTCCCGCGCGCTCAACGCGGAGACACACAGGTTGGCCGGGCGCTGAATACTTCACGCCATTCGCCAGCAGATTGTGAAAAATATGACGCAATAGGGTCTCGTCGCCGCGAGCTTCCGCGCTGATGCCGTTTTCGGCGAATTCGATCGGACACCGGTGGCTGGTGGCGGAAAGGATTTCATCAATGAGGCGCCGGCAGAAGTCGGGCAATTCCAGGTCTTGAGGATGGTAGCCCATGCGGCCGGATTCCATGCGGCCCAGGAGCAGAACGTCCTCCATCAGGGCGGCCATGTGGCGGGTGGATTGTTTGATGTCCGCAAGTTGCTCGGAACGTTCCTCGGGCGTGAGGGAATCCAGGTAATCCGAAAGCAGATCGGCGGACGCCAGGATCACACCAAGGGGGGTGCGGAATTCGTGCGAAACCATCGAGACGAAACGGCTTTTGAGCAAGCTCAGTTCCTTTTCGGCTGACAACGCGCGGGATAAATCGGACTCGGCGCGTTTGCGCTCCTCGATCTCGGCCAGCAGCCGCGTGTTTGAGTGCGCCAGCTCCGCCGTCCGCCGCGTGACGCGGTGGCGGAGAAATCCAATCCAAGCCAGCGCCGCGATTCCCAGCGCGCCGCCAATGAGGAGAATTTTTCCCACCTGCCAAGATTCCCACGGGGGCGGCTGTGCCAGAACGCTCACATCCTGCGGGCCGCGCAGCAAGAGGCGGCTGGCGAGCTTCGGCTTCCATTCGCCGGGTTCGCTGGAACAAACTCCAGTGACCTGCAGCAGCGCGTTGCGTGGCAACACCGGCAAGGAGTTGGCTTGCTTGCTGGTGAAGTGTGCTCGCACGGTCATATCCCTGTCTCGCAACACCAGCAAATCCTCGATCCCCTCCGGCGTCCGGTGGGTCTCCCGGTCAATAAGCTGGCCTTGCCACTTCACCAAATCGCCCTCGTGAAGACCTATTAAAAAGTCTCTTGCGGTAACGCTGGCAGGAATGGGCGCGGCGCCGCTTCCGAGGCGCCGGTACTCCGCATCGGCCAGTAGCAAGCCAATCCCGGAGGCGCTGGGCGTGCCGACGACCTCAACGCGATCCCCGGGCTCAAGCGGCACGATGTATGGTCGCGCGCGGGCGAAGCTCGCCCGGGTAACGTTCGGTGGAAGGTTTTTTAACAAGGTGTCTGAGTTAACACTTTCCAAATAGGCCGGCGTGGATATCGGTTTGAGCAACCGCGCCTGAATGGCCCCCGTCTCATCGCGCAAAAATAGAGATTGGTCCGGAAGCAAAAGTGTGACTGTGCCTGATATCCGAACCCGATGGTCGCGCGCGCCAAGCTGGCTGCTGAGGGAGCTCACCGTGCGCAGGGGCAGGTTGAACAAATTGGTTGGGCCAGGACGCAAGATGGACAGGGTGTTCGTCCCGGGCGAATGAATTCGGAAGCCCACCGGCATTCCATCGGCACGGGCTTCGGTCCAGCAGACGCCCTGCACTTCCACACGTGCGCCCAGCCAGTCCGCCGGCACCACCATCGGCCCGGCCAGACTGAAGTTGACCACGAAATGGTTTTCCCCTTCCTGAAGCAGGAGCGAAACCTGATCGGGATGCAGAAAGTAGTCGAGCACGTTTCCTTCCACATCAACCCACTGCCCGAACCCCTCGCCGATCACGAGGCGCGCCGGGTCCATGCGCCTCGGCGCCGGCAACTGAGCCTTACCGAGGACGACATATTGCGCGTCAAAAATGTGCGGCGACTGGAGGCCCGGTCCTGCATGCCCCATAACTTCCACCAACTCGCCCGCTGAAGGCGGATGGGGGAGATTGGTGCATACCACGAGAATGCCTGCGGTGCCGTCCTGAACATAAAACCACGGGCGGCGAATTACCGGGTAAGTGACCACCGCCCGTATACGCACCGGGTGAGGCTCGCGAACGGCGCCGTCGTTGCCCAGGGCCAGCACCTGTTGGGCGTTCGTGAACAGTTCGAGTGGCGCGGTTTCCTGGGCGGCGAGCGGAGCAACGGTCGCACAAACAATGACGGCGATCATCGCTTGCGTCAGCGCGCTTGCGAGCCGCAGAAAAAGACACGCGGTGGCGGACCCGCGAGCGGGCGGATGCAGCAGGCCGGCCTCCTGGCCGGCGGCACACTGCCAGCCGCCTGATTTTGTCATCCGGAATAGCATGTCGCGGGGCGATTATCACAGAAATCCTAATGCAGGCAATACTCCCAAAGTAGGAGGGGAGTTCTCCCGTGGGAGAATAGCGCTCAACCCAAAGAACGCGCAGGATTTGCGTGTGAACAAAAACCGACCTCAACACTATTTTCCTCATCTTTTGCCAATCGAGTCAGTAACAATGGTGACTGGTTATATAAACTTAGGACACAAAAAGAGCCTGCTTCCATGAAGAACAATCACAAATTTCACGAAGCGAACTCAAACAAGGGCGTCCTCTGCGACCAAACCGAATCGCCCCTTCGCATTCTTGTCGCGCATGACAACTGTGACATCCGTGAACTCAGCATGGAAGTATTGATCCGCTCGGGTTACGAGGTGGACGCCGCCGGTGATGACGCTACGGCATGGGAATCGCTCCATACCGGCCACTATGATCTGTTGATCACCGACTACGAGACGCGCAGGATTTCCGGCATTTCCTTGCTACGGAAACTCCGAACCAGCCACAACTCTTTGCCAGTCATCTTGGCCTCAGGAAACTTGCTGAGAAGAGATTTTGCGGGATATACCTGGCTTCAACCCGTGGCCACGTTGGCGATGCCCTATTCCGTCGAGGAGTTCCTAGGAACGGTGGAGGAAATTCTGCATGGGGCCGACCGCAGGCTTCAAGTCAGTTGCGAATAACAACCGGAAGTCAGACGCTTCACTTGGTTTGGCCAGGCCTGGATATGCTGGTTGAAATCCTGGGCTCAATAGCGCCGTAATATCCCTGCCATCCCTCAGAAACGATACTGTAGGCTGGTGAAAAGGAGTTGCGCGGTATTGTCGGTATTGCCGCCGTAAAGTTGGTCGCGGTCATGGAAAAAACCATACTTCAAAGTAACGCGCAGATTCTTGGTCAACCGGCGGATGATGGTCGCCGTGACGCTGTGCTCCTCGCCTCCCGCGCCGTAAGGCACGCCCACGGTGGCGATGTTCTGGTAATCATCCGCAAGATAATAAAAGTAGCTCACCTTCAAGTCGGTCTTGTCATCCAGGATAAGGTCCGACGAAAAATTCACCGTCCAATAATTATTGCGCGCATTCAGGATGGCTTGCGTGACATCCGATGCCGGGGTCTTCGTCTCGCTGCGGACACAATTGGCGCCGACTTGCAATGACAACCGCGACCACGGCGACCAACTGGCATCCTGCCCGATAATGTGGCTGGTCATGGTGGAGGATTCCAATGCGTTCAGGCCTGAAAGCGGGTCCGGCTGGGTGTTGATCGTGGACAACTGGTATTCATAGCGGCTGACCAGTGTCACGGTCTGCCAGGGCCGGAGCGTGATGCGCGCATTCGCGTCATAGGTGTCGAAGTTCTGCATGATCAGGTAACCGGGATAACGGTCGGCGCCGTTATTGGCGGTGCTGTCAATGTTGTTGTTATAATTGTAGTCGTCCTTCTTGTAATAACCGCCCGCATCCAGAATGACGCTGCGCAGTGGATACCACCTGGCCCCGGTGCTGTATTTTTGAAACAAACGGTTTTCATCTATTTGTTCCTGAACGGGCAAATTTCCGATGCCAGCAACGGGAATAAGTCCCCCGCCTTCGGCCAGATTACCGCTGCCTTCGCTCCATTCGCCACGAGCATAAAGCACCCAGTTAGTGATGCCGTTATACGTCGCATCCAGTCGCTCGCGCACGTCGAGGTCGGAATTGTTGAGGGTGCTGGAGAAGGGCACGGCGGCGTTCAGTCCCAAAGTTTCAAAACCGGCGGAGTAGGCGTCGGTCTCTTGCTTCTGAATCCGCATCGAGGGGACGATGGTGAGATGCGGGAAAGGTTTGTATAATAGATTCAGGTCGGCCACATATTCGTGCAGACGCGATTCTCCGCCCAAGGAAGCGAAACCTAATCCACTCAGCGCCCCGGGGACGTAACCCACGTCAAAGTCGGAACCATAAATGCGGCTTCCAGAAAAATGGTTATCGAGATCCGAATACGAGTAACCGGTGGAAAACATCAAATTCGTCTTGAACCAGGTCTCGGTGAAAGCGTGGACATTAAACATGTCATACCGGGTGCCCTGCTTATCGGTGATATTTTGGGCGACGGGTTCTCCGGGATACTGGCTGATGTTGAGGGCGTCGTCCTGTCGGCCAAATTCATAGCGCAGCCCCACGCCAAATTCAGTCGCTTTGATCTGGTGGGTGACATCCAGTTGGAAGCTGTCGCTGTGCTCGTGGATGTCATAAAAGGACGGGCTAAGTCCCTGATTCACGCCCAGCGTGGGATGCGCGGCTCCCCAACTCGTGGAACTGGTGTCGCCCTGGCGGTAGTCGTGGGTATATTTGAAGGTGACATTCGGAATGTCCTCGAGTCTCAATCCGCCCTCAAAAGTGATATTGCCGCGATCCAGCGCCAGGGCGTCGCCAGACGGAAAGTTATAGAAAGTGCCCGTGGGCGGATAATAGCCGCCGTCGCCGCTGGACCAGGTGCGAAACTGGGTGTAGGAAACCTTCAGGAACCCGACTTTTCCCCGCTCCAGGTCCAGTTTGAGTTTGTAATCGTGGTTCTCGAACAAGGATCGTCCGTCAATGGAAAAGGTGGTGGTCTTGTCGAGGTCTTTTTGAAAATGGAAATCTTCGATGCCGCCGAAAGCCCCGCCGGCCGTCTGGCGCCGTTGTTGCAGTTGCCCCTGGTTGCCATGCTCAAAGAAACCGCCGGTCGAGAGTTCGATCCAATTGTTGTAGGTATCCGAGCCGCCCTCAAAAATCTGCTGCGGCGTCAACGGCTCCGGGGTCGCCGGTGGTTTATTTGTGTCTGCCGCCCAGAGGGAGGAGACGGCCATCCACACGCCGGGCACCGATGCCCAACGCAACTTGCGCCAGATTTTTTGGATTCGCCGGTTGGGTTTCATCGGTTTGAGAGTTGGGGTTAAAAGCGCAGGGAAGAACTGACGCGCGAGCCGTGAACAGCTTCGTGGCAACCCGCCGTCCAGCAGGTGCCTTGCTGCACGCGTAATGTATGATCGGAACCGCCGATCAGCAGCGTGCCGCCGCTCACCTGCTGGAAGTGGCATTTCAAGCAGAGGTTCGCATCACGGACCGTCAGCAGCTTGGCGTTGACCGAGCCATGCGGAGTATGGCAAATCGTGCAGCCTTCGTGCATGGCCTCGTGTTCAAACGCATAAGGTCCGCGCTGTTGGGTGTGACAACGAGAGCAGGCTTCGTTTTCGGAAAGCAACTGCGTGCCGCCGCCAACATTGATGGAGCCCTTGTGCGGGGAATGGCAGGCGGAACAGCTCAAATCGCCCTCGGGCACCGGGTGATGGCTGGGCAAATCAAACTGGCCGCGCACATCCGTATGGCAATTAAAGCAAACATTCTCGGTGGCGCGGGCAGGCTGGAGTGCGACCCGGGCGCCGAAGCCAATGGCGGTGGGACGACCGGCGGTAAAGCTGTACGGAGGTTTTGTTTCGCCGCCGGATTCAGCATGGAGGCTGCACGGGCCATGACAGGATTCGCAACCGGCATTCATCGAGTTGGTTCCCAGCGCAATCAATCGCGCATGATCCGCCGTGGCAAACCCCTGGTAAATTTTCTGGTGGCATTGTTCGCATTCCTTGGAACCGATGTAGTTTGCTCCGGGCACTTCAGGAAGCTGCACGACCGTGCGAGTTGTGGTGGTGCGGCAGGCAATCGCCCCGAGCAAAAGCAAGATGACGCCAGCAAACACTCCCAGCCCGCGCCGCCAGACCGCCGGCAACTTCAGAAGCATGCGTAAGTTATTTTTCATCTTACTTTTCCAATTCTTGCTGCACCAACTGCTCGGCATAGTCCAACAAATCCAGGCAATAGAGTGGATTGTGAACGCCGAGACTGCCGTCGTTTACAACCAGGTACAAATTAAATCGGGCCTGTTGGATGGTGCTGGGAACCGCGTTCGACGACTGCTCGGCTGCGGTCGGTCCCGGACCACCGGGAGACAATGAGCCGGGGTTGGTATATTCCCAGGCTCTCGCGCCATATTTTACCTGTAGTGCCACTGGGGCCTTGGTGGTCGCCCATTGATTCAAAGCGGCGTTCAGCGTCTGAATCTGGCTATTGATGTCGAACGCGAGGAACGTGGCCAGGTTCTGGGCATTGGCAGCAGAGCCATGGCAGGTGGCGCAGGCGGCGTAAGTGTCCACCTCGAACGAATGCCCGGAATTCGCCGGCTGCGCGGGGCTGACGTACCTTGAAGTCTGCATGTGACAGGCGACGCATTGCTTTTCGAGAAAGGCGTGGGTGGCAGGCTCGACGGTGGGTTGGCCGGGCGGCAAAACGCCGACGACGCCCAGCAACAAATTATACTGGGATGAATTATGCGGCGGAAACGAGGTGTCGGTGGGCAATGCGCCACGATCGTTGTGGCATTGCGCGCAAATGCTGATCTCCGGGTTGTAGTTGGTGGTGAAACTGCCGGCAGTTGCGAAAGCCTGCATCGAGGACAGCGGATTGGCGATTTGATTGGTATATAACAGACCCAACTGGGTGTTGGTCACCACCACACCAGTAAATGTATTAGTGACCACTCCGTTGAGCGAATTCGTGTGGACGTAAAGCGTGTGCGCGTCGTGACATGTGGCGCAGCCGACACCGACCGCGCTGGCTTCCTGGGCGTTGGGCAGTGTTTCGTTTTCCAACAATGCCTCGCGGACCGTTCCGGAGTGGCAGGTTCCGCAGGTTGAGATCAAGGAAGGAGTCGCCGTGATGACCGATTGCACTTCAGGCACGATTGCTCGATGCAACGAAGTGTTCCACTCCTCGTAGCGCGGTGGATGGTAAGCCGCAGCCGAGGCGGGAACAAACTCGGAATTATGGCAACCCCCGCACATGGTTGCTGCCAATTCGACGTGCGGGACGACCGTTGGATCGTCCGGATCAGCCGCGTGATTGGCGGCAGGCCCGTGGCAATTCTCGCATTGCACACCGGCGAGTTGCGGCGTTTTGGCCAAGCTGACGAAGCCGGTGGGCAACCCCGCGCCAACCGTGTGGCACGCCAGACAAGAACCATTCGTCTGGCCGCCTTGGGCGGCGAATAGCGCATTGGTGAACGCGCCAAAATGGGGAGTAAGCACAACGGTGTCATGGACGCCGGCGTGGCACTCATCACAAGCCTGGGCTCCCACATATCGCGGCGATGCCGTGGCCACGCGGAAAAACGCGTTGCTATGGAGGGTGGTGATGATCGCCTCGTTCGTATAATTCAGGCTGCCGACCACCTGCCAGGAGGAACCAGTCAATCCGAGTTTTTGGTAGAGTTGATAATATCCCGGCGGGCCATACCACGTCAGGGTTACTCCGTTGGTCGTTTTCTGAATGCCGGTCATCACGGGCAACCCCGGCAATCCACCCGGCTGGAGCATGTTCCAATGTTGAGTGGTTTGCGCCTTCGCCGATAAATCAGCGGCAAAAATCACAACCGCCAATACCCAGATTAACAGGTGCGAGGCTGGCATGCGTCGGCAATTGATGACCTGCCGCAATTGCCCCTGATCCGACAACTTTGGTTTAGCGCTGACCGAACAATTCACGCGCGGCGCAGGCTGGAGGAGAACAGGCAGGACTGGACCGTTTTCATTTTTGAAGCGGCAAAAGCGCGTTGCAAGCTGGACTGAGTGGCCCATGATTCGGCACCTATAGTAGTTCGCGGCGAATCCAGAAGCAATGCGGGAATTGTCAGATACCAGCCCTTGCTTGTCATGAGGTGATTAGCTAAGTGCCGGGGTCGAACTTGTCCTCGACTGAGCGGAACGAGTTGGTTATCTTAAAAACAAGAAAATATTTTGCCACGCCCCAAACAAATGTCATGAGAAAATTATCGTCAAACCCGGTCGGTTCACCGCGGGCATTTGCTGCGGGTGAAGAGGCCAGCGTCCGGATGGTGCTCGTGGCGGCGATTTGTTTTGGCCTGGGCCTGGGCGCCGGAGCATTTTGGTTTCATCGCGCCCCCGAGCCAATCCCGGTCAGCGCATCTGAAGATGCCTCCATGCAGCCGGCGGTTGCCGAGCCGGATTATCCCAAAACGCAACTGACTCCCGATCAGCGCCGCAACGCCAGAACTACCCAAGCTACCCCGGCCGATCCGGCCACCATCGAGGCAGTAAAACGCGCGATCCCCAATCTGGCGTCGGTGTCTTTGGATGAAGGGATGCGGATGCTCCGCATCGCTTCACTGAAAGAGTTTGCGACGGCCGCCCAGGAAATGGCAGACCAGGTGAAGGTGGCCGAACAACGTCTCAGTCAGGCGCAGAACGGCGGATCCGAGGCCGATCAACAAGCCGCCATCAAACAATTGCAGCAGGTTCAAACCGGCCAGACCGGAAAACTCCAGGAGATTGCCGCCAGGAGCAAGGCGCAACTGGAAGCCTTCAAGCAACTCAAAGCGGCTGGCCCTTGAACTGAGTCGGGATGGACTGAAGCTTTAATACCAGTTGTCAAAAACCAAATTGTTGGCTTCCACGCGCCGTCCCTTTTCAGTCCAATTGATGCCACTGCTTTTTATTCCCATCGGATTCCGCAATTGTACTATGCCGCTCCTACGGAGCTTGGAATGTTTCAGGATCCATTTCTATAAACATGGCGCTCCTCTGGAGCTTTGCGGAGGTTGGCCCAAGCTCCAGGGGAGCGCCATGTTTATAGCAAGCGACTGGCGAAAATTTTCAGCTCCGGAGGAGCGGCAGTAATTTTGCATTCGCCAGTTTGAATGTCGCCATGGCAAACCCGGAATGATTTCATAAACAAAAACCCCTCCGCACTTTTGCGGAGGGGTTTGGTGCTGCTGAGCCCGGTGGCTCAGTCTTTTAATTGCATCATCCAGTTACGGGGTTTGTACCACGCGGTAGAATTGTTGCGCTTCGTTCCGCGTCGGAGTCAGGTAACTGTAGGGTTGACCCGTGCCCGGTATCGGAGCGCCGATGTTTTGCCAGGTGCCGCCTAACGAAGCGATCCCTTGAATTTGGTAGGTTTCGCCCACGACGGTATTGAACGCGATCTCGGCGGCGGTGTAGATATGGACGGTGTTGGTGCCTCCACTCAAAGCGACGACGTCGCCATATACCACGCCGTTCGTGACGGAAAGGCCTTTGATCAGCGGATTAAGTCCGAGGTCGAACTTCAGCCAGTTCGGTATGCCATCGCCGGCGGGCGCGGCGTCGGGCGCGGCGTTGGCGGCAGTGGTCGAGCCGAAGTATTGGACTTCCCAAGCCTGGAGCGCGGTCAGACTGGCGGCGGCGCCGGAGATATCGGCAATGGAAGCTTGCAGCAAGCCCACCGCATACGGCGCATTGTGAATGCCCAGGCTGCCGTCATTGCTGACGAACTGCCAGTTGTAAGCGGCGTTCAATTGTGCCGTGGTCCAGTTGGTCTTGACGGAGATGCTGGCCTTGATCGTGCCGTCCACGATGCCGCTCGAATTGGGCAGATAGGTTGACAGCGTGTTCAGCAGACCTTGCACTTCTTCCTGGACGCCCTGGAAATTGCCGTTGCCTTCATAGTCCTCAACCAAATCAAACGAACTGATCGGACCGTGGCACTGTGTGCAACCGGCGGTCATTTGGACATAAACGCCGTGGCTGTTCGTGCCGCTCATTTCGAAGGTGTGAGCGCCGGCCACTAGGAAACCAGGATCCGTGGTTGCCGTGGGCTGCATGTGACAGTCAACACAGAGATTCGTGATGGCGGCGCGGTGGGCGGAACTGGGAATTGACTTGCCGTAGGTGATGGCATTCAGGCCGAGGACCATGTCGCCCTGCGGACCATCGTGCGGGCCAAAGCTTGAGCCACCGGCCCAGGTGGCAAGCCCTTTGGGATAATTCAAAACATTGGTAACCGCCGAACCATCGCGGCTGTGATGGCACGACAGGCACAGAAGACCCTCGCCGCCGTTGGTGACGACGGTCCCATCGCCCATGGTAACCGCGGCCAGGGTCCGAAGCAGATGCGGGTTGTTGGTCGGCATGGTCTGACCGTGTGGTTCGTGGCAGGCCTGGCAACTAATCGCCGAATAGACATTGTTCGTGGTCGGGGAACCTGCGATCCGGCCTATGAAACCGTCGGAAGTATGGCAACCGACGCAGACCTCACGACCGGCGCCGGAGGGAATGCGCGTGGTGAGCGCGTGTTTGGAAATGTACCATTCCGTGCCATAGACATGGTGGGTGGGATCGTCGTGGCACTGGTTGCAATCACCCGAATTGACCGTGATGGTAATGAGATTGGTATTGCCCAGGGAATAGGCGTGTTCGCTGCCGGGACCGTGGCAGTTTTCACATTGAATATTGGCCAGATTCTGCAACGCCGCCGGCATATTGGTGAAGTTGCTGTTGGTCAGCACGGTCGGGAATTGCCAGCCAAGTTGAGCCGCAACCTCGTAAAAATTGCCGTCATTCACATTGGTATTGGAATCGTAGCCGACGGTATGGCACTGGATGCAGGATTTACTGTATCCGGCTCCCAAGACACCATTAATGCCATTCTCGAACATGGTGGCGTGTTCGGTGGTTTGCCAGGACTGAACCATGTCCTGAGCCACGACGCCGCCGCTGTGACACAGTGAGCAAGTGTTGATGCCCATGTAAGTGCCCGCAGTGATGTTCTGGGTCAGGACGTTGGTGCCGCTGGTGGTAGTGACCACTGTGGCCTGCACGGTGTAGGATCCATGAACATCCGGCCGCAAGAGGCTGCGTCCCGCCACGTAATAGACCAGGCGATCCGTGGGTTCATAGACGGGCACATTCGTGCCCAGCGGACTGGTGGTCGGTTGCGCCACAGAAAGTGACGGCCTGCTGGTCACTGCCCAACTGACGCTAAGAATGTTTGCGGCGGGATACGTGTTGGTGATTTCCACTTCCAGATACAAGGGCGTGCCAACGCCGACGGTGGTAATGCCTCCCGAATACTCGGTGGTTGAGGGAAGGCCATAAGTGCTGACGTCGCCCGGTGTCACGGGGCGCAATACCAATTGCCCGTAGAAGACGGCTGGGCCCGCGTGCGCCGAAACCGCAGCGCCCCAGGCAATGAGCGCCGCGGCCAGAAGGGAGGCGGGTGCTCGGGTTGACGGATTATTTTTTTTCATAGGGTTGCAGGTGCGTTTTTGATTTTTAGGTTCGTTGCATCGTTCGCCGCGCTCCTGGCGCAACGACTCCAGCGAACGAGGGAACCCGCCGCGCGCTCGCAGTCGAATCTTTGTCCGCCGAAATTGTTTTGGTATGGTCTGACATACTCCGGAAATGGTTCAGGCCGTCGCCCAATTGGCGGACGGGCTAAACGCCCACGCCGGTTCGAGTTGGGGACGCGCCGGCGCATGGCCCTCGGCCCGCGGAGCGAGCTTCTGCGCGACCGCCGCGGCCTGACGCTCGATGATGACGCGGCAATCCGCCAGTTCCTGCTCGCGCTGGCGCACGTTTTCGCGCGCGAGCGACTCGAGATCGTCAATATTGTAAAGGTAAACATTGCCCACCGACTGCACGTCGGGATCAATATCACGCGGCACCGCAATGTCTATGAGCACCAGCGGACGGTTGCCGCGCTGTTTCATCACCGCCTCGACTTGGTGACGATGGAGAATGATCTCGGGGCAACCGGTGGAACTGACCACGATGTCGGTATTGACCATCGCCGTGGCCGCTTCGTCGAGCCGGATCGCCTGCGCGCCGAGTTCAGCGGCGAGCAATTGGGCGCGCTCCAGCGAGCGATTGGAAACCAGCACGGTGCGATTCCCTTTTTTGGCCAGATGACGGACGCAAGCCTCGCCCATTTTCCCGGCGCCAATGATCATCACCGCTTGCTGCGCAATGTCCGACCCGAAAATTTTCTCCGCCAATTCGACGGCGGCGCTGCCCACCGAAGTCGCGCCGCGACCAATACTGGTGCCCGTGCGAATCTGCTTGGCGGTCTGCAGAGCCGTCTGGAAAACGCGATTGAGCACACGCCCGGTGAGCTTGGCGCCCGAGGCCACCTGGTAGGCTTTTTTAATCTGGCCGGTGATTTCAGTCTCGCCGAGCACCATGGAGTCGAGACCCGAGGTGACGGAGAAAAGATGTTTCATCGCGTCCACGCCCTCGTGAAAATAAAGATGCGGGAGCAGGTCCAGGCCGGAAGGGTTGATCCAGCGAAAAAAGCGGTCGAGCGGTCCGCCGGTGTTTTCGGTGACGCCGTAGATTTCCACGCGGTTGCAAGTGGAAACGAGGACGACCTCGGAAAGGCCCGCGCCGATTTTTAGCCGGCAGGCAAAACAGGCCAGTTTGGACGGCGCGATGGCGAGGCGTTCGCGAACTTCGACGGGCGCAGTTTTGTAGCTTAGGCCAACGGCAAAGAATTTCATAGGGAGTTCCCTTTCGTTTGCGACCGAGGGTGGACGGAGGGCAAAGCAAATGTGCTCGAACCGCTGGCGCCAAGTTCCGCACCGGGGCCGATCCCGCGCGCGCGTGTTGCAGACGCTTCCTGCGACACGGAGATTCCGTTCTCTTTGCCGTTTCGAGCTAGTGTGCTCATATCATTTTTCTGGACGCGAAGCCGTTGGGGCTTGAGCGCGAACCAGGTTGCTCGCAAAACTCTGACTTGAACCGGGCCAGCGTTCTCACCGGAATTTGTCAGACCTTTATCATTATTTGGTGGAATAAAAAAATAGCTCATAATAAGTGGCGCTAATTTTTATGGCGGGGAGCATCAGCGCCGGACGCGATCGCTTCATCAACCGGAACGATTGCGCGCGCTGGAGAAGGAACGCGGCCCATGCCCGTGATAATAGCCGTGGACGCTGGCTTTGCTGCTGCGTGGGCAAACTCTAATGCTCCAGCCGGTTCAGGCCGGATTGGGTGAATTACTTCACGAGATGTTGAAGTGGATAAGGTTTGTTTAGGCTGGGTCAACTTGGTGCGCTCAAGACGCTGCCCGCGACCATCCGCATTTTGTTGTTGGAAACTCCGCCATTTCTGCTTAGGCAACAAACCAAATCCGATGAGCAGCAACTGACTGGCAACAAAAATGAGCAGCCAACGGAACGCCTGATCGGTAAAGCCGTAGGAATGCAGTCCAATCCCCAGCATGTTGACGCCGAACCACGACCAGGCGGTGACGATGTTGCCCGCGACGGCCAGGTTCATCAGCCCGCGCTCCTTGATCATCCCGCCCCAACGCGCGTGCAGGATGGTGGCGTTCCATATTACTATCAGCAACGCGCCATTCTCCTTGGGATCCCAGCCCCAGAACCGGCCCCAGGATTGGTCCGCCCAGATGCCTCCCAGAATCGTCCCCACAAAGCTGAATAGCGTGGCGAAACAAATAATGCCGTAAACCATCCGCGCCAAACCCTTCGCCGTCGTCGTGCCCAACGTGCGGCTGAATACTCCGCGCAAAATGTAAATGGTGGCCAAGAAGCCGGCCACGAACGTCGCCGAATAACCCAGCGTCACCACCGTCACGTGCGTGGCCAGCCAGAAATTCGTGTCGAGCACGGCGCGCAGCATTTCCATCGTGTCGCCGCCCAACGCCAAATTATGGGCGATGATCAAAGTAATGAATCCGGCGGTCGCGGCGATCGCGCTGCCGATGCCATCGCGATAAATCTTTTCCAAAATGAGGCCCAAAATGGCCGCGCCCCAGCCGATGAAGATGGCGGAGGAGTATAGATTGGTCACCGGCGGACGGCCTTCCAAAACCATCCGAAACACCAGGCCAAACGTATGGATGCACCATGCGAGGGTGACGAGATAAAATGCGGAACGCCGCAGCCAATCCGACAGATTGAACCAGGAAGCGCAGGCCAGCAGAAACGCAAGCACGTAAATGACCAGCGCCTTGTAGAATGGCTGAAAGGAGTTGAAGAAGAATTCCCGTTTTCCATTGGCAAGTTCCGGGGTGAACCCCTGGCGCAACCATTGCTGATAATCTTCCACTGCCGTGTTGAACGAAGCGACGTCGGCCCGCCGATAAGCAGTCACCATCCTGGCGTACTGCATCACCGCAGGATCAATGCGGCCTTCGCGCAGAGAGTTGGTCAGGCTCGCGCCCAGGCTGCTCCAATGGTCCCGCGAAATTCCCGGTTCGCCCGCCGGCGCCACCAGCGGATAGGCATAATGGGCCATGACCCCGCAGCGGGACAGAAAACGTGTCACCGCAATCGCCGCCGGGTTTCGTCCATCCAATTCCACTCCTTTGGCTTCGTCGGCGCGCAATTGGTTCACGTCTTTCACCGCCTGGTTCAATTCGGCGGCAAAATCATCCGAGCCCGAAGGACGCAGCGAAAACATCAGGCGCTGATACAGGTTCAGGGAATCGTAAAGTTTCAGCACCTGTTTCTCCAAAGGCGTCTCGTTCTTGCTCCCCTTTTGCTCCTGCTCAATCCGCCTGGTTTGCTTCGCGAGTTCGCCGATGCCGGGACGAAGTTGCTCAAAGGAAAAATATTTCCGCTTCTCGGGAAGTTTCAGCAGCGCCAGCAGTTCCGGATTATCAATGCGAAAGACTTCCTGCCCGTTCGCAATTTCCGGCTTCATCATCACGCCCATGAGCCATTCAATCGCGGTCAGGTTCGTGCCTGGCGCGAAAGTCCCGGCTTGGTTGGTTGCGGCAAGAAAGACACTTTGCTTGGTGCGCAATTGCAAGAGAGTGTTGCGCGCCACGGAATCGAATGGTTGGATCCGCCCGTTCAAAAGCACCGGCAGCTTCGCGAATTCTCGCGTATGAAAACCCGTTTCCGGCGTTTCGCGCAGCGTTGACAAAACCCATCCCGCGCACAAAACCACTAGAATGACCGGCAGCCATTTTTTCATGCCCTGGCCCTCCGCTTGAGAAACGCAATCAAATGGGAAAGAAATTGGACCACCATGCCGAGGCCGATCAGGGCGCAGGAAAAATAAGGCGTCAGCCAGCCTGGATTATGCACCACTTGGAGCACCGTCCCGGCGTCGTCCGGATCAAAGCTGGACTGGTAAAAGGTTTCGCCGCCGTAACGCAGCGGGTTGTTCATGTAAATCAGCGCTTCCCGGTCTTCACCCGTCGCCGGCCGGGTCAACCGCACGCGGCTGGAAAAATCCCTCGGTATGTCCGTGCCCTGGTAAACAGCGTGATTGAACTTCACCAGTTGCAAGCTGAACGGCTTATAGTGCCGCGCGGGGCGCAGCGCCATTTGATAATTGTGATTTGCCAGACTGAAACTCTGCGCGTCCAGAAAGCCCGATACCAGCCATTGTCCCGCCGAACCCGACGCGGACTCGAGTTCCACCACTGCCGTCGGCACGTCCTGCAAATCTATTGAAGTCACCTTGGGTTTGCCTTTGATTGACAGCCCCACTCCGCTGCCGCGCGTCGCGGGCGACGGCTCGAAGGAAGGCTGTTGATTCGCGGCAACCTCGGAATTTGCGTAATACCTTTTCACCCGCAGACCGAAAGGCAGTTGCGCGGGATGGATCACTTTTCTGGAGTTCAGCAGACCTTCAGGAATAGCGACAACCTTGTCCGCGTCGGGATTGGACGTGTCAATGATGGCGAGTTCAAAACGGCGCATTTCCTCCGAATAATTTCTTTTTTCGTTCACCCGCAAATGCACCACGCTCTCCACCGAAAGCAGGTCCGTCAGCAATTGGCCCAACAGCAGGAGAATCAAACCCGCATGCACCATGAATATGCCGATTTTATTTTTGGCCAGGGTGAAACGCTTGATGTGCGCCGCGATCAGGTTCAATAGCAGCACTCCCCCTACCAGATAACCGCCGGGAAAAATGGGGATTTTCCAACTCGCGCCGCTCGGCCCCCAATAAACAAAAAAACTGCGGAAGAAATCGTTCTGCGCCCGGTAGAGTCCCAGGTCAACCTGCGCCAGCGTCCCGAAGAACACCAACACCAGCCCAAGGCAAAGGCAAATCACCGTCAGCCGGAGCGAGGTGAAAATGGCGATGACGCGATCGAGGAGCATTTTAGTATTTCACGTTTTGGAGAACTTGTTTTGCGTTCATGCGAAATCAAAATACGAGGACAGCCCCGCTCAAGCTCACCGCTTCTTGCCATTCTACCCACAATAATTGGCTGGCGCTCCGGCGGCGGAACGTACCCGTGCTTTGGTTTCTGACAAAAGTTGGTTGGAAAAAGCGCCCGAATATTCTTGCAAATCTTCATCGCTTTCAGCGAGAGTTGCCACGTCAAGTGAACAATTCAGAACGAATGTAAACAACCAAAAGAACAATAATACTTTGGCTAGGGCCAGCTAGAAAACCGCTAATTTTCCTTGCCCGTCCAGTACTGCCAGCCGCTCGGCGCGGCTTGGCGTGCTTTCTGGACAGGCGCTTAGCGGTGCCTCTAGAGCGTTTCCATAAAACATGTAGCGAATAGCGGGCGACTGGAGTAGAGTATGCGCATGAAAGCGATCCCTGTAGCCGTGCGCGAGCGAATCATTCACCTCTACGACCAGGGCAAAGGCAC
>Ga0182013_10000440_pt1 | contig 57947 bp, 42 predicted proteins | sample 612S2MmetaG_FD_120487 | JGI IMG/M metagenome (GOLD analysis project Ga0182013, IMG submission 120487) | Permafrost microbial communities from Stordalen Mire, Sweden - 612S2M metaG | ecosystem: Environmental > Terrestrial > Soil > Wetlands > Permafrost | place: Sweden: Stordalen | collected...
CTTCGGCGGCGTGGTGCCGGGCAGCGCAAAAAGCCGGTAATGCGGCGCGGTTTTCGCGCTGGTCAGAAGCCTGCCGCCGGCGGCGCGCAATTCGCCGTTGAGCGGCATGCCGGAGAGATGCGCGCCGACCACCGCGATCGCGATTTCGCCCGTAGCGGCGGCTGCGGAAATGTCCGCAAGCGGCGGCTGCGCAGTGTTCAGCGCGCCGAGCGGCAGGCCGGTTGCGTGATGGAATTGCCGGCCTATTGCCGCGAGCGTGGCATCCTCGCCGCCGGACGCCAACAGCGTCACGCCGAACGGTATGCCGTCCGGACGGAACGACGCCGGCACCGCCAGCCCGCACAGATCGAGCAGATTGACGAAATTGGTATAGGTGCCGAGCCGGCTGTTGAGCCCGATCGGATCGGCCTGCACTTGCTCGATCGTGTAGATGGTCGGCGCGGTCGGCACGACGAGCGCATCGATCGCGCGGAACACGTGATCGCGCACGCGGCGCAAGCCCTCGAGCTGATAGAAGGCCGCGAAGGCATCGGCCGCCGTGCCGTGCGCGCCGGCGAGAATGATCTGCCGCGTTACCGGCAAAATCGATTCCGGCGACGAGGCGATCATGTCCTTGACGGTGAGATAGCGCTCGGCGACCCAGGGCCCTTCGTAAAGCAGCCGCGCCGCGGCGTAGAATGGCTCGATATCGACTTCGATTATCTTGGCGCCAAGCCCTGCGAATTGCGCCACGGCCGCGTCGTAGGCGGCGGCCGAAACCTTGTCGGCGAAGAACAACCGCTGCCCGGGCAGCGGAACGCCGAGCCGCACGCCGTCGGGCACCGCGCCGACCGCGCGCAAGCCCCTCGGCCGCGAGAACGGGTCGGCGGCGTCCGGACCGGCAATGGCGTTGAGCGCGGTCACCGCGTCGTCGACGGTGAGCGCGAAGATCGAAACGCAATCGAGCGTGCGGCAGGCCGGAACGACGCCCGCGGTCGATACCAGGCCGAGGCTGGGTTTCAGCCCCACGATATTGCTAAACGCCGCCGGCACCCGGCCGGAGCCGGCGGTATCGGTGCCGAGCGACAAAGGCGCAATGCCCGCGCCGACCGAAAGCGCCGAGCCCGTACTCGAGCCGCCCGGGATGAGCTTTGCGTCGAACAAATTGCGCCCGATGCCATAGGGCGTGCGCACGCCGACCAGCCCGGTGGCGAACTGATCGAGATTGGTTTTGCCGAGAATGAGCGCGCCGGCGGCGCGCAGCCGCGCCACCGCGGTCGAGTCGCGCCGGGCGCGATAGAGATAGGCCGGACAGGCGGCGGTGGTCGGCAGGCCGGCGACGTCGATATTGTCCTTCACCGTGATCGGGATGCCGTAGAGCGGCAGCGTCTTATCGCCGGTCTCGGCGAGCGATTTTGCTTCCGCGGCGACCTCCTCTTCATCACGCAGGCTGATGAAAATCGCCGGATCGTTGTGGGCGCGAACACGGGCAAAACTGCGCTTAACGATGTCGGCAGGCGCCGCCGCCCCGGTGCGGTAGGCGTTAAGGATTTCGGCAACGGTCTCGGTCACTTAGAGCCTTCCCCCATAGCGCAAGAACTGGCGCAACAAGAACTCGCGCAACAACTGTGCGCAACAGACGGGCCGGCCGACCGCGTTCGCCGATCAATTCCTAGAGCGCATTATGCTGCGGTGCAATCGTTCGCGTGCTCGCTTCGCGGATGCCCCGACCTACCCGCCGCCGCGGCGGACCCGGCGCGCCAGGTAGTCGAAATTGACCTTGAACTGGTCGGGCCGGCTGAGGTCGTGCTTGAGCTTTTCGATGTCGTCGCGCGGGAATTCGGGCGCGAGCTCGCCTGTGGCCTCGGCGAGCAATTGCACCTTCGCGCCGGTCTCCAGCATGATGGTGCCGATGACCGCCTCCTCGATGCTGACGCCGGTGACGACCACGCCGTGGTTCTTGAGCAATACGCCGCGGCCGCCGCCGAGCGCGCGCGCCACGCCGGCGCCCATGGCGTGGGTGCGGATCAGGTTGATGGTGTCGGTATAAAGGCCGAGCGCTTCATGAAACAGCGCGCCGGGCTGGCTATAGCATTTGAGCGGCCGGCCGGTCGCCGACAGCGCTACCGCATACACCGGGTGGGTATGGATCACGCAATTGACGTCAGGGCGCGCTTTGAAGATCTCGGAATGGATATAGACCTCACTGTGCCGGCGCGCAGTGCCGGCGACGACATTGCCCTCGAGATCGACGGTGAGAATATTTTGCATCGTGATCTCGTCGAGGCCGATGCTGTGCGGCTTCATGAAGAAGAATTGCGGATTCTCAGGCAGCCGAAACGAAATATGGCCGCGGGTAAAATCGTCCTGGCCTTCGGCCACCAGCACCTTGCCCGCCACGATCAATCGCTGCTTGATTTCCGTATGCGACGGTTTGCCGGTTGCTTTCGATCCGGCCGCTTTCGAGCGGCTCACTTTCACCTTGGCCATTTCCCTCACCCGGCTGCCTGCAGATTGCGGGCGCAACAGACCAGGGATTTGCCCAATCCTCAAGAGGGACTGGCGGCAAGGCGCAACCGTCAAAAAAGCAGCGCCGCGAGCAAGCGCGGCGCTGCGTTCCGGCCGGCGGCTTCGCCGCCTTGCGGCTGGTCACGCCGCCTTACGATTGACCTGGGATTCGGCCATCGAGGTCAGCTTCTTGTCGGTCGCCTTTTCCTCGTCGAGCGTCTGCTGCAACAGCGACACCACATTGGCGTGGCCGAGCTGCTTGGCCCAGGAGATCAGCGTGCCGTAGCGCGTCATCTCATAATGTTCGACCGCCTGCGCTGCGGCGACCAGGGCGGCATCGAGCACCGGTTGCTTCTCGACTTCGCCGGCAACTTCCTTGGCTTCCTTGAGGATGCCGTCGATTGCCGGGCAATCGACACCCTTCGCTTTGTTGCCGGTGAGTTGGAAGACCTGTTCCAGCCGCTTGACGTGATTCTCGGTCTCGCGCAAATGAGTCTGAAAGCCCTGCTTGAGCTGCGGGTCGGTTGCGTTCTCGACCATTTCGGGCAGCGCCTTCACGATCTGCTTCTCCGCATAGTAGATGTCCTGCAAGGTGTGCAGGAACAGGTCTTCCATGTTCTTGATGTCTTTTGTAAAGATGCCCATGAACGTTGGTTCCTTTTTCTATTTGTTGGGGATGGCAGGCTGTTATCCAGCCAAACTACCGGGGCCAACGTCACGCTATCGAAAAGGGTTCCGGGAACTCGCCGGGTTCCATCGGATAAAAAAAGCCGGCGCGTCGCAGCGCCGGCCGTATTGCAAGTTCCCAAAAGCAACTCAACGTGGCGATGTCGGAACCGCGCCGCTCATCGCGAAGTCGTCGCGCAGATCGCCGCCGAGGATGCCACCGAGCGTGGCGCAGACGGCGCCGAACAAAAGCGACATGAAGGTCCAGAACGAGACATAAGCGGCAGTCTTACGCGCCGTCTCGGCCGCTTGCGTCGCGTCCTGCTTGAGCCGATTGATGACGTCATCGACCCGATGCTGCGCGTCGGCTTGGCTCATGCCGGTCTGCGCGCTCACGAGCTGCGCGAGATAAGCGCGGTCGTCGTCGGAAATGCCGTTCGGGCTCAACGCCGTCATCAAGACTTGGTTGATCTGGGCGCGTTGATCGGCGCCGTTGCCGGCGTTGACCGCCTTGCCATTTGTTCCGGTCGTGGCTGCAGCGCCGGCATCGCCGGCATTACCATTCGCGGCGCTTTGCGGGTTCGGCCGCAACAGCGCGTCGGTGAAATACCCGATCGACGGCGATTGGCTGGTCGCGCCGGCAACGCCCACGGCCGCCGTGCCCGCTGCCGCGTTACCGGCAGCCGAGCCGATCTTATCGACTGCCGCGGCGACAATGAGCGCACTCACCACGACGCCGATGGCCCAGACAACGAGACCACTGGCGCCGTCGCGGAATCTGACTTCGTCGTCGTGGATGGCTGCCGGCGGCCGCCGCAGCCGGCCGGCGACATAGCCGCCGGTAGCGAAGCCCACGGCTTGGGCGAAGACCAGCCACAGCGCGCCGATGATGGTCATCGTGCCGGCAGACGGAGACGAATATGAATACGGCGAGACCAGCGTCATGCCGATACCGGAACCGAGCGCGATCACAATGATCGAGACCGCAATCGCGGTCAGCGCGCCCGCGGCCACCGCGCTCCACGAAACGCCGCTCCACGCGCTGGACCAGCCGGCCGTCGTCGATGAAAGGCTGACCCCGACATTCTCGCCGACAATGGTTGTCTTATCGTCCATAGTGGAAACTCCCTGGGAAGGTGATTGCACGTCCCGCGTCGGAAATGCTTCGGCGGCAAAGCCCGGCTATTCCGGAATTTTGTCATCCAATTGCCGCCGTTCGTTTTATGAACCGTCAAAGCAGGTTCAGGTTCCTTGCGACGTGTTGACGTCCGCACTGCAGCGCAACAATTTGGCGCGGGAACGTGGGGGCGGAACTTTTACCGAAGCTTCGCCTTTTCTTCGTGAAGTGAACTGACGAGGACGAGCCATGCTGGATTTAGTTGTTACGCTTTTGATCATCGCGCTCATCGCTGCGGTGCTTGGATTTGGCGGCATCGCGACGGCGGCGGTCGGGATCGCCAAGATCGTCTTTCTGGTGGCGCTCGTATTGTTTGTCGTCGCCGCGATCGCTGGGACGATGCGAACGACAATCTGAAGCCTGGGGCAATGCCGCGCCAACGGCAAGCCCAAGGGATGTCCGTAGGACGCGCGAAGCGTTCGTCGAACGCAGCGACTGATTGCAATTGCTAAAGCGGAGCTTGAGTCAGGCGAAGTAAAAACTCCAGATTGCCGCGAGCACGATGACGACGGCGGCGGTGCCGAAGCCCAGCACGTAGCGCACATTGTGTCCGGTGACGCCCTGTCGCGCCCGCTGCGTCGGCAGCACGGTGCGCGAATTGGCGGTCTCATTGTCAAGCGGAGCGCTCATGGGGTTTCTCCTTGCACGTCCTTTGTTCTCGGCTGTCGCGAGATAACGTACGCGATCCGAACCGGGTTCCCGCGGCGAATAGAGCAACACGCCGGAACTCAAGCAAAACTCTGTCAACAAGATGGGAACGCGAAGGTCGCACCAGAGTTAGGCAACGGATACGCGAAAAATGCAGGAGCGGGAGATATGAATAAACGTATAAGGACAACATTGCTGACTACTGTGGCCGCGGCAGCCGTGGTCGGATGGACCGCGATGGCGGCGGCCCAAGGCACCATGGAACCAAATAAAGGCGCCGCCAAACCCGCGGCAACGGAGAGCCAGAAAGCGGCACCCGGCGGCGGCGCGATACACCAACAGGGCGCCACACAGCGTCCCGGCCAATCCGCGCAAGACCGCGACCAAACTGCGAAGCCGGAACAGCGGCTCGGACAGAAGCAGAAAAAGGACATGACGCCGCAGCGCGGCGCGCAAGACGACCGCGGTGCCCCCGAAAACGGCGCGCAGCAGAAACGCGCACAAGAGGAGCGCGGCGCCCAAGACGAATCCGGAAAGTCGGGCGCCAATGCCAACGGGCAGCACGCCAATGAGAGCCAGGATTCCAGCAAAAGCCCGCACGGCGCGGCGGTCCAGTTGTCCGACGCGCAACGCACCAAGATCCAGGGCATCATCGGCAAGGGCGACACCGCGCGGGTCACGACCAAGGTGAACTTCAACATTGCGGTCGGCGCGACGATCCCGCACGACGTTCATGTCGAGGTGCTACCGGAAGACGTCGTGGAGATCGTCCCGCAATATGAGGGGTTCGATTATATCGTTGTCGGCGACCAGATTTTAATCGTCGACCCGGATAGTCTGGCTATCGTCGCCATTATCGAAACCTGACGTTCGGATTTGCCCCATCTGGCGCGGCCTGTGTCGACACTCCGACGCAGGCCGTCTTCTTTGCAAACGATAGCGACGGCCCGCCTACCCCGACCATCGAAGCCATTGTGCGATGACCGAAGCGCGACAGAAGCGACGTAAGCAGGCGCATGACAACAAGGCTGTGCAGCCGCATCTACGCAATCGTCGCCCAGCCAGCAACAAGCAGATTACGGATCGCGAAGTCGAAGACATTGAGGAGCGCTCCAGCCCGCGTACGCCGGTCATTTATGAGATCGTGCGCCGGCTCGGCGAAGAGGAAATGGCGCGCCCAGCTGTTTCGCTCTGGTGGTCGGGCGTCGCCGCCGGCATCTCGATCAGTTTCTCGCTGTTGGCGCAGGCCATTCTGCAGACACATTTGCCCGCTGCGCCGTGGCGGCCGTTGGTCGCCGATTTCGGCTATTCGGCCGGCTTCGTGATGGTCGTGATGTCGCGCCAGCAGCTATTCACCGAGAACACAGTGACCGCGGTGTTGCCGATCATGGCCGCGTTCAACGTCGCCAATGTCCAAAAGCTCGCGCGCATGTGGAGCGTCGTCTTCCTGGCGAATTTCGCCGGCACGTTGTTCGCCGCGCTGTTCTGCACTTTCACGCCGGTGCTGACGCCGGAGCTGAAGAACGGCATGCTCGAAATCAGCCGCCAGATCATGGACCACGGCTGGCTCGACATGTTTTTTCGCGCCGTGGCCGCCGGCTATCTGATCGCCGCCATGGTTTGGCTCATCCCGAGCGCCGAGTCGGCGCAGTTTTACGTTATCATATTGATGACCTACCTGATCTCGGCCGGCAGCTTCATGCATATCGTCGCCGGCAGCGTGGAGGCATTCCTGCTGGTGCTCAACGGCGAACTGCAATGGCTGGCGATGTTCACAGGCTTTGTCATACCGGTGCTGGCCGGCAATATCATGGGCGGCACCGCGCTATTTGCACTGATCGCTTATGCGCAAGTCATGAAAGAAATCTAAGCGGCGGACTGCGCGGCGACCAGCACCTTATTTGGAAGCTTGTTACCATGAAGGAGGTCATGGATCGCGGAGAGTTTCTCGACCACCACCGGCGACAAAATGAAGGGGTAGGCATCCATCAGGCCCATCGTCCGGTTAAGACTATTCAGCGCATTGCTTAGGGGAATCCAGGTTTCGATCAGCGTCGACGGATCGCGCACGCTATAGGGGTCGAAATCGACCTGCGCGTCGAGCTCGCCCGGGCGCGCCAGGTGCGGATGCACATACATGCCGAAGGCCCGGGCCATTTCCAGCGTATCGACGATGTGCAAGTAATGCGCCCAAGTTTCCGCAAAATCCTCCCATGGGTGCGAGGTTGCGTAGGCGCTGATATAATTGTCCTGCCAGTTCGGCGGCGCGCCGTCGGCGTAATAGGCTTGCAAAGCCTGACCGTAATCGGCTCTCTCGTCGCCGAAAATCTTGCGGCAGTCCTCCACCAGGCCGCCGTCGTGCACCAGCACATCCCAATAATAATGGCCGACTTCGTGGCGAAAGTGTCCGACCAGCGTGCGATAAGGTTCGTGCATGACGGCGCGTCGCTTTTCGCGCTCGGCGTCATCGGCCTCCTCGAGCGCAAGCGTGATCACGCCATTGTCGTGACCGGTCATCACGCGCAGTTCGTCGACCTGGGGCGGGCTCGCCAGAAAATCGAACACCAGACGTTCGCCGCCGTTGCCGTCCTTGGTATCGAGCGGCAGATGAAGCCTCATCAGCGTGTAGAACAAACGATGCTTGGCGACCTCGATTTTGCGCCAGGCGAACAGGTTCCCTTGAATGCCGGTATTGGGGATCGTCCGGTTATGCCGGCAGGCGGCGCAGTATGTGTCGGGCGCACTCGTCTCGATCATCCAATTGCAAACGTCGAACGCGGCGTTGGCGCAGAACCGATACGTCTTTTTTTCGACCGCCAGCGCCCGCCACGCATCGCCGTCCGGGTCCAGGGCCGACACCGTCATGATCTCAGGAAGAAAGCCGAGACGATACGAACACTTTTCGCAAACCGTGTTTTCGAAGTAGAGTAGTTGTTCGCAATGTTGGCATTTGAAGAGCTTCATGGCCTTCGACTTTTCTTGCGTGAGACCGAAAGAGGAAATTCAACGCCGGTGAATACGTTGCGGCGCCCGAATCGTTCCTCCCCATGGGCGAGCGTAAGGGTCGCCCAAGCCGCTTGAAAACATGCGTCTGAAAACATTTATTTGCCAGAAAAGTTCCGGTCCACGAGCGTTAAGGTCATGACTCGACCGCCCTGCCGGATCGCCCGCGCCGCGGCGAAAAACCATCACCCGGATGGCACAAACTTCATACTCGAGCGTTGGTGAGCGCAACGACACATTTGGAGGTTACTGCCTATGAAAAGCATCGCTAAGACCTTGATCGCTCTCTCCGCCGGCACGCTGTTGGTTTCGAGTGCGGCCTATGCGCAATCGATGTCTGTCGGCCGCGCCCAGCTGATGACAAGCGTTCCGACGTCGAGCCGCACCGTCACTGACTGGTACAAGCAGCCCGTTTACGACCAGTCCAATGCCAAAATCGGCCAGATCAACGACGTGTTGGTCGGTCCGGACGGCGCGGTTAATGCCGTGATTGTCGGCGTCGGCGGCTTCCTCGGCGCCGGCGAGAAGGACGTCGCCGTCAACTTCAGCTCGGTCAAAGAGAGCATCAAGGACAACAAGTCCTATTTGACGATGGATACCACCAAGGATGCGCTCAAGAGCGCGCGGGGATTCACGTACGACACCGACAAGACCAGTTGGGTTCCCGCGAAACAATAAGATATAGTGGATTTGCGGACGCGAGAGGCCTCGGCTACTGCCGAGGCCTCTTTCGTGAGCTCGATGCCGTCCGATTCAGATCAGGGGCCGCCGCGGCAGTTCGTCGTCGAAATGTTGCGCGATCCGCTCCAGCACGCGCGGGTTGGTCAGGGTCAGCGAACCATTCGCGCGCGTGAACATGCCCATGCGGCGCAGCCGCGCCAAGGTCTTATTGGTATGTACGAGCGACAAGCCGAGCGCATCGGCGATGTGCTGTTGCGTGAGCGGAAACGCGAAGGTCGCGTCGGCCACGAGCCCCAACACCTCGGCCCGTTTGTACAGGGCGACGATGAGCGCGGCCACGCGTTCAACGGCGGAGCGCCGGCCGACGCTAGTGAGGTTCTCGTCGACAAAGCCCTCTTCCCGCGCGCCGAGCCAGGTCACGTCGAAAGCAAGTCCCGGCATCTGACCGAACAGCGCCCAAATCTGGCGCCGGGGCAGTACGCAAAGCTGCACCTCTGTCAGCGCCTCAATGCCATGGAGCGCCGCATCGAACATGGCGGCCTGCAAGCCGAGCAGGTCGCCGGGCAACAGGAAATTCAAGATCTGCCGGCGACCATCCGGCAGTGTTTTAAAGCGAAAAGCCCAGCCCGAATACAAGGTATAAAGCTCCGGGCTGTCGTCGCCGACCCGCACGATCTCGGCTCCGGCAGGAGCGGACAAATGGTCGCGCTTGATCGCATTGATGGAATTGAGCTCTTCCGCGGTGACGGATTTAAACAGGCCGCACGCACGCAATGCGCATTCGTGACAGGTCACACGCATCTTGAAATGCCTTTAAATAGCTTTCAGCAAACATCGTTGTGTCAGGTACCGCACGTTCCGGGAAAACTTCGGGAGGAACGAAGAACCTACCGCAAGGCGAAAAGTTCCCGTCTACAATTTACGTCTTTTGACATAGGCGGCGCCGATCGGCGTAGGCTAATGTGTAGCGTCGCGGTGCCTGAGCGTTGGGAGGCGCTCAGGGCACGGCTTCATCATCGGACTCTGATGCCGATCGTTCGAATGGCAATGCATTTAACTCCCGGGCGGAATTTTGAGCGAACCACGATCTGAGCCAAAATCGCTGGCTCTGCTGAATCGGAGCCTTGTCGCCACCACGGTACTCGCGGCAATGATCATGGCCGCGGCGTTCTGGCTTGGCGCGCGCAACAAAACGGACGATCAGTGGGTATTGCGCTCGCTCGAGGTGCGGGCGCAATTGACGCGAGTGCTCAGCCTGGTGCAGAGCGCCGAAACCGGACAACGCGGCTATCTGCTCACCGGACGCGAAACTTACCTGACCCCCTATCACATGGCGATCGAGCAGCTGCCGCCGGCGCTCGACCGCACGCAGGAATTGATCAGCGACAATTCGCAACAGCTGCAGAACATCGCACGGCTGCGCCGCCTCATTGCCGACAAGCTTGACGAGCTGCGCATCACGATCGAGGACTACAAAGCCGGCCATAGCGACGCGGCGCTCGCGCTCGTCGACAGCGACAAAGGTTTCCAGCTGATGCTGGAGATCCGCCAGACCGTCACCGCGATGCAGGCCACGGAGGATAATCTGCTGGCCGGCCGACAAGCGGCGGCCGGGCGTTCCGGATTCCTGCTGCAGATCGGTGTCGCCGTTGCGTTCCTGCTCATTTGCGCCGTCGGCCTTCTGGCCGTCCGTTTTACCCGCGACGCCTTCACCGTCGTGACGAAATCACACGACCGGCTCATAGCCTCAAACCAGCAATTGCTTGAACAGGTGAGCCGCCGCGAAGCCGTCGAAGGACAACTGCGGCAAGCGCAAAAGATGGAGGCGATCGGCCAGCTCACCGGCGGCATCGCCCACGACTTCAATAATATGCTGGGCGTGATCATGGGCGCGCACGACCTGGTCATGCGCCGCATCGGCAAGGGCGATTACGCCATCGAGCGTTTCCTCAAGGCGGCGACCATCGCGGCCGGGCGCGCTGCCACGCTAACCCAGCGGCTGCTCGCTTTTGCGCGCCAGCAGCCGCTGGCGCCGCAGCCGCTCGATGCCAACAAGATGATCGTCGGCATGTCAGATCTACTGCAGTCGACCTTAGGCGAACAGATTCACATCGAAATCGTAACCGCGGCCGGGTTATGGACGATCCATGCCGATGCACCGCAGCTCGAGAACGCCATTCTCAACATCGCGATTAACGCCCGCGACGCCATGCCGGACGGCGGCAAGCTCACCATCGAAACCGCCAATGCCTCTTTGGATGAGGCTTATTGCCGGCAGAATCCGGAGATCCACCCCGGACAATACGCAATGATCGCCATCTCCGACACCGGCGTCGGCATGCCGCCGGAGGTCGCGGCGCGCGTGTTCGACCCGTTTTTCACCACCAAGCCGGCCGGCAAGGGTACCGGGCTCGGTCTCAGCCAAGTCTATGGCTTCGTCAAGCAGTCGCAAGGACATACCAAGGTCTACAGTGAACCCGGCGCCGGCACTACCATGAAGATTTATTTGCCGCGGCTCATCGGTGACGCCCGCGAGATCAAACACATCGCCGTCGAGCCGATACGGACCGGCGACCGCAGCGAGATCATCCTGGTGGTCGAGGACGATTCGCTGATGCGACGGCTCGCCGCCGATGCGCTGCATGAGCTCGGCTACACGGTCTTCGAGAGCGAGAGCGCCGCGAATGCGCTGGCGACGCTCGACCGGGTGTCGGACGTGAAGCTCCTTTTCACCGACGTGGTGATGCCCGACATCAACGGCAAGAAGCTTGCCGACGAAGCAGTGCGCCGACGGCCGGGTCTCAAGGTGATCTTCACCACCGGCTACACCGCCAATGCGGTGGTGCATGGCGGCGTGCTCGATCAGGGCGTCAATTTTATCAGTAAGCCGTTCACGCTCGACCAGCTCGCGGCCGCGGTACGCTCGGTCCTGGACAGTTAAGGCAAACGAATGGAGCGGCAGAACGCTCGCGGCGATTGTCGTGGCGCCGCTCAAGACGCCGCGGAACAGGCCGCCAAGCGATCTGCGTCCGGCGCGAAAATCTTCTGCAACATGTCACGCTCGATCGGCTTTTGCAGGACTGGCACGCCGCTGAACCGCATGTCCACGCTGTCGGCATCGTAGCCGGTGACGAAAACAAACGGCACGCCGCGCTTCTCCAGGATTTCCGCAACCGTATAGACCAGCCCATCGCCGAGATTGATGTCGAGAACGGCGGCGTCGAAATGACTGTCGCGTGCCGCCGCCAAGGCGCCGGACGCCGTGCCAACCGGACCGATGACCTGGAAGCCCAATTCAGCAAGGGTTTCCTGGATCATCATTGCGACCAGCGCCTCATCCTCGACCAAGAGCAGCCGCGGCTTCTCGGTGCGCCTCAATCCTATGACGCCGTCGGTGGCCGCGCCGCCGTTGCGCCTGGAATTGATCGAGCGCGACTTGGTCAATTCGCTGCGCGGTATCGACAATACGCAGCGCAAACCCGCTGGATTCCATTCGAACGACACTTTGCCGCCAAGCTGCTGTTCGATGCTGGCGATGATCACTTTCAATCCGAAGCTGCGCACCGAGGGCTGCCGGATGCTCGGGCCGCCGTCTTCCGCCCAATGCAAAGTCAGGTCGTCGGCCTGCAATTGCCAATCAAGCGTGATCTTACCGGTCGGCGACGACAGCGCGCCGTGCTTGGCCGCGTTGGTGGCGAGCTCGTGCAAAGCGAGCGCAAGCCCCTGCGCCGTCGCCGGCTGCAGCGAAATATCGGCTCCGCTGCATTTGACCTTGTCGCCGGCGCGGTAGGGCGCCAATTCGTCGGCAACCAGCGTCGCCAGATCGGCACCGCGCCAGCGCGAGTCGGACAACAGCGTATGCGCACGCGCCAACGCCGTGATGCGTCCTTCGATCGCGTGAACGTAATCGTCGACACTTTTGGCCCGCGTCAGCCTGATAATAGATTGAATGACCGCGAGCGCATTGCGGGCGCGATGATCGACCTCCCGCGCGAGCAGGACCTGGCGTTCCTCGGCCTCCTTGCGGTCGGTGATGTCGATGGTGACTCCGCTGATGCGCAGCACTTCGCCGGCGGCATCGACGCTCGCGGCCGCGGTGCCGATGCACCAGCGGATTTCGCCGTTCGGACGCAGCACGCGGAATTCGGTCTGCTGCGTGCGCGCGCCCGCGGACATGCCTCGGGCGATTTCGCGCAGCGCGAGCCAATCGTCCGGATGAATGAGCGCGCGAATATTGTCGGCCGAGATTTCAAAGTCTTGCGGCTCGACGCCGAAGATGCGGTGCTGGCCCTCGTCCCATTTCCATTCGGCGGTGGCGAGGTCCCAGTCCCACGAGCCCATTTGTCCGGCGGCCAGCGCCAGACTCCTGCCCTGCTCGCTCTGGGTCAGCTGGACGTTTGAGGCTTCAAGCTCCGCGGTGCGATCCGCCACGCGGCGTTCGAGCGTGGAGTTCAATCGCTCGAGCTCGCGCGTTTTGCGGAACAGTTCGGCAAATACTCTCACCTTGGCGCGCAGCAATTCGGGAACAACGGGCGCCGGTACGTAATCGACCGCACCCATCTCGTAGCCGCGCAGGCGTTCGACGTCGGTCAGGTCGGTAGCGGAAATGAAAATGATTACCGTCTTGCGGAACCGCGGATGTTCGCGGATCATCGCCGCCAGCCGGAAGCCATCAAGCTCTGAAATGCAGACGTCGATCAGAACCACCGCGACATCGTTCTTGAGCAGGAATTGCAGGGCCTCCCGGGCCGACGCGGTCTTGACGAGGTTCTCGCCGAGGTCGCCGAGCATCGCCTCGTAGGCCAGGAGCTTGTCCGGCCGAACGTCAACCAAGAGGACGTTGACTTTCTCGGTCATGATGTCCGGCTTAGCGTTACCGCCACATCCGCCGCGCCGTGTGCGTCGGCATCGCCGTTGACGTAGTGATCGCTGGATTGCGGAATAACGGGGGCTGAACCGTTGGCGCTGGTACCGACAACCTTTTCAGTGCTCGGCATCAATGTCTCCGAAAGCAGGGCGGACCCCGGATAGGACGCGGAGCCTGGGGAAAGCGGCCAAAACGGTGCAAAACGGCCGGCGGGCGCGCGGCCCACCGCAGCAGGAACTTCAGCCGGCGTGGTATCCCCCTCACTTGCGGGCCTCGCCATAGGTGCCTTGACCCCAAACGCGGGCACCCGGCAAAGGTTCCGGGCAAAAATCGCGTTTGTTGCAAAATTTCACGGCGTCACTCCGGGGGGCATCGGCACCATGGTTTGCCCCTCGCCCCATGCCGCCACCACGGCTATTGATGCCGGATGGAAAAGTCACCGCCGTCAGCCGGCAACCAAGATGCTATCCAAGCCGCGGTCTTCGAGCTGTTGGGCGATCCGGCAACATTTGGCGTAGCCGAGGTGCGGCGCTGTGATACCCATGCGGCGCGCGTGTTTCTCGCCGGCGATCGTGTCTTCAAGGTCAAGCGCGCGGTGCGCTATCCATTTCTCGATTATTCGACCCTGGACAAACGCAAATCGGCCTGTCGCGCCGAGCTTGAGGTCAACCGTCACTTCGCGCCACAGCTTTACCGCCGCATGGTGCCGATCACGCGCGAGGGCGATGGTTCGCTGATGCTCGATGGCCCTGGAACACCGGTCGAGTGGGCCGTGGAAATGGCGCGTTTCGACGAGAACAACACGCTCGACCACCTTGCCGACCGCGGCGAACTCGATGACACGCTTGCCAGCAAGCTCGCCATTGCGGTCGCCGCCATGCATGAGCGCGCGCCACCGGCGGATACAGACTCTTGGATTGTCGCGGTCGGCCGTTTCGTTGCCGACAACACCGCTGCCTTCCAAAACCACAGCGACCTGTTTTCGAGCCAGGCGGTTACCGCGCTCGATCGCAATTCGCGGGACGTTTTGGCGCGATTGCAGCCGCTGTTGCGCGCGCGCGGGGAGGCCGGTTTGATCCGCCGCGGTCACGGCGACCTTCATCTCGGCAATATCGCGATCCTCGACGGCGAGCCGTTGGCCTTCGACGCGCTGGAATTCGATCCGGTCATCGCCTCGGGCGATGTGCTGTACGATCTGGCCTTCCTGCTCATGGACCTGGTCGAGCGCGGCCTGCAAGGTGCGGCGAATATCGTGCTGAATGGATATTTCTCGGCCACCAGGCGCATCGAGGACTGCGACGGCATCGCGGCATTGTCGTTCTTCATGTCGCTGCGCGCCGCGATTCGCGCCAACGTGACAGCCGCTCAACTCGATCTCGCAGCCGAGCGGGACCGCGGCAACATCGCGCGATCGGCAAGATGCTATTTCGACCTCGCGCTCGATTTATTGACGCCGGTAAAACCAACTGTCGTTTGCACCGGCGGACTATCGGGCACCGGAAAATCCATGCTGGCGCGGCAGCTCGCCGCCAGGTTTGCGCCCACGCCGGGAGCGCTGGTGTTTCGCTCGGATGTCGAACGCAAGGCGCTCTATAATGTTACCGCGAGCGAGCGATTGCCGGCCGAGGCCTATCGCGCCGAGGTTTCCGAGCGAATCTATCGCATCCTGACCGACAAGGCCGCGCGCGTCGCGTGCGCCGGTCATTCGGTCATCATCGACGCGGTGTTTGCGAAAGCGGATGAACGCGCCGCGATCGAAGCCGCGGCCGCCGCGGCCGGAGCCGAGTTCCACGGCCTGTTCCTGGTGGCCGACCTGCCGACGCGGCTGAAGCGGATCGGCACGCGCGGACCCGACGCGTCCGACGCCGACGCAACGGTAGCGCGCATGCAGGAGGACTTCACGCTCGGCAGCGTCGGCTGGCTCATCGTCGATGCGTCCGGCTCGCCCCAGCATACGCTAGGCGGCGCCTGCGCGGCGATCGCTGACGACCGCCCCTAGGGCACCAGCACCGCGGCGCCCTGCAGCCGACCGGACCGCAAATCCGACAAGGCGTCGTTGGCGCGGATCAGCGGATACGCAATGGTCCGCGTGACGATGCCGGCCTTCGGCACAACGGCAAAAAACTCATCGCCGTCGTTTCGGGTCAGGTTGGCGACCGACATCAGTTGCCGTTCCTCCCACAGAATACTGTAGGGAAAGCTTGGAATATCGCTCATATGAATACCCGCACAGACCACCCGCCCACCCTTGCGCACTGCGCGCAGCGCCGCCGGCACAAGCGCGCCGACCGGCGCAAAAATGATGGCGCAGTCGAGCTGTTCGGGCGGCACGTCGTCTGAGCTGCCGGCCCACGTAGCGCCGAGATCTCTCGCAAAGGCTTGCGCCGCCACATCGCCGGAACGGGTGAAGGCGAAAATGTCGCGGCCCTGCCAGCGCGCCACTTGGGCGATGATATGGGCGGCCGCGCCGTAGCCGTAGAAACCGATCTTCTTGCCGTCGCCGGCTATTCGCAGCGAGCGCCAACCGATCAAGCCCGCGCATAATAGCGGCGCCGTCGCCACGTCATCACCGTCGTCAGGCAGCCGGAAGACGAAATGAGCGTCGGCAACGACATGGGTAGCGAAGCCTCCATCGCGCGTGTAGCCGGTGAACAGCGGATGATCGCAAAGGTTTTCCCGGCCCTCGCGGCAGTACCGACACACTCCGCAGGTCCGGCCGAGCCAGGGAATGCCGACGCGCATACCCACCGCGAGCGATTGGACACCGTCCCCGATCGCGTCGACACGGCCGACGATTTCGTGGCCCGGCACGATCGGAAGCTTGGGGTGCGGCAACTCGCCATCGACCACGTGCAGGTCGGTGCGGCAGACGCCGCAGGCGGCGACGTGCACCCTCACCTCACCCGGTCCGGGCTGCGGATCTGGCCGCTCGAGCAGTTTGAGCGCTTCGCGCGGCCGTTCCAACACCATCGCATGCATTGCACAAGACTTTCGTCGACTTCCGCCACTATAGGCCCGTCCACGACCTGATGCGCGCCCATTTGCGCCGCGGACGGGTCGGCTTTGCCAAGTGCGGTCACGTTACAAATAACTATGTACACAATTCTCCGAACGATTCAGAGTTGCATGCATTCAGGTGATTCGGAGGTGGGGATTTACCTGCGTAATCGGGCCGTGCCCAACTTGCGGAAATGGCCGACATTTCTATCATTGGCGGTGATCAAAAAAAAATTTCGAGCGACCGTCGGTGGCCTAGGGATGGCCGGATCGGCGCGCGATGGGACGGTTCTTTCGACTGCCCACAAAGGCCGAACGCATTCATGACGCTGTCGTCCCGTATGACGATTGCCATGGCCTCGCTGGTCTTGCTGAGCGTTCTGGCGGTCGGCGGGCTTAGCTATCGCAATGTCGAAGCGATGGTCGTACCGCGCGCGACTTCCCGCGTTGGGCTTGAACTCCACCTGCTCACGACCCAGCTTGGCTCTTACGTTGGCGGCGCCCGCCAGGACGTTCTCGGTATTCCATTGGCCGCGGCCGTCCAAGGAATCATGCACGCGAGCCTTGCAGGCGGCATCGACCCGGTCGGCAACGTGACCGAGGCCGTTTGGGAGCGGCGCCTGGCAAAGCGCTTCGCCGCGGAACTGGCGGCAAAGCCCGCTTATAATAAAATCCGGATCATCGACTTTGCGAATGGGCAAGAACTAGTCCGGGCCGACCGTTTGGGCGACAACCAAGCGATCCGCATCGTCACCGATGCGGAACTGACGAACAAAAGCGAGCAAAACTTTTTCAAAGCAATCCATGCCATGCCGGCGGATCAAATCTACGTCTCGCCGGTCGAGCTGCTGCGCAAAAATGGAGGACGCGATGTCGAGATACCGCATATTCCGGTACTGCGCGTTGCTGGAATAATCCAAACTCCCGACCAGAAACCGTTCGGCATTGTCATCATCGACGTCGATATGCGGCCGATATTTCGCGACGTCGTGTCGGGCGCGCGACCCAGTAGTCAGATTTATGTTGTCGACGATCGCGGCAACTATCTCGTTCATCCCGACCCGACACGGGAATTCGGGTCTGACCTCGGTCGACCGACGCGATGGCAAAACGACTTTCCGGCGCTGGTGACAGGATTCGAGCAGGACCAAGCGACCGCGAAGCCGATGACCGACAGCGCAGGAGACCAAACAATCGGCGGCATATCGGCGATCCGTCTGGCCGGAGGCCCTCGGGTCGCGGTGCTCGAAGTCCTACCGCGATCCATTGTCTTGTCTACTCCGGCGACCGTGGGCCGATCGACCCTGCTGGTGGGATTGATCGCATTCCTGTGTGCCTGCGGCCTGGCTATCGTGCTCGCCCGCTCCTTGACGCGGCCACTGGTGCGGATGACGGAGGCCGTCAAGGCATTTTCGCGCGACCGGTCGATCGCGTTGCCCGAAGGCGCGGCCGGCGAGATCGGCGTTCTCGCGTCCGCATTTGCCCGTATGATGGAAGACGTCAAAGGCAAGACGGCTTCGTTGGAGCGGGAAATCCTGGAGCATCGTCGCACCGAAGCCGAGCTGGCGCGGCATGCCGACCGTGAGCGGCTATTCGGCGCCGCCGTCCAGTCGTCTAACGATGCGATCGTGACAATGACGCTGGATGGCATCGTGACCGGCTGGAATCCGGCCGCCGTCCGTATGTTCGGCTTGAGCTCCGAGGACATATTCGGCCGCAACATCGCTTGCATCGTTCCTGACGATCGACGAGCCGAACTGAACGGTATTCTCGACAAAATACGCCATGGCGAAACGGTCAGCCATCACGAGACGGTTAGATTGAATGAGAACGGCCGCCGCATCGATGTCTCGCTTAGCGTTTCGCCGATCAAGCTGTCCTCGGGTGTCATTATTGGTGCCTGCCAAATCGTGCGCGACATCACCGAAGCCAAAAATGCGAAACAGCTGCTCGAACGTGAAAGTAGCGAACGCCACCGCATCGCCGAAGTGTTGCATAATACGATTACCAGTATGGGGGATGCGGTGCTGGTCGCCGATCAAGACGGAACCATCCTTCTCGCCAATCCAGCGGCCGAGCTATTGATGAATATCGCTCCAGGAATGAGTCTGGCAGAATGGACCAGCGGCCAAGAGGTGTTCATGCCGGACGGCCTGACGCCGCTGCCACTGGCGCAAAGGCCCTTGATGCGGGCAATTCGCGGCGAAGCCTTCGATAATTACGAGATCGAGGTGCGGCGGAGAAGAGACGGAAAATCGTCTACTCTGGTGACCAACGGCACTCCCCTGCACCGTGGGCCGCAAGATCAACCGGGAGCGCTTGTCGTCTATCGCGACATCACAGACGCGAAAGAGACGGAGCGGCAATTGCGCCAGTCGCAGAAGATGGAGGCCGTCGGCCAATTGACGGGGGGCATCGCCCACGACTTTAATAATATCCTCACCGTCATCACCGGAACGATCGAAATACTGATGGAGGGCGTCGCCGACCGGCCGGAGCTTGGCACGGTCGCGAAGATGATCGACGACGCGGCCGGGCGGGGCGCCGCTTTGACCAGGCACTTGGTGGCCTTTTCCCGCCGGCAACCGCTTGAGCCGCGCGAAACCAACGTCAACGAAATCATTGTCGAAGCCGGACGGCTATTGCGGCCAACTTTGGGTGAAAGCATCGAGATCGAGGCGCTGTTGGACGACGACGTATCGACCGTCCTGATAGATGCGAGCCAATTCACCACGGCAATTCTCAATCTCGCGATCAATGCGCGCGATGCCATGCCGAGCGGAGGCAAGCTGATGCTTGAAACGGCGGATGTCGTCCTCGACGACGGCTACGCCAGCATGAACGCCGATTTGCAACCCGGCCCCTATGTGATGATTGCCGTAAGCGACAGCGGAAGCGGCATCCCCGCGAGCATCCTCGATAAGGTGTTCGACCCGTTTTTCACCACCAAAGAAGTCGGCAAGGGCAGCGGCCTTGGACTGAGCATGGTGTACGGCTTCGTCAAACAATCCGGCGGCCACATCAAGATCTACAGCGAGGAAGGGTACGGTACTACGGTCAGAATATATTTCCCGCGCGCCGCCGGTCAGCCGCAGCAATCGCTGGCCGGCGCGGCGGCGGAACCGATCCCTGGCGGGCACGAGACGATCCTCGTCGTCGAGGACGATTTACTCGTGCGCAACTATGTCGTCGCGCGCCTGCAGGCTCTCGGCTACGCGACGCTCGCCGCACCGAACGCGGCGGAGGCCCTCGCCGTTATCGACGATAATGCTGCGATCGATTTGTTGTTCACCGACATCGTCATGCCGGGCGTCTTGAACGGAAGGGAGCTCGCAGACGAAGCATTAAAGCGACGGCCGGCGCTTCGGGTCTTGTATACTTCGGGCCATACTGAGAATGCTATCGTCCATCACGGCCGGCTTGATCCGGGCGTTATCCTCCTGGCCAAACCATACCGCAAATCTGATCTGGCGCGCATGATCAGAGCAGCCCTTGGCGCCGCACCGAATGCGCCGGCGCCGAACGCACCGGCGCGGTAAATCTTCGAATAGGAGTTTATACCGGCCGCGCTGTTAGCCGGCGTGCAATCCCTGCCACCCATGATCGGCGCAATAAAACAAAGTGACGGCAATACAATCAGAAACGACCTCGATAGACCTTGCGGCCCTTGGTCCGGTGTCCACACACGACTGCCGGCTGCGTGCCGCCCCGGAGCCGTTTTTTCGGCAAATCCCTTCGATTAAATCGATTTCGCGATTGCGCTCTAATGAGCGCGGTTTTCGCTGAGCGCGATCCTGATCAAATCAGCAACGGTTTTGGCGCCGAGCTTTTCCATAATCCGTGCGCGATGGATCTCGATAGTGCGATGACTGATGCCAAGATGCTGGCCGGCTTGCTTGTTGGTAGCCCCGGTCACCAGCTGCGCCAGCACCTCCTGCTCTCGCGCTGTCAGCGGCTCGCCGCCGGGAAAATAGAATTGCGCCCGTTCCAGCGCATGCTGTTCCAGTTTGCGCTGACGATCGCCGGCGATGGCCTCTTCCACCCGGATGACGACGTCATTGCCGCGAAAGGGCTTTTCGATGAAATCGAGCGCACCGCTCCTGATCGCGTCGACCGCCATCGGTATATCGCCTTTTCCCGAGATGATGAAGATCGGCGCCGGGTGGTTTCGCGTGCTTAAGTCTTTGAGGATGTCGATTCCCGATGCGCCTGGAATGTGAACGTCAAGCAGGATACAGGTCGGGCTTTGCGTGCGCATGGCGGCCAACAGGCTGCCTCCGTCGGCAAAGCACACGACCTTATATCCTCGCCTGGAAAACAACAGTGCGAGTAGATCGCGGATCGCGGGTTCGTCATCGACAACAAAAATTTCACCCGGCGAAGCTGTCATTGTCAGCGGCGTCTCGTGTTCAGCGGCGTCTCGTGTTCAGCGGCGTTATCTACACCGCCATATCCGTACTAGCCCTGATCCTTAATTTAGCGGCTCGTCAGGCGATAAGCCCTAAAACGGCACGAATCGGCGAGCGATTGCGCAAACTAACGCAGGGGTTGCCGGAAGGGAAGCCGAAGCGAGCGCGAAGAGTAGGCCCTCTTGAAGGCTGTTTCGAGTTTTGAACTTGGGCGGCGGCTTCACGGGGGGCGCTCTTGGCGGCGAGTGGAATACCTACCAAGCGCGGTGAAGCGCGCGGGCCATCGATGCCGCAGCGCCGGATAAATTTTGACGAGTTGCCCGAGCCGGGAGCAGGCGCTCAAGAGGGCCGGACGGGTTCGCGGTATCACGAAGCAGGTTCGGACAGGGACCTGGGCAATGACATGCGGCAAAATTGACGACGAGGCGCGAATTGCGCCCTGAGTAGATTCGCATGCTGGAAGATTTGGCGCAAATGGTTGTCGATAAGGTTGAACCGCGGCGGCTGGTCAGCCTCGATAGCCTGACCGGCGCGCTGACCTGCCGCTCGTTCTACAGACAGGCGCGGCGCGACGTCGCACGATCCGGCGGCCTAGGCCAGCCTTTGAGCTGTGCCGTGATCGACATCGATAATTTAAGGGAGATCAATCATACGCACAGCCACGCCGCGGGCGACCTGCTGCTGCAGCGCACCGTGTCGGTTTGTCTATCGCAGCTGCGCACCGCGGAATATATCGGTCGGATCGGCGGCGACGAGTTCGGCCTGATACTGCCCGATACGGTTTTGCTCAGGGCCTTCGAGATCGCCGATCAGATGCGCGAAGCGATCACGGCAAGTGTTATCGATGTTTCCGGACGGCGGGTTTTTGCTTCCGTCAGCATTGGCATCGCCGAACTCTTGACGCGGGAAGCGTGCCTTGATCGTTTGTTGGGCAATGCCGACGCCGCGCTCTATGACGCCAAACTGGATGGCAAGGATCGCGTTGCCTGTCACCTTGACGATCTAAGGCTCGCAACCGGCGGACCCATCGATCCTGCATATACCACGGCCGGTATCGCAAACGGCCCGCCAGCCCGCCGCATGCGGAATTAACAGCGTTGGCGGACTTAAGGCGCGTTCCTGCGGGCGGCAGTTCATTCGACCCGCGCTCCGCGGGCAACGTCTTCAGGCGTACGGCCGACAAGTCTGGCGTACACTTCGGGGTCGGTCGCGCCCTCCGTTCCAAACACCAAAATTCTGCTATCGCGGTCGAGCGCCAGGCGCCTACGCAGGTCCGGATCGGAATTCGCGAGGAGAAAACCCGCAAGCCCTGCGACGGCGGATTCGCCGGCCACAATCGGGTGGTCGCCGCCGCGGCCTTCGGCCAGAAGCCGCATGCAATCGACGGCAGAGTCATCGCCGATTGTCATGAAGTCATCAGCGCCGATCTGCAGAATCCGCCACGCCAGGATCGAAACCTCGCCGCAGGCGAGTCCGGCCATGATTGTATCGAGCCCGCCGTCGGCCGCAGTCGGTCGGCCGGCGACGGCGCTACGATAAAGACAATCGGCTTTCTCCGGTTCGACCACGACGAAACGCGGCCGTGCGGAACCGAAGCGCTCCCAAAGATAAGAGCACACGCTGGCGGCAAGCCCGCCGACACCGCCCTGCACGAATACGTGGGAAGGAACAGCTGATTGTGCCAGCACCTCCTCTACCATCAGTCCGTAGCCCTGCATCACGTCGCGCGGTACGTCGATATAGCCGTCATAGGATGTGTCCGAGACGACGGACCAGCCCTGTGCGGCAGCATCGGAGCCTGCGCGTCGCACCGCCTCATCGTAAGTGCCGGGCACGCGTCGCACTTCGGCACCGTATTTGGCAATAGCGCGGCATCGGCCTTCGCTGACGGTCTCGTGAACATAAATCACACAGCGGCAGCCGAACGTCCGAGCGCCCCATGCAACCGAGCGGCCATGATTGCCGTCGGTCGCGCAAGTGACCGTCACGTCACGGCTGATATCGGCATATCGCCCCGACGTCAGATCGGCCGACGTCACGGTAACTCCGTTTTGCTGCCGAATCTTCTGGCGCAGCAGTTTGAACACCGCGTAAGCGCCGCCGAGAGCTTTGAAGCTGCCGAGCCCGAAACGCCCGCCCTCGTCCTTGTAGGCGATATCGGCAACGCCAGAGTCCGCGGCGAGGCCGGTCAATCGTCGTAGCGGCGTCGGCTGATATCCCGGCCAGGATGTGATTTCGCGCTTGGCCTCTGCAAGCGACGCGAGACTGAGAATCTCCTCGCGCCCATCTAGAGCGTAGGCCGCCGCCCGCGCTGCATGCGGATTCTCGAAGAGTCGAATTGGTATGGAATCCCGATTGTAGCCGTCCATCCTGATCTCCCGGCCGACCGTCCTGCGCCATATGAGCAAGATCATCGGGCCGCTACCGGCACGACGATCTCCTGAGCAGCGTGGCTCTAATCTACTCCGAATTTGCTCAAGCGTGCTCGACGGCTGCCGCGGTCACCGAGGCTTCCCGTTGCGCGGCCTCGATGCCGCGAATGCCGTTGAAGAATAGATTGAGCAGGACCGAGGTAATCGCAGCCAGCAGGATCCCCGATTCCAACAGCGGATGGAGCGCATCCGGCGTGTATCGGAAGAAGTTGGGCGCTACCAGCGGGATCATTCCGAAGCCAACCGAGATCGCGACGACGAACAGATTGAAGCGGTTGGTCTTGAAATCGACCGTGGTGAGGATGCGCGCGCCCGTGGCGGCGACCATGCCGAACATCACGATTCCGGCACCGCCGAGCACCACCTGTGGCAGCGCCTCGACTAGCGCCGACATCTTGGGCAGCAGACCGAGCGCGATCATGATGAGGCCGCCGGTCGCGGTCACCCATCTCGACCGTACGCCGGTGACGCCCACCAAACCGACATTCTGCGAGAAGGACGTGTAAGGAAAGGTGTTGAATATTCCGCCCAATATGGTGCCGACTCCGTCGGCGCGCAGCCCGCGCGTGATCGACGCCCGATCGACGGCTCGCCCGGTCATTTCGCCGAGCGCGAGAAACATGCCGGTCGATTCGATCATCACGACCACCATCACGATGCACATTGTGATAATGGGAACCAATTGAAATGTCGGAAGGCCGAAGCGCAGCGGCATCACGATATCGACCCAGGACGCCGACGCCACCCGCTCGAAATGCATCACGCCGAGGAGCGTTGCCAAGACCGCGCCGGCGATGATACCGAGCAGCACCGCCACATTGGCAACGAAGCCGGAGAACCAGCGGATCAGGCCGAGGATGACGAGTAATACAAACAGCGCGATGCCCAACCCCTCGAGCTGACCGTAGCCGGGATTGGGGAAGGCGCCGGGCACCCCGTCCACGACTTTGGTCAGCGTCGGCAGCCCGCCCCCCGCCCAGTTGATGCCGATCCGCATCAGCGAGATGCCAATGACAACAATGATCGTGCCGGTGACGACCGGAGGGAACAGCGGCAAAAGACGGCCCATAAACGGCGCCACCAACACCGCAAAGACGCCCGCTGCGATCACCGACCCGTAGATGCCGAGCAGACCGATATTGGGCGTCGCCGCCATGGACAGCATCGGGCCGACCGAGGCGAAGGTAACGCCCATCATCACCGGCAAGCGGATGCCTACTCCCGGAAACCCAACGCATTGCACCAGCGTCGCAAGCCCGCAGGCAAACAGATCGGCGCTGATCAGAAACGACACGTCCTCCGGCGACATCTTAAGCGCACGGCCGAGTATCAACGGGACGGCAACCGCCCCGGCATACATGACCAAAACGTGCTGGAAGCCGAGTGTTAGAAGTTTCGGAACCGGTAAAAACTGATCGACCGGGTGAACGTCCTGTTGCATTGCCAGCCCCCTGAGAATGCTTCGCCAATTACAAATTATTGAAAAACAATGCCACGCTCCCCAACGCATTGCGAGTCAAATTGCAAGGCCAATTCGATCACATGGCAGCAATGAACGATCGTAGAAGCCGACGGAACGACAAACGGCCGGTATTTTTGTTTGATAAAATGGCCTACTCGGTGCTCGGCTACCATAGCTCGCGGGTGCAAAATTTGATCGCGATGTGCGGCGTATCACGCAGCCTGCAACTCAATCGTCGAACGCACCGGACTTGAGAGTGTACGAACTAAGGACCTTCATATAATTTCCTCGTTCATACGCGCTGGCGTCGGACACGGCGTCGCGGCTCATGCTGCCGCACATCTCGGCAATCGAAGCGAATTCATGCGCCTCGAGCCAGCTTCCGAGATCCGCGAGCACCTGACTGGCGTGGCGGACGCCGTTCTTGAGAAGGGCTGACGCCATGAATGCCACCCGGGCCCCGGCCATGACGCATTTCACCACATCCTGCGCGCTGTGCACGCCTCCGGTAATGCCGAGATCGGCGCGGACGCGGCCGTGGAGGATCGCCGTCCAGTGCAGACGCATGAGCAGCTCTTCCGGGCGGCTCAGCGACAAAGTGGCGACCACTTCCCGATCGTCGATGTTGAAGTCCGGCTGGTAGAAGCGATTGAACAGCACCAGCGCGTCGGCGCCCGCCTGGTCCAGCCGCAGTCCCATATTGGCGGGCGCGCTGATGAACGGCGAAAGCTTCACCGCCATCGGGATGCGCAGGCTTCGCCGGATTCCAGAGACAAGCGCGCACTGGCCATTTTCCACGTCCTCGCCGGTCCGTAGCGGATCGGTGGTAATCGCGTAGACGTTAAGCTCGACAGCGTCAGCGCCGGCCTGTTGCATGAGCCGGGCATATTCGGTCCAGCCGCCCGCGGTGACGCCGTTGAGGCTCGCGATCACTGGAATGTCTACGCGCTCTTTGGCGCGACGGATCAGTTCGAGATAACGATCGGGCCCGAGATTGTAGGTCTGCATGTCGGGAAGAAAACTGAGTGCCTCGGCGAAGCTCTCCGCGCCGCGCGCCAGATCATGGTCGACGCTGGCGCTTTCGAGTTCTAGCTGCTCTTCGAACAGCGACGGCAGCACCACGGCGGCAATACCGTGATCCTCGAGCCTTGAGATATTCTCCACCGAATCGCAGAGCGGGGACGAGGAAGCAACCAAAGGCGAGCGCAATGTCAGGCCGAGATATTTAGTCGTCAGATCGGTCATGGGACCGTGCCCTTCGCCGCCGCGAGCGCGATCACCTCGGATTCGGCCGGCGCTTTCTCAACTGGCGCGACATGGCCCGGCATTGCCGCGCGATTGGCGTAAACGCGCCATCGATCATCGACATCCTGTTGCGCCATCCCCAACAGCGCGCGTGCGGCTTCGGGATCGCTGCGCACCAGCATGGTGTAGCGAGCCTCCTGATATGCATATTGCCTGAATGGGATGCTGGGCGGCGCCGAATCGAGTTGGAACGGGTTGCTACCGTCCCGCTGCAGCCGAGGATCGTAGCGCATCAACGGCCAGTACCCCGACTGGACGGCCGCCTTCTGCTGCGCAAGACCGAACGCCATGTCATAGCCGTGGGCGATGCAATGGCTGTAGGCGATGATGATCGACGGACCATCATAGGATTCAGCCTCCAGAAATGTCCGCACGGTGTGCATGTCATTGCCGCCCATGGCGACACGTGCGACGTAGACCGAGCCGTAATTGACCGCTTCCATGGCAAGGTCTTTCTTGGCTGCGTGTTTTCCGCCGGTGGCGAATTTCGCGACCGCGCCGCGCGGCGTTGCCTTCGACGCCTGGCCGCCGGTATTTGAGTAGACCTCGGTATCGAGCACCAGCACGTTGACGTTCCTGCCCGATTCCAGAACGTGGTCGAGGCCGCCGGCCCCGATGTCGTAGGCCCAACCGTCGCCGCCGACGAGCCAGACGCTGCGGCGCACCAAGGCGTCGGCAACGACCAAGAGCGCCGCGGCGTCGGCGGACCCTATGCTCACCAGCCTGTGCTTCAACTCCGCCACCCGCCGCCGTTGCTCCTCGATTCCCGTCTCACTCGATTGATCCGCCTGCAAAAGTCCGCCGGTGAGCGTGTCGCCGATGTCTGTACCGAGACGCGCAATCAATTCACGGGCAAATTCCGTCTGCTTGTCGACTGCGAGCCTGATGCCCAGCCCGAATTCCGCATTATCCTCGAACAGCGAATTCGACCAGGCCGGACCGCGGCCCAGCGCATTCGTCGTGTAAGGCGTAGTCGGAAGATTGCCGCCATAGATCGACGAGCAACCGGTTGCGTTCGCGATCAACATGCGGTCGCCGAACAGCTGCGTCATCAGCTTGATGTACGGGGTTTCGCCACAACCCGCGCAGGCGCCAGAGAACTCGAACAACGGTTCCAGCAACTGCACGTTCTTCACGGTGTCGGGCGGCAAGCGGCTGCGGTCGAGCTCCGGCAGCGACAGGAAAAATTCCCAGTTGGCGCTCTCGGCGTCGCGGAGCGGCGCCTGCGGCTCCATGTTGATGGCCTTGTGCTTGGCCTCGCTCTTGCTCTTTACCGGGCAAATTTCGACACACAAGTTACAGCCCGTGCAATCTTGCGGCGATACCTGCAGCGTGTAACGCATGGACTCCACGTCACGCCATTTTGGTTTCGCTGCCTTGAAGCCCGAGGGCGCATCGGCGATGTGCGATACATCGTAAAGCTTGGCGCGGATAACCGAATGCGGGCACACCAGCACGCACTTCCCGCATTGCGTGCATATATCCTGATCCCATACCGGAATCTGCTGCGCGATATTGCGCTTCTCCCATTTGGCCGTGCCGGTCGGAAACGTTCCGTCAATCGGCATTGCGCTCACTGGCAGCGAGTCGCCCCTGCCGGCGATCGCCGTTCCCAGAACGTTTTTTACGAACGTAGGAGCCGACGACGCCACCGCGGCCGGCATGGCGAACGAGCCGCTGGCTTCATGAACCAACGGCACCTCGTGCAGACGTGCCAGCGTTCGATCGACGGCGGCGAAATTCTTCTGCACCGCGGCGCTGCCGCGCTTGCCGTAGGTGTCGTCGATCGCCTGCTTGATCGCCGCGATCGCCTCATCGCGCGGCAGCACGCCGCTAATGGCAAAGAAACAGGTCTGCATGATGGTATTGATGCGACTGCCGATGCCGACCTCGCGAGCGATCGAAAGCGCATCGACGACGTAGAATTTCAACTTCTTACGAAGAATTGTATCCTGCACGTGACCGGGAAGATGGTCCCAGATATCTTCCGGGCCGTACGGCGCATTGAGCAGGAATGTCGCTCCGACCTCCGCCGCGCCGAGAACGTCGACGCGGTTGAGGAACTGGAACTGGTGACAAGCGACAAAATTGGCTTTGTCAATCACATAGGACGATCGTATCGGATCGGAGCCGAACCGCAGGTGCGACACCGTCACTGCGCCTGCTTTCTTCGAGTCATAGACGAAATACCCTTGCACGTGGCTATCGGTCTCTTTGCCGATTATCTTGATCGAATTCTTGTTCGCACCGACAGTGCCGTCAGAACCCAACCCGAAGAACACCGCCCGCACGGTTCCCGAACGTTCCGTCGAGAACGCAGGGTCGTAGTCCAGGCTCGTGTGCGTGACATCGTCGACAATCCCCACGGTGAACTGGCGTTTCGGATTGGCCTTTGTGAGTTCATCGAACACCGCCTTGACCATCGCGGGCGTGAATTCCTTCGAAGCGAGCCCGTAGCGGCCGCCGATCACCCGCGGCAGCGTCGCGCCGGTGCCTGACGCATGTCGCTCCATCAGCGCAGTCACGATATCTTGGTAGAGCGGCTCGCCGATGCTTCCAGGCTCCTTAGTGCGGTCCAGCACGGCAATCGACTTCACCGTGTCCGGAAGCGCGGAAAAAAAGCTGTCGACAGCGAACGGCCGGAATAGCCGCACCTTCACGATGCCCACTTTTTCGCCGCGCTGTCGCAGTGCATCGACGACTTCCTCCGCTGCGCCCGCGCCAGATCCCATCAGCACCACGACACGATCCGCATCGGGCGCGCCGTAATAGTCGAACAGACGGTAGGCTCGCCCGGTCCGCCGCGCGAAGCGGTCCATTACATCTTGGACGATGGTCGGACAGGCGCGGTAGTAGGAGTTGGCGGCCTCGCGGGCCTGAAAGAACACGTCGGGGTTTTGTGCCGTGCCGCGCAGCACCGGGCGATCCGGCGACATGCCCCGTTTGCGATGCTTCACCACAAAGGCCTCGTCGATGATCGCGCGCAAATCGTCATCGCTTAACGGCTCGATCGTGGCGACTTCATGCGAGGTTCGAAAGCCGTCGAAGAAGTGCAGGAACGGCACGCGAGATTCCAGCGTCGCCGCGTGCGCGACCAAAGCGAGATCGCTCGCCTCCTGCACCGAATTCGCCGCCAGCATCGCAAAGCCGGTGGCGCGCGCCGCCATGACGTCGCTGTGGTCGCCGAATATCGAAAGCGCATGCGTCGCCACGGTGCGCGCCGCGACATGGATCACCGCCGCCGTCAGCTCGCCGGCAATCTTGTACATGTTCGGAATCATCAACAGCAGGCCTTGCGACGCCGTGAACGTTGTCGCGAGCGCACCGCCCTGCAGCGCGCCATGCAACGCTCCGGCAGCACCCCCCTCGCTCTGCATTTCGATCACATCGGGGACGGTGCCCCAAACATTAGCTGCGCCCTCCGCCTTCCACTGATCGGCCAATTCGCCCATCGTGGACGACGGCGTAATCGGATAAATCGCGATCACCTCGTTGAGGCGATAGGCAACCGAGGCAGCGGCTTCATTGCCGTCCACGACGGCGCGAGCCCGGGTCATGGTTCGCCTCCTGCGAGCTGCATAATCAGAACCTTGGCGCATCGCTCCTGCCTGCAGAACGCGCATGCAGAGCAATCGCTAGGCATCGTCTTGCCGTCGCCTCTCCCGGGGGGTGGATCGCGCGGCGAAACGAGATGTTGGAATATTGCTGATTGTAGAAACTGTGTGAAGACTCTAAGATCGTGAACTTATAAACAAGACAAATGCGATGAACGGTATCAGAGAACGGTCGGGTGGACGCACCACAGGCCGCCAGCGTTTGAGATGGGATCATGGCTTATAAGATCGTCGCCGAATTGTGCACCAGCTGCGGCGCCTGCGAGTTGGAATGTCCGAATTCGGCGATCAGCATCAGCCGCTTCACCTGGGTAATCGATCCTGCGAAGTGCACCGAATGCAAGGGATTCCACGACCAGCCACAATGCGCGACGGTCTGCCCAGTGCCGGACACCTGCGTGCCGGCCTAAGCCAGCACAACTTAGGCTCATCGATTCGAACTTAGTGGATCGCGCGCAATCCTGTCTCCGTGCGCGTGGTTTCAACCTGTTCAGATTTGCGCCAGACGGGTCCATAGACGAGCCGCCTCGCTTTGCGCTGAGGCGGCGATGAGTTCCATGTCACCGGTCTTTAGAACCCCGTCCTCGACCACCACCCTGCCGCCAACCACCACGTGGCGGACGTTCCCGCCTTGCCGTACGACGACGTCGCCCAACGCGCCGGGTGCCAGAGTTTTTGCGGCACAGCCAAAGCGCTCCGCCGCCAGGCCATGGCCGGCGGCCAGCCGGCCAGCGACGCCGATATCGTGATGCTGTGCGGCGAGCCGTAGCAATGCCGCCTCCTCCACCATCATGTCGGCGTCCCAGCCGTCCGCGCCCAACGCCACTCTCGTGGTGGCTGAGAGCGTGCCGGCGTAGCCGACCCGATTGCCCTCGTTGGAACGCGGATTATGCACCAGCCAGCAGCCGGCGGCATCGGCGAGATACACCTGCTCGGTGCTCAAATGAACCCCGTGAGCGAGAATCGAACCGGGCACGAGTGCGCCGAGTGACAGCAGACGTTCGAGCGGTCCTGTTGCTCCACGCCTAAGCGCATCGTCGACGTCCGCGGCAGCCTCAGCCACATGAACATGCACGACCGTACCGAGCTCGCGCGCGAGCTCGCCGGCTTCGCGGACGGTGTCATCGGACACCGTGAAGCTCGCATGTAGCCCGACCAATCCGCGCAGGAGCGGTGAGGCTGCGACCCGCCGACATTCCGCCAAGCCTCGTTGCGCCTCTGCCCTACCGAAATTGCGCTCGGTCGCGCCGTAACAAAGCAGCGCCCGGATGCCGAGCTCTTCACAGACCTCGGCGAGAATCGACAACGATCCCTCGATGAGAAGCGGAGACTCGTGATGATCGACCAGCGTCGTGGTGCCGGCAAGCAGTGCGCGCGCCACATAGTCGCGGGCGCTGGCGCGCAGAATCTCGGCATCGAGCGCGCGGTCGAGGCGCCACCACACTCTTTCGAGAATCTCCAAGAAATTCTCCGGCGGCGGCAGCGCCTGCGGCATGCCATAACGTGCAAGACCGCTGTACAAATGTGTATGCGCACAGACGGCACCCGGCACGATATCGCCGTCCGGGCAGGACAGCACCGCGGCATCTGCGGACGCAAGCGCGGCGACGCGGCCATCCACGACCGTCACGCTGCGGCCAGAGCGATCAGGGCCGATGACCAGCGCGCCGCTCAGTGCCATTGGTCGCGCTCGCCCTCGGGAATACGGCCAAGATTGATGGCGCGGGCGGCCGGCGAATCTTTCATGGGCAGGCGGGTCCGTCGCACGCCGTCGAACGCTTCCAGCGCGCCAGCCACGGCGCCTGCAGTCGGAACAAGGCCGATCTCGCCGACGCCCTTGGCGCCGAACGGGCCCTCCGGTTCCGGATCCTCGATCAGGATGACCTCGACTGCGGGCATGTGCTGGGCACGCAAGACGCCAATATCGCGCATCTTGAAGCTTACCGGCATGCCGTCTTTGCACGGAAGCTCCTCGGTCAAGGCGTAGCCGAGGCCCATATGCACCGACCCTTCGATCTGAGCCTCGCATTGTTGCGGGTTCAACGCACGGCCGACGTCGTGGGCGGCGATCACCCGCTCCACGGCGCCCTTGTCGCCGAGCACCACCACCTGGGTGGCCCAACCGAAGGTCGTGTGGGTCTTGATCTTGCCGTTCTTCATCTCGCCGGGCGCAGTCGTGTCGTCGATGCGGATCTCGCCTACATAGATGCGGCCGGAGAGATCGGCGAGCACCTGGCCGCGGTCGAGGTCGGCTTTGAGTTTGATCGCAGCATCGATCACCGCGCGGCCAGCCAATAGGCTGGCGCGTGAGCCCGTCGTCTGGCCGGCGCCCAATTCGAAACGGCTGCTGACCTGCGGACGGAAAATCTCGGCGGGCAGACCCGTCACCTCCACGGCGCACTGCGTGACGATGGTCAGGAGTCCCTGCCCCATTTCGGTGAAGCCGATATAAAGGTCAATTGTGCCGTCTTGCTGTACCACGAGCCGGCACTTGCCATATTCGATCGCGCCATTGCCGAGTCCGCAATTCTTGATGCCGCAGGCGATACCGACGGCACGGCCTTGCGCGCGCGCCGCGTCATAGGCGTCTTTCACCGCCAGTAAGGTTTTTTCGATGCCTACCGACTTCTCCAAAATCTGTCCGGTCGAGAAGACGTCGCCGACGCGCAAAGCGTTGCGCCAGCGCATTTCCCAGCCGTCGATTCCGACTTTCGCGGCCAACAGGTCGAGACAGCCCTCGATGGCGAAACTGGTTTGATTGACCCCGAAACCGCGCATCGCGCCGCAAGGCGGATTGTTGGTGTATGCAGCAACCGCTTCGATTGCGACCGCGGTCACCCGATAGGGCCCGCAAGCATGGCCCGCGGCCCGTTCCAAAACCTTGCCGCCCACCGACGCATAGGCGCCGGAGTCGCCCAGTATATTCACCTTGGCGGCGGTCAACCGGCCGTCGGCGTCGCAGCCCACCGTGTAGGTCATCGTCAACGGATGCCGTTTGGGATGCATGCGGATCGACTCTTCGCGGTTGAGCACGAGCCGCACCGGCCGCCCGGTCATGCGCGCCAGGAGCGCGGTTTGCGCCTGGACGGTCATGTCCTCTTTGCCGCCGAAACCGCCGCCGTTAGGAACGAGCTCGACGAACACGCGGTCCTCGGTCTCGCCGAGTACGCCTGCGATCTGACGCCGATCCTCGAAGATGCCTTGGCCCTGACTATAAATATGCAGTCGGCCGTCCGGCAGAGGCACGGCTACGGTCGCCTCGGGTTCGAGAAAAAGGTGCTCGATGCGTTGCGTCGTCCAAGTGCCGGTGACCACATGCGCCGAGGCGGCGAGCTTTGCCTCAACGTCGCCCCGCCCGTAGCGCGTGACCGACAAGATATTCGCATGTTTGGGGTTGACCTGAGGCGCCCCAGGTTTAATCGCTTCGGCGGGATCGAGCACCGCAGGCAGCGCCTCGTACTCCACCTCGACTAGGTTCGCGGCCTGTCGCGCGACACGCGGGCTCTCGGCGGCGACCACCGCCACCACGTCGCCGACATAGCGCACCTCTTCGCCCTCGGCGACAAAGCAAGGCCAGTCCTTGTAGATCTGGCCGACCCAGCGGTCGCCCGGCACATCCTTGGCGGTCGCCACGGTCACGACGCCTTGCAGCGCCAACGCCTTCGTGGTGTCGATCCTGATCACTTTGGCGCGTGCATGCGGCGACAGCACGACGGCGCCATGGAGCATGCCGGGCGTGTCGATGTCGGCGACGAAGGGCCGCGCGCCGAGGGCAAGTTCGCCGCCTTGATAGCGCTTGAGGCGCTGGCCGACGCCGCCATTGTCGACGAGCGGCGGCAATGCACCACCACGCTTGACCGATTGAATGAGCTCGAACGCGTCGATGATCTTTACATAGCCGGTGCAGCGGCACAGATGTCCGTCAAGGGCCCTGGCAATCTCGGCGCGCGATAGCGGAGCTTCCTGATCGGTCAAATATTTGATGCGAAGCACGAAACCAGGGGTGCAGAAGCCACATTGCAGTCCAGCGGCCGCCTGAAAAGCATCGGCGTAGAGCTGACGCTCGTTATCGGAAACGCCTTCGAGGGTGAGAATGGAGCGGCCCTGGACCTGCGCAATCCGCACCGCGCAGGTCACCTTGGGCAGCCCGTCAATGAGCGCGAGACAGCAGCCGCACTCCTTCTGCGGTCCGCAGCCTGCCTTGACGGATTTCAGCTTGAAGGTGTCGCGCAACACGTCCAGCAGTGGCTCGTCGGGCCAGACCTCGATCTGGCGACGTTGGCCGTTGAGAGTGAAGGTGACTGTTTTCATGACGTCCCGTATTGCTTATGGCGGCGAGCCAAAGTCGCCGAATTGACGGTGAAGCTGCTCACTGCGCCGGAGCCGTGTCTGCGCGGCTTTACCCAGCACCACCGCGACACCCGAGCACAAATAATTTAGCAAGCTCATCGGGGCCACATAGGTGTCGAATAGACCGGACCCGTGGCTCTGGCATCGGAATGTGATATCAGCCTGTTTATCGAGATCCTCGATTGAGGAATCGCCGATCAGGAGGGTCCGCGCCTTGATCTGGCGCACAACTTGTAAAATTTTGACGAACTCCCGCGGTTGACGGCGAAAGCCCAGCGCCAGCACCGTGTCGCTGTCCGCAAGTGCGGACAATTCCTCGGCAACGGTCTGTCCCGGCGCCGGTAGGAGCCGCACATTGGGCTTCACCTGGATCAATAGCTCGCGCGCATAAAGCGCGAGTGCATGGCTGTTGCGGAAGCCTATGACCCAAAGCCTACTCGCCTTCGCCAGCATCTCGGTAGCACGGCGAATCTGGTCGGCGGGAATTCCCTCGAGTGAGGATGTCAGGCAGGCGACATCGTGATCGAGATGGCGCGCGAGCGTGTCCTTCTTGACGAGCGCGCCCGCGAACTCCGCCAACGGCGACCCGTTTGCTCCGTCGGCGCGCACCTGCTGGCGCAATTGCTGATAGTCGCTGAAGCCAAGGCGGCGCACCAAGCGGCTGGCCGTCGCCTTGGATACGCCGGCGCGTTCGGCAAGCTCGGTCGCCGAATAGGCCGCCAGCTCGCCGCGCATCTGCAGGAGCACGTCCGCGATCTTGCGCTCGCCGACTGGCAGTCGGTGGTATTCGCTTCTGATCGTCTGTTCCAGCAGGGCGGCCATGACCTAATGAAACACAAGTTTCATATTGACGCAATGATGAAATTGTCGTTTCATCATTTGCACAGATGGTTCAAGCCCATCGCCGCCGCGACCGGCGGAAGAGCGACAAGACGATTACCAGAGGCTGCGGATGCGACGAAATCTTCAAGTCGATGGCTCGCGCCTGTCATCGCGTCTGGATGCGCTGGGAAAAGTGGGCGCGATCGCGGGCGGCGGTGTCAGCCGGCTGGCGCTAACCGAAGCTGACCAGGCTGGCCGCGACCTTGTGGTCAGTTGGATGCGCGAACTCGGGCTCGCCGTCAGTATCGACGCGGTCGGCAACGTCATCGCCTTGCGTAACGGCAAGGACGACGGTGCTCCGGTAATGATGGGCAGCCACATCGACACGGTGCGCACCGGCGGGCTCTATGACGGCAATCTCGGCGTCCTCGCCGGCCTTGAGGTCGTCGCCTCGCTCAACGACGCCGGTATTATCACCCGGCGGCCGCTGGCGGTCGCCTTTTTTACCAATGAGGAGGGCTCGCGCTTCCAGCCCGATATGTTCGGCAGCCTCGTCTATACCGGCGCTCTGCCGCTCGATCGCGCGCTCGCGACCGTAGGCATCGACGGCGCTGTCGTCGGCGAGGAATTAGCTCGGATCGGCTACGCTGGCACCGCCGCGGTCGGCAAGCCCCACGTCCACGCTTACGTCGAACTGCATATCGAGCAGGGACCAGTTTTGGAGGAAGGCGATTTCAGGATTGGCGCGGTCGAGGGCGTGCAGGGTATTTCGTGGACCGAATTCACGCTCGGCGGCCAATCGAGCCATGCCGGGGCGACGCCGATGCGGATGCGTCACGACGCCGGCTATGTCGCCGCCGAGATTATAGCCTTCGTGCGCCGGCTGGCGCAGGAGCTCGGCGGCAACCAGGTCGCCACCGTCGGCCTCCTGACCTTGTCGCCAAATCTCATCAACGTCGTGCCCGATCAGGCGGTGATGACGGTCGACCTGCGCAACACCAATGAAGAGCGCCTCAAGGAGGCCGAGCGCCGCCTTTTCGCCTTCGTCACCGCGACCGCCGCGGCGGAAGGCGTAAGCGTCAGCCACCGCTCGCTCGCCCGCTTCGAGCCGGTCGGCTTCGCGCCCGACTTGATCGCGCGCGTCGAAGCCATCGCGCGGGAATTCGAACTTCCGGTGAGGCGGCTGCCGAGCGGCGCCGGCCACGACGCACAAATCCTGGCGGCGGTCTGCCCGGCCTGCATGATCTTCGTGCCGAGCGTCAACGGCATCAGTCACAACATCACCGAATATACCAAGCCCGACGATCTCGCCGCAGGCGCCAACGTGCTGCTGCGGCTCGTGACCGAACTGGCGGAATGATGCGCCAGCTCGTTCGCAACGCGCGCATCGTCACCGGCGACGGACAGACCGCACCGTTTCTCGGCGATATCCTGATCGTTGACGACGTCATCGCCGAAATGGGCGCGGTGAGTTGGTCGGAAGCCTCGAATGCCGACCGAATCATCGACGCCGCGGGACGCGCGCTCGCGCCAAGCTTCGTCGATACTCACAATCACGGTGCTCTCGGCGGCACGCTGCTCGGCTCGAGCGGCCTGCCGGTGAGTTGCGAGCTCGCCATACTCGGCGGCGTCACCAAGCGTATCTGTGGTGTCGATGGCCTGTCGCCGGCGCCGGTCGCTGAGGCACAGCGCTCGCAATATGCAGCCCAGCTCAAGCCGCTCGACGGCGCCATCGCCGGCGATTGGACATGGAGCTCCGTGGCGGAATTCCTCGCTTGGCACCGTGGCCGTTCAATCACCGACATGGGGATCTATCTCGGCCATTCGGCGGTCCGCCGCGTCGTCATGAGTAATGTTGCCCGGGTCGCCACCGACGCCGAAATCACGGCGATGATGGAGGTGGTGCGCCGCGAAGCACCGCTGACGCTCGGCCTGTCGACGGGCCTTGTCTACAATCCCGCAGTCTATTGCGACCAGCGCGAGATCACCGCGCTCGTGCGCGCCTTCAATGCGGTCAAGCCCGGCGCGCTATTCCCACATCTGCGCTCCGAAAGCGACAATATCGTCTCGAGTCTGAAGGAAGTGGTGGAGGCGTCGATCGACGGCGGCGGCGGCTACTGCAACGAGCATTCCAAGATCGCCGGCGCGCACAATTACGACCGCATCGGCGAGGTCGAGAGCATCCTCGGCGATGCCGCCTCGCTCATCCCCACTATGGAGAACATGTACCCCTACACCGCCGGCTCCACCACCGGCGACGCGATCTTCCCGCCCGCGATGCGGGCCGGCAGCCGCGCCGAGTTCCTTGGCCGGCTCGCCGATCCGCAGGTTCGCCGCGCCATGATCGATACCATGCGCAATGACACCACCAGTTGGGACAATTTCATCCACTTCTGCGGCGGCCTCCGCGGCATTCAGATCGCCGGTGTGAAGCCGGGCGTGGGCGACGCTTATCTCGGACGACGGCTAAGCGACGTTGCCCGCGACGCCGGAGCGGTCGATCCGAACTCCGACGCGGCATTCGAGGCGGTGTTCGATTTCTTTGCCGTCAATGACGGCGAAATCGCGATCATCACCCACTACGGCAATGAAGCGACGCTGGAGCGTTTCTTCCGCCGGCCTACCATGGCGATCTGCACCGACGGGCTGATGCCGGGTCCAGGACAAAAGCCGCATCCGCGCGCGCTCGGGTCATTTCCGAAGGCGTTGCGGATGGGCCGCGAAATGGGCATCCCGCTCGAGCAGATGATCTGGCGGATGTCCACGCTGCCGTGCCGCTTTCTCAATCTTCCCGATCCGACGCTACGCGTAGGCGCCGACGCGTCGCTGGTGCTGTTCGTTCCGGAGTCCGTCGGCGAGCGCAATGACTACCTCGATCCATTCATGCCGCCCGAGGGAATCGACATGGTCTGGATCCACGGCCAGTTGGTGCTCGACCACGCTCGCTTAGTTGCGCCGACCACGTTCCCGGGACGGTTGCTGACGAGCCCAGTGAATCCATAATCCGGCGGCGCTTCAACGATCGAGGCGAGCTAACAAGCTTACGCAGACGCGAGCATGGTGCCAACGTAATTAATCGCTCGCGGGTCCGTCACCGCCTTGAAAATCTTGTCCATGATGTGGAGCCACGTCAGGTCCACGGGACTCTCGGCCGTTCCGCTCGCCGTTGCCGCCGGCTCATTCGGGTCGAGAGTCACGTCGAAGCCCTCGCCGCGGTAGCGAACGTGGCTATTGCCGCTTTCCATGGTCACCACCCGCCCGCCGAAGCGGCCATGCATCGTGATGCGGTTGCCGCTTTTCTGCATCACGAAACCGTCGCGATGCGGAGAAGCTGCCCAAGCGTCCACGCTGCCGAAGAACAGCGGTTTAACCAAGTAGGGACCGCCGTCCTCCGGGCACAGCACGTCGCAATGGCCGCACTCGTTGCAGACGTCGGCGAAGGTGCCGATCTGTCGCTGTTTTGTGAATTTCAACGCTCCAACGAGCTCCGCGGTCCAGCCGTCCGCGCTCCGCATCAATCGCTCGATGGGCACTTCCCCCGTGGGGATGACAAAGGTGAAATTCGCGTCGTTCGGGCAAATCGGGATGCATTTGTCGCAGGTCAGGCAGTCGAACAGCACCAATGCGCTGCCGATCTTCTTCGGTGGCGTCGCGTTCTCGGCGGCGGCATAGCGCGGATCGGCAAGAACGCGCTCGCCGTAGATTTCAGTATTGCGCAGCCGTGCCGCGGATACCCAGGCGTCAAAGGCGTCACCCGCCGCGGCACGCAGATCGCCGCCGCCGGCAAGAGCCGCCCGGCAGGCAGCACTCTTCTCATCCGGTAGACCGAGCACGGCGAGAGCCGGCTCAGCTTCGCCGTACGCTTTCAACACAAAGGTGTCCATATCGGCTGCGCCGACGGCGTCCATGCGCTTGGTGAGATTGCCGAGATAATGCCAGCCGCGTCGATAGCCGCCATTCTGCAGGAGATTGGTGCACACGGTGATCGGCTTTAGCCCAAGCGCCGCGGCGTCGGCGAAATTATACTCGTCGATGCCGCCCGAGAACGAGATCGGGAAGCGATCGCCGAACCGCTGTCGGAAGCGCCGCACCAACGCCATCGCCAGCGGATGCAGCGGCGGCCCGGACAAGTACATCTGCCGTTCGCTCGCCGGAAAAAAGCTCTTGTGGTTGTCGACCACCAGCGTGTTGGAGAATTTGACGCCAAAGCCGCGCCCGAGCGCGCGCGCCTGGGGGCCGAGACGCTCGACGAGATCAGTGACCTGGCGCCAATTGGCGTCCTTGGCAAAGGCCGCATCAGGAACCTTGAGCTCGGTATAGCCCATGCGCTCGTGCAGAATGGACAAAAGCTCGTCCCGCCCAAGCAAGGTCGGATTGAGCTTGACGACGACGTCGATGCCGATCTCGGCAAGCAGAAACCTGGCAATGCTCTCGATCTCTTCGGGCGGACAACCGTGAAAGGTCGACAATGTCAGCGTGTCGGAAATGCGCGTCGCAAACGGCAGGTCGCGCAGATGGGCGAAAGCTGTGGGGATCTGCGCGCGCAGGCGCTCGACCAACAGCGTCGCATCCATCATCGTGGCGAGGAAGCTCCGCACCTTGGCCGAACGGATGCCCGCCAGATCGTAACCGACACTCATGTCGAAGACGGTGTCGCCGAAGCCCGGGGCGAGGCCTGAGGCCTTCAGCATCTCGATCAGCATCGCGCCTTTGACGTATTCCTCCAACGACTGATCGACGGTGAGCTCCTGCGACCATTCGACATTAAAGCCGACGGTCGCTACGTCGATACAGGGACGCGGGATGACCAGATCGTCTTTTACTTGCACCGTCTTCAACTCGATCACGCGACCGCCGGCGAGCCAGGACAGAACGATGTTTTGCGCCATCTGCGTATGTGGGCCTGCCGCCGGCCCGAACGGGCTCGATGCGCGCCGTCCGTGAATGGCGACGGAGAGATCGTGCCCGGGATAGCCCTGAGCGAAGCGTTGCGCCGGAAGATCGAAGGCCGAGCGCTTTTGTTCCAGCTCCCGGAACAGGCGACTGACCAGAACGCCGAATGGAACGGGCACCAGCTGAACCAATGTTCGACCTCATGAAACGGGTCTCGTCGTGACCGCAAACGCTCGCACGAGCGCCACCACGGTAAACCCGAGCGCTACCATCACGCGGATGCGAACGCGTGCATTGACTCAGATCAACCGAGACTCAGATCAATCGAGACTCAGATCCACCGAGACTCAGATTAACCCCGCCTTGCCTATCAGTGTCTACGACGCCGTTCCTGAAAGCTCCGACGGTCGGTGACCGTTCAGGGCGTGACGTCGACGCGCTCGACCCGGCGCGGCGCGGTGAGTTCGCGCCATCGGGCATCGGCGACATGCACGGCCGGGAACGGATCGCGCGGGACATATTTGCCGGCGCCCGCCTCGGCTCGTAGCTCACCGTCAAGCCAGGCGATCGCACCGTGCGACAGTGTCGCGCGCGGCAGACCAGTGCAACGGAAACCTTCGAACACATTGTAGTCGATCCGGCTCACTTGGGTCTTGGCCGAGATGGTCTTGCTGGCCGTGGGGTCCCAGATGACGAGATCGGCGTCCGAGCCTATCGCGACAGCGCCCTTCTTGGGATAGACGTTGAGAATGCGGGCGGAATTGGCCGAGGTGACGGCGACGAATTCCTCTTTGGTCAGTCGTCCAGTCGTGACGCCGGCGGTCCATAGCGCCGGCATCCTGTCCTCCAGCCCACCGGTGCCATTTGGTATCTTGGTGAAGTCGTTGCGGCCGAGCCGTTTCTGCGCGGTGGTGAACGCGCAATGATCGGTGGCTACGACTTGCAGCGACCCCGATTGCAGGCCGGCCCACAGGCTTGCCTGATTTTCCTTGGGTCGGAACGGCGGCGACATCACGCGCCGCGCCGCATGATCCCAATCGGCGTTCTTGTATTCGCTATCGTCGAGCAGCAAATGTTGGATCAAGGGCTCGCCGAAAACCCGCTTGCCGGAGGCGCGCGCCCGCGCAATCGCTTCATGCGCGTCACGGCAAGACGTATGAACGACGTAAAGCGGGCAACCCGCCATGTCGGCGATCATAATCGCCCGGTTGGTGGCTTCGCCTTCCACCGCAGGCGGACGCGAATAAGCGTGCCCCTCGGGACCTGTCACTCCGGCGCCGAGGTAATGTTGCTGTAGGCCCCACACGACATCGCCGTTCTCAGCATGCACAAGCGGCATCGCACCCAACCCGGCGCAGCGCAGAAACGAGTTGTAGAGCTCGTCGTCATTGACCATCACGGCGCCCTTGTAGGCCATGAAATGTTTGAAGGTGTTGATGCCGTAGGTTTTGACGCAAGTTTCCATCTCGTCGTGCACCTGCTTGTCCCACCAGGTGATCGCCATGTGGAAGCCATAGTCGCAGGCCGCGCCTTCGGCCTTCCGCCGCCAGTCCTGATAGGCGGCAAGCAACGATTGGCCCGAATTCGGAATGCAGAAATCGACCACCATTGTCGTGCCGCCGGACAGCGCCGCCTTGCTGCCCCATTCGAAATCGTCGGCCGACACGGTGCCCATGAACGGCAGCTCAAGATGGGTGTGCGGATCGATGCCGCCCGGCATGACGTAGCAGCCGCCGGCGTCGATCAACTCGGCGCCGGCCGGCGCTTCGAGATTGTCGCCGATCGCGACGATCACGCCGTCGCGGATCAGCACGTCGGCGCGTTGCGAATGATCGTGGTTGACGACGGTGCCGCCGCGGATGAGTTTTGTCATGTCGATCCTGTGCCTCTGCTAAACATTGGCTCCGGCAAGGGCTTTTGCAACACTATGCTCCCATTTTCGTCGTGTCGTCGGTAGCGCGCTACTTTTTGCAATCTTCCGCAGCGCGTGCTCAATCCGCCCCCGCTGGCTGACGTGAGAAACTGCGGGACGGCACGCCGGAAGGCGGCAGGGCGACCGCGCGATGAGGTCGCGCTATCGCTGCCGATGGCTGGCTGACGAGGCAGTCAGAGTCGAACCGGTCTCCGACCCAATTTCCCTGCTAACACGGAAAAATACAGGGTAAATCGGCAAATCACGGCAGAATAAGTGGCGCGACCATTAACTAATGCCGGATCCACAAGGCTTTTCGGTGGCGTTCCCTACAAAAATTACCGGGGAATGATTTGAACATAACTGGGAAACCCCGATCCGAAGAATAGGGAAAAATCGCGTGCCATGGCCTCGTGAACGCGCTCCGTTGCGCGGATCAATTCGGCAGAAACTCATCACATTTAGCGATTTATGCCCCGTCGTGTCATCGGGCGCGGTTCTGCATCCGGCCGCCGCGAAACGAAGGACGAGCCTTTCCACGGTCTAGATTATTTCGCTAATGTCGAAGTCAACGGCATAAACTCACCGGAATTCCGCTTCGGAGGTCCTATCGATGTCGCAGCTATCAACGAAGCCGAAGACCGCCAGCGGCCGGCGTACACATGGCCGTGGGCGCGTTTTCGGCTCGGTGACCGAGGCGATCGGAGACACTCCGATCGTGCGGCTCAATCGCTTGCCGGAAATGCGCGGAGTGAAGGCGAACATTCTCGCCAAGCTCGAATACCTCAACCCGGTCGGCAGCGTGAAAGACCGAATTGGCGTCGCCGTGATCGACGCGATGGAAGCTGCCGGTGCGGTCGGACCTAAGACCATATTGATCGAGCCGACGTCGGGGAATACCGGCATCGCGCTTGCCTTCGTCGCCGCGGCGCGCGGCTATCGCTTGATTCTGGTGATGCCCGAATCGAACCGGGCGCCGACGCCGCGAAGGACGTTGATTGGTTCACGTTCTTTAGCGTCATCCTGATTCCCAATCCGAAACTCTCCTCCGCCCAGCAAAAAACAATCGAGCGGGATTACGGGATGACTGCCGGTCGGAGTGAGCTACGCGTTCGTCGAGCGTTATTGTATTATCTCGACAAACGACTGCGCCTTGATGTTGCCGAGAAGCAAGATCGACCAAAGGAAACACCGATAGTCGTTGCTAATCGCGTTGAGTATGACGCGACACTAAAGCAGATATTCTATTAAGGCGCGTTCGACGCAGTAGCGTGCTGGTCGCATATTTAATTTGGTTTATGTTATGGGCTCGTGCTTGAATTATCGGGAAACTCGCGGCGATCTCACACAGCAAGGTGCTCTTCTACTCAGTGGATTGTAATAATGAATCTGACCATTCAAGATTTCTGGAAGAAGCGCTTGGCTCCTGTAAAAGTCCAGGATGCCACGCCTGTAAGGGGCTGGTCCTTCGAGAAGAAGGCCTTGGCTACTTTCAAAGAGGCTCCTCTCACGGTTGATGACGAGTTGAGCAATCGCGGCGATGAGGACAAAAGTGAAGTTCTCCTCGTTTCTGCGCCGGGGGCAGTCGGAAAGTCGACTCTAGCGCGGCAAATCGCATTGGAAACCGGTGCTGTCTACGTCGATCTAGCAAACACTGACCCCGTTGGCGGCAATACGCTCAGCGGCGGATTGGCCAAATCGAAATTGATAAGCGCATGGGATTCTGAAACGACCGCGGTCTTGATAGACGGCTTGGATGAAGCACGCATCAGGGTGACTCAAGAGGCATTTGAGGCATTCCTAAAAGATGTTGCCGAACTTTCAACGGGTCGAACGGTGCCGATCACTCTTTTTGGCAGGACCGGCGCGGTCCAAGACGCATGGTTATTGCTGGATGGCCATGGAGCAAAAGTTGCCGTGTTGTAAATCGGCTTTTACGACGAGGCATCTTCGATAGATTTCGCAGACACGCAATTGCGTGCGTTGCGCCCAGGGAGCCCACACGCGGACGCCGAACGCAAGGCAATCGCACTTCTCCTCGGCAAGTTGCGCGAGCAGACGGAAAGTGATGGCGATCGTTTTGCGGGATATGCGCCTGTTTTGCGCGCAGTTGCTGAAAGAGTCGCGGGTGTCGGCAATGCAGCGGCGTTAATTGCTGAAATAGAGAAGGGCGAAAGACCCGTTACGCTTCAGACCGTGGTAACGGCAATTCTAGAACGTGAACGCAGCAAATTAACAGGGCTTCATTTCGACAATGACAGTTTGAACTTGTCGCTTTATTCCCCTGACGAGCAGCTCGACCGTCTTGTAGCCCGGCTATATCAACTTCCGCCGCCGCCTCTGCCCCTCATGTCAGCGAAGGACGCTCAGACCTATTCGACCGCGCTTCAAAATTGGGTGCCGGAGCATCCATTCCTCGACGGCGGCCAAAACGCCTCATCTGCAGTGTTTGATGCCGTAATCAGTACCCATGCTCTGAAGACTCAAGGGGGTGTGGACGCTGTGGTTCAAAGAGAACTTCAGAAGGGCATTGCGGCTAACCCTTTCCTTTCGGAATTCTATATTCCCGACAATTGTTCGTCGGAACTCTTCTTACCGCCCGCCCATGTAGGAATATTGTATTCATCATTGCGAGCAAGACTATCGCTCGGCGATACCGCGAGCCTTTCAATAGAAGGCCCCGACGATGCGGAAGAGGAGGAAGCCCTCCGTGCCGAAGTTGAGATTACGTTAGCCCGGCGTGATTCCGAGCGTCCTAGAACATTACGATTCGATTCGGAGCAAACAGGAACGCTTCGGTTAGGCGTTTATCTGGAGGATATCGAAATTGACGCGCCACTTTGCAAAGTCGAAATTGGCCCTGGCCCAGAAGCAGTTTTGATCGCCCCAATAAGCATCCAATGTAACGAACTAGTGTTTTCGACCGACAAAGTAATCGCTGAAGCCTCATCAATGGGCAAAGCGGAGGCAGCTATCTATTTAGAGGCGCAGAATTACGCTGGATCACAAGTGGCATACGTTCCAACAGCACGCGGAAATGTGTCGCTAAAGGCGTCATGGCCTGGCGCACAAAGGCACCCGTGGACAACCTACGCTTCGGAACCGCATATCCCCGACGACCCAAGGATCAACGAAGCTTTGCGTCGCTTCCGCAAGTTCATCATATCTTTCAGGTCGCACAGCAAAGGAAATTTGGCGCGTTTTCGAGCCAAACTTGAACATGCTAGAATGACCAAGGGAAGTGGCAAGGCGATTTTAGAGCTGCTTGTCTCCGACAAAATACTGACCTTATCCGGTTCGATGTACTATCTCGATCCGGTTCGCTTAGGCAAAATAACCGGCACGACTTATATCGACTGTATGAATCGGAACTTTGGCGAGGGCGAGATTGCGTTTGTGAAGCGCATATTTAAATAAGAAACACAGTTGCTGATTCCCAATGTTCCCAGCGCTCCCCGCGTGGCGCAAGGAAATCGAATCTGACCTACCCGCGGCGTCCTGGCGACGGCCCCATCGAATGTCGTCCGGCTGTCGCCAGAACCAGCAGGTTACATGGAGAGAGCCTTTTCGAGGGCTTCGACCAGCTCGGCTCGTTTCTTCTTCGTCAGCTTGTCGAGATTCTGCTGTCGCCATTTGACTGCCGGTAGCTCCGCGGCGCCAGCAACTCCAAGGAGCGTCCAATCCGGCGCGCCGCGTTCGAAGGATATAAGAAATCGTCGATGCGATTCCGGCATCTTGCCGACGATTTGACCGATAAGAGCTTCGCGGGCGGCGATCAATTCGTCGCGCGAGACCGGCTGCTCCGTCATACCCTCGAAGCCGTGAAGGAACTCGTCGGAGATATCCTTGCGCGTCGGCGCGAGAACTTCCGACATCGGTCGACCGTGGCTGAGTAGGTAGACGATGAATGCTTTGCGCAAATCGTCGTCGATTCCCTCGTTGGCGAGCAAATCGCGCACGTCAAACAGGTCGCGGGGGTGCTGACGGTCGAGCGCCGCCACGATTTTGCCGGCATAGAGATCGGGAAATGATACGACCGGAATTTCCGCGAATCCAAAGGTGGACTCGACTGCCTCAGACACCGAACGGGTTTCAGGCTCATAGACACAGCCGCGCAAGACAGGAGTCACCTCGATCTTGGTCTGGACGCCGCCTTCCCGGACGATAAGCCGCGTGATGGCTCCCTCCGAGCCCGACATGATGACTTGCGCCTCGGGAATGGCTTTCTTTACGCGCGCCGCGATCCGCTTCATTGCAGCGTCGATCGCGGCCAGAGAAGCGGCGCGGGGCGCTACTAGCACATAGGTTAGGTCGATATCGACCGACAGGCGCGGCATGTCGCGAATGAAGAGATTAATGGCGGTGCCGCCCTTTAGCGCAAAGCAGGACTCTTCCGCGATGAGCGGGAGGATGCGAACGAGCAGCGCGACCTGTCTGCGGTAGATGTCACGAAAGGCCATTCAGATCCTCCGGCACGGTGATCTGATAGGCCTGATCGAGCTTCCCACCCTTCACCAGCATGCGTTTTCCTGTACCGAGGTCGAACTTCTCGTTCTTAAGGGGCTTCAGCCATGCATGGGAATGGCGGTCGGCGAAATAGAAGAACAATCTTTTGACCTTGACGCTTTTGCAATCAACCAGCAGCTTTTGCAGTCTGCGCGGACTGAGATTGGTCATGCCCTGCATCAGCATATCGACTTGATGGAATGTCTCGTGCTTCGGCAATTCGTCCAGCAATTCGAGCAGCGCGCGTTCGGGCGTGGACAGGATCAGGGTCCAATCCCATTGTCCCAAGGGCATCTCGGTCACACTTAGAGCTAAAGAATCCTTGGATTGGGCTTTGCCTTCCCTCAATTTTTTGAATTCTGGCGCAACCAAATGCTTTCGGAACAGTCTTTGGTCATTGTGATATTTGAATTGAGGCCCCAGCTTCAAATTTTTCAACCAGCCCGGCGGCGGCTTCGGTCCATAGAGATGAACTTGCATCTGCTTCTGCGAAAGGTAGTGGGCGTAGCCCTGCAATTCGAGCGCGGTGCGGCCGCCGACGACGAACGGGTAATCGAGAAACGTCTGAAGCGAGACGACGAGCTGCTGCCAGGTAAGCGAACCGCGGGGGCGCCGGTAAACCCCCCTCACAGGTTGGTCGAGCCAGCCTGCACTCACATAATGGCTAAGGAGCTGTCGTGAATAGCCGTGCTCCTTGAGCCACGCCGTGTCGACGAGAACTCCTTCGGGTAATTCCCGCTCCAGTCGGTTTAGGGGTCGGTCATTTGGTCTAAACATGCTTGACAATATAGCACATTTCCAAACCGGAAGCTAGTTTGAAAAAACATAATAAAGTCAAATAGGAATGGACTAAACTGCCAGCTTCCAAACCGCCCTTGTTCGATTATCGCATTGGATTCCTTGTGCCTTTATCTCTCCATCCCCTCCCACATGTTTAGTTGGGTTAGCTAGCCAGGCGGCCGAACGGTCTGACGTTAGCGCCAAATCTCGCCCAGCTTGAACGTCAGGGCCTGCGCCACTGGCCAACCAGCGCGCACAAAGACGTCTAGGCAGTCCATCAAATCGTCCAGCCGGGCGCGATCAGCAAAGACCGCGCGGTAGTCTGCCAAATATCGCTGAACAATCCGCACAATCAGATCAGCGGCCATCGACTCGTTGCTATATCCGCCTTCCTCGGCGGATTTCACTGATTGGGCAATGAGCGCGAATACGCCGGGCGGATCGAGCGGAACGAATGTCTCCAACGTCTGAATAAGATGATGCGCGATCGGGGCGACAATCGCTTTTGCGATCCGTGATAAAATTGGTTTAGCCTCCCAATACAGTCTAGCTCGCTGCGGTGAAACGTTGTCAGTGGAAATCGAGTCGTCGTAACGCGTGCCGGCGGCAAAATGGAGTCGGAGTGACACCTCGTCCAGAACGCCAAACATGTCGCGCACTGCGGCCTGGTCGGTTTCGGGCCAGGTGCTGAACTTCCGGATGTCCAGGAGTGCGGCGCGTCTTTCAATTTCGCAAAAAGCCCGATCGGTGACGGAACGGTAGAAAGCCATGGTCTTGTGTCGAGGACGGTTGTCCGTAGCCTGAGGATTTTCCACGCTTCCCGTCAACAGGTTATCCGAATATCGCGCAATGAGCTGTCGGACGATTTCCGCGTTGCGTTGAACATCGTCCATAATGGCCGTAGCAAAATTGTCTGCTTCAGTATTCGTTTGGCGAATGTGAATATCAAAGATGAGAGATTCTGCGGATGCGCGGCAGCGTGCCATCCCTGCCTTGTTCTTGTTACGATAGCGACGGATCACGCCCTTTGCGGCACGAATGGCGCGTGCAATATCCAGGTAGGCCAAACCGGCAAGAGCACCAATAGCGCTTCCCACCACCCCTCGGGTCACCTCCCTCGCAAGCACGTATTCCACTTCGGACCAGGCCCAGTCCGGATCGAGGACTCCGAGCATCGCAAGGTTCTGAACAATTTGAAGTCGAACTTCAGGCACCCGATCTCTAGCGAGCTTGCGGATGGCGGCCATGATCTGCGGATCGCGTTTTTTAGAAGCGCGCGTTAGATCAAGCAGGCCGTGTGCAGCCGCTGTGCGGGCAGACGGGCCACCCCACGACAGACTTTCGTGGAAGAGGCTTTCGTGTTCGGCATTATAGTGCGGATTTTTGCTGGCGGCAGAAAAGAGCAGAATACGCTTCAATGGTCTCTTAACAGAAGGCGTTGCCAACACCGGAGGTGCAGCCCGGGCAATTCGCCCTGCTGCCTCCGCCATCTGCGCAGTGGCATGTTCAAACAGCTTGTCAGGAACGCTTCCGCGAAAGCGCTTCATCAAGGCCTTTTGAAGCTTGTCGAGGACACCGATCTGCCGCTTCACTGATCTCAAGGAAAGGTCCGGCGCTTCACCGGGCGCGATGAGCGCCTCGACGCCCAGCATCAACTTGCGCAGAGCTGCGCTCTCGGGATCATCGAGCGATACGCCTTCGGACGCCAGATAGGCATCCGTATCAAATGCGCTGACCGTGCTTGTGAATTGAACAGGCGGCACGTTCGGGCGTGTTTTTCCCGCTTGTTCCAACGTTTCGTTATATGTACGCATCTCGGCCGTTGCGATAAGCGCCTTCGGAATGGACCCGGCAAGGGTGGCCTTGCGTCTTTCTCCCGATTTGTCGCCGGGTAGCGCTAAGATTGCGCACTCAATAGCACTGCGCTCGTCCTCCGCGAGATGCGCGTACGCGGCACTGATGAAGGACCCCAGTTGATACCGCGTGTCGGAACTCAGCATGATCGGCGCGGCGCACGCCAAGGGAAGAAGCGTTTGGGCATAGATAGATGGATGCTGCGTGCCGGCGACCAAGAGACTGCCCCAAATGGCCGCGACCACGCTTGGCTCCCGCGATAGGGTTGTCAATATTTGTCCTATCTTTGCGTTGCCATCGCCATCGCTCGCAATGCCACGCAAGAATCCATCAAACTTCTTGAGCAACACTGGCCCGTCCTGAACCGGCTGAAACCCACCGCGATACCAGGAATGGCTCCAGTCAGCTTTGAAACTGGCAGTGGTGGAACCAAGAAGAAACGATCCTGTCGCCGGCTCACCGGGATATGGGTCGAGGTGACGCTCTCTTTGAACATAGCCATCCAAGCCGTGAACGACGGCGCGGACACCCGCCTCGATATTTTTGTTCAGTATGGCAGGGATGGCCTCGGACAGTTGAAACCACGCAGCCTCATAATCCTGGCGCTTATTGGAGCTAAGCGGAAGAAGCACGCTGTTGCTCATGCTGGTGGCGTCGCCAGAGGTTTCTGCATAGCCGTAGGCTGCGCGATAGATATCAATCGCCAAATCGGGGGCGTTCATTTCGATCGTTCTGATCTCTAATGCGATCCAACGCAGTTCCTTGTGACCATGCTCCCTTAAGTGATCAGTTTCGAGCGCCTGTCTGATTAGCGTTGCAGAAGCTACGGGATCACTAGCGAATGTCTTTGCTACTGCTCTCAAACCGTTGATGACCAAGAGATCAAGTCTAGGCGTGCGCCTCCAAGCGAACCGCAAAAGATCGCGTGCAGCCTTTCCGAGGGATGCAATTTGGTCCTGTGTGGCGGTCATAACGCTTCCACCGCTGTGGCAATCAAAGCGCGCACTGCCAACATCAACCGATCCGATCCCACAGCAGCCAGTCGCTCGGCGAACATCATCCATGGGTCGGCACCAGAACCGACTATGGGCACACCGGCGCGCATGCGAACGAAAAGGCCGCCAATCATATTTTGCGCTATGGTCTCGGCGGTGCTCTTCCGGGGGTCCGGACCGTAGAGTGCGGTGAAAATTGGGGTCAGGTCGCCAATTTCTTTTGTCTGTTCGACGGCGACCATAGGCGCTGCGAGTTGCGCCACGCCGGGCAATCCAGTCTCTTGCGCGAGCGCGAAGGCTAGATCCCAGAACGGCTTGCGGTCTTGACCGGAATTCCACGCATCTGCGAGCGCAAGAGTCAGGCTTGGACTTAGCATCAGCGCAAGCTCGCGGCGCGCCCGGAGCAAAGCGACCAGTCGATTGGCTTCGCGGCCGCTCCAGAATACGAGCCGCGCTACGGCATAGTCGAAAAGGATATGATGATTAAAAAGCAGCACGTCTTCGTTCGGTTTTCCACCTTGGTCTTCGGCGCGCAGAATGCCGTGACGCTCCAGGTCGACTAGCGCATCGACATCCACTTTTGGGCGGACATCGGCACGGAGGACCCGAAGCACCTGCGCGTTGATCATTTCGTTAGCCACGGCTGTCAACGTGACCTCGCGCGCATCATGCTTCCCGTCATCTCGCCGGACTCGATAGCGCCAATATCTGTCGAGAAGCTCCGTCTGGGTCGTGATCGCGCTCAGGTCTGAACCAGCAACGCCAGCACGAAGCAACTCTGCCAGCAGGTGCAGATTAAAAATGTTCTGGAGGAGATCACGCAGCTTTTGGGAGGCGTGCTTGTATAATTCCTCCAGCGCCGGGAGCGACCCTGCGATTTGGGATACCTCACTGTCGGTCAAACGGCCGAGAGAGACGTGGCGGACTTGTGAAAACTCGCCGTCAGCATGGGCCGGTATCGGCGGTGAGCCGCGAAACATCATTGACCATTCGGTGCCTTGACGAAGATCGTACTTGCGAACCGATGCGACGATGTTCCATCGCGAACCGGCCATCCTGAGAATTCCGCCAACGACTTCGCGCAATAATCTTTGCGTTTCTGGTTTTCGAGCCGCGTCAAGAGCGTCGAGAACCAGAAGGCCAGATTTAGAGCCGGGCCAATTCGCCAGCACTTCGGTGAGATCATGATGAACGCCGAGTTCGGCTTGAAGACCAGAGAAAGTGTCGCAATTAAGAAGATCGACCGGAAGAAACACTACATCCTGCTTCGCGGCGATCGCGGCTGCCGCGAGCCTGTACATAAGCCCGCTTTTTCCGGCCCCTGGTTCTCCCACCAGGAGCAAAGGTTGAGCATTCGCCGCATCTCGGAAGGAGGGCCACGCGGCGCGCTCGATCGTCAATTGCGGATCATCAGCAAGAAGCCTGGTAAACTTCGGTGCCGGTTCAAGACGCGCCGTCGTCCACTTCCTCAGCGCGGTAACATCACCGCGGAAGTCGGGGAGAGCCGTGAGCCGAATCCCGGCACGCGCTAGCAACCCCAGAAGCGAAGGCCTATCCGTTCCCGATCGCTCGGCGCGGAGGCGCGCCGCGAGTTTGAACAATTCCGAGACAGCGGAGCCTGCCTGCGTGGCGTCTTCCAACAGATTGGCGCGAAACTGTTCGAGAATGAACCTTCGGTCTCGCTTTCCACTTTCGAGGTCAAGCTCCTGTATCCAAATCAGCCGCAGCAGCTCATTGAGCTCCTTCGCGGTTGGAGACTTACGATATGCGGCTTTCCACGAGCGTCTAAGATTGGTCTCAACCGTCTTTGCTACCGCGCGCTCGGATTGCGACACTGCTACCTGTTGCAGCGTGCGCACGTCGCTGCGATCTCTTATGCGGCGCAGAAGTTCAGGGAGCGTTTGCGTGACTTTTGACGAACTGGCGCTGCGGGTGGCGAGGACAAGCCGATCGCGCGCCGGATCAAGCGGCCTCGACCAGGCGTGTTTCGGATCGGCTGCGGCACAGGCCTGAATCTGTCGCACGAATTGGTCGAGGGCGCTGGCAAAGCTCGAAGTTGCAGCCGAACTGATATTCACGCTGCGTTTGGCCTGGACGAAGATGATGCCCGCATCGCTTGTGACCGCGTTAACATCGTCTACGGGCGCGTCCGATTGACAAGTAAATGATACGATCTGCGTATCAGCGTGGAGGTCGAAGGGCGGTTGCGCTTGCCCTCCGAGCAGGACCGAATGGGCGTACCACGTGGCAACTAATGTCTCGTAATTGCTGCCGGACGCTTCGGCCTTGCCACCTGACGATGTTTTTTTCTTCGCCATTTGTTTCTGGGACGCGTTGGCGCGCTCGTGGGTGGAGGGCCGCCAGGCAGAACTGAAATTAGAGAATCATCGAAAGGGCGAATGTGCCACAAGCAGCGCCTTCATTCCATGACGGTAACCGTGATCCCCGAACAGGGACATGCGCATTCCACCGGGCTGGATAAGCATTTTAATAGTTGCTCCATGGCTCGGCTGGCAGCGCGGGAGGTCGCCTCCATGTTGCGTTCATGTTGCGTGGAGTCGCCGACAAAAATCGGTGACCCTTGAAAACACTTGGAAATTTTTGCAACACGACGCAACATGAAAATGGCGCCGCCCCGCTCTTCGGTGGCCTCTATCCCTTTAATTTTATGAGATAAAATTTGGCTGGGGCGCCTGGATTCGAACCAGGGAATGGCGGAATCAAAATCCGCTGCCTTACCACTTGGCTACGCCCCAATGCACCGTGGGAATGCCGGCGGCTTGCCGTCGGCCCGGCGGACCATAACGGCGCGAGTGCTGCGGATCAATCTTTGCCGGCACGCAACGGTCGGCGCCTCCCGTGCATCTATCAACGCCGGCCGCGCCCCTATAATAATAATGTCTCGGGAAGCCGGCGACACTGCCGGCGACGCGTCGGATAGGCTTAATTTCGAGCGTTTAGGGAACATGTCCGAACCAGTCGTGGTCACCGACGACGGCGGCGTCCGCATCATTCGGATGAATCGCCCGGAAAAGAAGAACGCGCTGACCCAACCGATGTATGCGGCGATGACCGCCGCATTGCAGGAGGCCGGGACCAATGCGGCGCTGCGCTGCGTCGTCCTGGCCGGGGCGCCGGGCGCGTTCTGCGCCGGCAGCGACATTGCGGATTTTCTCAAAGCCGCCGAAGGCGGCCTCGAACCGATCACCATCGATTTTCTCTATGCTCTGGCACGAAACCAAAAGCCGCTGGTCGCCGCGGTCGGCGGGCTTGCGGTCGGCATCGGCACCACCATGCTGCTGCATTGCGATCACGTCGTCGCCGCGACGGACGCCGTGTTCTCGACGCCGTTCACGCGGCTCGGCCTTATTCCCGAGGCGGCGTCGAGCCTGCTTGCGCCGATGCGCATGGGCCATGCCCGCGCCTTCGCCATGCTGGTGATGGGCCGACCGCTTAACGCCGAGGAGGCGAAAACGGCCGGCATCGTCAATACCGTGGTCGATGCCGCGGCGGTCGACGACGTTGCGCTTACAGCCGCGCGCGAGATCGCGGCCTTGCCGCCCGGCGCCGTCGCTCTCGGGCGGCAGTTGCTGCGCGGTCCCGTTGACGCCATCGTCCGGCAGGTCGATACCGAAGCAAGCCATTTCAAGGAAAGGCTGCGCTCGGACGAGGCCCGCGCCGCATTTACCGCCTTCCTCGCGCGCAAGACGTGAGAGTGAAAATGGGATCGACCATGTCGCTCGCCGGCAAAACGCTGTTCGTCACCGGCGCTTCGCGCGGCATTGGGCTTTCCATCGCGCTGCGCGCCGCCCGCGACGGCGCCAATATCGCGATCGCCGCCAAAACCGCCGCACCGCATCCGAAGCTTAACGGCACCATCTACACCGCCGCCAAAGAGATCGAGCAAGCCGGCGGCAAGGCGCTGCCGCTCATCGTCGACGTGCGCGACGAAACGCTGGTGAAGGACGCGTTGGCGCAAACCGCGGCGCGGTTCGGCGGCATCGATATCGTGGTCAACAATGCGAGCGCAATCCAGCTCACCAATGTGGCCGAGACCGACATGAAGCGGTTCGACCTTATGCATCAGATCAATGCGCGCGGCACATTCGTGGTGTCGAAATGGGCGATCCCCTATTTGGCGAAAGCCGCCAACCCGCACATTCTCATGCTCTCTCCGCCGCTCGACATGAAAGAGAAATGGTTCGCGCCGTACACCGCCTATGCGATGGCCAAATACGGCATGAGCCTCGTGGTGCTGGGGCTTGCCGGTGAATTGCGGCCGCAAGGCATCGCGGTCAATGCGCTGTGGCCGCGAACTTTGATCGCGACGGCCGCGGTGCAGAACCTTCTTGGTGGCGCGGAAATGATGCGGCATGGCCGCACACCGGACATCGTCGCTGACGCCGCTTATGCGGTCTTCGCCAAGCCCGCACGCGAATTTACCGGCCGCTTTCTGATCGACGATAATGTCCTTGCCGAGAACGGCGTGCAAGACTTCGACCGCTATCGCGTCGATCCGACCCAAGACCTGGTGCCGGATTTTTTCGTGCCCGACGACATTGCGCCGCCAAACCTGAAACTTTCCGATGCTCATGGAGACCGTCCGTGACCTATCGCGCCCCGCTTGCAGATATCGGTTTCGCGCTCAAATACGGCACAGCGCTGAAAGCTACGATCGAGCAAGGCCTGTTCGGCGATCTGACTATCGACGACGTCGACGCCATCGTGGCGGAAGCCGGCCGCTTTGCCGACGAAGTCATCGCGCCGCTCAATCGGATCGGCGACACCTACGGAACGCCATTCAAGGACGGCGTCGTCACCACCGCGCCGGGCTGGAAGGAAGCGTACCGCGCCTGGCGTTTGGCGGGTTGGAATTCCGTCACGGCGCCGGCCGAATGGGGCGGCCAGGCGCTGCCGCAGATCGTCAATGCCGCATGCTCCGAAATGTGGCACGCGGCGTCGATCGCATTCGCCAACGGACCGATGCTGACCATGGCGGCGATCGACGCGCTCAACGCGCATGGCAGCGACGCGCTTAAACGAACCTATCTCGAAAAGCTCGTGTCCGGCGAGTGGATGGGCACGATGCAGCTCACCGAGCCGCAGGCCGGCTCCGACGTCGGCGCCTTGCGCAGCCGCGCCGAGCGCGCCGGCGACGGCAGCTATCGCATCACCGGACAGAAGATATTCATCACCTATGGCGAGCACGATTTCACCGACAACATCATCCATTTCGTGCTGGCGCGCTTGCCGGACGCCCCGCCGGGCACGCGCGGCATTTCGCTGTTCCTGGTGCCGAAATTTCTGCTCAAAGCCGACGGCTCGCTCGGCGCGCGCAACGACGTACGCGCGCATTCGGTTGAACACAAGCTCGGTATTCACGGCTCGCCGACCTGCACCATGATTTTCGGCGACTTGGGCGGCGCGACGGGCTTTCTGATCGGGCAAGAGAATGCCGGCATGGCCTGCATGTTCACCATGATGAACCGCGCCCGGCTTGCCGTCGGCCTGCAAGGCGTCGGCGTTGCCGAGCGCGCGACCCAGCAGGCGCTCAGCTATGCGCGCGAGCGCCGGCAGGGCCGTATTGCCGGCACGAAGTCGGCGGAGATGGCGCCCATCATCGCGCATCCCGACGTGCGGCGCATGGTGCTGACGATGCGCGCCTTGACCCAAGGCGCGCGCGCCATCTGCTACGCAACGGCAATAGCGCTCGACCGCAGCGAAAGAAGCAGCGACGAGGCGGCGCGAAAAACCGCGGTTGAACGCGCCTCGCTGCTGACGCCGGTGGCGAAAGCGTTCTCGACCGACATCGCCAACGAGGTCGCTTCGCTCGGCGTCCAGGTCCATGGCGGCATGGGCTATATCGAGGAAACCGGCGCTGCGCAGCATTTTCGCGATGCGCGGATCGCCGCGATCTATGAAGGCACCAACGGCATTCAGGCGATCGACCTCGTCACCCGTAAGCTGCCGCTTGGCGGCGGTACAGCGGTCGCAACGCACATCGACGAGTTGCGCGGCATCGTGCAGTCTTTGAGCGCCAGCAACGATCCGGCGTTCGGCTTCACCGCAGTGCGGCTTGCCGAGGCGGTCGAGAGCCTTGAGCGTGCGACGAACTGGCTGCTCGGCAAGCTCGACAAGGAGCCGGATGCAGCGCTGGCCGGTGCCACGCCCTATTTGCGACTGTTCGGGCTTGCGACCGGCGGCTGCCTGCTGGCGCAGGGGGCGCTCGCGGCGCTGCGGTTGAACGCGGACGCAGCCGGCCGTCTCGCCGTCACGCGGTTTTTCGCCGAGCATTGCGCGGTCGGGGCCGGAGCGCTCGAACGCACCGTGGTCGAAGGCGCGGCAGGCCTTCTTGACGCCGAGGCGGCGCTGGCGTGACGCCTTCCATCTTCCCCCGCTTGCCCTTAACTGTGACCCATGCCTTGAGTGTGAGCCATGTCGACGCTCCTGATCACCCACCCGGCCTGTCTTGAACATTTGACGCCGCTCGGCCATCCCGAGCGGCCCGAACGGCTGCGCGCCGTCGAACGCGCGCTCGAGGCGGAAAAATTTCAGACGCTGGCGCGAGAGCTTGCGCCGCTGGCGCCGCTCGAAGTCGTCGCGCTGTGTCATCCGATGGATTACATCGTTGCGCTGCGCGATGCGTCTCCCGCCGAAGACATCATTCATCTCGACGGCGATACCGCGATGTCGCCCGGCACTTTCGAAGCGGCGTTGCGCGCGGCCGGCGGCGGCATCCACGCGGTTGACGAAGTCGTGAGCAAAAGAGCCGCCAATGCCTTCGTCGCGACCCGGCCGCCCGGCCATCATGCCGAGACGGCAAGGCCGATGGGCTTCTGCCTGTTCGACAATGCCGCGATCGCCGCCCGCTATGCGCAAAATCATCACGGCATCGCGCGCGCCGCGATCGTCGATTTCGACGTCCATCACGGCAACGGCTCGCAGGAGATTTTTTGGGCCGACAAGACGGTGATGTATTGCTCGACGCACCAGATGCCGCTGTTTCCCGGCACCGGCGCGGTCGGCGAGAGCGGCGACTACAACACCATCGTCAATGCGCCGCTGCGCCCCGGCGACGGCAGAAAGGCGTTCCGCGACGCCTTCGACTTGAGGATTCTGCCGCGGCTCACCGAATTTCAGCCGGAGCTGATCATCATCTCCGCCGGCTTCGACGCCCACATGCGCGATCCGCTGGCCAATATCAATCTTGCGGAAGAGGATTTTGCCTGGGCGACGCAAAAGATCATGGACATAGCCGACGCTTGCGCCTCCGGCCGCATCGTCTCGCTGCTTGAGGGCGGCTACGATCTCCAAGCGCTTGGCAATTCGGCCGCCGCCCATGTGGCGGCCCTGATGCGGGGATAACGGGACGGTGCGGATTGCGTGCCGCGCGATCCGGGCTACAGTGAGTACACAATGGCGCAGAACACCAACACCGACGTCGCAAAATTGCCGTTCGAACGCGCGATCGAGGAACTTGAATCGATCGTGAAGCGGCTCGAAGAGGGCAAGGTGCCGCTGGAAGAATCGGTCACCATCTACGAGCGCGGCGAAGCGCTCAAACGGCGCTGCGAGGAATTGCTGCGCCAGGCCGAAGCGCGCGTCGAAAAGATCACGCTGGACGCCGCCGGCAAGCCTACGGGCACCGCGCCGTTGGATGTGGAATAATCGCAGCATCGCCCACTCCGGCCCCCTAACCTCCCCGCATAGCGGACGCATCATCGTCATTGCGAGGAGCAAAGCGACGAAGCAATCCAGTCCCCGCGCGCCGAACTGGATTGCTTCGCTCCGCTCGCAATGACGAGGCGTTCTCGCGATGCCCCTGCACCCGAGTTTTGCTGTACGAAAGCCATTCCCTAAGACCTCCCCCAACAAAAGAAGGGAGGCGGAGCGCCGACAGGCGCGTACTTAGAGACCGCACCTGCGGGTGCGGCGCCCCCTCCGTATGTTTCCCGGGTGTCGAGGAACATACGGAGGGGGCTCGCCTCTCGGCGCTCCACCGCGGCGCTTGCGGCGCAAATGAATGCCACCGCTCAGCCCAGGCCGTGTTTCCTGGGACTTAGGTCCAACGGGCGTTACCCGCCAAA